>Ga0256914_1002451_pt1 | contig 15466 bp, 6 predicted proteins | sample HulkmetaG_FD_191571 | JGI IMG/M metagenome (GOLD analysis project Ga0256914, IMG submission 191571) | Hydrothermal chimney microbial communities from Main Endeavour vent field at the Juan de Fuca Ridge, Pacific Ocean - Hulk | ecosystem: Environmental > Aquatic > Marine > Hydrothermal vents ... | reverse complement strand
GGGGCTGATGGGGACAAAGCCAAGGGGGACAAATCTGTGAGGCTCGAAGGGCCGCAACGTGCCTGGCGCCAGGGGGAACGGGGGGGCGGGGTATTGTCCCGTTTCGGCGGGTTTCCCCTCTCCCGGTACTAGGTCTTTGGGGGGGAGTCCTCTTTTGGCGGGGATAGCGAACTGGCACGCCCGGAGGGATTCGAACCCCCGACCCGCGGATTAGAAGTCCGCCGCTCTGTCCAACTGAGCTACGGGCGCGCCCGGGTTCTTCGGAAGGGGAGGGATTTTCTCCGAAGGGGTGCCTTCCGTCCACTCCCGGGGAGAGGCTTTCTTCCCCCGGGTTCGGCGGCGGGAAAGCCCATCTCCTTTCCGCAGGTGGGCACCGTCCCGGCCCGAAGGGAAACCACGCCCTTCCTTGAGGGGAGGACCGGCGCCACTATGGTGTCCATGGGACGAGTCGGTTTCTGGATCCCGAGGATCGCTTCCTTCCTTCTCCTTTCTTTCCTGGCCTGGAGTTGTGTCGCTCCCCCCCCGGTGGAGGAAGGCCCGCCCCTCGGCCATCCCGGTCCCCGGGCCGTCCGGGCGGCCCTTGCCGGGACCCACCGGGTCCTCCCTCTGGCCTGGCCCTCCCCGGGGGCCCGGGCCTGGCCTGCCCTGGCCGACCTGGACCTGGCCGTCCTGGACCTCCGCTCCCGGGCCTTTCCGCCCCGGGCCTTGGACCAGGGGGTCTGCCGGGCCTTGGCCAAGTGGGTCAGGGAAGGAGGAAGCCTCCTCCTCCTGGGATACGCTCCTCGTTGGATCGAGGCCCTGGGGTTCGAGAAGCGGGGGCCCGATTCGGTCTATCTCTTCCGCCACGGCCAGACCGACCAGGCCCTTCGGGGGACCTATTTCTTCGGGCTCCAGGCCATTCGGACGAGGGAGAACCTTTCCCTCCTCCAGGGGCTCCAGGCCTGGAAACCCGGGGGAAATGCCTATCTCCTCGGGGGGGGATCCATCGTGGACCTGGAGATCGCCGGATGGAGGAAGAGGAAATCCGCCTTGGGCCTTCCCCTGGGCCGTCTCTTCCGGATCAAGGAAGGAACGGCCAAGGTCCTTCCCCTGGAAGTCTTCCACCTCTGGCGGCCCGGCAGGGGGAGGATCCTCGCCCTGGGACTGGGGCTTCGGCCCGACCGGGATGGTTCTCTCCCTTCCAACGCGGCGGCCCTCCTTCTGAAAATGACGGCCTTCCTTACGGGGAAGGAGAAAGGGGCACGCCTGGGCTGGCTCAGGGGAAGAGACCCTGCCCCCGAGACGGACGACTGGGTCCTTCCTCCTCCCCCCCCGAAACCAGGTCCTCCCTGGTGGAAGCAGTCCCTTCCTCTCCTTCCTTCCCTGGCCCACTGGGGGGTGCGGACCAGGACCCTGGGATGGAGCCCGCGGAAGAAACCCCGGACTCCAAGGGAGGTACTGGGCCGGGACGTGGAAGGCTTGTGCGCCGCTGGGGCCGATTACCTCGAGCTGGATACATGGGGCCCCGGGAAGGGCTACCCTTTCGCCTGGCCCCAGGGTGACCCCCTCCTTCCGCCGCCGGGCTGGCTCGGGAGACCCCGCCCTGGAGGTTGGAGTCTCCTGGACTTCCGCAACTTCGCCAGGGCCGCCCACGGCGCGGGCTTCCTCGTGGCCCCCTATTTCCAGGAGGCCCCCGTGGCCGGCTGGAACAGGCCGGGCGGTCCCGCCGCCCTCCGCCGGGCGGCGGCCTTGATCTTCAGGGAGTGCTTCGACTGGGGCCTCCAGGGTCCTGGACCCTGCATGGACGGAATCGTCCCTGCCTGGTGGCCCGCCGACCCTTCCGGCTCTCTCCAGGGGCTCCTTTGGAGATACCACCCAGGTGCATTCATGGTGCAGCCCGCCGTGCCCCACAGGATCACCCCTTCGGCCACCAGGGCCCTCAACGCCCAGTTCGGCAGGATCCGGGGTATCGAGGCCGGCGGCCTGGCCCGGGGTTGGCGCTGGGACGATTTTCCTCCCCTCTACCAGGCCGCCGAGGCGGACATCCGCCTCCTCCCCTGTAGCGGCGCCGATCCAGGCAGGATCCTGGCCGGCCGGGGCGCCTGGCCCGACTGGGTGGCCGCCCAGGTCCAGGACTTCGCCCGGTCCAGGTCTTCCTCCGAGGCGGCCCTGGCCTTCCTGGGATGGGAGGAGGGAAGGGCCCCGGCTTTCCTCAGGAATTTCGCCCGGGGTTTGATGACCGCCCCTTCCCGGGCGGCCCTCTGCTTCCGGTTGGCCGCAACAGGAAAGGGCGGATGGAGGGACCAGGCCCGCCGGTGGGTCCCCGGGGTCCAGGCCGGGTTCGGCGCCCTGGACGAGCGTCCCTGCTCCACGGCCTGCCTCCAGAACGGCTTCCTGCGCCTCTACGGGACGGGGGGAAGCCTGCTCTACGATCCTGCCGGCCTTTCGGACTTCCCCCGGGCGGGGGACGAGGTCGATCCCCGCCGGGTCCTCTCCGTCTCCTTCTTCCGGACCCTCGTAAGGGGTGTCGCCGCCTCGCCCTCGGAGGTGGCCCCCTGGCGGGTCGTCCGGGACGCCGGCACCCGGTCCTTCACGGGTCCGGGCAAGTGGAAGGCCCGGGCCTGGGTGAACCTGGACCCCTCCCTCCCGGCGGTGGTCCCCCAGAGGATGGTCCCCGGCGCCGCTCCGGAATGGCCGGAGATGCTCCGGATCCTGGCGGGTCCTCCGCCCGGCCTCTACCGCTTTCGCCTGGAAGGGGTCGCCCTCGGGGGGGGAGGGATGCTCCGCCTGGAGACGGGGGGAGAACCCCTGGCCTTCCGCTCCTTTGCGGTCCGGGGGGAGAAAGTGGTCCTCCAGGCGGACCTTCCGAAAACGGCCGAGGGGAACATGGAGGTGGACCTGGTGCTGGAGAGCGGCGCGGGTCTCGTCCTGAAAAGGATCTCCCTCGAGAGGGTCGGGGACGTGGCCGTCGCCTCCCGGGTCGTCCTTCCTTCCGGACCGAGGGCGGTCCTGGAGGAGAGGCTCTGGTCCAGCCACCTCGTGGAGAAACGCCGGGTCGTGATGGCCCAGGATACGCCGGGCCTGGTCGTAGAGATCGAGGTGGAGCGGGCGGACCGGGGTTGCCGGGTGGACAGGGAGATCCTATTGACCGGATATGATGAGCTTCTCCGGGGAGGGAAGATCACGAGGGAGGGGGCCGTCCACGGGCCGGTGGAGGGCCCCTGGGTCCTGAGGGACAGCAGGGGGCTCCTTCCCGACCTCCTGGTGGTGCACCTCGAGAAATCGGCCCACCAGAAACTCGCCTGGAGGCCCGGGTTCGGCCTTGTCCTCGAGGATTTCCCCCAGGCCTCGGAGCGCTCCTCCCTGGGCTTCTTTCTCCCCCGGGGGGAAATCCCCCGGGAGAAACGCTTCCAGATCCGGGGGGCCCTCCTGGAGATCCTGGATCCTCCGAAGATCAAGATCGGCCCGGCCCGCCTCGGGAGGGTGAAACATCCCTTCCCCTTTCCTTGGGCCCGGGTCCTGGAGGTCCTCGATCCTCCCCCTGCACCCTTGCTGGTCCGGGAGAACGGCTGGTGGGTGAGCCGGCCCCTGGCCCCCCTGGCCGGCAAGGGCGGGGCGGCCCTCGTCCTCCACCAGAGACCGGGGGAGACCTCCCTCCTGAGGGCGGGGAAGCGGAGGACCTACATCGGGCCCGCCGGCAGGAGGCCGGGGGGAGTGGTCCTTCCCGTTCTCCCCGGGGGATGGAGGCCTGGAAGGGGGGCCGCCGGGCTCCTCGCCCTTCGAATCCTGGAGAAGGGGAAGGCCCTGGAGGCGGCGGTCCTCAGGACGGGGCCCTTCCTCTTCGCCCCTTCCGTCGAGACGGGCGCCCCCGTCGGCTCGGTGCTCCTGGACGGGAAACCCTGGAGTTTCTTCGAAGGAAAGAGGGTCTTCCTTCCCAGGAAGAAGGGAATATACAAGATCAGAGTATTTCCGGGAGAGCCCGACGGTCCCCATCTCTCGGCTGCTTCCGCCCTCGTTGAGGAGTGCGCCTGGGACCCGGCGGCCCGGGTGCTCCGGGTCCGCCTGGCCCACCCGGGATGGTTCCGGGGGCCCTTGCCGCCGAAAGCGCCCTACACCCTGCTGGTCCGTCCCCGGGGGAGGACTCTCCTCTCCGTGGAAGGGGCCAGGCTCCTCTCCCAGGAGAGCCTGGCCAGGCCCTCGACGGACCTTCCCGCCGCCAGGGAGGCGGAGATGCTCTTCGCCGCCGGGCCGGGATGGGTGAAGATTCATTTCCAGTGAGAAACATTCCCCCCCTCCGCCGCTTTTCATCTGTAAGGAGCGGGGGAAAGGGGTTCGGTCCTTTGGGAAATTCGATGGACTCCTATACAGGCACATTCCGCCGTTTTCTGGACATCCTGGAGCGAAGGCCCCGGGAGGAGACACTGGTCACCCTCATCGTGGATTCCCCCTGGCTTCCAGGTTACGCCGGGGTGGACGCCATGGATTTCTTCTTCGATCCCTGCGTCTGGCTGGCCGTCCACGAATGGCTCCTGGAGGACCTTCCGGGAGTGGCCTTCCTTCCCGGAGCCTGGATCGAGTTCGGGATGGCCGCCGAGCCGAGCGGCTGGGCCTGCCGGGTCCAGTGGAACCACGAAGGCCCCCCGGCGATCCATCCTTTCCCCGGAGGGTTGGACCTGCTCCTGGAACTTCCCCTCCCCGACCCGGAGCGGGAAGGCCTCATGCCCTTGATCCTCAGGCGCTACCAGAGCTTGGCCAGCCGGCTGGAGGAGATGGATTTCTCCCCCCGGGTGGCCGCCGCCAGGGGCCCCCTGGCCGTGGCGGCCCATCTCATGGGGGTCACCGAGTTCCTCGTGGCCATCAAGACGGAGCCGGAGAAGATCCGTGCCCTCCTGGAGAAGACCACCAAGCTCTGCGTCCACTGGCTGGCCGCCCAGTTGGAGCGTATGGAGGAGCCAGTGGGGATCCTGGTCCTGGACGACCTGGTGGGCATGATGAGCCCCAAGGACGCCCGGACCTTCGCGATTCCTTTCCTGAAGGACGTCTTCAGCGCCTTCCCGGGCCTCTTCCGTTTCTTCCACAACGATACGCCCAACGAGAAGGTCTTCCCCGAGCTGGCCCCCCTGGAACTGGACGTCTTCAACTTCTCCCACGAGACAAGCCTGGAGCGGGCCAGAGAACTCCTGGGCCCCGAGGTGGTCCTCATGGGGAACCTCCCTCCCCTGGATCTCCTGGTCCGGGGGAAGCCGGAAGAAGTAAAGGACGCTACCCGGGGGATCCTGGAGCGGCTCTCCTCGGTCGGTCCCTTGCTCCTCTCCCCCGGCGGGGGGGTGTCCCCGGGAACGCCCATCGAAAATCTCCAGGCCATGTGCGAAGCTCTCGCCGAGTGGAAGCGATGATCTTCCCCTTGGCCCAGTACCAGGAGGCCTCTTTCCCTTGAAGACCCGACTCCACTCTTCCCCCTTCTTGCTCCTCTTCCTCCTTGCCTTCCTCCTTTCCTCCTCCCCGGCCTTCCCCGGCGGGGGGCCGGGGAAGACCGGGGGCCCGACCTTTCTCCTGGACATGGTCTTCGACAACCCGGGGGAGCCCAAGCAGCCCACGGCCTTCCGGGACCCGGCCTTCCTGGCGAAGCTCGGCTATTCGGGCCAGGTTCCCCGGTGGTTCGTCCAGTGCGCTCTCACCTACGAGTCCCTGGACCCGGGGGCCGTTCCCGAGGGATCGAAGGCGAGGAAATGGATGGCCGGCGAGGAAGCCCGGATCCGGGCGGGAATCGCCGCGGCCCACGAGGCCGGCCTCCGTGTCTATCCCTTCACGGACATCCTTGTGATTCCCATCTCCCTATACGAAAGGCACAAGAAGGAGATCGGCGACTGGAACATCCACCGCCCCATGGTCAAAAAGATCCTCCTCGCCCAGATCGACGAGATCTTCCGGCGCTTTCCGGGCCTGGACGGGCTGGTCCTCCGTTTCGGAGAGACCTACCTGAACGACACGCCCTACCATTGCGGGAAGAGTCCCGTCCGGAGCCCGGCGGACCACACTCTCCTCTTGCGGATCCTGAGGGAAGAAGTCTGCGTGAAGCGGGGAAAGACGGTCTTCTACCGGACCTGGGACTTCGGGAACCGGTTCCACGTCAATCCCAAGTTCTATCTGGCCGCCACGAATCCCGTCGAACCCCACGAGAATCTCGTCTTTTCCATCAAGCACACCCGGGGCGACTTCCTCAGGACCCTTCCCTTCAATCCCACCATCGGCATCGGGCGGCACAGGCAGATCGTGGAAGTCCAGTGCCAGAGGGAATACGAGGGAAAGGGGGCCCATCCGGACTACATCGCCCGGGGGGTGATCGAGGGGTTCACGGAATACCGGAACGCCCGGAGGCCCAAGTGCCTCAGGGATCTCCTGGGCAATCCCAGGTTCGCCGGCATCTGGACCTGGAGCAGGGGGGGCGGGTGGAGGGGGCCATATTTGAAAAACGAATTCTGGTGCGCCCTGAACGCCCGGATTCTCTCCCTCTGGGCCCGGAATCCCGGGAAGAGCGAGGCCGCGGTCTTCCATGATTACGTTACGTCGGAACTAGGCCTGGGCGAGGAGGATGCCCGCCTCTTCCGCAAGCTGTGCCTCCTCTCGGCCGAAGGGGTCCTTCTCGGCCAGTATTGTTCCTACGCCGGGGTTCCCCTCACCTGGGCCAGGGACCAGTACATGGGCGGTCTGGGCCAGCTCGGGGGGACCTTCCGTGCCCTGATCCGCAGGCACAGGGTGGAGGAGGCCCTGGCGGAGAAGGAGGAGGCCGCCGCCGTCTGGATGAGGATCGCCGCCCTCTCCAGGAGGGTCCATTTCAGGGACCGGGGGATCGGGGACTACGTGCGGGTCTCCTGCGACTACGGGCGGATCAAGTACGGGATCTTCTGGAAAGGTTGGACCGCCATGCTCCTGGCCCTCGCCGCCGGAAAGGCGGGCCCCCTTCCCAGGGGACGGATCCTTTCGGCCCTGGAGGACTACGACAGTCTCTGGAAGGAGTGGAAGGCCCTGAAGGCGGCCCATCCCGACTGCGCCAGCCTGTATTCCCCCGACTACTGTCGGTACGTCCCGCAAAAGGGCATGCTTCCCGCACCGGGGATGAAGGCCTCCCTGGAGAAGATCCGGAAGATGGTCCGGCGCCGTTAGCCCGGGGGGCCTTTCCGGGCCGGGAAGGGCCGGCCCCCGGCTGCTCCGGCTGGAGGGTGTGGCCCTGCAGGGGGCGGGGTGTGTAAGTTACATTCCGGCCTGGGAGCGGGCGGGGCCCTCCTGGAAAGGGGACCCGGGGCCCGTTCCGGCGAGGAAGGACACCAGGTGAGGTTTTTCCGAAATGCCCGCTTCCTCGGGGGGGTGATCCTGCCCCTCTTGGCCCTTGGGGGGAGGGCCTCCCCTCAGGGCGGCCTCCGGAAGACTACGGGCGATTCCGAGCTGGATCGGAAGATCGACCGTGCCTTGGAGGCCGGAACGGCCTGGCTCGTGGAGATGTTGCCCCACCTGGCGGGAGATCATCTCTCCCTGGCCCTCTTCGCAGCCCTGGAAGGCGGGGCGGAAAAGGGGGAGCCCAAGGTGAAGACCGCTCTGGATCGCATCCTGTCCTTCCGCTCGGAGAGCGTCTACGGGACGGGGATCCAGCTCATGCTCTTCCGGAAGTATGGAGGGCCCAAGGCCCGCCGGCTCTCGGGCAAGGCCCTCCGCCGGCTCCTGGGGTGGCAGAAGTCGGAAGGAGGGTGGAGTTACGGGAAAGGGCGGATGCGGTGCGATGCCAGCAACACCCAGTATGCTCTCCTGGGATTGAGGGCCGCCTTCGAAGGGGGAGAGAAGATCCCCGGGAGGGTCCTCCGGAAGGCCGTGGACTACCTGTTGTCCACCAAGGGGCGGGAGGGCGGGTTTTCCTACTTGAAGGGGAGGAAGTCCTTCCCCACCGACAGCATGACCGCCGGGACCCTGGGGAGCCTGGCCATCTGCAGGGAGATCGCCGGAAAGGACGGCTTGGGGGAGAAGAGGGAGAAGGCCGTGGAGAGGGCCCTGCGCCAGGGGATCTGGTGGCTGGAGAGGGTCTTTCCCTCGTCCTTGAAGAACGCCGCCATGGGAATGCAGAGAGGGTATTTCCTCTACGCCCTGGAGAGGGCCATGGTCCTGCTGGGGAGGGAACGTCTGGGAGCGATCCGCTGGTATCCCCATGGTGCGTCCTGGCTCGTGGCGAGGCAGGACAGGGACGGCTCGTGGGGCGAAGACGTGGCGGCGACCTCTTTCGCCGTTCTCTTCCTGGCCCGGTCCTTCAGGCCCATCACCCCGGTGACCCGGGTCTCTCCGGAGGAGATGCTCCTCAGGCTCAAGAGGAGTCCCGGCGAGAAGGGAGTCCTCTCCCTGGCTGCCAGGCTGGCGGGAGCGGGAAAGGCCGCCGTTCCGGCCTGCCTCAAGGCCCTCAGGGGGCCCTCTCCGGCCAGGCGAAGGGCCGCCGCCCTGGCCTTGGAGCGGATCACCGGAATCCGAACCTCCTTCGACCCGGGGAAGGAGCCGACCTGGAAAGCCAACCAGGACGCCGCCCGACTCTGGGAGAAGTGGTGGATGGAGCACAGGTAGGGTTCGGGAAAGAAGAGGTTCTGGCGGGTTTCTAACCGGCCGGGACTCCGGCCTGCAGGTTCTTCCTGGAGGACAGGAAAAAGACCGGCCCTGACAGGAGGGGAATCCTCCCGCTCCTGGACCTGTTGGCCTCGGGACCCTCGGAATCCCCGGCGGGGAGGGCGGCCTAGAGGGGCTGGAGGGTGAGAGTCAGGCTCTTCTCGGCTTTCGCGGCCTCCGAGGGAGGCCAGGGCCTGGGAAAAGCGAAGACTGCCTTCACCCGCCTACCCTCTGGGGAGCGGACTTCCACCTTGTATTCGCCGAAGACGGCCCGGAAGGCGGCTTTCCCCTTCCGGTCCGTCAGGGCCACGGCGTCGGTCCGCCACTCCTTCCGGATGAGCCTCTCCAGGACCCGGTAGGCCGGTTTGGGGCTCATGTCGGCCCTGAGGAGGCCTGCGGGAGCCCCCTGCCAAGCCCCTCTGTCGGAAAAATCCCACCACGTGGCGGCCGTAACCCAAGGCTCGGCGAAAAGGGCCCTGTAGAAGGCGGCCACGGCCTTCGCCTGGTTGGCCTCGCCCTCCGGCGTGGTGGGACCCCACCGGCCGTCCTTCTTCCGTTTGCCCGAAACGATCGTGATCTCCGTGAAATGGAGAGGAAGACCGAAGGCGGAGAACCGGCGGCATACCTTTCGGACCGTCGCGGCGGACCAGACCCGGCCGTGCATGTGGCTCTGGATGCCGACGGCGTTGCAGAGATAGGAGCCGTCCTTCTTGCGGAGTCCCCGGATCACCTCCTCGTAGGCCTGGGTGGTGTCGTAGTCGTTGACGAGGAAGAAGGCCGAGGGAGCGGCTTCCCTGGCGGCGAGGAAGCACTTCCGGGTCCAGCCCGCCCTTCCGGAGGCCCGGATGGCTTTGCTCATGGGGTCTGCGCCGAACCGGAAGGGCCGGGCCGCCTCGTTCACCACGTCCCAGGTCCCGATCAGGTCCTGGAAGTCCAGGAGGCAGGAGCGGATCCGCCGGCGGGTGAGGTCCAGGATCTTTTCCGGGGGGCCGGAAAGCCAAGAGGGCACTCCGGCAGGGTGGTTCCAGGCCAGGGGATGGCCCTTGGGACGGATTCGGTGGGCCAGGCACCACCGGGCCATGGCCGCCACCTTGGACCGGGCCGTCTTTCCCGGTTTCCTTTCGTAGGTGGACCAGTAGAAAGGGAGAGTGGCGAAGTTGAAGAGAGCGGCGAATCGCTCTTCGTACTTCCTGTCCAGGCCGGGAGCCCCGTTCCGGTGGAACATGAAGAAGTTGCAGCCGAAGAGAAAGTCCTGGGACGTCTGCACCAGGTGGACCAGGACTCCCGGGACGGGCCTGCCCTTGCCGTCCAGGACCCGGATCACCACCCGCCCCGCCCGGATCCCCTTCCCGATCTCGGGGGCTTCCCCCGCCCCGGCGGAGGAAGAGAGGGGAAGGACCGCCCAAAGGGAGAGAAGAAAGAGAGGAATCCTGTCCATGGCGATGTTCCTGCTGGGGTCCCCGGAAGTCTACCGTAACTTCCACGGGTGGAAGGTGGAAGGATTCGCGGGCTTTCTCTTCCTCCCGGGTCTCCCCGGCGGGGAGTGACGATTCTCTTCCGGACGCCGAAAGAAGCCCGGGATGTTTCAGGAAATGTGAGAAAAATGAAAGGCCTGGAAGGGGCCGCTCCTCAGGTCCCCCGGCGGCTTTCGGATCCTTGGGAGGAAGCGCCGTTTTTTTTCTCCCTGGGCGACATAGAATCTTTCCTCATGAGGCAAAGAATATTTTCTTCCTGGACCTTCCTTTCCCTTTTCGCCCTCCCCTGGATCCCCTCCTTTTCGGGGGTGCCGGACCTGGCTCTCGTGGCCCGGCAGGATTTCCAGGTGCGGGGAGAAGCGGGCTTTCTCGAGGCCGGAGCCTGGTACACCTTCTCCAAGAAGGATCTCCCTCCCGGGAAGATCGGCCTCGAGGATCCCCTCCGCCGGGTCGTTTTCGGTTCCCAGGTGATCCTGGGATTCGAGGGGCTGGATCCCCGGGCCCGCTACGACCTGGTTCTCACCTTCCTTTCCGACGCTCACAGGGTGGAGAAGGTCCTTGCCGGCGGGCTGGTCCTCTCGCCCAGGCTGGTCCTGGAAAAGGGGAAGGTCCTCCGGAAGAGGTGGACCCTGCCGCCCGGCTCCTATGGGCGGGGAAACCTGGAAATTCGAATCCTCAGGGTCGAAGGCCCCAATGCGGTCCTTTCCCGGCTGGAGATCTTTTCCTCCAACCCCGCCAGGTTGAGACCCAGGAAGGTCCCCGACTTTTCTTCTCCCAGGCTCTCTCCCACTCCCCGGGAGATCCCGGGCCTTTCCCCTCTTCGCCTTTCCCTGGACGGCACCTGGCTCTTCCACCCCGCCCCGGGGAAGGAAGCCTCTTCCGGCCGGGGCGGACCTGAGGGTGGGTGGCGGCCCATCCAGGTCCCGGGCGAGTGGACCATGCAGGGCTTCCACGTGAAGCCCGGCAACGCTGCGGGCTACAGAAGGAGTTTCCGCCTCCCTCCCTCCTGGGAAGGCAAGAGGATCAAGCTCCGTTGCAACGGCGTATACAGCCTGGCACGGGTCTACCTGAACGGCCGGTTCGCCGGGTCCCACGAAGGTGGCTTCACTCCCTTCGAGCTGGACGTCACTTCCCTGGTGAAGCCCGGGAAGAATCGCATCTACCTGGAAGTCACGAACGAATCCCTCCAGGACACCCTCTCCTCCGGGACCCAGTACGCGGCCCACCAGCTCGGGGGGATCACGAGGAGCATCTTCCTCTTTCCCCTCCCATCGGTGAACTTCGCCTCTTTTCACGCTTACCCATCCTTCAAGGCGGACGGTGCTTCGGCCCGCCTGAAAGTGAAAGTGCGGATCGCCTCGGAAGGGCTCCATCCCGGGAAGAAGATGAGAATCCTGCTCCGCCTGAGGGGGCCCCTTCCCGGCCGGCGGATCCTGCTGGAATCCCGCTTCCTCCTCCCCGTCCCATCCCGGGGGAAGTGCCTGGAGAGGAGCTTTCTTCTCGATGTGGCGAAACCCAGGAAATGGGATCCCGAGCATCCCAACCTCTACCTCCTGGAAGGCGGACTCCTCGGGGAGGGGGGTCTCCTGGAGCGGGTCTCCAGGAAGATCGGCTTCCGTGAGGTGGTGGTCCGGGGCAACCGGCTCTACGTAAACGGGATCCCGGTGAAGCTGAGGGGCGTGGACCGTCACGAGATCGATCCCCTGCGGGGAAGGTCCCTGGTCCGGGGAGAGTGGAAGAGGGACGTTCTCCTCTTCAAGAAGGCCAACGTCAACTACATCCGGACCTCCCACTATCCTCCGGACGAGGCCTTCCTGGAGGCCTGTGACGAGGCGGGCCTCTTCGTGGAGGAGGAGGCCCCTTTTTGCTGGGTCGGGCACCCGACGGCCACGATCTGGGGGAAATGGGATCCCTTCGCCCCCAACTTTCTTCCCCACCTGGTCCGGCCCGTGCTGGAGATGATCGAGAGAGACGCCTCTCACCCCAGCGTGATCATCTGGTCCTTGGCGAACGAGTCCCTCTGGACCCTGAATTTCGCCCGGGTCTTCCATGCGGCCCGGGAAAGGGATCCTTCCAGACCTTTCTCCTTCCACGACCAGTGTTGGGGCCGCTTCAACAACCTTGGAAGCCGGACCCAGATCGCCAACGTCCACTATCCCGGCCCCAAGGGCCCCGAAAGGGCCGCAGCCGTGGGGCGGCCGGTGCTCTTCGGCGAATATTGCCACGTCCCCGTCTACGACAGGAGGGAACTCGCCGCCGACCCGGGGATCCGGGTCCTCTGGGGGAAGGGGTTCCACAGGATGTGGGAGAAGATCCTGGCCGTCCCGGCCTGCCTGGGGGGGGCCATCTGGGCCGGGATCGACGATGTCTTCCTCCTTCCTTCGGGCCGGCTCTGCGGTTACGGACCCTGGGGGATCGTGGATGTGTGGCGAAGGCCCAAGCCCGAGTACTGGGAGGTCAAGAAGACCTATTCCCCCGTGAAGATCCTCACAAAGAGGATCGAGCCGGGGGCGGGGCCTTTCAGCCTTTCCGTGCTCAACAGGCACTTGTTCTCCGATCTTTCGGAATGTTCTTTCCGCTGGCGGGATTCCCGGGGCGGCTCCGGGGTGGCGAAGACCTCCGCTCCTCCGGGAGGAAAGGCCCGGCTGATCGTGGATCCGGGGCGGGCCCTCCGCCAGGGGGATTTCCTCCTGATCCGGGTCTACGGTCCCGGCGGGATCATGGAAGACGTATACAGGATTCCCGTGGGAGACCCGGCGCCCGGTGCGCCTCCCGGGGCCGGAGAGGACGGGGGCGCACCCCTGCGGCTCTCCCGGAGGGAAGGGCGGATCGTCGTCTCGGGGGAGGGTTTCCGGGTCTCCGTGAACGCATCTTCCGGGCTCCTCGAGGAATGCCGGAAGGGGGGAAGACCGGTCCTGGAGGGCGGGCCTTTCCTCATGATCCTGCCCTTGACGGGCGGGCCCTGCAGGCCCAATTTCAAGAAGGACATCCAGCCCTTGAACGACATCCTGCGGGGCTGGAAGGCGGAGTCCGTCACGGCCTCGAAGGCGGGAAGAGCGGTGACCCTACGCGTGGCGGGCCGTTTCCCCACCGCCCGGGGGACATTCAGCTACACCATCCATCCCGGGGGGAAGTTACGGGTGGGCTACGATTTCGAGATCGAAAAGGATGTGAATCCCAGGCAGTGGGGCGTGGTCTTCCGCCTCCCCGGGGGGTGCAGAACCCTCTCATGGAGGAGGAAGACCCGGTGGTCCTGGTATCCTCCTGACCACATTGGAAGGCCCGCCGGAACGGCCCGGGCCCTCCCCCCGGGCGGCCCCAGGGATCCCTGGAGCCGCACCCCGCCCGAGGGACCCTGGTTTCTGGACGGGGGGCCTTCCGGGACCCGGGACTTCCGCTCCACGAAGAAGGACGTCTATTGGGCCGCCCTCAGGGCCGTCGGGGGAGAAGGTCTCCTGGTGAAGGGGGAAGCCGTGAGATCCGTCAGGGCCTGGCTCCAGGGAGGGAAGCCCTTCCTCCTGGTGGCCCGCTTCACCACCATGGGAAGGGAGGGCTTCTTCGGGGGCCACGTCGCCCGGGAAAGGCGGCCCCTCCATAGGGGGGACCATGTCCGGGACGAGTTCGACCTGGTCCTTCTCGGCCCCGGACGGTGAGCGGCCTCCCCGCCGGGAGAATCCTACGGATCATCTCCAAGGGCTGGAGAAGTGGTAGTTTCCTGAGAGAAGTTCCATGAGGACTTTGCGGCCCCTCTTTCCCAGGAGGGTGACTCCCTCGGCTTCTTCCAGGGGATGGCCGCCTTCCCGGATCGCCTCCGGGTCGGGCCAGGGGAATTCCAGGCGGGCCCGGGTATTGGGCGGGAGCTCCACCTCCAGGTGGAACCTGCCCGGCCGGATCCGCCAGGCTACCCGGAAGGCGCCCAGCAGGCAGGAGTAACGGGCCTCCGCCTCGGCCAGGTCCCCGGCGGGAAGGGGGGCGAGAAGGACCCGCCGGAAGCCCGGTTCGTCCGGATCGGGCCGGATGCCCCCCAGGTCCTCGAAGAGCCAGCGCGTCATGGAGCCGAATGCGAAGTGGTTCCGGGAGTTCATGCCCGGGCCCATCTTGTCGGAGTTCCATCTCTCCCAGACCGTCGTGGCGCCCTGGGAGATCATGTATCCGAGAGAGGGATACTCTTCTGTGGCCAGGACCCGGTAGGCCAGGTCGTGGTATCCCCAGGCCGTGAGCACGGGAAGGAGGAGATCGGTGCCCAGGAAGCCCGTGGAGAGGTGGTCCCCCCGGGAGCGGACGTCCGCCGCCACGGCGGCCGCCACGGCGGGACGCAGTCCCTGGGGGGTGATTCCGAAGGCCAGGGGAAGGAGGTTCATGGTCTGGGTGCCCGTGTCGTACAGGACCTTGTCGGGCTTGAAGTGCTTCTTCTGGTAGGCGGCGGCGATTCTCTTCGCCAGGGAGGCGTATTCTTTCGCGTCCTTCTTCTTTCCCAGGACCCGGGCCGTCCGGGCCAGGATGGAGGTGGACCGGTAGTAGTAGGCCGACCCCACGGGTTCGCTCGGGGAGGGAACCACGGGCACCCAGTCGCCGTACCCCTTCCTCTCGTAGAGGTCGTCCTTGGAGTTCCGGCGCATGTATTCCACCCAGGCCTTCATGGCGGTGTAGTTCTCCTCCAGGATCCGGGTGTCCCCGTAGAAGCGGTACACCGTCCAGGGCACCACAGTGACGGCGTCCCCCCAGGCCGGTTTGGCCGGGCCCGTAACGATGATCACAGGGGAGACGTTCGTCGTGGCCCCGCCGGGGCCCTGGGAGTCCCTGATGTCCCGGCACCACTTGGTGAAGAAGAGCGCCATGTCCTTGTTCCAGCAGGCCGTGGGAGAGAAGACCTGGGCGTCTCCCATCCAACCCAGCCTCTCGTCCCGCTGGGGACAGTCGGTGGGGACGGAGAAGAGGTTGGACTCCAGGCCGCGGCGCACGTTCCCGGCGATCCGGTTCAGCAGGGGATTGGAACAGCGGAAGATCCCGGCCTGGGGAGGATCGGAGTGGACCACCCTGGAGACCAGGGTCTCCGGGGTGGGTTCCCCGGGCAGGCCCGTGATTTCGGCATAACGGAAACCATGGTAGGTGAAGCGGGGCTCCCAGCGCTCCGGGCCCTTGCCCTTGCAGATGTAGACGTCCGTCGCCTCGGCGCTGCGGAGATTGGCGGTATACAGGGTCCCGTCGGGATTCAGGATCTCGCCGTGGCGGATTCTGATCCGCGTGCCTGCGGGGGCGGTCACGTTGAGGACGCACCAGCCGGCGTGGTTGACGCCGAAGTCGAAGATCCACTTTCCCGGGGCGGGGGAGGTGATCCGCACCGCCCTGAGGGTTTCCGCCGCCCGGATGGGGGG
>Ga0256914_1002450_pt1 | contig 15476 bp, 14 predicted proteins | sample HulkmetaG_FD_191571 | JGI IMG/M metagenome (GOLD analysis project Ga0256914, IMG submission 191571) | Hydrothermal chimney microbial communities from Main Endeavour vent field at the Juan de Fuca Ridge, Pacific Ocean - Hulk | ecosystem: Environmental > Aquatic > Marine > Hydrothermal vents ... | reverse complement strand
TATGGAGACCACTTTAAAAAATTTATATATATAGAGCACATCAAAAAAATAAAAAAGGCAACAAATATTCTAATAACAAAACATCCATATTATATGGGTATGGCATAAAAATAATGTCCTATGCTAAACTTCACGATAATCTATTACAGATAGGAATTTTTCCTGATGGAATCCTAAATATTATAACTATAATAATTTTAACTTTAGGTAACACTATAGGGACACATTATTCAGGCTCATCTCTATTAATAATATTTGATGGCTATATTAAAATTCAAATAGATGGAAATTTAGCAGTATCTTTTAAAGCCATAAAAATAAAATTATTGAAAAAAGCCTTAAAAATAATATTTTAATTTCAATATGAAGCAAAAAAATATAAAACTTGTAATATGTTATGATGGAACTAACTATCATGGTTGGCAAATTCAGAAAAATAAAGCCACTATTCAAGGCATAATTGAATCCAAATTAAAATTTATAATAGGAGAACAAATCAGGATAATAGGCTCAGGCAGAACAGATGCTGGTGTTCACGCTATAAGTCAAGTGGCAAACTTTAAAACTTATTCAGAAATTGAGCCATTTAATTTAAAAAAAGCTCTAAATTCTTTACTTCCAGAAGATATATATATAAAAAACGCAGAATATATATCCCTTGATTTCCATGCCAGATACTGTGCAATATCAAAGACATATGAATATAGAATATTAAATAGAAAAGAGCCAGATATCTTCAACAGAAGATATCAGTGGCATATTATGCCATATTTAGATATAGAAAAGATGAGAGAGGCCTTGTATTTGATAATAGGAACCCATGATTTTTCATCATTTAAATCATCAGGTAGCTCTGTATCTAATCCTATAAGAACAGTATTTAAAGCTGAAATATCATCGCATGATTCAAATTCGATCATTAAGATAAGTATAGAAGCAAACGGTTTTCTAAGACATATGGTCAGAAATATTGTGGGTACTATTGTAGAAGTAGGATATGGAAAAATAGATATCAATGATTTTAAAAAAATATTTTTTTCATGTGACAGGAAACTTGCAGGCAAAAAAGCACCTGCATCAGGATTATTTTTACAAAAAGTAAAATATTGATTTAACCTTTTATATCCTCTGCGTCTTTTAAAGACGAAAGTATGGTGTTATAAACAAGCTTCCATGTCTCTTCAAAAGAAGAGACAGAAAGTCTTCCCATTTCAATAAATTTCACAATTATTTCCTTTGCAGCCTTTAAAGCTATTTCTTTTTCGTCCTTCATAGCTATATACTTTTAAAAATTTTTCTCGCTTCTCCTGCTGGAAGGAAGAAGGCCACCTCAAAAACCAGCAAGAGAAGCCTTTTAGGAAGAACCCTATAAAGCCCTCCCTATTGTGTCTGCACAATCTCTATTAATTCTAAATCAAAAATTATCATATTTCCAGCCAAAGGATGATTAGCATCAAGAATCACAGTATCATCTGTTATATCTGTAACTACTAAATTTATATATCCTCCATCAGGATGTTGCATCTGAAGATTTTGGCCTATAAAAGGCTCTATGTCCTTGGGAATAGAGCTCTTATCTACTTTGAATACCAATTCTTCATGTCTTGGTCCAAAGCCATCTTCTGGTGAAACCTCTACTGTCTTTGATTCTCCAACTTTCATCCCAATCACGGCCTTTTCAAGACCTGGAATAACACTGCCATCACCAACCTTAAATTGAAATGGAACATGACCCTTTGAGGACTCAAACACATTTCCATCTTTTAATTTGGCAGTATAATGGATTTTAACAGTATCCCCTTGTTTTACTACCCTTTCCATAAAAACCTCCTTAAAAAACTTTATTTTTATTAATCCCCAGCCGATATTAAGGCATGAGAATTCAAACAAGAACTATCTTATAGGCAGGACACCTCACAAGAATAAAATCAATATTCAAAATATCATTAAAATATTTTAAATTCAAGCAAAATATTTTTTGCAATCTTTAACAATTGAGTCTACAAGATTAGAAACAGTATATCTTTCTGGCATAATATTGATTGAAAGACCTGTTTTTTCTATCACATTCCCAGTTACTGGACCTATACAAGCTATTTTTGTACCATTTAAAAAATCTCTTATTTTTTCTATATCTTCATCAATATTCATTAATTTCAAAAAATTTTGAAATGTGGAAGGGCTTGTGAAAACAGCAATATGAATATCCTTATTCAAAAACATTTTTTTTACATATTCTATGTAATCACCATGAATATTCGGTAATACATTTTTGTACACAGGAACAATATCAACCTCTGCTCCCATCTGTTCAAGTTTTGTTGGAAGATAATCTCTTGCTTTTTCTGCCCTTGGTAGAAGAAATCTCTTTCCCTTTATCTCTATATTTGAAATATATGAAACAATGCCTTCAGCCCTATATTCCTTTGGGACAAAATTTATATTAATATACATATCTTTTAATGCCTGCGCTGTCTTCGGACCTATTGCCCCTATTTTTATACCTTTTAAGTCCCTAATATCATTTCCTAACTCATGAAATCGAGAGAAGAAAAATTTTACTCCATTTTTGGAGGTAAATATTATCCAATTATAATTTTTTATATTTGCAATAGCTGAATCACATAAATCCCATTTATCAGGGGGAACAATACTTATTGTAGAAAATGGAATACAGAATGCTCCCATATCTGTTAATAGTGACATAATTTCGTCTATTTGTTCTCTGGGTCTTGTAATAAGAATCCTCTTTCCAAAAAGAGGTTTCTTTTCAAACCAAAGGAGCTCTTTCCTAAGATTTACCACATTTCCAATAATGATTATAGCTGGAGGTTTCACTCCCCTTTTTTTTGCTATTATATCCATTTCAATCAGCTTACCTTCGACTATATCCTGATCAGGAAGAGTTCCATTACATATAATAGCAAAAGGCGTTTTATAAGACATTCCATTTTCTAATAGTCTTTCTTTTATCTTACGTATATTAGCCACTCCCATAAGTATCACAATAGTACCTGAGACAGGAATCCTACTCCAAGGAATACCAGAATCTACTTTTTTAGGATCCTCATGACCTGTTAAAAAGGTAACAATTGAAGCATACTGCCTATGGGTTAATGGAATTCCTGCATATGCTGGAACAGCTGCAGCAGAAGTTACGCCTGGAATTATTTCGAACTCTATATTATGCTCAAATAATGTTTGAGCTTCTTCCCCTCCACGTCCAAATATAAAAGGATCCCCACCTTTTAATCTAACTACATTCAAGCCTTCTTTTGCCAATTCTACAAGGAGTTTACTTATAGAGGCTTGATCCATAGTATGTTTTCCACTCTTTTTTCCAACATATATCAATTTTGCCTGATGATTCACACATGCCAACAATAAAGGAGTTGCTAAATTATCATACACCACTACATCTGCATTTTCTAAGATTTGTCTCCCTTTTACTGTGATTAAAGCAGGATCCCCTGGTCCCGCTCCAACAAGATACACTTTACCTTTATTCATAAATACCCCTCAATATATCTTTCGCTCCTTTATCAAATAACCTGTGAGCAAGCTTTCTTCCTAAATCTTGTGGATTATTTATATCCCCAGTTAGCATATCTAATAAATATTTTTCTCCTATTATATCAGAAACCATACCCTTTATAATCAATTTATTATCTTCAATCTTTGCATACCCTGCTATTGGTATCTGACAGCCTCCCCCAAGTTCTTTCAAAAAACTTCTTTCTGCCTTTACACATATTTCTGTCTCCCTATGATTCATAAAAAAAAGCAATTTTTTAAGTAGTTCATCGTCCCGCCTTATCTCGATTCCTAATGACCCTTGCCCAACAGCAGGTATCATTATATCTTCAGATATAATTTGAGTAATATTGCTTTTCAAGCCAAGCCTTACAAGTCCAGCAGCAGCAAGTATAATACCATCAAAATCTCCTTTATAAAGCTTTTTCAATCTGGTATCCACATTACCTCTTACTGGTACAACCCTTATATGAGGATATAAAAATCTTAATTGAACTTGCCTTCTTAGACTACTGGTCCCTATTTTTGCTCCTTCTGGTAACTGTTTGATATTATTAAAATAAACAGAAATAAAAGCATCTAATGGGTTTTCTCTTTTAGGATAAATTCCTATTTCCAAACCGTCTGGCAATTCAAAAGGCACATCTTTCAAGCTATGAACAGCCATATCAATTTTTTTCATTAAAAGAGCGCTTTCTATTTCTTTTACAAAAAGGCCTTTTCCTCCAATCTTGTTAAGAGGAGAATCTAATATTTTATCCCCTTTTGTTTTTATTTTTACAAGTTCTACATCTATGTCTTTATGTCTTAACTCTATCTGCCTTTTTACCCACATGCTTTGGGCAACAGCCAGTTTGCTTCCTCTTGTACCTATCCTCAGTCTCATCTTTTAAACAAGATAGAACATATAAAAACAGAGGCCATAATACCAGCAATATCTGCTGTAAGACCTGCAATAAGAGTATGCCTTATCTTTTTTATCTTTACCGCCCCAAAATATACAGCGATCACATAAAATGTTGTCTCTGTAGAGCCCTGAAGTGTTGAAACAAGATAACCAATATAACTATCTGGCCCAATAGATGGATTTTTTATTATAGACGCCAAAACAGCATAAGCACCTGATCCAGAAAGAGGTCTTAATATTGCCATAGGAAGTGCCTCTGCTGGAAGCCCAATTTTACTTGTAAAAGGCCCAATTAGATCTATCATCGCACCCATAGCCCCACTTGCCTGAAACATACCCACAGCTATAAGTATAGCTACTAAATACGGGATTATGTTAATAGCCACATTAAATCCGTCTTTGGCACCTTCTACAAACACTTCATAAATTTTAACCCTTTTTATCATACCATACCCTAAAAATCCTATAATTAGGGAAGGGATTATCCATGGAGATACAGATTTTCCATATAGAATTGCAATAGGAACCAAAGAAAGCACAAAGATTATTGCACATATACTTATCCATATAGGATAACCATCATCACGGTAATAGTTAGCAGAAACATCATTGTTTTTTAATATTTTGGCCTCAGGTTTAGAGCTTTTTTTAAAAAATCTGGAATAAAATTTCGCAGCAAAAATTGCAGTAACAGTAGAACATGTAGTAGCAAATAAAGTAGTAGGAAGGATGGCAGCAGGGTCAGATGAGCCACAAGCCGCCCTTAAGGCTATTACCCCTGTTGGAAGTACTGTAAGACCTGAGGTGTTTATTGCCAAAAAAAGGACCATTGAGTCTGTAGCTTCATCTGGATAAGGATTAAGTTTATTTAAATCCTGCATTGCTCTTATACCAAATGGAGTAGCAGCATTTCCAAGACCAAGAATATTTGCTGATATATTCATTATCATACTTCCCATTGCTGGGTGATCAGGAGGAACCTCTGGAAATAATCGGACCATAATGGGTCGCACAAGCTTAGATATAGTATTTAATATACCTCCTTCCTCAGCCACTTTCATTAGACCTAAAAAAAGAGTCATAACTCCGATCAGCCCAATAGATAAGTCAACAGCATTTGAGGCAGAATTAATAATAGCCTTTGATAATGCAGGAATATTATGGTGACATATAGCACTAAAAAAAGAGATACACACTAAAGCAAAAAATATAGTATTCATTAGTTCTTTGCTTTCTTGTAAAGTTTTAGGCATCATGATAATATATAATTTCTTAAAAATAAATCTTTTTTGGGAGGTTTGATTTGAATCAATTTTCTAAAAATCTTGCTATTTGGCTTATCATATGTCTCATGATGGTGGCCCTTTTTCATGTATTCAACAAACCATCAGGCAAGATCACAAATATAAGCTATAGCGATTTTATTAATATGGTAGAAAATGGATCTGTTGTAGAAGTAACTATAAGAGGAAACAACATATCTGGAGTATCTGTACAAGGGCCATTTAGAACTTATGCACCAAGAGACCCAGATCTTATAAGATTACTTAGGAAAAAGGGGGTAAAAATAACAGCAAAACCTGCTGAAGGTAACTCATGGGTGCAAATTCTTTTATCATGGATTCCTATGCTTCTGCTTATAGGTGTCTGGATATTTTTTATGCGACAGATGCAAGTAGGAGGTGGAAAAGCCCTTTCTTTTGGAAAAAGTAGAGCAAGACTTATAAATGAGTCTCAAGAAAGAATCACTTTTGATGATGTAGCAGGCATAGATGAAGCAAAGGAAGAACTGCAAGAAGTAGTAGAATTTCTAAAAGATCCCAAAAAGTTTACAAGACTTGGCGGTAGAATACCTAAAGGTATATTGCTTGTGGGATCTCCCGGAACAGGCAAAACATTACTGGCAAAAGCTATCGCGGGAGAGGCAGGAGTTCCTTTCTTTAGTATAAGTGGTTCTGATTTTGTAGAAATGTTTGTTGGAGTAGGGGCTGCCAGGGTTAGGGATCTTTTTATACAAGGAAAAAAAAATGCCCCTTGTATAATATTTATTGATGAAATAGATGCTGTAGGCAGGCATAGAGGAGCTGGTCTTGGCGGAGGTCATGATGAAAGGGAACAAACTTTAAATCAGTTATTAGTTGAAATGGATGGATTTGAATCCAATCAAGGGGTTATAGTAATATCTGCTACTAACAGACCAGACATACTTGATCCAGCCTTATTAAGACCGGGACGTTTCGATAGACAGATAGTAGTCCCAGTACCTGACATAAAAGGACGAGAAGAAATATTTAAAGTTCACCTTAGAAAAAAACATATTTCAGATGATGTGGATATATCTATACTTGCAAGAGGAACTCCAGGTTTTACTGGAGCAGACATAGAAAATATGGTAAATGAGGCAGCTCTTATTGCGGCGAGAAAAGGCAAAAATAGAATAGAAATGGAAGACTTTGAAGAGGCAAAGGATAAAGTCATTATGGGTATAGAAAGAAAGAGCATGATAATAAGTGAAGAAGAAAAAAAGATTACCGCATATCATGAATCAGGACATGCACTTATAGCCAAATTACTTCCAAATACTGATCCAATACATAAAGTTACTATAATTCCAAGAGGAAGGGCATTAGGAATAACACAACAACTTCCTGTAGATGAAAAACATACTTACTCAAAGGATTATCTGATCTCAGGTTTATGTGTACTTTTAGGAGGTAGAGCCGCAGAGGAACTTGCATTAAATACACAAACTACAGGAGCAGAAAATGACTTGGAAAGAGCTACAGAAATAGCAAGAAGAATGGTATGTGAATACGGTATGAGTGATACCCTTGGTCCAATTACCTTTGGTAAAAGAGAAGAGCAGATATTTTTAGGAAAAGAAATAGCTCGACATAAAGATTATAGCGAACTTACCGCTCAAAAAATAGACGAAGAAATAAGAAGAATAGTAATAGACGCATATGATAAAACCTGTACACTTCTTAAAGAAAATATAGATAAATTGGATCGTCTTGCCAAAGCTCTATTGGAAAAGGAGACACTTAATGCAAAGGAAATAGACGAGATTGTATTTGGAAAAGAGGCTCAATCTACATGAACCTTTTATTAAGATGGAAACATTATCGTTTAAATCTTAAAGAACGTACTCATATAATGGGAATACTTAATGTTACTCCGGATTCCTTCTTTGATGGAGGAAAGTATTTAGATAAAAATAAAGCAATAGAACATGCTATAAAAATGGCGCAAGAGGGAGCAGATATTATTGATATAGGTGGTGAATCAACAAGGCCATATTCCAGAAGGATATCTACTGATGAGGAAATGGAAAGAGTAATTCCTGTTATAGAAGAATTATCAAAATATATAGATATACCTATAAGTATAGATACATATAAAAGTCAAGTTGCAGAAGAGGCTATTAGAGCTGGGGCATCTATAATAAATGACATTAGTGCTTTCAGATTTGATCCTAAGATGCCAGAGGTAGCAGCAAAGGCTAATATCCCTGTAATTTTAATGCATATGAAGGGAAGACCTGAAAATATGCAAAATAATCCTGTTTATAAAGATATAATGTCTGAAATTATATATTTTCTTAAACAGGTAAAAGAACAAGCAATAAATTACGGGATAAAAGAGGAATATATAATAATAGATCCTGGAATAGGATTTGGAAAAAGTATTGAACACAATTTAATTATTATAAAACATCTTTCCAGTCTGTCTGTACTTAATTCTCCTATTTTAATAGGACTATCAAATAAAGCATTTATTGCTCATATTGTTGGAAAAGAGTGTGCACAAAGAGAAACAGGCACAATGGCAGCTATAGCATGTGCGGTAATGAATGGAGCCAATATAATAAGAGTACATAATGTAAAAAAGGCTTTAATAACAGTAAAAATAGTTGATTCTATAAAAAGAGGCAAATATGCTGTTATGCATTGATGTGGGAAACTCCAATATATCAATAGGCTTAGCAGACAAGGAACAACTGATAAATCAATGGAGAATGAGAACTGATCCTAATATAACTTCTGATGAGCTATGGATGTTCCTATCGTTTATATTTAATGAAAAATGCAAAAATAAAAATAATATTGAAATTATTATTTCATCCGTAGTTCCACCCTTAGATGAAAAAATAAAGGATATTTGCATAAAATATTTAAAAAAAGATCCATTTATGGTCACTCCTGAAGTAAAACTGGGCATATCTATATCATATGAAGACCCAAAAGCTCTTGGAACTGATAGAATAGTGAACGCAGCGGGAGCATATGCAAGATATAAAAAAGGGATAATAATCGTTGATCTTGGCACAGCAACTACATTTGATTATGTGTCCTCAGACGGGGTTTATATAGGTGGGGCTATTTCCCCTGGAATTATTACTTCTGCTAATGCATTATTTAAACATGCTCATAAGCTGCCAAAAATAGTTAAATTTTATACGCCAAAGAGTGTACTTGCCAAAAATACAATAGATAGTATAAATACAGGAATAATATATGGCTATGCATGTCTTGTAGATGGTATGATAGAAAAAATAAAAACTGAAATAGGAGATACACAAATTGTAACCATAGCAACAGGTGGTCTCGCCCATCTTATAAAAGAAGTAAGTAAGGGTATAGATATAGTGGATAAAACTCTAACCCTTTATGGCCTCATTGAAATATATAATCTGAATAGGAAAAAATGATAACAGAACAGCCCTGGTTTCCACAAATAATGCGGCCAAGTCGTTATATTGGTAATGAAATAAATATAGTCCGAAAAAATCCCAATGATGTAGAAATATCAATAGCCCTTGCTTTCCCTGATGTTTATGAAGTAGGAATGTCACATGTAGGATTAAAAATTTTATATAATATCCTAAACAAAGAAGAATGGATATATGCAGAACGAGTATTTTCTCCATGGATAGATTTAGAAAAAAGCTTAAAACAGCATGGCATACCATTGTTTAGTTTAGAATCTGGAAGGCCTTTATATGAATTTGATATATTGGGTTTTAGCCTTCAACATGAATTATGTTATACAAATATATTGACCATATTATCTCTTTCTAATATACCCTTTTTTTCTGAGCAACGAGATAAAAAACACCCTCTTGTTATTGCTGGAGGACCAGCATGTTTTAATCCTGAACCAGTAGCACGATTCTTTGATATAATAATTATAGGAGATGGAGAAGAGGCTTTACTTAATGTATGTAAAACAGTTAGAGAATTTAAGTCTAAAAAATCTGGCACAAAAGATAGAGATGCTATATTTAATGCCCTTAAAAATATGCCAGGCATTTATATACCATCCTATGGATTACACCACGTAAAAAAAGCTACTATTTCCAATTTAGATAATTATCCTTATCCTGATGCCCCGATAGTTCCTTTTACAGAACTTATACATGATAGATTATCTGTAGAAATATTCAGAGGATGTGGAAATGGATGTAGGTTTTGTCAAGCAGGTTTTATATACAGGCCAATAAGAGAAAGAACTCCTTATTCAATTATTGAAAAAACAATAACTGGTCTTAAAAAAACAGGTTATGAAGAAATATCTCTACTTTCTTTAAGTTCAGGGGACTATACTTGCATAAAACCATTACTTATAAAACTTATGGATATAATAGCCGACAAAAAGGTTGCTATTAGTCTTCCATCATTAAGAATAGATTCTATGGATTCCGCGCTTATCGAACAGATAAGAAGGGTGAGAAAAACAGGATTCACATTAGCTCCTGAAGCAGGGAATGAACGTCTTAGAAGAGTGATAAACAAAAATATATCAGATAATGATATATTTAAAACTGCAAGTTTAATATATAAAGCTGGATGGAGATTAATGAAGTTATATTTTATGATAGGACTTCCTACAGAACGAACAGAAGATATTACGGATATAGTAAAAATATCAGAAGATATTGCAAGATATTCTAAAAAAAGAAGTAAGGGTAGCAGATTAAATATAAGCATAGCTACGTTTGTGCCTAAACCTCATACTCCTTTTATGTGGGAATCTCAAATAAATATAGATGAGGCAAAAGATAAAATTTTTATGATAAAAGATCGTATAAAAAAGAGCTTTATAAGAGTCAAATGGAACCAACCAGAATTAAGCTGGTTAGAAGGCATATTCTCAAGAGGGGACAGAAAACTCTCTGACGTAATAATATCTGCATGGAATATGGGAGCAAGATTTGATTCTTGGGGAGATATATTTAAAAAAGAAATATGGGAAAAGGCATTTCAAAAAAACGACATAGATCCAGAATCTTATCTCAAAAAAAGACAAATAGATGAACCTCTACCATGGGACCATATAGACTGTGGTGTAAAAAAATCATTTTATTTAAATGAATTGAAAAAGGCTTACAAAGGCATAATAACTGAAAACTGCAAAAATATGTGCAATAATTGTGGGGTATGCAATACAGATATAGTACCTATAATATGTGAAAAGTACAACTTAGACAATATTAGTATAGACAATAAACAAGAAAAAATAAATATAGTAAAAAAATATAGAATCGTTCATACTAAAATAGATATTGCAAGATATTTAAGCCACTTAGAAATGGTGAGATCAATTATAAGAGCACTAAGAAGAGCAAATATAAATTTGTTATATTCTCAGGGATTTCATCCAATGCCAAAAATATCTTTTTCTCAGGCTCTTCCAGTTGGAATAGAAAGTATGCATGAGATAATGGATATACAAGTGAAAGAAGAAATAAACATATCTGAGACAAAAAGATTACTTAATAAAGAATTACCAAAAGGTATAAGAATATTGTCAATGTATGAAGTTCCGCTAAAAAGCAAAATTATTCCAAAAGAGAGTCATTATATGATAATTGTAAAGGATGGATGTATGAAAGGAGGTTGTTTAGCAGAATTTGATGGATTTAAAGAATTTTATGTAAAAAAAAGACAAAAAGACATAGATTTAAAAAAAATTGTAAAAAAGATATGTATAGAATCTAATGATAGGATAAAAATAATTATAAAACATGGGACAGGCAATGAAATAAAGGCATCTGAAATAGCTAAAAATGTATTTGAACTTGAAGACTCAGATATACTAAAAATAGTAAGAATGAGGCAGGTGATATGATTGGCAAACGAATTAATTATAAATTACAGGCCATATGAAACAAGGGTTGCACTTTTAGAAAATGGAAAATTAGCTGAACTTTATATAGAAAGGAAGAATTCAATAGATATTCTGGGAAACATCTATAAAGGGAAGGTTGTCAGAGTGTTACCGGGAATACAAGCAGCATTTGTCAATATAGGTCTCGAAAGAACAGGCTTTTTATGTTTACAAGATTTGAGTGAATACGAACATAATAATGGTTCTCTTTCAATAGAGGATCTATTATATGAAGGCCAAGATATAATGGTTCAAGTGGCAAAAGAACCTACAAAAAACAAAGGAGCAAGACTTACAACAAATATAAGTTTACCTGGAAGAAGATTAGTGCTTATGCCTTTCAGTAGACATATAGGTATATCACGAAAAATAAAGGACAAAAATGAAAGAGAACGATTAAAAGAGATAATAGAAGAAATAAGACCTAAAGATATGGGTATAATTATCAGAACAATAAGTAAAGGTGCGACAAAAGAAAAACTTAAAACAGAAATGGAATTTTTATTAAAGGTTTGGGAAAATATAAAAACAAAAGCTCAGAGAAATTCGGTTCCTATTTTACTTTACAAGGAATTATCCATTACATTGAAAGCGGTTAGAGATTTATTCACAATGGAAGTAGACAGACTAATAATAGATTCATTCGAAGAATATACTGCTCTAATGAGTTTTATTAATAGTTTTGCGCCTGGCTTAAGGTATTCTATTGAATTTTATGAAGAATCTGGCTCAATATTTGAGCATTATGGAATAGAATCTGAAATATTAAAGACACTGCAAAGAAGAGTATGGCTAAAATCGGGAGGATATATAGTAATAGAACAAACAGAGGCATTAACAGCCATAGATGTAAATACAGGAAGTTATGTTGGAGAAAATAATCCAGAAGAAACAGTACTAAAAACTAACCTCGAAGCAGTAAAAGAGATTGCATATCAAATAAGGCTTAGAAATATAGGTGGCTTAATCGTAATAGATTTTATAGATATGAACAAAAAATCCAATAGGGACAAAGTCTTTAACGCACTTAAAGAAGCCTTTAATAGAGACAAAGCAAAAACAAATATTTTGTATATATCAAGCCTTGGATTAGTGGAAATGACAAGAGAAAGAACAAGATCTGATTTAAGAGGTTTTTTGGCAGAAACCTGTCCTTATTGTTCAGGACGAGGGCTTGTAAGATCTCGACAAAGTATATCCTATGAAATTTTTAGAGAATTAGAGAGGAAAAGAAATGCTATTGGAAACGATAAAATCCATGTATTTGTTCATCCTGATGTAAATCTCTTTATTAAAGAATATGAGCAAAATAATATAAAATACTTGGAGAACACTTTAAATAGAAAAATTGTGTTCATACCTAAAAATGATTTGCATATAGAAAAATATGAGATTGTCTCTTGACCTTTTTGATTAAATGACTTAAAAATTTCTTAAATGCCTGGGTGGCGGAACTGGCAGACGCATGGGACTTAAAATCCCATGGGGCTTTGTCCCCGTGCGGGTTCGATCCCCGCCCCAGGCATTGATTTTATTATGACAGCTGATATAGATATTAAAAGGATATATCAGAGCATTCAAAAGTTTTCCACTTTATCTGTATTAGTAATTGGAGATCTTATATTAGATGAATATATTTATGGTGATGTTGAAAGAGTCTCTCCTGAGGCTCCAGTTCAAGTAGTAGATATAAAACATAAATCTAATACTCTTGGTGGAGCAGCTAATGTAGCATATAATCTTATTAACTTAGGGGTAAAGGTTTATGTAAGCGGGATCATAGGCGATGATAATAATGGCAATATATTAAAGAATGAATTAAAAAAACAGAACATAAATTTTGAAGGTGTTTTTATAGACCCTCTCAGACCTACAACAAAAAAGACAAGGATAATAGCATCTGGACAGCATATATTACGACTTGATTATGAATTAAGAAAACCTATTTCGCTACACACAGAAAAACTAATTATCCAATATATAATAGATAATTCCTTAAAATTTGATTCTGTAATCATATCAGACTATGCAAAAGGGGTGGTTACAAACAATATAATATCCAGTTTAGTGGATACATTAAAAGGTAAGCCAATATTTGTAGATCCTAAAGGTAAAGACTTTACAAAATATAAAGGAGCAACAGCTATAACACCTAATAAAAAAGAGGCATTTACAGCATCTGGGGCAGTTAACTTAAATAAGGCAGCCAATAAGTTCATAAAAGAACTTGGTTTACAAACAGTCTTTATTACCCTTGGAAAAGATGGGATATTTTTAATGGAAAAAAATGGAAAATCAGCCTATATACCTGCTGTTACAAAAGAAGTATATGACGTGTCAGGAGCAGGGGATACAGTAATTTCTATCTTATGCGCCTCTGTTTCATCTGGCCTATCATATTATGAATCTGCCTTTCTTGCCAATATAGCTGCTGGTATTGTAGTGGGTAAATTAGGAACTGCTGCGGTTTCAAAAGATGAATTGATCAATACTCTTTTTTTTGAAAAGTCATTGATATTACATAAAATTTTAAAAATTTCAGAGCTAATTCAAACTGTAGGGCATTTAAAAAGTCAAGGAAAAAAAATAGTATTTACAAATGGATGTTTCGATATAATACATCCAGGTCATATACATTTTTTAAAAGAATCTAAAAAATTAGGCGATATCCTAATAGTTGCAATTGATGATGATCAATCTGTAAAGAATGCAAAAGGAAAAGAAAGGCCCATTCTTAACCAATATGAAAGGGCACAAATTATCTCATCTTTAGATTGTGTTGACTATGTTATAATATCTCCTATACAAGAACTTCCTGAAATTATAGAAAAAATAAAGCCAAATATTTTAACAAAGGGTGAAGATCATAAAGATAAAAAGATCATAGGTGGAAATATTGTGGAAAAGTATGGTGGGGATATTACATTTATATCTTTTGCTAATTCCAATTCAAGTTCTCAGATTATTGATAAAATAATAGGCAATAAGATGTAAGAAATAGTAACTTTTTGAGGTTTTTATTGATATAATAATATTACAAATCTAATTATAAAACAGGATCTGAACTCAAATGAAGTGGTACATCGTCCAAACAAAGCCTTGGCAAGAAAAAAAGGCCATTTCTTTTTTAAAACAAAAAAGTATACACACATACAGGCCTGTAATGGAAATCCATACATACAAAGGATTCAAGATTATTAAAAAACAAAAGTCTTTATTTCCTAATTATATATTTGTTAAATGCAAGCCAGACAATATATATGATGTTTGTTGGACATGGGGAGTCAAAAAAGTTTTGTGGAGAAATGATTTTCCTGTTGCTATATCTGAGGAGCTTGTTAAAGCTATTAAGCTATTAGAAGACAAAGATAAAATAATAAGAAAACATAAGATCTATGAGCTGAAAGAAAATGACAATGTAAGAATAAAAACAGGCCCATTTAAAGATTTGCTTGCAATAGTGGATCATTGGGATTCCGACAAAGAAAGAGTATCATTACTTATAAATCTTGCTAGCACTACGGCCCGGATTAATGTTCCAATCTCTGTTGTAGAAAAGATATAAAATTAAAGATATAAAATTATAGTATAAATTTTCTAACCAAGTCTCTTTTTTATCAAAAAAGCAATTTGGTTAGCATAGTTTTTAATTTTATCCTTATCTTCACCTTCCACCATTATTCTACAAACAGGCTCTGTGCCTGAGTATCTGACTAAAATCCTGCCTTTTGGGAAAAGCTCTTTTTCAATTTTTTTTATCTCGCTATTTATTTCTGGTATAGATGATAATTCAGGCTTTTGTTTTACCTCTACATTAAGCATGATTTGAGGATAAGATTTCATAATATGAGCTAATTCATTTAAT
>Ga0256914_1002449_pt1 | contig 15477 bp, 13 predicted proteins | sample HulkmetaG_FD_191571 | JGI IMG/M metagenome (GOLD analysis project Ga0256914, IMG submission 191571) | Hydrothermal chimney microbial communities from Main Endeavour vent field at the Juan de Fuca Ridge, Pacific Ocean - Hulk | ecosystem: Environmental > Aquatic > Marine > Hydrothermal vents ... | reverse complement strand
CTTCACCTTCTCCAAATTTAAGTTCTATTCAATCTGTATATTTATACCCTGCACTTGTTTTTGGCGAAGCGTTCAATGTGTCTGTTGGAAGAGGCACCACTAAACCGTTCAGGGTGATAGGTTCTCCCCGAATAGATATGGAAGATTTTCTTGATTTTATCATTAAAAACCAGATAGAGGGATTGCTTGTAAAACCAGCTGTTTTTATTCCGTTCTGGGATAAATTTCACGGGGAGAGATGCTTTGGTGTAGAATTTTATGTTAATGATCCTGAAAAGTTCCGTCCGTTTAAACTTGGTTTTAAACTCATTGAATATTTTTTAAAAAATAAGATCCATCAGACAACGTGGAGGGGTGGAAATTTTCTCAATTTTCTATATAATGAAAAAATTTTACCCGAAATAGAAAAGCGAGGCGTAGATGCATTTTATAAAGAAGAAGAGGAGAAAGGAAAAGCGTTCTTAAAAGTGGCCGAAAAGCATTTTATATATCAAAAATCAAAAAAGCAAAGGAGGTTGCTATGAAAGCAAAAACAAAAGTACTCTCAGTGGTACTTGCCGCAATGCTTCTGGTCATGATGTTCGCTGTAAAGCCAGTAGCGTATGCGGGAAATGGATTTAAGGACGTGCCGTCAAACTATTGGGCGGCGAAGGAGATTAACTATCTTGCTGCAAAGGGTGTAATTGCAGGATTCCCGGATGGAACGTTTAGACCGGAACAGGGTGTTACGAGGGAACAATTTGCAAAACTTGTTGTTGTAGCAAAAAAATTGCCTCTTGTACGTCCTGCAAAGCCTACGTTCAGTGATGTAAGCCCGAGCAGATGGTCTTATCCGTATGTTGAAGCAGCAGCTAAGGCAGGCTACATAAAAGGAATTGGTGGTGGAAAATTTGGTCCAACACTCGGAATAAGAAGGTGTGATCTTGCTGTTTTATTAATTAGAGTTTTAGGTAAACAGGCAGAGGCTGCAAAAATCACAGAACCCGTGTGCTTTGCAAATGATGAGAATAAAATCCCAAAATATGCTGTTGGAGCAATGACACTTGCCTACAACAACCATTATCAACTTTTAACTTACAGGACAGGAAGAATGGCGGCTCCGATGGCTACAGCAACTCGTGCTGAAGTTGCGAAAGCCATCTATATGATGCTTGTGCCTCCTGCTGAGTCTTCTGTCATTAACCTTGCTTCTGGATCTGAGCCAGACACATTGTTTGCACCTCTTGCGACGATTGGTGCTGCAATTGATACTCTGACATTTGCAACTGCACCTATGGTTGGTCTCAATAATAAGGAAGAAGTGTTTCCTTATGCGATCAAGGAAGTTCCGTCAGTTGATAACGGAAGTGCAGTAGTTTACACAGTAAATGGTGAAAAGAGGATGAAAGTTACGGTTCATCTTAGAAAAGGTCTCAAATGGTCTGATGGAGTTCCTGTAACATCTGCCGATGCAGTATTTACTGAAAAGATGCTTGCAGATCCTAAAGTAAGAGTAGTTAATAGATCTGCTGCAACAGTTATTGACAAAGTAGAGACTCCAGATAAATACACTATTGTTTATTATTATAAAAAAATTGATCCTAAATTCGTTTTGGGTCGTTCGCTTCTTCCTGCTCACGTATTAAAACCTATTTATGATAAAGATCCTGCTGCATTGAACAGTTGTAGTTTCAATGAAAAACCTGTTACAGATGGGCCTTATATGATCGATAGATGGGTAAGAGGTTCTTACATTAGACTTGTTGCAAATCCGTATTATCCCTGGGGTAAACCTCTCATTCATAGTGTTGTTATAAAATACATACCTGATGCAAACACACGTCTTGCAAACCTCATTGCAGGGACGGTAGATGTTGGACAACTTAACCCCGAACAGGCAAAAGTTCTGTCTAAGAATAAGAATTTTGTTGTAACGTGGGAAGAAACGGAAAAAGGAATGACATATATAGGTGTGAATTGTAGTAATCCTTTCCTTGCGGATAAGAGAGTAAGGCAGGCGATAGCCTATGCAATTAATAGGGAAGAATATTCCAAAGAAGTTTATGATGGAAAGGCAGGGCTCTGTCATGGTCCAATTATGAAGAGTAGTTGGGCATTCTATCCAAAAATGAAACTCTACACTTATCAGCCGGATAAAGCAAGGCAGTTGCTTAAAGAAGCCGGTTGGACTATGGGACCTGATGGAATCCTTGTGAACAAAGAAGGTAAGAAATTCATTGTAACTCTCGGATCTACAACTGGATCTTCCTCTATGAAGATTGTTACATTTGTTCAGGCAAACCTTAAAGCAATCGGTATTAAGGCTATCATAAAAGCATATCCTCTTGTAACATACTACACAAGAATCGTTCCTCGTGGTGAAGTTGATCTGTACCGTGCAGGGTGGATTGAAGATCCGCTATTCCCTGGTTCTTTGCTTTCTTACAGGATCGACCAGATTCCAACGGCTGAAAACGGATGGAAAGGCTTAAACTGGAGTAGATGGAGAAACGAAGAAGCAACTAAGGAAACAATACTTGCATACTCTTCTTTGAGCAGGGCTGAAAGGAAGAAACACTATTGGAGATTCCAGCAGTTATTTGCAGATGGAATTCCTGAAATTCCGTGGCTTGAAAGAATTAAAATTACCGCAAAGAAAGCAAACCTTGTTAATTATGTAGGAACAAAGGGTGGAGTTAACAGGTACGGTTGGAACGCTTCGTTCTGGTACTTCGAAAAGAAATAATATAGCGTTGTTGAACAAAGAGGAAGGGCATTTTGCCCTTCCTCTATATCTGGAGGTAAAATGAAGAACTACATATTGAGAAGGCTTTTAATAATAATTCCAGAATTTATAGGGATAACGCTGATTGCGTTTTTCCTTTTCAGTTTACTTGGAGATCCGTTTGCTGAACTTCAAACAAATCCGTTTATAAGCCCATCGGATATAGCGGCTTTGAAACATATGTATGGTTTTGATAAGCCGGTTATGCTGCGATACTTCTATTGGTTTTTTGCAATGCTTAGAGGTAACTTCGGAATTTCTGCAGTGACAGGTGAACCAGTGATAAAAATGATAGCAAGGGCATTACCAATTACTCTTTCCATAAACATATTTACTTTCACTATTGCACTATTTGTTGGGATCTGGATTGGTTTTAAATCAGCGGTAAAGCAGTATTCATTTTTTGATCATTTTTTTACTGGAATTTCATACTTCGGAATTGCGATGCCGCATTTTTGGTTTGGACTTATGCTAATGATTCTATTTTCGGTAAAACTCCATTGGTTACCACCTGGAGGTATAATGACACCGGGAATGGAAAGTGCTCCTCTTATTGCCAGAATTCTTGATAGGGCAAAATATCTTGTTATGCCGATAATTGTGATCAGTCTTGGTAGTATTGCTGTTTGGGCACGTTATACGCGTTCCTCTGTCCTTGAGATGTTGAGAAAAGATTACGTTAGAACGGCGAGAGCAAAGGGCCTTTCAGAAAGAGCAGTTTTGAAGAAACATGTATTCAGAAATGCGCTGAATCCAATTGTAACACTCTTCTTTCTTTCTTTACCCGGGCTATTGGGTGGTTCTGCTGTTACTGAACAGGTTTTTTCCATACCTGGAATGGGCAGGCTTGTTATTCAAGCCGTTATGAACAATGACTATATGGTGGCTATGGGAGGAATAATAATGTATGCAGTCATTCTTCTAATTAGTCTTGTTATTGCGGATGTAATGTATGCCCTTATTGATCCAAGAATAAAGTATTCGTGAGGTTCCTATGGTAGAAAATAAAGTGTTAACATTGAATGAAGAAGAATCATTTTCATATTGGGGAAAGGTTTTTAAAAGGCTTAAAAGACACAAACTTGCAATGGTGAGTTTGTATATTCTTATTGCAATAATTCTTATTGTGGTATTTGTCCCGATGTTTGTTCACATAGATCCAGATAAGGTAGATCTTGCACAAGCATTGCAGCCCCCTTCATGGCATCACCTTATGGGAACCGATGACAACGGAAGAGATGAATTTATTAGGCTTCTATACGGTGGTAGAATTTCCCTTCTCGTTGGTTTTGCTGTAACGTTTTTTAGTGGCCTGTTAGGTATTTTTGTTGGCCTTTGGGCAGGATTTAAACGAGGATTTCTGGATAACTTTCTTATGAGAATTAATGAGATTATGATGACAATTCCAGAACTTCCTCTTCTTATTGTTGCTGCAAAGATGCGGTTCATACCAAACAGCGTTGTGAAACTTATCGTTATTATGTCGGCATTTGGTTGGGTGGGTATTGCGAGGCTAATAAGAGGTGAAACCCTTTCGGTGCGGGAAGAAGAATATGTGGAAGCCTCTAAAGCTATTGGAGTTCCCGATCGAACTATTGTATGGAAACATCTTTTCCCTAACACGATGGCTGTAAGTATAGTATGGGCTACGTTGAGAATAGGAAGAGTAATTATAGCGGAAGCAACGCTCTCCTTCTTTGGTTTAGGTGTTCAGCCTCCAACACCGAGTTGGGGAAATATGCTTTTAGGTGCACAAACTTATATCTGGACTTCTCAGTGGCTTGTATGGTGGCCTGGACTTTCTATTTTACTTGTTACTCTTCTTTTCAACTTTCTTGGAGATGGGTTGCGTGATGCGATGGACCCAAAACTCTTCTTATGAGGCGCATTGGAATTTCAACGATAGGAATTTTATTGCACCATAAAGGTGTGGAAATTGTTAAAAAAATAAATGCTGATGAAGTAGAATTTGTTATGGAATTTAACGAAGACAGGATTATAGATGGCAATTTTGAAAAATCAATCCATGCTCCACACCATTACACAAACATTTCTGCCTTAAATGACTCATCTCTTGAATTTACGAAAAACGAAGTTAAAAAGTTTTTCAAGTTTGGTTGCTCTGTTGTGGTGCATGAGGGAAGAAGCATTACAAATTTTAATGGCTGGAAAAACGAATCTTTGAAAAGGATGGAAAAAACGCTTTTTGAACTATCCCAGTCGGGATTGCTCTTTCTGGAAAATATTACACCTTCTTCTTATTTTAAAACCATAGATGAATTTTTTAATTTCGTTATGGAGTTTGAAAATTTAAAAGTGTGCCTGGATATTCCACACGTGTATGCAAATGAAGGAAACCTTAAAGATTTATTTTCCTTAAAGGATTCTTATAAGGAAAAAGTTGGAAAGATCCATATAAGCGATACAACTTACGGGAAAGACTTACATCTTGCACTGGGTGAAGGGACACTCCCATTAAAAGAAATTTCTGCATTTTTGAAAGGTTTTGATGTTCCTGTGATAAACGAGGCAGTTCCGAGAAATTCAGAACATATAATTGAGTTTTTCAACATGGAAATTAAAAAAACGAGGGAGATCATTAATGAGTGATGCAGCAAGGGTTTTTATGTTTGGTTTTACAGAAAAAATCCTTTCAGGAGAAAGGCTAAAATTTTTCAAATCCGTTGGAGCGAAAAATTTTATTCTATTTGGAAGAAACCTTGCAAACCTTAATAAGAATATAGAGATCATTAAGAATGAATTTGAAGATCCTTTAATAGCAATTGATCAGGAAGGCGGAATTGTGAGAAGAATTACTGAGACTGACGATTTCTTTTTTGGTAATATGAACGCTGCAATGTCGAGTTCTGCCTCTTATATAAGAAACATTTATTTTAAAGTTGGTAAAGTGCTGTATGAAAAGGGCATAAATCTAAACCTTGCGCCGGTTGCAGATGTGTATTTGAAAAAAGGGAATTCAATAAGCATTCGCAGTTTTGGAAGTGATCCAATAAAAGTCTCACTTTTTGTGAATTCTGCTATAGAGGGGTTGCATAATGCAGGTGTACTCTCCACGCTTAAGCACTTTGTAGGATATGGTGCTGCAGTTAAAGATCCTCATAAAGGGCTGCCTGTTTTTAGTGGCAGCACTGAAATGTTGAATAAAGCGATTGCACCTTTCAGAAGTGCGGCAAGCATATCTGATTTTGTAATGACTGCGCATATTAAAGTAAACGAAATTGATCCTGAAAATCCTATTACATTTTCCAGAAAGGCGATTTCAATTTTAAGGAAAGAGGTGGGATTCAGTGGGCCAATTATTACCGATTGCCTTGAGATGGGAGGTGCAATGATCTATCCTGTTAGTGAAATAGCGGTGAATGCATTGAACGCAGGGAATGATATTCTCATTGTTTCGCATACGCTTGAAGTTCAAAAAGAGATGTTGCACTCAGTTGAAAAAAGCGGTATCCGTTTGAACCATCACATAGAGCGCATTGAAAGTGTTTCAATAAAGTCATCTGCTATAGAGCATGTGGGCGATCTTAAAAAATATGTTTGTCTGTATAAAAATGATAATTTCGTTCCGAAGAGTGAATTTCATTTCCTTTTCCCTGAGATTGCACAGGAAGTGCAGGTTGAGGAAATGAAAATTCAAAAGGGAGATTTTTCAGTGGATCCCGGAAGGGATGAAATTGAAAGAGTTTCTTCATCTGTTAAGTTAGATAACGTTGTTCTTGTCTCTTATAATGCATTCAGACATAGAGGCCAGATATTGCTTGCAAAAAAGATTAAAGAGAGTGGTAAAAAAATCTGTGTAATTGTTGCTGGAGATCCTGCCGATGTACGAGAATTTCAATTTGCAGACTGCATTTTGCTTACTCTTTCTCCTCTCGAAAAAATCGTAAAATACGCACTTTCTGTTGTACGTGGCAATGAGAAAGCAAACGGTGTTATACCGGTTTCGGAGGAAGTTTTATGGAAAGAATAAATGAGATGATAAAGGATGCGATTAAAGATAAAGTTGCAACAGCAGTTGCTGTTGCAGTTGTGAGAAAGAATAAAACCCTGTTTTTTGTTGAGGGAAGAGAAGAAGAGAATGGCGCAGAAATAACAAAGGATACGCTTTTTGACATAGCCTCACTTACAAAAGTTGTGTTTACTGCTCCGCTTGTTTTAAAATTTGCCGAAAAAGGAATGATTTCCCTGAAAGACAATTTAAATTTTTACATAGATGGATTTCCTGAGGACATAACAATTCTATCATTGTTAACGCACACTTCCGGGATTGTTTCATGGCTTCCGCTCTATTCAGAAAATTGTAAAGGTATGCCTAAAAGGGTTGAAAATGTGCCCAATATTACCATTTACAAAGCGGTGGAGCAGATTAAGAAATGCGGTATAGTGCATAAACCTTTTGAGAAAGTTGAGTATAGTTGCATGAACTATATTCTACTTGCATACATTCTTGAAAAAATTTCAGGGCAACATCTAAAAACTCTTGCAGAGAATTTTTTTAAAGAATTAGGTATGAAAAATACCTGTTTTAATCCATCTCGTAAAAAACGAATCGTTGCTACTGAACAGATAAAAGGAATTGTACATGATGAAAATGCGCGTGCCCTTTCAGGAATTAGTGGGAATGCAGGGATTTTTTCATCTATCTATGACCTTGCAATTTTTACGAAAATGCTCCTTTTAAATGGAATGGCAGAATCAGGAAGAGTTCTCACGCCTTATTCCATTAGACTTATGCAAACTGTTCAAACTGGTAAACTCTATCCACGAAGGACAGTTGGCTGGGTTTATGGGAAAGATTTTAACAGTGCTCCAGACTTTGCCTCTGAAAACTCAATAGGGCATTCTGGATTTACTGGCACTTCCATGTTTCTGGATTTTGCAGAAGATGTTGCAATTATTATTCTTACTAACCGTGTTTATTATGGGAGAGAGAATAAAAAGCATCTGAGATTCAGGCGAATTCTCAGCAATGCAATCTATGGAGAACTTCTATGAGAGCAATTGGAATGATGAGCGGTACGTCTCTTGACGGGATTACTGTTGCTTTTATTTCTTCCGGAATAAATGGAGAAGATTTTAAAGTGCTTTCATTTAAAACGTATCCGTTTTCTGAAAAGACACGTTCCTTTATAAGGCATACGATCTTAAAGGGCAGAGTAGAAAGTATTTCGCTTCTCAATTTTTATATAGGAAAACTCTATGCACGTTATGCTATGAAGTTCATGAGAGAAAACAGGATCAAGCGAGAAGATGTTGAAGTAATAGGGATGCACGGACAAACAATTTTTCACACGGAAAAATCAGAATCCCTGAATGGAATTACCATTAGTGGTCATACGTTTCAGATAGGTGAGCCTGCATTTCTTGCGGTTAAAACTGGAATTACTGTGGTATCAAATTTCCGTTCCAAGGATGTGGCAGTTGGCGGAAGGGGTGCGCCGCTCATACCTCTATTTGATTTCCTTGTTTTTTCAAAGGTTAAAAAGCACATTGCCGTTCAAAACCTTGGAGGAATTGGAAATGTAACTTTTCTTTCAGGCAAAAAGTTTTCTCGCGTAGTTGCGTTCGATACAGGTCCCTGCAATATGCTTCTTGATGGTGCAGTGAAGTTATTGTATGGAAAGAATTTTGATGAAAATGGAAAAATTGCATCGCTGGGAAAAGTGTCTAACGAACTTTTCTTAAAACTCTCTAAAATTCCATACTTAAAGAAAAAGCCCCCAAAGAGCACAGGTAGATCCGAATTTGGCGAAAAATTTTTAAGAAATGTGTTAAAAGGATTTGAAATGATAAAAAGAGAAGACATCGTTGCTACCTTAAATAAGTTTGTTGCATTTACTATTTATAAATCGTACTCAGATTTTTTACCGCCTATTGATTATGTAATACTTTCTGGTGGAGGGGTTTTTAATAAAACTCTTGTTTCTAACATTCGTTCATATTTAGATGTTCCGGTATATATTTCTGATGAGTTTGGTGTTCCTGCTGAGGCAAAGGAGGCAGGGGCATTTGGACTTTATGCTTTGAGAACAATCCATAAGGAATTTTCGAATTTGCCTCATTCAACTGGTGCATCAAAAAAAGTGATACTGGGGGATATAACATATGCGAAATGAGTATTATATGCACAGGGAGATTTTTGAAACTCCTGACGTACTTGAGAGAATTCATAAGAACAGGAACAAAATTGCAAAAGTTTTTGAAGAGATAGTTAAATTTAATCCGGTAAACATTATGGAGGTTTCAAGAGGCACATCTGATAATGCTGCGCTTTACGGACGTTATGCGCTTGAATATGCTGCGCGCCTTCCAGTTTCTCTTGCTGCGTTTTCTCTTTACAGTTGGTATGGACGGTTTCCGAACACGAGTAAAACAGTTGTGATAGGTATTTCGCAATCTGGAGAAACTGAAGATGTATGCAGTGTAGTGAAGATTACCGGTGATTCAGGAGCGTTGACGCTCGGTATAACAAACACAAAAGAAAGCACGCTTTTTAAAATAAGCAAAAGAGCGATTTATCTTGGTGCAGGAAAAGAAAAAAGTATTGCAGCAACAAAAACTTATAGCGCTACATTAATGGTTTTTCTTGAACTTGCCGTTCTTTTTGGTGAAAGTGCAGATTTTAAAAAATTATTTAAAGGTGTAGAAAATGTACTTTCAAGGGAAAGTGAAATTTTTGACATTGCTGAGCGGTACAGATTTGCAAATGACTTTATTGCGATTGGTAGAGGTTTCAACTATGCTACATGTAATGAAACAGCGCTGAAGATGAGAGAAACTTCACAAATTAATGCGGTGGGATTTTCTGCTATAGATTTTCTGCATGGTCCATTGGCAAGCGTCTCACCTCTTATTCCAATAGTTTTCTTTATTCCAGATGATGCAACATTTTCCTCAAATTTAGAGGTTTTAAGAAAGATAAAGGAAAAAGGTGGAGATGTACTTGTGGTTTCTGATAGAAAAGAAGCCCTTGATGCTGGAGATGTTTCTTTTTCCATTCCATCTTCAGACACACTTTCTTATCCGATTGTAAATGTGGTTTTCTCGCAAATGCTCTCTTTTAGTATAGCAGTTTTGAAACACAAAAATCCTGATAAACCACAATTTCTCAGTAAAATAACAAAAGGAGTGTAGGTAATGAAGATAAATGCAGAGAAAATGTTTATTCCTGAGTTTTTAGAGGGAAAATTTTGCATTAAAGAAGAAAACGGAGTGATCACTGAAATAGAAAATGGATTTTGTGATGATGCAATCAACGGGAGGCCTTTTTATGTTGCTCCCGGATTTGTTGATGTTCACATTCATGGTTTTGGTGGTTCTGACATTTCGGAGGGAAGCGTAGATGCACTTTTCAACATTTCTAAATCACTTGCCAAAACAGGAACTGCAAATTTCCTTCCTACGTTCGTTGCAATTCCATTTAACGAACTCAAAAAGATCATAGAATCTCTTACACCGATTTTGAAAAAGGCAAAAGGCTCTTTCCCGCTTGGATTTCATATAGAGGGAGGTTTTGTAAACAGGAATAAATGTGGGGCAATGAATCCGCGCTATTTTCTTAATCCATCTATCCAGTATGCAGAAGAACTTATTTATTATAAGAGCGTAAAAATGTTTACGGTTGCACCTGAACTTAATGGTGCAATTGATGTGATTGCTTTTTTGAAAAATAGAGGTGTTGCAGTTTCCATTGGCCATACAGAAGCAAATTTTGAAATTGCAAGAAGTGCATTTCTTGCCGGGGCAGAATCAATCACTCACCTTTTTAATGCAATGCCACATTTTCACCACAGAGACACAGGAGTTATAGGTGCTGCATTTTCGCTTCCATTTTATTTACAATTCATAGGAGATGGTGTGCATACATCAAGAGAAGTTTTTAAAATTATGCACCTCGTTAAAGAAAGGGTTGCTCTTATTACAGATTCCACAGAGGCAGGGGGAATGCCCAAAGGAAAGTATATGCTTGGGGATTACGAGATATTCACAGATGGTATTTCAGCCCGTCTTGAAGATGGAACTCTTGCAGGATCCGTACTTTCGATGGACAGAGGTGTGAGAAACTTGATTCGGTTTGGTGGGTTCTCAAGAGAAGAGGCAATACGGGCTGCAACGGAAATACCTGCAAGAAGTATTGGGGAATTCAGCATGGGGAAAATCAAAAAAGGTGCATATTCCGATTTTGTTTTCCTTGATGAAAACTTTGAGGTAAAGATGACAATTTCGAAAGGAAGGGTAATTTACGATGCAAGATAGAATAATAGATGTAAAAATCTACCGGGTGAAAGTTCCTTTGCGGGAAATATTCAAAATTGCAACTGGAAGCAGGGTAGATTATGAAGGCATTATTATTGAAATTAACACGGAAAAGGGGTTTACAGGTTTTGGAGAGGCAGTACCTGTTCCATATGTGTTAAAAGAAACTGTTCCACAGGTTTCTGATTTTCTCAAAGAATTTTCAGCATTTCTTATGGGAAAAAATCCATTGGAACGTGGTTCTATTTTGAGAAAACTTAATACTGTAAGTGCTCCACATTCTGCCAAAACTGCTGTTGATATGGCACTTTTTGATATAGAAGGAAAAATTGCAGGAATGCCTGTTTACCAGATATTTGGCGAGGATTCAGAGAGAATTCTCACATCAGGGACAATTAGCATAGGTAGTAAAGAGGAAACATTAAAGAGCGCAGAAGATTTACTGAAAAAAGGGTTTAAAGCACTTAAAATGAAGGTGGGGCTGAATTTGAGAGAAGATATTGAAAGGGTTAAACTTGTACGAAGCATTGCTACGGAAGAAAAATTATACCTTGATGCAAATCAAGGATACACTCCAGATGAGGCAATAGAGTTTGCAAAGAATGTTGCTGAATTTGGGATTTCTTTTATAGAACAGCCCGTTTCTGCAGATGATATATCTTCTTTGAAAACAGTAAAAGACAATTCTCCAATTCCTATTATGGCAGACGAGTCTGTTAAGACAGTTAGTGATGCTTTAACGCTTCTTCGTGCAGATGCTGTAGATTATATAAATGTCAAACTGACGAAGGCTGGAAGCATTGCAGAGGGTTTGAGGATAGCAGACCTCACTCATCTCTTTGGAAAAAAGGTGATGCTGGGATGTATGGTGGGAAGCCCTCTTCTCATAGCCGGATCATTTTCACTTTATAAGGCAGGGCAGTTCGATTTTGCAGATCTCGATGGATTTTTGACGTTTTATGAAAGCCCTGTTTATGGTGGTGCGTACCTGGAAAACGGATTCTTGAAAATTTCATCTGGAAATGGATTTTCCGTAACAGGCGTGAAAGGAAAGTATACAAGGAGGATTTAATGAGTTTAGAAAAAGAGATAATTGAACACTATGCGGAACTTGAAAAAATTGAAACTCCGTTTTATCTGTACTCAGAAAAGATTCTTGAAGAGTATGCAACCAGAGTTCTTGAGTCCCTTGGTTCTGTGGGTGAGGTGTTTTATGCGTTGAAGGCAAATTCCAACCCATATATTCTTGAAATTTTGAGCAGTTTTCATTTCGGTGCAGATTGTGTTTCAGGGAATGAAATAGAACTTGCAAGCAGAAAAGGATTTAAAAGAATTTTCTTTTCTGGAGTTGGAAAAACTAAAAACGAGTTAAATGTTGCCAGAGAAAAAGGAGCAGAAATCAATGCAGAATCATTGGAAGAAATTCGGCTCATTTCTGAAGTTATGCCTGACTCTGAAATAGGCATAAGAATAAATCCAGGTGTAGATCCTCATACGCACAGGTACATAACAACCGGTACAGAGGAAAACAAATTTGGAATCCCGATTTCACGGGCAAGAGAAGCATTTCTTCTTGCGAAAGTATTGGGAATTGAACCGGTGAGAATTCATTTTCACCTCGGCTCTCAAATATTTGATAAAAATCCTTTCATTGAAGCGCTTGAAGTTGCGCTTTCTCTTGCAGCAGAACTTATGGAAGATGGGATAAAGATAAGAGAAATTGATTTTGGTGGAGGGTATGGTATTTCTTATGAGAAAGAAGACAGTGAATTTTTGCTTGAACGATTTGTATCAGATGTTAAAAATATGGTTAGTGGAAAATACAGACTGCTTTTTGAACCGGGGAGATTTGTTGTTGCAAGGTGCGGTGCAGTGGTTTCACGCGTGTTATATAGAAAAGCAGGGATGAAAAATTTCATTATCACAGATTGTGGAATGAATGACTTTATACGCCCTGCACTTTACGGTGCAAGGCATAGAGTTGTTTTTGTACCTGAAAGAAAAGAAAAGAGATTGGTTGCAGATATTGTCGGTCCAATTTGTGAGTCTGCAGATTTTATTGCTAAAAATGTGGAAATTGCGTTGCCTCAGAAAGGTGATTTTGCTGTGGTGCTTGATGCCGGTGCATACGAATATGTAATGTCCTCGAATTATAATTTACGTTGCAAGCCTGCTGAATACCTTCTCAAAAAAAACGGAGAGATTATTTTGTTAAGAAAAAAAGTTTGCCCGGAAGGGTTTTGATGTAATATATAAAAAGCGGGCAGAAATGCCCGCTTTTTGAAAGTTTGTAAAGATGTTTTTACTTTTCAAGTTTTTTGTAGCAGAGCCACCAGTCGTAGCACTCTATTTCGCCTTTTTCCTTTGCCTTTTCTCTTTCTTTAATCGCTTTTGAAGTATTTGCAGGTGGGACGATTACCTTGTTTCCAATGAGTTCGTTGTTAGGCCATTTGTGTGGAAGGGCGACTTTTTTCTCATCGCTTGTTTTGAGTGCTTTTAATGCACGAAGAACTTCGTCCCAATCGCGTCCTACTTCTGCTGGATAGTATATAATTGCTCTTATTGTTCCTTTTGGATCAACAATAAATACTGCTCTTGCTGTTGAGGAAGCACCACTTGGAATCATTCCGAGTTTTTCTGCGAGTATTCCTCTGTCATCTGCAATAAATGGGAATTCAATTTCAACTTTAAGATTATCTTTAATCCATTCAGCCCATTTGAGGTGTGAGAATACCTGATCTATACTTAGACCTATCACTCCTGCACCGAGTTTTTCAAATTCCTTTAACCTCACTTGCATTGCATAAAACTCAGTTGTGCACACGGGTGTAAAATCTGCAGGATGTGAAAAGAGTACAAACCATTTACCTTTAAATTCATCAGGCAACTTCATTTTGCCTTTTGTTGTCATAACTTCAACTTCTGGAAATTTTTCTCCAATTGCTATCATTACTGCCTCCTTAAATTTTATTTGTTATATTATAATCATTTTAATTTAAATTGCAATAGATTTTTAAGCAAGATTAAAAATAAATTGTATAATTAAGAAAAAAAAGAAGAGTTTTTAATTGAAAAAAATTAGCAAAGACTATAGATCCGTTGAACTAAATGGCAAAATTGGATTTAGAATTATAATTACATCTTCATCCAAACGAACTTTGGTTTTGCTATACCGTAAAATGCGCTAACTCCTTTACCAATGCACCACGCCCATCTCTGATTTCCGTAATCGTAGTGCCACCATTCACCTGCATAATTTCTAAATCCAACAGCCTCCATTATATTAAACAGCAGTCTTCTGTTGAGAAGTATTTCCGTTTCTTCCTTTGAGAGTTTTTCTCCACGCTCAATTTTTTCTTCATAAAAGCGAGTGTGCGTATTTTCAGAAATCTCATCAAATTCGGTTCCCATATTTAGCGGAATCCCGAATGAGTCAACTATTGTTAAATCAACTGCACCTCCTGTCTCATGAGGTGGCGGTTCGTTTTCATTTTCAGATGGAAACGCAATAAACTCCTCTGCAAGGGCTGAAATTTCGCTATATGTGGCATCTGGATTTTTTAATTTTAGCATTTCTTTTACCTTGCTGTATAGAGATTTCTGCACTTTTGCAGGCCTCCATGCATCGAACACGAGAATCTTAAAACCTTTTGGAAGCATATTTGCTGCACGAAGAAGTCTTTTATAAGCACCTTCACGTAAATAGCCTACTGGTAATGCTCCTTTTATTCCTTGAATAAAATATTCCGGTTGGTTAACAATCTTTTCTGGAAAAGTGCCAATGGGAACAAGTTTCTCTCCTGATTCCTCTATTTTTACGTTTTTTATTTCGGTGCAGTTTTCCTCTTTCATTGTATGAATAGGCAAAGCCTTAAATCCCTTAATACTTAGTTTTGTGCTTTTCATTTTATTTACCTCCAGAATATTAAAGCAATTATACGGATTTTGCGTTTCAAAGCAATATTTTTATAATAGGCTACAATGAATTTAGCTGATGAAAAGTTCTGGATAAGTTTGCTAAAGAATCCTGATGAACCACTCTTTACGAGGGAAAAAGCGGAGAATTTTAACCGCTCTGTGGAGCGTAATATTTTTGCGGAAAATATAGCAGAATTTCTTCCAGATTTTGAAAAGATTTTGAACCAGTTAACGAGTTTAAAAACTAAAACCAAAAAACATAACAACTTTTCTGAAATTAAAAAACTCATTGATACAGCCAAAAAGTGTAATAGGTTTGCAATAACTGTAAACAGAACAGCTATGAGAAGTTTACCTACTGATTTTTTCATATTTGACGGAATTGATGCAGAAATTGATAGAGTGCAGGAAACAGGTTTAGAAATAGGAGAACCACTTCGAGTTTTGCTGTGTAGTGGTGAGTGGGTTTATGCGGAAACCGTGTTTTATTCTGGCTGGGTAAAAGTAGATTCTATAGC
>Ga0256914_1002448_pt1 | contig 15483 bp, 11 predicted proteins | sample HulkmetaG_FD_191571 | JGI IMG/M metagenome (GOLD analysis project Ga0256914, IMG submission 191571) | Hydrothermal chimney microbial communities from Main Endeavour vent field at the Juan de Fuca Ridge, Pacific Ocean - Hulk | ecosystem: Environmental > Aquatic > Marine > Hydrothermal vents ... | reverse complement strand
AGAGAGAGAGAGAGAGAGAGAGAGAGAGAGAGAGAGAGAGGAAAAAAAAACCCCTCTCAAGACAGGGAAAACAGGAAAGCTCTACCGTAGCAAAGGCTTTTAGAACGAAAAGGGTCCTCGTGATAAACGAAGTGCCCAAGGATATGCCAAAACGCACTGTAGAGATGCACGAAAAATACGGTGTCAAATCCAGTTGCGCTATACCCATCATAAAGGGTGGAGAGTGCATAGGCGTGCTCCTGCTCCTATCGAAACAGCAAAGGTTTTTCTGCGAGAACATCTACAAACTGTTGACCGTGCTCTCATCAGAGGTGGAGTTTATCCTCAACAAGCTCGAAAACGAAAAGTTTTCACAGATGATAATCACCGCATTGAACACTGCCTCGGAGTGCGTGGTCATAACGGACGAAGAACTCAATATCCTGTATGTAAACGAAAATGCCACCAAAGTGTCAGGCTGCACCAGAGAAGAGCTCATCGGTAAAAACTACAAGGCGTGCATAAGCTCTGAGCACAACAAAACCGTAAAGAAGCTGCTCTACAGAACATTAGAAAAGGGTAAACCCTTCTCTGGCCGCATAGCTTACGAATTGAAAGACGGCAGTATTAAAGAGTTTCATACCACCATAACCCCCGTAGAGAGGGAAGACGAAACGAGATTCTATGTGGTCGTCAGCAGAGACACGGAGAAAGAAGACACACTGAGGCACGAGGTAGAAAAACTACAACACTTCGACAGCCTGACAGGGCTACACAACAAGTCATCACTCGAAGAGATGATAGAGTTTTTCATAGACACAGACCCTTCCAGGAGAACCAGAAGTGTAGTAGCGGTCGTGGATTCCCAACAGCTCAGCGAGGCAAACCGAATCTTTGGCCTTGACATTGGAAATGAGGTCCTAAAACAGATAGCACAGAGGATCAGAAGCTGTATCCGTGAGTCCGACATAGCTGCAAGGATTGAATCCGACAACTTTGCAATCTTCATGATGGGGGTGGAGAAAGATGAAGCTGTAAGCGTCATGCAGAGGCTCTTATCGAGGCTTTCCGAACCCTACTCGGTAGACGGACTAACCCTGACACTCTCGTTCAACATTGGCGTGAGCTTTTACCCGCGGGACGGCACCAGTGCAAAGGTGCTTCTAGATCGTGCAAACGCTGCACTACTCGACGCAAAGAGAAAGGGAGAAAACAACATAGGCTTCTTCGAAAAGCACCTGCAGGAAGCAAGCCTAAGGGAATGGTACACAAGATCAGCATTGAAACAGGCTGTCAGCAAAGGGGAGCTGATCCTCTACTACCAGCCCTATGTGGACAAGGAGGGAAACATTGCAGGTGCAGAAAGCCTTCTGCGATGGCATAGAAACGACAAAGTCATTCCACCATCTGAGTTTATACCGTACTTGGAAAGCATGGAGATCATCTCAGAGGTAGAGTATCGCAACTTCGAAATAATAGTGGAGAAGCTCAAAGAGATATCATCGATAAAACCCATACCCATGTCCACGAACTTCTCACATAGGACGATGAAGCAGGAAGATCTGCTCAACCAGATTGCAGCAAGGATAAAAGATCGCCTGAGAGATAAACTGGTAGGTATAGAGATAGTAGAAAGGAGTTTCATAGAAAACCTGGAAAAGGTAAAGCAGCTTATAAAAGACTTAAAAAGTATCGGCGTCTTCGTCTCCATAGATGATTTTGGAACTGGCTACTCTTCTCTCTCCTACCTCGCACAGCTTCCGGTGGACTACCTGAAGATAGACACATCGTTCATTAGAAATGTAACCGAAAGCGAACATGTGCAGAGCGTCGTAAGGTCCATCATCTTCCTCTCCAAGGAGATCAACATAAAGACAATAGCTGAAGGCGTCGAAACGAAGGAACAGTTCGAAATCCTGAAAGAGATGGGTTGTGATTACTTTCAGGGATACCTGTTCTTCAAGCCCATGCCAGACAAAGCCTTTAAAGAAGTACTGAAAGCACACTCAAAAAGGCCTTACGACACCAGTAATCAGCATTCATTTGAATAGCTAGTTTCACCTTGTTATAGAGTAACTCCAACGCCCAAGGAAGGGCATTCTTGATCCCCGCAAATCACACAAAAGGGGTTGCCTTATCTCATAATTGTGTTATAATTTCTCTTAATTTAGCACTGCAGGTGAAAGCATGAACGAATACAACCAGGTAAGTCCCGAAATAGTGGACAAACTGATTAAGGTGTGTGGACAGAATAATGTTATTTATGATAGGGATCTTTTGGGACACTATGCTTGTGATGAAGGTAACAAGCACTTCTGTCACACGCCAGAAGTGGTAGTGAAACCTCAAAACAGTGACCAAGTATCCAAAATCATGAAAATAGCAAACGAACACATCATTCCGGTAACACCGAGAGGAGCCGGAAGCGGAATTGCAGGAGCAGCCATTCCCATTTATGGAGGGATTCTGCTTTCGACAGAAAAAATGAACAAAATATTAGAAATAGACACGATAAATCGCATTGCAGTCGTAGAGCCTGGAGTAGTAACAAACGAACTATGCAAAAAGGTATTAGAAAAGGGGCTTTTCTATGCAGGTTATCCAATGAGTGTAGGAGCAAGCTTCATCGGAGGCAATGTAGCAACTAACGCTGGAGGCGGAAAGGTAATAAAATACGGGAACACCCGAAAACACATTTTGGGATTAGAAGTAGTCCTTGCAACGGGAGAGATCCTAAACATAGGTGGTAAGTTTAGGAAGTCAACGTGGGGATACGATCTATTAGATCTCATGATAGGCTCAGAAGGCACACTCGGTATATTCACAAAAATAATAGTAAACCTTATACCACCACCTTCCAAAACAGCAGATATACTTGCCCCATTCAAGACCATAGATGAAGCAATACACGCATTTGCCAGCTCAATCGTATCTTCTAAAAGCATTCCTATAAGTGTGGAATTCATGGATAAAATATCGGTAATGGCAACAACAGAGTACTTGAATACTACTCTTCCACTCCAAGACAGAGCCGAAGCGTTTCTCCTTATTACAATAGAGGGAAGAACAAAAGAAGAACTCGAGATTTTATACGAAAAGATCGGAACAACACTATTGCATACGGGTGCCCTTGATGTATTCATAGCAGATAACAAAGCCAATTCTGAGAAGATATGGTCAGTTAGAAGGGAGGTGTTAGAAGGACTCAAGTTTAAAGACCCTTACGTATGCGCAGGAGGTGATGTAGTCGTACCTGTATCAGAAATCCCGAAACTTGTCGATATGATAAGAGACATATCAAAAGCCTACAATGTAACTATAACTATTGTTGGGCACATCGGTGATGGTAATTTGCATCCAGCACTCTTCAAACCAAACAATGTAGAAGTAGAAAGATGGGCAGAACTTTCAGAAGAGATATTGTCTGAGATCGTAAACGCAGCTGTAAAGCTGGGTGGAGTAGGAAGCGGAGAACATGGTATAGGTATCGAAAAAAAACCACTATTTCTCCAGTCCAAATCTCAGACAGAAATAAGACTAATGAGGGGAATAAAACGGTTGTTCGACCCGAACTGGATCCTGAATCCAGGAAAAATCTTATAACTCAACGAGAAGAGATTTTTGTAGAGGAGGAGATGAGGATAATGATAGTATTGAGCATAGTTGTTTTGTACATAGTTGTGCTGTTCTTGATTAGTGCATATTCCACCAAACTTGTGAAAGGAACAACCCGAGGATACCTCTTAGCAAATCAGGAATGGTCTTTCTGGTTAGTAGCAGTAATGCTTGCTGGACTTGCAATCGGAGGAGCATCAACAATAGGGATATCACAGAGAGCATTTGAACATGGTCTTTCGGCAGGATGGTATGACGTAGCATGGGGAGTTGGAGCAATCATCGTAGGAATATTCGGCATCCACTTGTGGAGGAAAATGGACGTAACAACAATACCAGAAATGCTGGGCAAGTACTACGGAACAAAAGCTAGAATAATAGGAGTTTTGCTCCAAATCATAATAATGCTAGTGATACTATCATTACAGTTCGTCGCTGGAGGAGCCTTACTATCATCCATGCTACCACGCTACTTCACGCTCACTTCTGGTATGGTGGTAACTGCAATCACATTTGTAGGAATAGCTACCATAGGTGGCCTATGGGCTGGAGGATTAGCAAACATCATAAACGTCCTGATAATATGGGTAGGTATATCCATAGGTGCTATTATTTCATGGCATAGCGCAGGTGGGAGCAGCATAATCATCCAAAAACTGCCATCCCATATCTCACACCTCAATCCATTACAGGGAATAACCATTGGTGTATTGGTTGGCTGGTTCATAGTTATGACAACCCAAGCATTCTCAGTTCAAGCAATAGAACAAATAGGCTCTGCAGCAAAAAATCCAGCTGAAGCCAGAAAGGGGTTCATATTAGGGGGATTAATAATGGCTCCTATAGGCTTCCTATCCGCCCTAATAGGAATCGCGGCAAGAGCAAAGTATCCACATATAGTCTCAGTAAAAGCCCTACCAACCATCATAATGTCAATCAATCCATGGCTCGCAGGATTTGTTCTCTCTGGACTCTGGGCTGCAGATATCTCCACCGGAGTTGGCCTATTACTCGGGTCAGCCACACTTGCAGAAAAAGACATATTAGAATGGAACTTCAAAAGCTTTAGGGAAATGTCCAGCACAAAAAAACTACTTTTAACCAAGATAACCGTACTCGGAATCGGTATACTCGGTCTGTTCCTTGCATTTAGAGCAATATCTGTGCTGAAGGTACTACTCATAGGACTAAGTGCTACCACTCCATTTACAATCATATTTCTGTTCACAGTATATAAACCTAACTTCTGCAAAAGACCCGCAGCCTTTTGGACAATCCTGGTAGGGATGCTTTTACTTGTAGTGTGGGAACTCTTCCCACCTATCAGGGTCTTACCACATCCAATATACTTAGAATGGATAGTCTGCCTACCTATATTCGTAATAATATCATCCATCTCAGACAAAAAGCTCCTGACGTATGGGTAAAGGGAGTAAGATAGTATGAGGATACACATACCATATGGAAATAAAAGTACAGAAATTGAAATAAAACATTCCAAGGTGCTACAAGTGTTGGAACCCCTCTCGGTTCCAACACTTAACCATCGTGACTGCAAAAGGTCGATCGAAAAGGCAATAATCCAATTGTTACCGTTTTGCAGCTCATTTACAATAATAGTTCCTGATATTACAAGGATATGGGTCAGAAGTAGCTTTTTTACTTCACTGGTTGTTGAAACATTATTTAGGTTTGGTATAAAAGCGGAAAAAATCACAATACTAATAGCTACAGGCTCTCATAGAAGTGCAACAAAAGAAGAAATAACCACTATAACAGGTAAGGGTGTTGCTAAAAGGCTGAGAATCATAAACCATGATTGTCACAACAACAAAAAACTCACTTATTGGGGAGAAACTTCCTACGGAAATCGGGTATACTTGAACTCTGAAGCATCACAGTCTGATTGCATAATTATTATCGGGGGAGTAATGTTCCACCTAATAGCAGGGTTTGGAGGTGGAAGAAAGTACATCTTACCCGGTATCGCAGGATATGATACCATCCAAAAAAACCATTCTCTCACTATACTGCCGGATGGAAGCCCCCATCCCGAAGTCAGACCCTCAGTACTAGCATCAAATCCAGTTAACAAAGATATGATAGAAGGTGCAGCCTTTCTTCTCAAAAAAAGAAAGTCTTTACTAATAAACATTATAGATAGTGGATATAACAAGCTATCCGGCATGATAATTGGCGACTGGTATAACAGCTGGCAAAAAGCATGTAGCTTTCTCGAAAAATTCCATAGAATAAGCATACCCACTCTGGCAGATTTCGTCATCGTATCTGCTGGTGGACACAACAAGGACGCCATACTTTACCAGTCCATAAAAGCCCTATTCAATGCAGCTCTGTGCGTAAAACCTGGAGGAAGAATTATATTCCTAACTCAGTGTAGAAATGGGATAGGAAACAAAGAATTTGCAAATGCTATGGTTACATTCAGGGAAAAACCCGCACTGCTCGGCAGAATACTTACAAACCGCTTTTCTATGCCCACATATGTTGCGTATTCCACACTTAACCTGCTAAAGCATTTCAACATCACGTTGATTTCTGACCTACCACCCTCGCTTACAGAGGAACTTGGCTTCAACTGTAATAAAAACCTTGAAAGATTAATAAACGATCTTCCTGGTACTGGTTACATCATCCCTTTTGGCGAAAACATACTCCCTGCACTCAGAAGCTAACCTAATAACAGCAAAGAGGTGACAAGTATGAGCACGAAAATAGGCAACTTAATAGGTAATACCCCAATGATAGAAATCGAAGGGATAAAAGTAAAACTTGAGATGTTTAACCCATCAGGAAGTATAAAGGACAGAATGGCATTCTACTTAATGACACAAGCAGAAAAACGCGGAGAGCTACGCCCGGGTATGGAGGTAATAGAGGTTACGAGTGGAAATGCTGGAATATCATTTGCAATGCTATGTGCTATAAAAAAATACAAATTCACTGCTATAATGCCTGAGTCTATGAGCATAGAAAGAAGACAGATACTGAAAGCTTATGGAGCTAACCTCGTCCTCACACCAGCTGAAGAGGACATGTCGGGAGCCGTATCCGTTTACAACAGCATCATAAAAGAAAGGCAAAACGCATGGCTACCGAAACAATTCTCAAACCCAGATAACCCAACAGCTTACGAGAAAGGGCTGGCACTGGAAATACTAAGCGACACTGACGAAAAATTTGACGCATTCGTCGCAGGCATAGGAACCGGAGGAACGATAATAGGAGTTGCAAGAGCAGTAAAGCAAAGGCATAAAAAAGTTAGAATCATAGGTGTGGAACCAACCGAATCCGCCGTGATTTCAGGACACTCCCCATCTCCACACAAGATACAAGGCATAGGTGAAGGTTTTATACCGGACATAGTCAACAACAACTTAAACCTAATAGATGAAATAATAACAGTCAGCAGTGAAGAGGCTATAAAGACACAAATAGAGCTCGCTCGAGAATACGGTTTATTAGTAGGCGTAAGCTCTGGTGCTAACTTCGTAGCAGCACGAAAACTAAAGAACAAATTTGCCCGTATCGTAACCGTATTCCCTGACGGCGGTGTGAAATATCTACGCAACTACACACTCTCTAAAAGCCTATAAATATGCCTCTTACCCACGCTCACACTTATCCAGTTCATCAGCTTCTATCTCGTGGGGGACTCTAACGGGGGTTATCTCATTAATAACCCATAAACTCACACAAGTAAACACAAATGCATAAAGAGAGGCACTACTAACTGCAACAAACTCCTTAAAAAAGAAAATAGGATTTCCAGCTAGTAAGCCATTAGCTCCACCAGAGTTCAATAGTTTACTTGCAAAAATTCCCAATAACAGAACACCAGCATATCCCCCTACTCCATGAACACCCCAAACATCTAAAGCATCATCCCAACCCCTCTTATTCTTATAAGCAATTGCAACATATGCCACAATTGACGCAACCACCCCTATTATCATAGAAGCCTGTACACTAACATAGCCAGCTGCAGGGGTACTGTTGCCAACCCTGCAACAGCTCCGGTAAGCATACCAAGAACTTTCGGCTTTTCCTCAAAGAGCACTGTTAGGATGAGCCATGTAATAGCAGCGAAAGAGGCTGCAACATCCGTATTAAGAAAAGCAACAGCTGTAACAGAATTCACTCTTAACTCACTGCCAGCATTGAAGCCATACCACCCAAACCATAAAAGAGCTGTTCCAAGAGCAACCAAGGGTATACTATGGGGTTTCGTATTCTTAAACTTTCTTTTTCCTACAAAAAATACTGATGCCAAAGCAGCAAACCCCGCACTTGCGTGCACGACAATACCACCAGCAAAGTCAAGGCCCCCCACTTAGCAAGTAACCCACCACCCCATACCATATGTACCAAAGGAAAATACACAAAAAGCAACCATACCGTAAGAAAAACCATATAAGCTTTGAATCTTACTCTATCCGCAAAAGCACCTGTTATAAGAGCAGGTGTTATTATAGCAAACATCATTTGGTAAGCCACAAACACTATCATCGGGATACTCTCATTACTTCCTAATGCTGTCTTAAGACTAATCCCACGAAGAAACAGATACTGCCAATCGCCAATAATACCTCCAACATCTCTTTCAAAACACACAGTAAAACCAACTGTAACCCAAAGAATAGTAGTCCACCCCATAGAAACAAAACTTTGCATCATTATAGTAAGTACATTCTTTCTGTTGACAAGTCCTCCATAAAAGAAAGCCAAACCTGGTGTCATTAACATCACAAGACTCGTAGCCACTAGCATAAAACCAGTATTTCCACTGTCAAACATACAACCATCTCCTCTCTAATGCTACTTATTTTGTGAATAATATCACTATCTACCCTTCTACACAAGGTTTAGCTCCTTATTCGAAATATTTCAAAATAATGAAGCTTAGAGCAACCGATAAAAGGCACATAACTATCCACTAATCAGCACAGTAAAAATGGAAAACACAGTAAAGAACACGAGGCAACAAAGAAAAAACCATTTAAAATACTATCTCAACCGGAGAAGCCTTTCGAGTTCCTCACCCGACATGGGCTTGAAGAACAGGTATCCCTGAAAGTAATCACAACCCATCTCTTTCAGGATTTCGAACTGTTCCTTCGTTTCGACGCCTTCAGCTATTGTCTTTATGTTGATCTCCTTGGAGAGGAAGATGATGGACCTCACAATACTACAGGTATGTTTATCCTCTGCTATAGCCCTAATAAAGGAAATATCTATCTTCAAAAAATCTACCGGAAGTTGGGCAAGATAAGAAAGAGAGGAGTATCCAGTTCCAAAATCATCTATGGAGACAAAGACGCCAATGTCTCTTAATTCCCTTATAAGTTGCTTTACCTTACCCAAATCTTCCATAAAACTCCTTTCTACAATTTCTATACCCACCAGGTTCCTTCCAACGGAGTTCTCTCTTATCTTTGTTGCTATCTGCTGAACAAGATCCTCCCGTCTTATCGTCCCACAAGACAAATTCACAGATATGGGAATAGGTTCTACCGAACTCAATCTTTTAAGCCTTTCCAGAATTCTATCGAGGTTACAATATTCAACTTTTGCGATTAGATCGGTAGTCTCCAAATACGGGACAAACTCCATTGGTGGTACAATCCTGTTATTTCTTCTCCACCGAAGAAGACTCTCAGCTCCAACTATATTCAATTCACTATCCACATAAGGTTGATAGTAAAGAATAAAATCTCCCTTTTCCACCGCCCGCTCCAACATGCTCTTTATATTGAACCGCTTTATCTTTTCCTTCTGCAAACTTTCATCAAAGAAACCAATATTATTCGCTCCTCGACGCTTAGCATCGAGAAGAGCTATACCAGCCCTATTAAGTAATACACCTGCATTTATGCCATCCGCAGGGTAAAAACTCATGCCAATACTAAAAGAAAGTGTCACCAATGATCCATTCACCACATAGGGTTTCGAGAGTTCAGATAAAAGCCTCGAAGCAATGCTGGTAGCCTCATTCCTCTCAACATCTACCATCAGAATACCAAACTTATCTGATTCAAGCCTACCAGCCACATCATAGTCACGGAGGCACCTCACAATCCTCTCTGCTACTTCCTCTAGCATCTTATCGCCTTCTTCAAATCCAAACACCTGATTAATTTCACTAAAAGATGCAGGATCCACTATAGCCACAGCACCCACCTTTCCTCCAATCGAGGACCCTAAACTCGTAAATAAGTTTATACGTTCTTCAAAGGAAGATCTAGTATACAGGCCAGTTAGCCTATCAAAATGCTGTAATTTCTCTATCTCACGCTTCAGTGCATTTTCTCTTTCCACATCGCTACCCACAGCCACATAGAACCTTACCTTATTATCCATTACTACCGGTGTTATAACACTATGTAGCTCTCTCACCTGACCATTTTTTGTCCTATACAAAATGCTCCCTGAGAATGTTTCTCCTTTCTCCAGCGTCTTACAGACCACTTTTTCAAGGGCATCATTATGGATATTCCTTAAACATGCATCATAGTAATTCTTGCCTATTATTTCACTTCTTTCATACCCCGACATCTTAACAACATTTTCATTCACATATACTATGTTGAAATTTTCATCCATCACAGTAACACACTCCGATCCAACATCAAACGCTGCAAGTATTGTACGGGAAAACTTCTCATTTTCAAATTTGTTCAAAATAAACTCTATCTCAGCAGATATCACATTCAAAAGCCTGTAAATGCAAGCACTAAAAAAGTTCTTATGTCTCGAAAGTAAAACCAATACACCAACGCTCTCCCCTTTCTTTACAATAGGTATAGCACAACCAGCACCCATACCATAATCTCCATAAACATGCCTAAGAGTATTAATTTCACGGACAGAGAGGTCATTAACCAAATATATTCTCTTTTTCTTATAGGCCTTCAATACAATAGTATCATCCCTACCTTCGCCAAAGCTAACTTTATCAAAAGTTTTCCGTAACATAGCAACAAGTGACTCATCACTACTATTTCTAACCGAGTAGTGGACAACGAACACTGATTTATCCACAACCACAGCGAAGAAAGCAACATCAACACCAAGATATCTGGTAAAGAGTTCAGGAAGGCAACGGAAGAACTCACCCTCCTCTCTGGCCTCCATAGAAAGCTTGCTCACATGGTAAAGCGTGTTATATATTCTTGACTGAATTTGCACAAATCTTTGTTGCCGTAGTAGCCTGTTGCGCATCCTTATCTTACTCAAGGCAGACGAAGCTTCCGTCTGTATCTCTTTAAGCAAATAAAGGTGTTTCTCTGCAAATGAATCCTTGGATTTGTCATGTATCAACAGGATATACCTAACCTTGCCGTCCACGAGTATCGGTATAGAGCAGGCAGAGTGAATTCCAAAACGCAATTGCTCCTTTTGCCAATACTTCATACCATCATGCGCAAGAATATCCACAAGAAGAGCTATTTTCTTCTCCCTATAAGCCCTAGAAACTGTTCCTCGACCATACGGTTCACCAGGATCTACTCCTATTAGGACCCTCTTTATCACATCTTCAACCTCTTTATTCTTGGATCTTGTATATTTAACTCTGTAAATCTTGGTAGCTTCATCCACGTACCCTATTGTTACAGCTTCATAGCCAACAGCATCCACAAGCGTATCACATATTCCACTAAGAAGAGCATCCTCACTCTTCACTCTTGATGCAAGTTGACTAATTCTACTTAGGGCAAAGAAAAGTTTTTTGAAGGCTAACTCCTCCGTCTTATCAATAACAACAGCAACATTGGCCCTCTTTCCACAATAGATAGTCTCATATACAAACACTTCTACAGAAACTACCGCAGCCTCCTGCGTTCTAAAAAACACAGTACCACAGCTTCGTGAGAAGTTGGTTCTCCTCACTTCACGAAGACAATCTTCACCACTGCTTACAAAATCCCAAATACACTTCCCTTTAAGTTTGTCCGAAGCAGTATATCCAAGAGCCCTTGCAACATACTCGTTGGAAAAAACTATCTCTCCATTCTCACATAAATATACCATTATACCTATTGCCGAAGTAGAGCTAATTGCTTCGAAAACTCTCTGACACACCAACTGAAAGGAATTACAAAAACTATCCACTCGCAAACCTCGTCTTCACTATTTCTCACACTCCCCATTTATTATATCATATCATACGAAGAAAGAACAAATAACACAACACCAAATAAAAGTCCTTGCTCATTCTACATTTCATGAATCACATCACCAGTATCTTATGCATATATCTGTACTCTTTACAAAATCTTGACTTATCTGTAGCTATATAATAAAATGAATACGGGGAAATATTTGTACTACAAGAGAAAAGAAGGGAGGAGAGGAAATTGATTGGAAATCTCGTGGAAGAGAAAGCACCAAGCAAAGGCATGGCCTGGAGTGTCATAGCTCTCGGTATATTAGCCTTCATAGTATCCTTAATAGGCGGGTTTGCAGTCTCAAGGGGTGTAATGACGGCACATACTCCAGCCGAGGCTATGGGTGCAGTAGCTGGGGGTGGCTCAATCCTCATCGTAGGTGGAGTGATCGGGTTTATTGCTGGTGTACTTCAGATAGTCGTACTCTACTCGTGGAACAAGGCAATCACAACAAACATAGACAACACGAAGATGATATTTCAGCTTGCACACGACAAGGTGGAAGACTCCGAAAAGAAAGAGAACCTCAACGCATTTTTGCTGAAGGTATCGAGATTGGAAGTGTCCACATGGGCATTTTGGGCTTACATCATACTTTACATCATAGGCATGTTCATGGGTATGGGATTCAAAACCGTCTTGAACATCTTGGCATTCATATTCCTGGCAATATACCTGCAATCCATATTCTCAGTTAGTTCCGAGCTGTCAAAGGCAAAGAACACGGTATATACTTACTTCATGGAGAAACCCGCCCTAATCCCTGAAGTCAAAAAGAGAAACATAATACTCGTCATCGTGCTGTCTGTCATAACATTCACTATATACTGGCTATACCTGTTGGTAAAGCTCACAGATGAGATCAGGGAGTTCGTCCTCACGGACCAAACCGTAAGGAGGTCCGTCATAGAGGCCATTTCCAAATAAAACGGGGGAAGCCTTCGTGCTTCCCTTTTTACCATGGACGAGACTCTGAAGCTAATACTAACCGGTAGAGAGGCTACATTCTGCGTCCAGAAGCAGCTAATAAAAGATGGCAACTTACCTGTGATCTCCTTTTCCTTGAACACGCCGGGAGCAAGGAAGAGCTCACCCGTTATACTCTACACATTCTACAGAACCGCATCAGAACTGCTAACTACACTCTACATCGTGGGCATACGCCCCACCAGAGCAGTAATACACATAAACCCAGCTGGACCTCACCTCATCGCGTCTATACCAGCAGAACCAGAAGAGCTAAAGAGAATAACAGCAACATACGAGGAAACACACGGGTTAGGCAGACTGCTCGACATAGATGTGATAACGACCGAGATGAAAGTTATCAGAAGAGAACGAGTCGGACTACCTCCAAGGAAGTGTATTGTGTGCAACAGATCCGCAATGGAGTGCATAAGAGCTCAAAGACACTCGAAAGAGGAGGTTCACAAAGCTGCATCGAGTATCTTTCTGGCGTGGTATAAAAAGATGACAAGGGTCAAGATGTCCGCCGTTCCACCCGGGCTTATCCCCTCTCTCGTAAACTCCTCATCGAGCAGACGAAGGTTGCCAACGAAGTCCAAACCGCCAACATCGAGCCTGCTGACCTTCTCCCTCATCCATAGGAGCCCTTCCCTTCCTTTGCGGAAGAGGACATTGGTATCCTCAACAAACCCAAGCAACCCCACCAGCGTCCTCAAACAAGCCTCTTTCATAGAGATACCCTTGCTCACATAACCGTTGAGAAGAGGCAAGCCAACATCGAAGACGGCAGGTAACCCCTCCTCAACCTCCTGTCTTGCACCGCCAACTCCGTAGCGGAGGTAAACCACTTCACCGTGCGTCTTCGCCGAACGCACTCCAGCCCTTACAGGCTCAAGCTCTCTCTCTACCAGACCAGCTGATACCTCTCTAATCACGCCCCTCAGTTCCCCGAAGTCCCAATTGCAACCCTTACCACCAATGAGAAACCCCATACAGAATAACAACACACCGTAAAGAAAGACCAGCCCCTTGTGGGTATTTACCCCACCAGTTGCAGAGAACATGGATCTCTCGGCTCTCATGCCCACTTCTCGTATGCTCAAAAGGGCACACTCAAGATCCGAACAGAAGACAAAACCAGTCTCAAGAAACTCACGCCAGAACGGTTTCAAGGTGCACGCACTCTTACGGAGAAGGCCGTAGTCCATGTCAGCATGAGCACCGGGGCTTGCCCGATCGACAAGCCCCGGCTTTGGTGTCAGCTCAAGCTCTGCCAGAGAGGATTCAAACGCTAAATCCGAAAGCCTCTTCAGTACCTGCTTACACCTCAGAAAGCGCCTTTGCATACGCCTCTGCCATCTCAAGCGTGGTGTTGCTCCCACCGAGGTCGTATGTCTTCACCTTTCCTTCAGCAAGGACCTTTTCAATCGCACGCTCGAGTCTGTCCGCTTTCTCCTTCTCACCTAACCACTGCAGCATCATCTTGAATGCAAGGATCATGGCAGTTGGGTTAACCTTATACTGCCCTGCATACTTGGGTGCCGAGCCGTGAGTAGGCTCAAAGAGGGCGTACTTTTCACCTATGTTTCCACTTGCGGCAAACCCCATGCCCCCAACGAGCTGGGCAGCCTCATCAGATATAATGTCACCAAACATGTTCGTAGTGACTATGACATCGTAGTCCTGCGGATTCTTTATCAGCCACATCGCCATCGCATCTACATTTGCCTCTTTCGTCTCTATGTCCGGATATTGCTGTGCTATCTCCCTTCCCACCTCTATGAAGAGTCCTCCAGTCTTTCTGATGACATTGGGCTTCTCGACAAGAGTGACAGAACGCCTGTTGTACTCCTTTGCGTACTCGTAGGCTGCCCTTATTATCCTTTCACAACCTTCCCTCGTAAAGGGTCTGAAAGAGAGTGCGTTGTCCTTGGAATTTCTATACTTCTCCATGCCGGGATACTTCAAAAGTTCCTCAGGTATAGGTCTAAACTCAACGGAGCTGTAAAGCCCCTCCGTGTTTTCCCTGAATATCGCAAGGTCTATGTCGTCACGGTAGTTGAGTGGCACTCCTTTAAAGGATCTGACAGGCCTAAGGTTCACATACAGGTCAAACTTCTGCCTTATCTGGAGTATAGCACTTCTGAATCCCTTTACTCCCGGTTTAGATGTTATGGCACCAAACAGGCAGGCATCGGTGCTTTCGAGCTTTTCCCATGTATCCTTGGGAACCGTATCGTGATATTTCTCCCATGCACCCCATCCTGCCTCTGCATCTACCCACTCCACATCAAAACCGATTGCATCAGCGACTATCATAGCCGCATCCATAACATCCTTCCCTATGCCGTCACCCGGTATTCTGCATATCTTGTACTTCGCCATCACTCACTACCCCCTTTTAATGTCTTTTTCAGGTGCGGTATCAAACCACCGTCCTTAACTATACCGAGCACATAGTCCGGCAGAGGCGAAAACTTAAACACCTTCCCAGACTGCGTCTTGATCTCACCTTTCTCCATGTCTATCTCAAGCTCTTCTCCCTTTTCAACGGCATCCACCACCTCAGGGCACTGAATAACCGGGATACCCTGATTTATCGCATTCCTGTAGTATATCCTCGCAAAGGACTTCGCAACTATAGCACCTATCTGCAACGCCTTAAGGGCAGTGGCAGCCTGCTCTCTCGAGCTACCACAACCAAAGTTCTTACCCGCAACGACCACATCACCCG
>Ga0256914_1002447_pt1 | contig 15489 bp, 18 predicted proteins | sample HulkmetaG_FD_191571 | JGI IMG/M metagenome (GOLD analysis project Ga0256914, IMG submission 191571) | Hydrothermal chimney microbial communities from Main Endeavour vent field at the Juan de Fuca Ridge, Pacific Ocean - Hulk | ecosystem: Environmental > Aquatic > Marine > Hydrothermal vents ... | reverse complement strand
ATCTCTCGGCTTTTCTTCTTCTCTTTTTCATTCAAAGTAGTTCAGGCCGCTTATTTAGTTCTCAAAGATTGTTGACATTATTCTTTTTTAAATATCCCGACAAGCCCTTTAATGCTCGTCTTCCCCCCGTTGTCTCTCAAACGAGGGTGGAATTATAGTCTATCGTTGCTTAGATTTTTATTAAACAAAAAGCACTTTGATAAAAAATTTTCTTTATAGTAAAATGGCTCTAAAATTATATTAAATAAGGTAGTCATATGAACAGTTATGAACTTTTAAAAGCATTGAAAAAGTTATCTTATATAAAAGATGAGAGAGATCCTTACTGGTGGCCAAACAGTGGCTCTTTTGAAGTTGTAATAGGAGCTATACTCACTCAACAGACAAAATGGGAAAAAGTTGAAAAAAGCTTACAGAATTTAAGAGATAAAAATATCTTAGATCTAAATTCCATATCAAAGATGCAAACAAAAGAGTTGGGAGAGTTGATAAAACCAAGCGGTTTTTATAATACAAAAGCAAAAAGAGTTATTACGCTTTGTAAAAATATAAAAGAGGAGTTTGATAATTTTGAAACTTTTAAAAACAATGTTCAAAGACAATGGCTGTTAGAACAAAAAGGAATCGGTTTTGAGAGTGCTGATTCAATCCTTTGTTACGGATGTTATAAAGAGGTAATGGTAGGAGACAGTTATACCCACAGACTTTTATCGGCATTTGGATTTGAATTTGAAACTTATGATGAAATGACAGAGTGGCTAAAAGAGGGAATCTATGAAAATCTTGAAAAAATCTATCCGTTATATGAAAAAGAGATATCCACCACTCAGATTTTTGCCAGATTTCACGGTAAGATTGTAGAGTATTGTAAAGATTTCATGAAAGGCAAAAAGGTAAATACAGAACACATCAAAAATATTATATAGAGATATTACTCTCATGAATTTCTATGATACATTTTCCTTTTAACATATTATCGGATGAAGATTCTAAAATAAAAGGAAAATCTATCTTTATAATAGCAGGATAATTTTTCAATCCGTCAAAAAACTTATATAAAGAATCGATATCCTTTAATATATAGTTCATTTTATATCTATAAATCAAAAATTCATCCTCTTTTTTTATATCTTTGGTTTTTTTAACGGAAACTTCTTTAAAATAGTTTTTTGAAAAAGAGATAAAATCTTTTTGATTAAAAGGTGTGCGAAATGCTGTTAAGAGTTCTTTATAAGTTTTTTTATTGCTCTCAAGAGTATTTTTTAATAACTCATGTTTATTGAGAACAGAATAATAACTTTTTAAATTCTCTTTATATCGAATATGTTCGGTTTTATATGTTTTAATCTCAGGAACCGTATAAAAAATTATAAACAGAACTATTATTACCAGATATAAGAATACAAACAATAATATTTTAACGATATTTAACTCTTCCAACTCTTTTTGCATAGTTATTTATTACCCTCTTTTTTTACTATTTTACTCTCATTTTTGGATACAAATCTATACCAACCGTTATCCTGAAGATAAAAATCAACAACACTTTTAGAAAATATAGATTTCAAAGGAGGTGCAAGGAGGAGATTATACACATCTTTGGAAGGCGTAATCCCAAAAATAGTCAAGGAATTTTTATCAACTATAATCTTATTCAAAGTTATCTGTTCGGGTATCAATTCAAAAAAATTTTTTAAGCTCTCTACTAATAATTTATTGGAAGTTTCCACATCTTTTGCAAAACTTCTCTCTTTGTTCAAAAACTTTATTTTCTTTTTAAAAGTTTCTATATCAATCAAAAACTGTGTTTGCCTCTTATTATTTGAAATAATAGATTTTTCAAAAGAATTTATTTTATATCCAAGTATCATATCAAAACCAAGCAGAATAATCAGTGTAATTATCGTGAAAAAAAACCATATTCTAAATACATATCCTATCAGCGGTTTTTCATAGGGTTTTATAAAACTGTACATCAGTGTAAAATCTCTTCTTTGCTTAATTCATTTATCATTTTTAAAATATCCACTTTTTTTACTTCCACATCCAGTAACAGCTCTTTTTCCAAATAATCCACCACTTCATAATTGATACTTTCATATTCAAAAATCTCAACACTCTGAACAAAAGAGCTTTCATATAAACTGCTTTCATAAAACTCTTTCAATGAAGATTTTAGATAGTTGATGATTTGTTTACTATGATTATTGATATCCAAAAATTTTTCCGAATTTAATTCCCCATCTTTCATCATAGCATCTATATCTGCTTTATCCGGCATTGTTATATTATCAATATCCTCAAAATCTGAAATTTCATCAAGTTTTTCAATATCATCAAACATATTGTCAGCTTCAAGATCATCCAACATGATAGAATCACCACTCTCATCATCTATAGAATCAATCTCATCTATAAGAGGATCTTTTTCTATATCTAAATTGAGGAAAGAACCGTATAAAAATTTATTCTCTTTCATAATAATAATAACAAGAATCTTACCCTCATTTAAAATATATAAAGTAGTCTCTCTTTTTTTCCTATCTTCCTCTATAAATCTATACAAAATCACAAAAGGAGAGTATATAAAATCAACTCCGCTCTTATAAAAAAGTTTTTTAATCCAATTTATATCTATCTTGGAAGCATAAACCGTCCAGTTATTATCCACACAAAGCTTCTCTACATTGTTTACATCCACATTAAAAGTACTGAATCTCTCATTTTCACATCCACTAAAAGCACCCTGCCCAAGAGAGTTTAAAAACACGCTTATATAAGTATGTTTGTATTTTTTAACGGCATTGGAAAAATACTCCTGCGCATCACTTGTTAAAGAATCTTTTTCTCCCAATATAAAAGTTGTCTCATCCTCTTTGATAACTTTACCTCTTTTTACAACATCTATCTTTATATGGCAATCATTTTTACTTAAAATTACGGCAATAAACTGATGAGGAATAAAACTTTTTATTTTTTTAGAGAGATTCATCCATATCCTTTGCCATGGGGTGAGACTTCATATAACTTTGCAGTTTATATCTGTTGTTGAGTTTTGTATAAACTTCTGTTGTACTTAACGAACTGTGTCCCAATAATTTACCAACATCTGTAATCCTGCCTCCCTCATTTAAAAGATCTGTTGCAAATGAATGGCGTAACTGATGAGGAGTCACTTTTATTCCTATCCTTTTAAAAATTTTTAAAACATTATATCTTAAACTATTTTCACTTAATCTTTTGCCTTCTTTCTCAAATAAATACTCATTTATATTATAAATGTTAATATATTTAACAAGTTCCTCTCTTATAGAAGGCAGCAGAGGAATTTCTCTGGTTTTTTGTCCCTTTCCTGTAATCCTGATCCACTCATGTAAAACATCAGCCTTTCTCAAATTAACAAGTTCGCTTATACGAAGCCCCAATCCATACAAAAGCAAAACAATAACTCTCTCTTTTAAATCACTCTTTTCCAAAGCCTCTTTGATATATTCAAATGAAATAGGCTTTGGAAGCGTTTTTGGAACCTTGATACTCTCATCCGCTATTAAAAATATTTTATAATCAAGCTCTTCAAGATATTTGACAAAACTCCTTATAATGCTTATCTTTTTAGAAACGGTTTTTTTACTCTTCTGTTTCAGATAAGTTCTGTAGGGAGTTAGATTCCATTCATAAAAACCGTCATCTCTACTCTCTATATCTATAAACTCAAAAGCTTCTTTGAGGTTTAAACTGTAAGTAGAAGCGGTCAAAAGGGTATAGCCCCTTACATTTTGAAGATAATCTATAAAATCATCAATTTTGTTTTCAAAAAAGGTCTTCATATATCTGTTTAAACTGTTTATATATCTTTGTAGCCTCTTTAAAAAGCTCCTTGTTGGTTAAAACGGTGGGACTTATATTTTGATATTTTTGCATCATAGTTTCACACATCATTTTTATTCTCACCTTATCGGCTTTGCTGATACTCTTTTTCTCACTGATACTTTTTATATCTAAAAGGTATTTTTTACCGTCATTGATATAATCTTGAAATTTAAAAGCAATTTTACTTTGAGTCATAACGGAAAATGCCATTTTGTTATAAGGATCATCTCCAAAAGCTTCTCTTGAGAGAAGATAGGCTTTTTTATAATCCTCTTTCATATAAAAATATTTGGCTTCAATAGATTTTTTATAGGATTCATTCGTATAAAAATAAAGAGCAATTGCCCCCATTATCAGAAGAAAAAAAAGAAAAAGTCCTATTTTACGCATCAAATTTATCCAATGTCTTTTTAATAAGCTCTTTGGCTTCATCTTTGGAAAGTCCGTCTATGGCAAAAGGCTCACTTGCATAAAAACAGAGTGTTGAAAAAGGTTTGGGAATGATAAACTTATCCCATGAATTTAATTGCCAATATTTTGAAGCTTTATATCTTGTTGCAATTATTTTCATATTTTTCCTTTGTGCTATCAAAACCACTCCATCTGCCAAAGAGTGATAAGGACCTCTTGGACCATCTGGAGTTATAGCCAGATCATAGCCATTGTCTATCGCACTGAAAGCCTCTTTTAAAACTTTTATAGAACCTTTGCTGCTGCTTCCTCTGACAGACCCAAAACCGTAAAGTTTCAATATCTTTGAGATCACTTCTCCGTCAAAGTGTTCACTGATCATTATAACGGTTTTTACCTTTTTTCTGAATTTTTTATACATAAAAAGCTGCATTAGCATCTCACCGTGCCAAAGCACACCCACAAACGGTTCTTTGGGAATATTGGAAGATATATGAAATTCTTTTTTACAAGTTAAGTAGATTAAACGAATAATAGCATAGCCCAGAAAAGGACCTATATAAAGAAGAAGTTTTCTTGTTACTTTTTTACTCAATCACTTCCCCAAAAAGAGTCAGTCTCCTCGGATTTGTAATCTTGACTTTGGCAAATTTACCCAAAAGTTCCTCACTTCCTTTGACACAAACAAGATAGTTGTTATCGCTTCTTCCGGCTACCTGATTATCACTTCTTAACTCTTCAAAATAGACTTCATAAATCTTACCCTCCTCTTTGGATATTTTATCATCTAGTATCTCATTATGAAGTTCCTGCACTCTGTTGAGTCTTTTTGAAGCTGTTTTGGAATCTATCTGATTTGAAAATTCAGCGGCTTTTGTCAATGGTCTTGGAGAGTATTTAAAACTGAATATCTGATCAAATCTCACTTTTCTCATCACATCAAGAGTATCTTCAAAATCCTTTTCATCTTCACCCGGAAATGCAACGATAATATCGGTACTTATATGAACATCGGGTATCATTTGCCGCAATTTCAATGCTCTGTTTAAAAACCACTCTTTTGTATATCCTCTTTTCATATCCTGTAAAATTTTGGTAGAACCGCTTTGTAAGGGCATATGCATTGATTTGCATATTTTTCTGTTTTTGGCAAAAACTTCCAAAAAATGATCATCCATATGGAGAGGATGCGGTGATGTGAAACGGATTCTCTTAACCTCGTCTATTGCTGAGACCATCTCCAAAAGATCGGAAAAATCAACCTTTTTGGCATTTGGGTCACTGAATCTTTTACCGTAATTATTAACATTTTGTCCAAGCAAAAAGATCTCTTTTGCTCCTGCTTTTGCAGCTTTTTTTGCTTCCTGTAAAATAAGTTCCGATGGAATTGATATCTCATCTCCTCTTGTATTTGGCACGATACAATAGGTGCAGCTTTTATCACACCCTATGGAGATATTGATAAGAGCTTTATAAGGGTTGCTTCTAAAATCACTAAAAGCATAACCGCTCTCATCATAATCTATATCCACATCTACATATTTGTCCTCTTTTATAGCTTTTGATATTTTAGAGACATTTCGCGCTCCTAAAACAAAATTCACAAAAGGAGCTTTTTTGATAATCTCTTCTCCTAGATGACTTGCCGTACAACCGCATACACCTATTTTTGCGTCTTTTCTCTTTTTCTTCTTAAACTGACCTATTTCTGAAAATAGTTTATGGACAGGTTTCTCTCTGACACTGCATGTATTTATAATAATAAGATCGGCTTCTTCTATCCTGCCGGTTAAAGTATAGTTCTCTTTTTTGGTAAGTTCGGCTATGATATGTTCAGAATCCCTCACATTCATAGCACAACCTAAAGTCTCTATAAAAAGTTTATTTGACATTTTTGTCTCTTTTATAAAATATGCACTTCGTAAATATAATCTCCCTCATCCAAACCGTATCTAACCTCCCGAAGATAGATACTTTTTCCCTTGTCTTCAAAATGTTCTACCATCTTAACAAGCTGTTTATGCTCATTTTCTTTATCGAAATAAAAAATCTTTTGAGCCTCTTTTTCTATTATTTTATCAATCTCCTCCAAATCCATCTCTTTTGGTTTTGCACTCAGATCAGCTCTTGCCAATTTTATTTTCATCAAATGTCCCTTTACATTTTAAAATATTTTCGCTACATTACTATATTAAAAAGTAGCGGGAGTATACCAATTTTTGTATAAATTACTTATTAATCACTCTATCTTAATGTTAATAAAAGCGCGTTTTAGATAGAATTTAGCCTTCTGCATTTAAATTAAAAAATCATTCAAACAAATCAAAGGAATAATAATTTGGAAAAAATAGTAAATATTATAGAGTCTATTGCGCATGAAAAAGGGCTTAAAATAGAAAATGTCAAAGAAGCTCTAAAGATTGCCATGATAAGAACCGCAAAAAAAATCTATGGAGAAGAGTATGATTATGATGTTGAAATCGATGAAAAAAACAAAAAACTCAAACTTTTCCAAAAAGTGGTTGTTATACCGGACGAAGATGACAAAGAAGAGCTTGATCACGAAAAATTTATAACTTTAAAAGAGGCAAAAGAGATAGATCCAAATGTCGAGGCCGGAGACGAACTTACCTACGAACTTCCGTTGGACAATCTTGGAAGAACCGCGGCAGCCACCCTGCACAGAGAACTTGAATATCACATCCAAAGGGCATTGGAGAGAGTTATCTTTGAAAAATATAAAAATAAAATAGGAAAAATCGTATTTGGAACCGTAACAAGAGTGGATCCAAATGACAACACCTATATAGAGATAGATGAAGTTCAGGCAATCCTGCCAAAAAGAAACCGTATTAAAGGTGAAAAGTTCAAACCCGGAGATGTCGTAAAAAGCGTTATAAGAAAAGTCAATATCGACAGGGTGGACGGTATGACCGTAGAGCTTTCAAGAACAACACCCAAATTTTTGGAAGAGCTTCTAAAAACCGCCGTTCCCGAAATAAAAGATGAACTGATACTTATCCAAAAAGCGGCAAGAATACCGGGGGAGAGAGCCAAGGTGGCTTTGACTTCACTGGATTCAAAAATCGATCCGGTAGGGGCAACAGTTGGAGTAAAAGGGGTCAGAATCAACTCTGTCAGCAAAGAGCTTGACGGGGAAAATATAGACTGTATAGAGTACTCATCCGTTCCGGAAATATTCGTATCAAGAGCAATGGCTCCGGCTATCATATCAAGCGTTAAGATGGAGGGAGACAAAGCGGTCGTTACGGTACCAAGCGATCAAAAATCAAAAGCTATCGGAAAAAGCGGTATCAATATCCGTTTGGCATCTATGCTTACAGGACATCAGATAGAGTTAAAAGAGATAAAACAGTCATCACCACAACCTGCCGTATCTTCAACAAAGAATGAAGAGGTAATAAAAAATATAAATGCACTTAAAGATCTTTTTGGAGACTGACCGAAAGGGTTTTAGGTGATATCAGATTTCCTCTTTTTGATATCACCTCCCCTTGAAGATTACAAAAGTTTTTTATCACTCAAAACGATTCCATCCTCATCGGCATAAAGATAATCACCCTCTTTAAACAAAACTCCGGCGAAATTGAGATCAACACCTTTTTGACCTTTTGCCTTTTTTGTACTCTTTTTCGGATATGTTCCAAGAGCAAAAAGAGCCACTTCGATATTTTGGGTATTTACAATATCTCTGACATAACCGTTTACAACGATACCGCTCCAACCGTTTTTTTTGGCAATACCCATCAGTTTGTCTCCGACTATCGCACAATAATCCCCGTTTGCATCGGCAACAACAACTCTTCCTCTGCCTTCTTCTTTTAACAAAGAGATAAGTTCACTGTTGTCTTCGTCAAGTTTGACTGTCGCTATCTCTCCTTCACACTTCAAAAGACCGCCGTAAGATCTGAAAATCGGCTCCAAAACTCTCACAGAATCAAAAAATTCATCACAAAGATCTGCTGTAAAAAAACCCATGACTATATCAACCCTATCTCTTTTAAAATAGGCTTGATCTCCGCTGCAAGTTCCATCAGTTTTTCAGGGATCAAGCTCATCGCCTCATCTTCGTGTTTCCACTCCTCTATCTTTTCCAAAATCAAACTCTTTTTCATATCTTCTATCTCTTGCGATTTTTTAACGGCTTCTTTTACTTTTTCTATCTTCTCTTGCATTTTTTATCCTTTTTATTTTTTAAAATATACAGGCAGTCGGTTAATAATTATTATATTTTCCCTCTTCTATATCCCTTTTGATCTCATCAAGACCTTCTTGGAATATCTGTACCAAAATCTCCGCACTTTTTTTATCATCAGCTTCGGGAATATCCCAATCAGTTATCTTCATATTTGCTTTAAAAAGAAGTTTCAATTCCTTTTTTATCTCGCTTTTTCTTGATTGTAACTCTTTTTTTTCCGCATCCATGGTTTCTCTCCTTTTATCGTTATTATATCTAAAAGTGATTGAAAAGCTCTATATCCCTTTTTTTGTACCACTCCAAAATATATTCCCACGCCTCCACAGCATTTTTGGCAAATGTAAATATATCCAAATCTTCCCCGCTTATCACTCCCTCCTCTTTTAAAAAATCAAAATCAATCGCCCTGCTCCAGTATGATTTATCTATCATTACAACAGGAATAGCCTGATTTTTTTGTGTCTGAATGAGAGTCAGAGTCTCAAAAAGTTCATCAAGAGTACCAAATCCGCCCGGATATATCACCAACGCTTTCGCACGATTTAGAAAATGAAGTTTTCTTATGGCAAAATAGTGAAACAAAAAACACAGATCAGGAGTTATATAGGGATTTGGATACTGCTCATGGGGAAGAGAGATGTTTAGTCCTATCGTTTTGGCTCCCACATCATAAGCCCCTCTGTTTGCTGCCTCCATGATACCGGGTCCGCCTCCTGTCATAACAGTAACTTTACAGTCATTGGGACCTTTTCCGCTTTTGCCCACCAGCCTTCCAAAATGTCGCGCATCTTCGTAATAGACACTCTTTTTCAGCATTCTTTTGGCTATGTCAAGCTCTCTTAAAAGCTCTTTTGAATCGGGATTTTTATCAAGTTCTCTCTGAATCGTCTTTAGTTTTTTCATTGCCGTTTTGCGTTCTCTTATTCTCGAACTTCCAAAAACCACGATAGTATATTTGATTCCGTATTTTCTCATCTGAATTTCGGGTTTTAGATAATCAAGCTGAAGCCTTATCGCCCTTGCCTCATCGGAATTTATAAATTCCCAATCCTCCTGCGCCAGTTTATAGGTAGGAGAGTTCATGATCTTTTCAACAAGAGCTAGTGCTTTTGGGTCTTCTTCTTTGAGTTTAGGCTTTTGCCAAGGATATTTCTCTTTCTTATGAAAGTAAACTTTTTTCATCTTTTTACCTTAATTTTTATCTCAAAGAGTTATAATATCCAAAAGGAGATAGGAAATGGATAAAAAAGAGTATAAAAAAACACTTTATGACTTACAGGTGGAACTTGTCAAATTTCAAAGATATGTGATAGAAAAAAAAATCGCCGTATGTATCATCTTTGAGGGGAGAGATACAGCGGGAAAAGACGGAACCATCAAAAGATTTACACAACATCTAAGCCCCAGAGAAGCCAGAGTCGTGGCTCTTGGCAAACCTTCCGACAAAGATAAAATCTCATGGTATTTTCAAAGATACACGATCTATCTTCCAAGCGGTGGAGAAATAGCATTTTTTAACCGAAGCTGGTACAACCGCGCCGGAGTTGAGAGAGTTATGGGATTTTGCACAGATGAGGAGTATAAAGATTTCATAGAGGAAGTTGGAAACTATGAGAGGCTTTTGGTTCACTCCAAAATGATCTTTTTGAAATACTATCTTGACATCTCCAAAAAGGAGCAGAAAAAAAGGCTTGAAGAGAGAAGAACAAACCCCCTAAAACAGTGGAAACTAAGCCCGATAGACGCAAAAGCCCAGGAACTTTGGGATGAATATTCAAAAGCAAGAGATGAAATGTTTGCAAAAACATCTTTTGATTTTGCCCCGTGGAATATCATCCACACAGATGACAAAAAAACAGCCCGTATCAATACAATAAAACACTTTTTAAACAGTGTTTATTATCCTGACAAAAGAGAAGAACTTTTAGATTTTGATAACAAAACAGTCTGCCGATTTGATCCACAATGTTATGAAAAAGATATGATAGAAATATAAAATAAAATATTTGATAATTTTAAAATTCATCTTTCCGTCGGCTTTTTGGAATGTTTTTTGCTTTCTAAGACTTTAAAATATTTGGAAAGTCGGTAAAATCATGTTAGATACTTTACAAAATGGCAAAAACACTCTTTTTGGGAAAGAGATTGAAAAACTACAAACTATTCAGGATATAAATCTGCTCCAAGACTCCATAGCAGCTTTTTGCAGATATGATATAAGAGAAAAAGAGGAGTACAAAGAGTATTATCTAAAATATTTTGAAATTCTCAGAAAGAGAATAAGAGATGATGTTCTTTTAAAAGGTGAGATGCCCTCTGTCAAACTGCTGAATCTTTACAAAACATTTCATGATATCGTCTCTTTTCAACCCGATCCCACGATAAAAGCTCTAAGAGAGTATCTTTTACAAAATTTTCTGCAAACAGATCCAAACAAAAGTGAAAAATATATCTTTAACCACCTTGTAGCCGTCTGCGACTTTCTAAACGGTGATTTTGAAAAAGGTGTCAGGGAGTATATAAAAAGAAATTTCTCTTTGGAGATAAACGCCGCTATCAGCAGCGGAGCTGTTTTGGGGGTGGAGACATTCAGAGGTTTTTTAAATGATAATGAACCGGATTTTGAGATGATTATCGATATCGTTTTACAACTTGCCAAAGCAAAAAATTTTTTCAACTCCTCAAGAGCAGCTCAAAGGTCTCTTGTTATCTGGCTTTTGCACATTACATGGAATATTCCCGCCTATCACAATCATAAAAGCTGGTTGAAACTCTTTGATCCTTTTGCAGACCTTTGCAACGAAGCCATAAAAAGAGATGATATCCAAACACAGATGTATCTTCATTTTTTTATATACAGTGTATGCGGTAACAACTACCAAAGCCCAAAAGAGTGGAGACTTTTTAACAGCAAGATTGACAAACCCGCCTCTTTGGCATACAAAGAGTTTGCAAAAAAACACAATCTCAAACCATGCAAAAAGATAAATCCAAACAGCAAAATAAAAATAGCTTTTATAAAAGACAGAATAGTGGAAAACTCTCCTTTTAAGATAGAGTATTCACTGATAAAATCTCTCTTAAAAGATGAAGAGTTCAAAAAACATTATGAGATCTCTTTTGTCTCTTTGACCTATATAGACAAAGCAGAAGATCAGCAAAACGAACTTGAAAAGCTTTATGATCTCGGTATCGAAGTGATAAGAGCCGGACTTGATATCAACCAGGAGCAGGGACTCTTTTATGATCACTTAAGCAAAGCTTTAAAGATAAGAGAGATATTGATAGACAAAGAGACAGATATCATGATAGGCTCTTTGAACAATTATGACATCATGGATTTTCTCTTTGCCACACGAACCGCACCAAAACAGATATTTTGGTGTCATGGAAATTTTGAATATGATGTTGAAGGCATTGATGAGAGAATTTCCCATTTTATGCCAAACTCTCCCACTTTTGAGTACAAAAGATTTAATATATCGATAGATACCTCATTCATGATGGGTTCAAACAAAGAACAGCAGGAAGCAAAAAGGATAAAAGAGAACCGTTTTAAAAACAAAACGGTTCTTGGCGTTATAACCAGATATGTAAAATTAGACAGTATCGAATATCTAAAAACAGTAAAAGAGATACTTGATAAAAACAAAGATGCCATCTTTTTGGCGTGTGGAGTAGGCAATATCGATTCGATAGAGGCAAAATTGAGCGATCTGAAAATCGATAAAGAGAGATTTGTCTTTGAGTGGATGGTAAATGCAAACATCTACGGATATGTTATCGATATCTTTTTGGATACCTTCCCCATGCCCCAAGGCACATCAAGAGACGAATATATGAGCAAAGGTTTTGGCGCCACTTTGACAGCCGACTGGTATTTTAAATACTCTTTGGACAGAGATGAAAAAGCGATAAAGAGCTGTTATGGCGATTTGGATCTTTTTCATACAACTTATTCAAAATCAAAAGAGGATTATATAAAAAACTGCAATCTTCTTATAAAAGACAAAGATATGAGAAAAAAACTTGCAAAAGCAAACCAAAAAGATATGGAACTGTTTTTAAACAATGTAAATACAAAAGAGTTTCAAAAGCTCATCACGGGGCAAAGATGAAAGCGCTCTTTTGTAACGCCCCATGGTGGGGAGAACAAAACTGGCAGGAGTTTAAAGACTGGAATACGGGAGAGTTAAAAAGAGAATACAGATACTATCAGGGAGTAAGAGCCGGAAGCAGATGGCCGTATCTCTATCTCGGTCAGTCAAGCCCTGACAATTTTGTCTATAAAGATTATATACCTTTTCCCTATTTTATGGCTTATGCCGCCTCTTATGCAAAGAGACACACCTCTTGTAAGATCATCTTAAGAGACAGTATCGCAAGAAAAGAGTCCTATGAGAGTTATCTTTCCTATCTGAAAAAGGAGCTTTTTGATTATATATTTTTCGAGTCCTCCACCCCAAGTTTTGAGCATGACAAAACTCTTATAAAAAAGATACGAAAAATATCTCCAAAAAGCAAGATAATCATAACAGGACCCGTCAGTGTAAGGGGAGAAGAGATCATAAAAGAGCTTGATATCTATGCCGTTATCAAAGGGGAATATGAGAAAGGAAGCGTAAAAGTTCTAAAAGGAGAGAGCGGAGTTATAGAGTATGACCTTTTGAGTGAAGAGGAGATGAACAATGCCCCTTTTCCGCTTTTTGAAAAAGATGTCTTGTATAACTACTACAACAACAGACCGCTTGGGCAGATCTTCCCCCATGCCCATGTCTGGGCGAGTAGAGGATGTCCTTTTAAATGTATCTTCTGCGTCTGGCCTGCGACGATGAGCGGAGATGATCCAGACGGCACAAAGATAAGAAAAGTAAGATACTACAACAAAGAGTATATGGAAAAGTATGTGGATTATCTGGTAAATGATCTGAAATTCAAATCACTGTGGTTTGATGATGATACTTTCAACCTCGGAGACAGGCACACAAAAGAGATGTGTGAGGTTTTGGCAAAATATGATATTGCATGGTCTGCCATGTGCAGAGCAGATACCATCAAGATGGAAACTTGGGATATCATGAAAAAATCGGGATGTTTTGGTGTAAGTCTGGGATTTGAGAGCGGAAGCCAGTTTGTTGTGGATAAAATTGTAAACAAACATCTTGATCTAAAATATGCCAAAAAAGTAATAAAACATATCAAAAATCTCGGTATGAGTATTCACGGCTCTTTTACTTTCGGACTGCCCGGAGAGAGTTACGAACAGATGAGAATGACTATGAGATTTATAGAAGAGGCGGAGTTTGACAGCTATCAGACATCAGGCTGTGCGGAGATGGACGGAACTCCTCTTTCCACACTTTCCCAAAAAGGGGAGTTGAAAAATTTTGAAGAGGCAAAAATAGATGAAAACTATAACAGAGAAACAGACGGAAACAGAAAATGGCAAAGAGTTGTTGAACAACTCCAAGAATCCTAAGGAGAGTGATTGAAGATATTGATAACGGGTGGAGCGGGATTTGTAGGAAGTTCTATCGCTGTAAAGTTGAAAACAAAATATCCAAATTATCAGATAGTCGTATTTGACAATCTAAGAAGAAGAGGAAGCGAACTAAACCTCAAAGAATTTAAAAAATATGATATAGAATTTATCCACGGCGATATAAGAAACATGGACGATTTAAACACTCTCTCTTTTGATCTTCTGATAGAGGCAAGTGCCGAAGCGTCGGTATTGGCGGGAATGAACGGAGATAGAAAATATCTTATCGACACAAATCTGGGCGGCTTGATAAACTCTTTGGAAATCTCTCTTAAAAACAGGGCAAAAATCATCTTTTTATCTACAAGCAGAGTCTATCCCGTTGATCTGATAAACTCACTTGATTACAAAGAGAGCGATACAAGATATGAGATGGGACAAAACGATACAGAGGGAGTTACAAAAGAGGGTTTTAGCGAAAACCTGCCGTTAAAAGGATACAGAACACTCTATGGAGCGACAAAACTCTCAAGCGAACTTATCATAAACGAATATGTAAATATGTTTTCACTGGATGCCGTTATCAACAGATGCGGTGTTATCGCGGGAGCCGGACAGTTTGGAAAAGCAGATCAGGGGATAGTGGCGTTTTGGGTGGCAAGTTACTTTTTTGACAAACCTTTGACGATTTTCGGCAACGGCAAACAGGTAAGAGATATCTTGAATATAAACGATCTTTTTGATCTTATCGACCTTCAAATTCACAATTTCACTCTTTTTAACAAAGAGACTTTCAATGTGGGGGGAGGTTTAAACTCCTCTTTGTCACTGATAGAGCTGGATAGATTTTGCAAAAAGGTTATAAAAGACAAAAGCGTTTTGTTCAAAGAAAACAGAGAGCTTGATATAAAATACTACATAACCGATAACGGCAAAATTTCAAAATCAGGCTGGAAACCCAAAAGAGATATAAAAGATACGATTATGGAAACTTTGGAGTGGATCGAGGATAATCAGGAGGAGTTGAAATGGATATTTGTCTGATAACGGGAAGTGCCGGACTTATCGGAAGAGAGAGTGTGGAATTTTTCGCAGAAAGATTTGATTATGTCATAGGGATAGACAACAACATGAGAGAGGAGCTTTTTGGCAAAGAGGCTTCAAATCTCCAAAACAAAAGAGATCTGAAAAACAAAATACCAAACTATATCCATTATGATGTGGATATAAGAGAACAAAACGCAATAGAAAAGATTTTCAAAGAGTACAACAAAGATATCAAACTGATAATCCACACAGCCGCACAACCAAGCCATGACTGGGCGGTAAAAGATCCTTTCAAAGATTTTTCTATCAATGCAACAGGCACTCTAAATCTTTTGGAAGCTGCGAGAAAGCACTCTTTTGAAAGTGTTTTTATATTTACCTCCACAAACAAGGTTTACGGAGAGAGACCAAACTTTTTACCGCTGAAAGAGCTTGAAACAAGATGGGAGATAGAAGAGAG
>Ga0256914_1002446_pt1 | contig 15489 bp, 10 predicted proteins | sample HulkmetaG_FD_191571 | JGI IMG/M metagenome (GOLD analysis project Ga0256914, IMG submission 191571) | Hydrothermal chimney microbial communities from Main Endeavour vent field at the Juan de Fuca Ridge, Pacific Ocean - Hulk | ecosystem: Environmental > Aquatic > Marine > Hydrothermal vents ... | reverse complement strand
TTTTCGAAAAGGAGAGAGGAGCCTGCAAGTTCGGCCAGGGAGCCGGCGGCGGAGATGAGAAATGCAAGGGGGATCCAGGCCAGCGCGAGGTAGAGGACCCAGATGATCGGAGGCACCTTTCTGACGGGGAGGCGCCACCGTAGCAGCTCCCGAAGAGAGAGCAGAAAGATCGGAATATCCGCGACGAACTCGTACTCTCCTCTCTGCACAAGAGTGAGTACGACCTTCAAAAGGAGCAGAACCAGAAGCGTCTCCAGCAGCCGGGGGCTCTTGTTCACCTTGTAGCCGGCGACTTTGACTTCGGTGAAGTGGGGGACCATTCTCTGACTGATCGTGAAGATCAGCAGGAAAAGAAAGAGGTAGAATCCCGTCGAGGCCGCCATACGCTCCAGAAGTGGCGCCTGCACTCCGATGGAGGAGAGGAGGGCGGAGATGTTGGCGACGATTCCGAATGAGAAAGCGATGAGAACCCAGCGGGTATCTTTTTTATCCTTGACGATACTCTTCCTGTAGATGGAGAAGAGGAGCCAAAAGGAGTAGAGCTGGGCGGCCAGCAGCAGGGTGGCGGCCGCGATGGTCAGGGGAGTGGAGACGAAGAGTCCCAGGGTGTACAGAAGCGAGCCGGCCACGAAAAGAAAAAAGTGTCTCATGTAGACTTCGGGAGGAATGACGGCCTGCATCAGAAATCTTGGAAAGACGACGAAAAGAAATCCCAGAAAGAACTGGATGAAGACGATGAAGATCATCGGGTAGGCATGGAGTTGCCAGATGGTGGCATTCAGGGGCAGCGATCCCCAGAAGATGCCGACAAGAAGGGTGCCGAAGAGGATGAAAAAGATCATGCCGGAAGCGAAGAAGGGCTGATGGGGCTGGGATGCGAACTTTCGATACCAGGATGAGAGCATGAGAAATCCTCCAAGGCCGCCCAAAGGCAGCCTTTTGAAGGGGATTATATCAAATCCGTGCCTTCGGGGCGTTGATTATTGACAAGTGCCGCAGCAGCTTGTGGAGGTGGCCGCCCGGGCGGCGGAGAGGACCGCTTCGTAATCGGGCTCTTCGGTGATTTCCGGTACGATCTCTTTGTAGGTCACGATACCGCTCGCATCGATGACGAACAGAGCCCTGCAGGTCAGACCGGCCAGGGGTCCCTCCGCGATCAGAACGCCGTAGGCTTTGGCGAACTCCTTGTTTTTGAAATCGCTCGCCGTTTTGAGATTATCGATCCCCTCGGTGGTACAGAAACGTTTCATCGCGAAGGGAAGATCCATCGAAACGACGACCACTTCCGCATTTTCGATCCGGGCCGCCTCCTCGTTGAACTTTCTGGTTTCCGCTGCACAGACATCCGTATCCAACGAGGGAACGACGACGACGATCTGCGCCTTCCCCTGCTGTCCGCCGATCTGCAGCTCTCCCAGATCCCTGTCCGTCACCTTCACGACGGGGGCAACGTCACCGACGTTGACTTCGTCTCCTTCGAGCCGGACTTCGTTCCCTTTCAGTTTCGTGGTCGCCATCTCGATCCTTTCTCAGTGGTGTGTTTTGTATAGAGTTTCATTATAGTTGCGTTTGGATAAATCGGGGCTTAGACCCCATCCAGGAAATCCCACAGGTCCGGATTCGGTGCGAAAGGTTACACCTGGGGGAGGAAGATGTGAAAGCCCTCTCAAGACAGGTTCCAAACGGTGTGGTCAGACAAGACGGCCGAACCCTCTTTTCTCCGGAACGGTCCATGAGTGGTTTTACATATGTTTTACAGATGTATGCAATAATACTGATAATAGAGGTGAAATTTGGTTTTGCGAAACGGAGGATCGGAAAATGTTGAAAAAATGGACGGTGCTGTTCACTCTCTTTCTTCTGCAGGCGGGATGGTCCGCAAGCATCATCGGCTCGAAGCACGATCTGAGTGTCACCAACTATTACGGCCCCTATTCGGGAGCGACGACACAGATATGCGTCTTCTGCCACACGCCCCACGGCGGTAACGTAGGGTTCGAAGGGCCGCTCTGGAACCGGAAGATCTCCGATACGACCACCTTCACCCTCTACGACGGTACGACCGGCAAACCCAACAACCCTTCCATGGTATGCCTGAGCTGCCACGACGGGGTGAGTGCGGAGGGGGATATGAGTGCCGTCAACGCCTACGATACGCACAACATCGTCAACAATCCGGGGTCGGGTCTGCAGAACCATCCGGTCGATCCGAACTGCAAGGCGTGTCATATCGGCCTCTTCGGAGGTTCGGGGGGTACCTATCCGAGCCGCGCATGGAGAATCGGTCCCGATCTGAGGGACGACCATCCCGTATCGGTCAGTTACGCCTCGGCGGAAGGTCGCTTTCCCGGGCAGTTCAGCCCGGCCGCCAGTGTGATCGCCGCAGGGCTCAAACTTCCGGGAGGCAATGTGGAGTGTGTCTCCTGCCATGACGTTCACGATCCGGCCAATGGACGATTCCTCAGGCTGAGCAACGACGGAAGCTCCCTGTGCAAGAGGTGCCATCTGAAATAGAGAAGGATCGTCGGGAGCCATTTTGGAATCTGCCGGAGAGCGGAAGAGGGGCGTGGGCGGCCCGCCTCGTAGAACTCAACGAAGGAGGGGGGATGAAAGCTGTACGAAGATGGCCGGTTTCGCTCGCTGTTTATACACTTTTTGCCGTAGGAGCGTTCGGTGGGAGCGTATGGGAAAGAGCGACGGAGATCTATGGCAACAAGGCCGACCGCTACCTCTACCTGGCCCTCCCGCTCGAGACCGAAAGCGGTGAGAAGCTCTTCCCGTTGCGAGACGACGGAAGATCCTACTACGTTGGAAGTGCAGCCTACACTGTTTCGGTGAAAAACGGAGAGTCGCGGGGCTCTTTCGATATCCGCTTCTCCGTCCGGAAACGGACGATCGCTCTGAGAGGGGTGAAAAACAATCTGATCGTCGATCTCGGCGACAAGCGTGTTGTCGATATCTCCTACATCGTTACGAGCGAAAAGGGCAGATGGGAGTATCACAACTATTTCAAAACGGTGCCCAAGGAGTTCTCCGTCCGTCTTTTTCCCGGCTTTTTGGGATCGGATCTCTTCGGAAGGGTCGCGATGGACAAAAGAGAGGCGTTCGAAAATCTCGTCGGCGTCGAGGTGAAGAGTGCCGAGGGAAGCTACCGGTGGTTCGATCCCTCACCCTTTTCCGATATGCAGGCCGGGGTCTACACGGAAGGGGAGAGCGCTCTGCTGTCGCAAACGACACTTTTGGACGGGGTGGCCGACAGGTGGCGCTTCGTTTCCGATCTGGAGATATGGAACATTTTCCACTACGGGTTGAAAAAACCGAAAAACCGTACCTTCACCGGTTTTCTGAATATCCGCTTCCATGTCAAGCCGATCGCCGGAAAAATGGATTTCGGCAATGTTTCGCTCCCCTTTTCCGAAGTGGGTTACGAAGTGCGGTACAAACTCTCTTCCGAATATGCCAAAGCGCGACTGATCGCCTCCGACAATACACTCATACCCCGCCGGAGCCACTTTCTCTACAAAAAGATGCTCGATCACGAACGGATCGACCTAAAGATCGATATCGAAATCCATACGATCGCGTTTGAAGCGTACGGGGCTCTGTAGAGCCCGTTACCATTTCACACACACTCGAAAAAAACTGTTACATTAAGTTACATCATCTCCCTGGTGTGAGGATCTCTTTGATACAATGAGCCTGAATCAAATTATCACGAAGGAGAAGTAATGGGTTTTATGGCCGATTATGAAAAACATGTCAAAGAGCGTGAGGCGCTGGGTGTACCCCCGCTGCCGTTGACCGCCGAACAGACCGCGCAGGTGATCGAACTGCTCAAGGAGATTCCGATCGTCGAGGAGGAGAAGCTCCTGGATCTGCTCGAAAACCGTGTTCCCCCGGGGGTCGACGATGCCGCCTACGTCAAAGCCGCCTTCCTCAACGACATCGTTCAGGGCCATGCCAAAACCGCCGCGATCTCTCCGCTGCGTGCCGTGAAGATGCTCGGAATGATGCTGGGCGGCTTCAACGTCAAGCCGCTGGTGGACGCGCTGACCCACGACGATGCCGAAATCGCGCAGGAGGCGGCCAATCAGCTCAAGCATACGATGCTCGTCTACGACGCCTTCAACGATGTCAAGGAGCTGGCGGACAAGGGCAACTCGTACGCCAAAGAGGTTCTCGAGAGCTGGGCGAACGCGGAGTGGTTCACGAGCCGTCCCGAACTGCCCGAAGAGATCACCGTCACCGTCTTCAAGGTACCGGGCGAAACCAATACCGACGATCTCTCTCCCGCCAGCGAAGCCTTCACCAGGAGCGATATTCCGCTGCACGCAAACAGTATGCTCGCCGCCAAGATGGAGGATCCCATCGGCACGATCAAGAAGCTGAAAGAGAAGGGCCATCCGGTCGCCTATGTCGGTGACGTCGTCGGTACCGGCTCTTCCCGAAAATCTGGGATCAACTCGGTCCAGTGGCATCTTGGCGAAGATATTCCCGGCGTTCCGAACAAGCGGACCGGGGGTGTCGTCATCGGCAGTATCATCGCCCCGATCTTCTTCAACACCGCCGAGGATTCCGGAGCCCTTCCGATCGAAGCGCCGGTCGACAAGCTGGAGATGGGCGATGTCATCACCATCAAACCCTACGAGGGAAAGATATACAAAAACGGCGAAGTGGTCAGCGAATTCAAACTCAAGCCCAACACACTCCCCGACGAGTATCGTGCCGGCGGACGGATTCCGCTCATCATCGGTCGAAACCTCACACGCAAAGCGCGCGAGGCTCTGGGCATGGGCGAAGAGAGTATCTTCGCGCGCCCCGAGCAGCCGGAAGGCAAAGAGGGTGTCGGCTATACGCTGGCCCAGAAGATGGTCGGACGCGCCTGCGGCATGGAGGGTGTCCGCCCCGGCATGTACGTCGAACCCGAAGTCTCGACTGTCGGAAGCCAGGATACGACCGGGCCGATGACACGCGACGAGATCAAGGAGCTCGCGGCGCTGAGTTTCGGAGCCGATCTGGTCATGCAGTCGTTCTGCCATACGGCCGCCTATCCGAAACCGGCCGACGTGAAGCTGCAGCATACGCTTCCCCCCTTCTGGACGAGTCGGGGCGGTGTCATCCTGCGCCCGGGAGACGGTGTCATCCACAGCTGGCTCAACCGTATGGTCCTTCCCGATACGGTTGGAACCGGCGGCGACAGCCATACCCGTTTCCCGATCGGTATCAGCTTCCCGGCAGGCTCCGGCCTCGTCGCGTTCGCGGCCGTTACCGGGACGATGCCCCTGAATATGCCCGAATCGGTACTGGTCCGCTTCAAAGGGGAGCTGCAGCCGGGCATCACGCTGCGCGACCTGGTCAACGCGATCCCCTACCAGGCGATCAAAGAGGGTCTTCTGACCGTCGAGAAGAAGGGTAAGAAAAACATCTTCGCCGGCCGCATTCTGGAGATCGAGGGGCTCCCCTTCCTCAAGTGCGAGCAGGCCTTCGAACTCTCCGACGCTTCGGCCGAGCGGAGTGCGGCGGCCTGTACGGTACGCCTGGACAAGGAGCCGGTCATCGAATATATCAACTCCAATATCAAGCTGCTGGAGGCGATGATCGAGAGCGGCTACGAGGACAAGCGCACGATCCGGCGCCGTATCGACAACATGAAGAAGTGGCTCGAAGATCCGCAGCTTCTGGAACCGGATGCCAACGCCGAGTATGCCGCCGTTTTGGAGATCGATCTCAACGAGATCACCGAGCCGATCGTCGCATGCCCGAACGATCCGGACGATGTGGCTACCCTCAGCGAAGTCCTGGCCGATCCGAACCGTCCCAAGAATATCGACGAAGTCTTCGTCGGCTCCTGTATGACCAACATCGGCCTCTTCCGGGCTCTTGGCGAAGTGCTCAAGGGCAAAGGGCAGGTACCGACACGCCTTTGGGTCGTACCCCCGACGAAGATGGACGAAAAGCAGCTGATCGAAGAGGGGTACTACGCCATCTACGGTCAGGCCGGAGCACGGACGGAGATCCCGGGCTGTTCACTCTGTATGGGGAACCAGGCGCGTGTGCGCGACAACGCCATCGTCTTCTCCACTTCGACGCGGAACTTCGACAACCGACTCGGAAAAGGGGCGCAGGTCTACCTCGGAAGCGCGGAGCTGGCCGCTGTGTGTGCGATTCTCGGCAAGATCCCGACCAAAGAGGAGTATCTCGACATCGTTCCCCAGGCGATCGCCGGCAAAGAGGAGGATGTCTACAAGTATCTCAATTTCCACCAGGTGGACAAAGAGACTCTCGACTATATGGTCGGCTGACAGGCCCGGATACCGGGCCTTCGCCCGGCCCTTGCACAAGGCTTCTTCGATGAAAACTCCTGCACTTTTTTTGATTCTCGCCCTTCCGCTGTGTGCCGGACTTCTGCGCTTCGAACCGATCGAGACCACCGTACTGCTCAAAAAAGAGGGCACTCCCGTCAACGTGGAGATCTCCCTGGCGCTTCAGGGAAGGGACCTTCAGGAGAACGAGATTCAGTTGATGGATGTGATCCAGACGGCCGTGGGGAGCTTCTGGGCCGAGACGCTGGTGACCTCCGCGGGGAAAGAGAAGTTCAAAAAGATGATCGTCGCCCTCGCCGACAAGGAGTACGGCATCGAGGTCGATTTCGTCTATATCGAAAATATCCGGATCGAAACCTGCACCCTCGAAAGACTCAGGGATCTTCTCAATAGCGTCCGTCGATGATGTCGAAGTCGTCGGGAACTTCGCATCTGAGCCGTGAGGAGTCAAACGGTCCGGTATCGACATTCTGAAACCGAAGCGTCACCCTGTTGCCCATCTCGTCGAAGTAGGAGATGGAGGCGATTTTCCCCTTCGAATCGAGCCTGATCGTATACTCGACCCCTTCGAACTCCGCTTTGTAGAGATTCTCCCCGCTCTTTTTGGCCTCTTGAAGGATGGCGAACAGGGGGATACTCTTTTTGAGCCGAAAGAGGGTCGCCTGTTCGAGCTCCGGTTCGATGACCCAGGCGCGGCTGCCCGAGAGGCAGAGTGTCTTTTTGAGCGGGATGAAGTACTCCCACTTGGCTTCGCCCGGCATCTTCATCCACATCTTTCCACTGTAGTAGAGCTGTTTGTCGGTCTCCTTGCTGCGGACGACCTGGGTGAAATCGGCACTGAAGTAGTCGGGTACCGGGAGCGACGCTGCAAGCAGGGTCGCAAAGAGTGCAGGGAGTACAATTTTTTTCATTCGGCGATTTTATAGGAACCTTTGTAAAAGTGTGATAAAATCTACATCTTAAAAACCGAACGACGTTCACACGTTGACGCCGCGACGGGGCGGCGGGAGAAATCCTCCGGATGAAAAGGTACACCAGAATGATCAAAACCATCTTTCGTTCCATTGTCGGTACGGCCAACGACAGGGAGCTGAAAAAGTATAGAAAACGTGTCGAGAAGATCAACGCACTGGAGCCCAAGTACGAAAAGATGGGCGACGATGAGCTCAAAGAGGCGTTCGATGCCCTGAAAAAGAGGGTCCGGGAGGGGGATGCGACACTCGAAGATGTACTCCCCGACTCTTTCGCCATCACGAGAGAGGCCTCCAAGAGGACGCTGGGGATGCGCCATTTCGATGTCCAGCTCATCGGGGGCATGGTCCTGCACGAAAACCGTATCGCCGAGATGAAGACGGGTGAGGGAAAGACTCTCGTCGCGACGCTTCCGGTCGTTCTCAACGCGATGCTCGGACGCGGTGTCCATGTCGTGACGGTCAACGACTATCTCGCCCGGCGCGATGCGACGGAGATGGGGAAGATCTACGAGTTTCTCGGCTACAGTGTCGGTGTCATCACCGCCGACGTCCCGGACGATCTGAGTCGCAAAGCGCAGTACGACGCCGATATCACCTACGGTACCAACAACGAATTCGGTTTCGACTACCTGCGTGACAATATGAAGTACTCCCTCGACGAGATGGTGCAGCGTGACCACTACTACGCCATCGTCGACGAGGTCGACTCGATCCTGATCGACGAGGCGCGCACGCCGCTGATCATCTCGGGCCCCACCAGCAGCAAGCTCGAAAACTATACCCGAGCCGACAAGGTGGCACGCCAGATGGTTCGGGACGAAGATTTCACCGTCGACGAAAAGAACCGCGTCATCCTCGTGACGGAGAAGGGGATCGAAAAGGCCGAAAAACTCTTCGGCGTCGACAATCTCTATGCGATGGAAAACGCGATCCTGGCCCATCACCTCGACCAGGCCCTCAAGGCCCACAACCTCTTCGAGAAGGATGTCGACTACGTCGTCAAGGATGGCGAGATCGTGATCGTCGACGAGTTTACCGGGCGCCTCTCCGAGGGGCGCCGCTTCAGCGAGGGGCTGCACCAGGCGCTGGAGGCGAAGGAGGGGGTCGAGATCAAGGAGGAGTCGCAGACGCTGGCGGACATCACGTTCCAGAACTACTTCCGGATGTACGACAAACTCGCCGGAATGACCGGAACCGCCCAGACCGAAGCGACGGAGTTTTCCGAAATCTACAATCTCGATGTCATCTCCATACCGACCAACGTACCGGTGATCCGGATCGACCAGCCCGATCTGATCTACAAGACCGAGCGCGAGAAGTTCGATGCGGTGATCCGCGACATCAAGGAGCGCAACAAGAAGGGGCAGCCGGTACTGGTGGGTACCGCCTCGATCGAGAAGTCCGAAACGCTGCACGCGCTTTTGAAGAAGGAGAAGATCCCCCACAACGTGCTCAATGCCAAAAACCACGAGCACGAGGCGGAGATCATCAAAGACGCGGGCAAGAAGGGGGCGGTGACGATCGCCACCAACATGGCGGGACGGGGTGTCGACATCAAGATCGACGACGAGATCCGTTCGCTGGGAGGGTTGTACATCATCGGGACCGAGCGGCACGAGAGCCGCCGGATCGACAACCAGCTCCGAGGCCGTTCCGGCCGCCAGGGGGATCCTGGGGAGAGCCGTTTCTACCTCAGTCTCGAAGATCACCTGCTTCGGATTTTCGGAAGCGACCGGATCAAGACGATCATGGAGCGGATGGGGGTCGAAGAGGGCGAGTATATCGAATCGAAGATGGTGACGAGGGCGGTGGAGAAGGCGCAGAAAAAGGTGGAGAACCTCCACTTCGAATCCCGGAAACACCTTCTTGAATACGACGATGTGGCCAACGAGCAGCGGAAGATCATCTACCGCTTCCGCCACGAACTGCTCAACCCGGAGTTCGAGATCGGGGCGAAGATCGACTCGATCCGGGAGGAGTATCTGCGCGACCTGCTGATGGAGTGCTCCATCTACGAAGGGGCGCCCGAAGAGGATTTCGATCTCGAGAAGCTGCGACTCAAGCTGATGGAGGAGATGGGCGAGGAGTTTACCGAAGAGGAGCTCGAGGGGCGGGATTACCCGACTCTCTACGAGATGCTTCTAGGACAGCTCAAAGAGCGCTACGAAACGAAGATGGGTGCGATCGATCCGGCCCAACGCAACGAGATCGAGCGGATCATCTATCTGCAGGTGCTCGACAATGCATGGCGCGAGCATCTCTACCAGATGGATATCCTCAAGACCGGAATCGGGCTTCGAGGCTACAACCAGAAAGATCCCCTCGTCGAGTACAAGAAGGAGAGCTACAACCTCTTTACCGAACTGGTGGAGTCGATCAAGTTCGAGACGCTCAAGACCCTCTCCATGATCCGGTTCAGATCGGAAGAGGAGATGGCCCGCGAGCAGGCGGCCATCGAGAAGATGCGTGCGCAGATGGAGGCGGCGACGGCCGATATCGCCACCAACAAGGACGAGGAGCTCAAGCCGATCGTCAAGGGCAAGAAGCCCGCCCGTAACGACCCATGCCCCTGCGGCAGCGGCAGAAAGTATAAACAGTGCTGCGGAAAGAGCGGTCCCAAACGCGGAGTTCTCGCTTCCGGACAGGCATGAACGCCCGCTTCGTCAACACGATGGTGAAGCGCTACCTGCGCTTCGACCCGGAACACCCCTTCATCTTTCTCTCCGCCATTCTGGCCTTCTTCGGGATCGCCATCGGGGTGATGGTGCTCATCATCGCCATGGCGATCATGAACGGGATGGAGAAGGAGTTCGAAAAGCGGCTCTTTGTCATGAACTATCCCCTCACGATCTACCCAAAGGTGCGCGGCTCCGTGGACGAGGAGCTTCTTGAAACGCTCGAAAACAGTTTTTTCGATCTCAAATTCAGCCCCTACATGCAGACACAGGTCCTTGTCCGAAAAGGGAACACGCTCAAAGGAGGACTCCTTTTCGGTATCGATCCCGAGCGGGAGAGAGAGGTCAACCCCGTCTTCGCCAAAGCCTACACGAAGCCTTTGGGGAAGTATGGAGTCATCGTGGGACGCCCGCTCGCCGAAGAGCTTGGAATCGAAGAGGGGGAGAAGATCATGTTTCTCTTCTCCCGGATGGAGCCTGCGGGGCTCAGTTTCATGCCGCTGACGAAGCGTTTTGTTGTCGAGGGACTTTTCCGCTCCGGCCTCAACGCCTACGACGAGAGCTACTACTACACGACGTTTCGTACCTTCGAGAAGATCCTCAAGCGCGATGGGGGCGTCTACGACGGTATCCATATCGAATCGAAACACCCGATGCGCGATATCGAACTTCTCCGTTCGGAACTCCCCTCCACCGTCGGGATCCTGGGGTGGTGGGAACAAAACGGCAACTTCTTCGCGGCGATGCAGATGGAGAAGCGGGCCCTTTTCATCGTCCTGATGCTCATCATCCTCATCGCATCGCTCAATATCGTCAGTTCCCTGCTGATGACGGTGATGAACCGTCGCAACGAAGTGGCCCTGCTTCTCTCCCTCGGAGCTTCCCGCAAAGAGATCATGCAGCTCTTTTTCAGGCTCGGGCTGATTATCGGGCTCGGAGGGATCGCAGTCGGAACGGTATTGGGACTGGGCGGGATGGAACTGTTGAGTCGGTTCGACATCATCTCGCTTCCCGAAGATGTCTACGGTACGACACGACTGCCGCTCGATCTCGATTGGAGAGATTTCGCGGGGATCCTCGCAGGGGCCTTTCTCATTTCGCTCTTCTCGTCGCTCTATCCTGCGAAGAAGGCGTCGCAGATCGATCCCCTCAACGTTTTGAGAAACGAGTAGAAGGGGCACTACTCGAAGATCTTGAAGGGGAGTGTCAGGGTCCTTTCGAGGATATTGAGCGGCGCTTTGATGAGATCTTTCGTCGCCTCGGTTGTGATGCGGGGGTTTTCCAGCGCCCCGTCGATTCTGAGCGTCACGGCGAGCGTTCCGTCTTCGCCGAAAATCAGGTAGCCGGCGACGGGGATCTTGTTCAAAACGCTGGTGAGACTTTCGAGAAAGTGGATCTGAAGACGCATGGCGATCAACTGGCGGTCGAAATCGATCGACCCTTTTCCGGTGATCTGCGCACTGTCGCCTTCGAGAACGATCTTTTTGAAAAAGAGCCGCTTCCCTTTGAATCGGTAGTCGAACGCCCCCCGTTTGATCCTGAATCCGTTTTTGCTGAATCCCGGGTTTTTCAGGGTCAGGATGGCCGGTATCGTATTGAGCGTCGCCAGAAGGTTGTTGTAGAAGGCGGTTTTCGTCCAGAGCGAATCGTGGATCAAAATGGTGCCGTTGAAATCTTTCAGATCCCCTTTCGCATCGAAGTCGAAGTTTCCGCCCTTGAACTGGTCGAGCGTGGTCAGGCCGTGTACGATGCGGTCGGAGAGCCCTTTGCCCGCGACATTGATCTTTCCGTTCTCGACAATCCCCCGGATCTCTCCGCTCTCATGTTTCGTCTCGAACTTGAGACTCAGTGGATCCGGAAGGATCTTCAGATTGTAGAAGGTGCAAGGAAGCGAGAGTTTTTTGTAGGCAAGGCGGCTCCTGTGCCCTTCGATATAGTACAGATGTCCCGTTCCCTGCGCGGCATGAGTCTCTTCGGTCCGGTGTGCGAGATAGGGTTCGATTCTCTCCAGAAGGCTGTCGATGCGGATATCGACATCCTTGATGTTGAAGAAGGTTCTCAGGGGCTGGACGATCACGTGTATCGTCTCGTTCACTCTGATATGTGTCTGGCCCTCGCCGGTGGTGGCCTCGATATCGAAGGTGTCGATCCTCTTTCCACCCCTGCTCACGATGTCGTTGGGGTATCGTATGTGCGCTTTGAGCGAAAGCCTCGACTTCGCGTAGCGGACATGCAGACTCCCCTCTTCGATCGGCTTCAGCGGACCTTCGAGATAGGGTCCAAGACGCCGCAGATCGGTGGCGTCGACAAAGAGTGTTCCTCCCTGGCGGTAGAGTATCGCGATCCCAAGATCCTCTATGAAAAACCGGACACCCTCCCTGAAGTCGAGCGAAACCTGCTGAACAGAACCGTCCATCCCAAGAAGAGGGGTGCCGTGATAGCCGTAGGCGAGGGAGACGATATCGGTTTCGAACCGGCCGCTCTTTCGGTGCAGATCGATCGAGCCGCTCAGATTGGCGTCCAGATAGGGATCGAAACGGACCTGGCAGGGGTGTATCGTCATCTTCGGCCCTTCGGAGACGAGATGGAGATTCCATACCGGGAGCGGAACGGTGTTGTCGAAGAGGAGTTTGGCGTATTCGGAGCGGTAGGTGCCCCGGTAGCGGGTGACCGACCCGTTGACGAGACGGACCGTGAAATCGACGACGGCGTCGGTGACCCCTTCGGTCTGTACGAACGGAAGGTGAATCCCGTAGGCGTCGAGAATCTTCTTGATCGATGCGTCTATTCTGTCTTTGACGACGATGTGGGCATCCAGTTCGGCCCTGACGTTGGTGAGGTTCCGTATCGAGACGGAGCTTCCGTCGAGGCGCTTTCCTTCGTAGAGCGGTCGGTGGAGCCCAAAAGCGAGCGTATCGTCTTCGAGCGTGATATCGATACGAGGCGTCGAAACGGGCGGGACGTCGGGATGGAAATGGATCCGGACGTCGTAGGCGGAGGCCGAGGCGTGCAGACTGCGCGGGTCGAAACCGATGGAGCCGTCCTCTTTCAGGGTGAAGCCTCCCTTCAGTGAGTGAAGTACATACCGTTTCGCCGGGATTTTCGGGTAGATCCAGACTTTGATGGGCTCCGGGGGATCGATATAGTCGACCAGCGCCTTGATCGAAGGGCACGGTTTCGAATCGAGCTCGAAGGAGAAGTAGTCCCCTTCGTGGCTGACGTTGAAATCCCCTTCGATACCGAATCCGCGATACTCTCCGCTTCCCCTCCACACCCTCTTTGGAAAGTCGTAGGCAAGATGCCCGGAGAGTTCGACCTGCGGCTCTTTGACGACGAGTTTTCGGATATCGGCCGAGACTCTCTTCGCGTCCGGATCGTAGAAGATCCGGGCGGCGAGCTGGAAGGTGTCGGCATCGAAATAGAAGACGTCGTCGTTGTAGAGCAGGTGAAAGGTCCGGTCGCCGACGACGAGATTTTCGATGACGACCTGATGAAAGTAACTGGGCAGATACTGGATCAATACACCGATCCGATCGATCTCCTTTATGGTGCCTTGCGGTCTGTTTCGTCTCTCTATCTCGATCGTATCGACGGAGATGATGAGCTTTTTATCGAGTTTGATGTAGAATTGGGAGATTTTGAGACCGGGAAGCGTGATGCTCGGGATCGTAACACCTGAAGTCAGAACAAAGAAGAGAGCGATGAACAGAGTCGAAAGAGCCAGAAAGATTTTCAGAATCGTCGAGTGGAGTAGCTTGGCGGTCGTAATGATCATCATATCGCTCTGTTATTATCTCGTTCAGCCGGTCAGGACGAGCCGTGTCGTCTTTCTGCCCGCCGGATCGGTCGCGTCGATTATATCATATCTGAACGCCAACGGGATGGATCTGAACGGACTCGACCGCCACCTACTGAAGTTTTTCGGCTATCCCCAGAAAGGGTGGATCGATATCGGCTCCACGACTCTTTCGAAAGGGGATCTTCTCTACCGCCTCACCCACGCCAAGGCCGCGATGACGGAGGTGACGCTCATCCCCGGCGAGACACGGGAGATCTTCTTCCGGGAGCTGGCGAGAGAGCTCTCGCTGGATCGCGGAAAGCTCGACGCCGCCTACGAGAAATACGCCCCTTTCCCAGACGGGGTGATCTTTCCCGATACCTATTATATCCCCATCGGGATCGGCGAGGAGCATCTCGTCTACTACCTGGTCGGTCGTTCGCTGGCCAGGCACGAAGATCTAGCGAAGAAGTTTTTCGGTATCTACAATCCCAAAAAATGGTTTCGATATGTAACGATCGCTTCGATCATCCAGAAAGAGGCGGCGGACGAGGAGGAGATGCCGATCGTCTCGGCCGTCATCTACAACCGCCTCAAAAAAGGGATGCCGCTGCAGATGGACGGTGCACTCAACTACGGCCGCTATTCGCACGTGAAGGTGACGAAACGGCGCATTCGGACGGACGAGACACGCTTCAATACCTATAAATATGGAGGACTCCCCCCCTATCCGGTCGGAAGTGTCTCGCTGGCAGCGATCAAAGCCGCCATCAAGCCGGCCCGGAAAGATTATCTCTATTTCGTCAAAGGAAGAGATGGGAAGCATATCTTTACCAAGAGTTACAGATCCCACTTGCGAGCGATCAAAAGTGTGAATAAATGAAACAGCCTTGAGACTCCTGTCCACTTTCATGAACTATTAATCGCGAACTAAAAGATTGGTTGCTACTATAGAATCTACAAATCACACAAGGAGAGAGTTATGGCATCCACTCCAACAATCGTTTGGACAAAAATCGATGAGGCACCGGCACTGGCGACCTATTCGCTTTTCCCGATCGTCAAGGCGTTTACGAAGACGGCCGGTATCAACGTAGAGCAGAGAGATATCTCACTGGCGGGACGGATCATCTCCCAGTTCCCCGAGAGGCTCACCGACGAGCAGCGCATCGACGACGAGCTGGCGAAGCTCGGCGAGCTGGTCAAGAAACCGGAGGCGAATATCATCAAGCTTCCCAATATCAGCGCTTCGATTCCGCAGCTCAAAGCGGCGATCAAGGAGCTTCAGGAGCATGGCTACGATCTGCCCGACTTTCCGGATGAGCCCAAGACGGAGGAGGAGAAGGAGATCCGCGCCCGATACGCAAAATGTCTTGGTTCTGCGGTGAACCCGGTCCTGCGCGAAGGGAACTCCGACCGCCGTGCGGCGAAAGCGGTCAAGGAGTATGCGAAGAAAAACCCCCATTCGATGGGCGAGTGGAGCGAAGATTCCAAAACCCGCGTCTCCTGGATGGATGATGGCGACTTCTTCGGCACGGAGCGCTCCACCACGCTCGAGAAGGAGACGACCGCTCGTATCGAATTCGTCGATACCGACGGCAACGTCACCGTTTTGAAAGAGGATCTCGCGCTGCAGGCTGGAGAGGTTCTCGACTCTTCTCGAATGAGCCGCAAGCTCCTGAAGGAGTTCTACGCCAAGCAGATCGAGAAGGCGAAAGAGGATGGCGTTCTCCTCTCCC
>Ga0256914_1002445_pt1 | contig 15492 bp, 17 predicted proteins | sample HulkmetaG_FD_191571 | JGI IMG/M metagenome (GOLD analysis project Ga0256914, IMG submission 191571) | Hydrothermal chimney microbial communities from Main Endeavour vent field at the Juan de Fuca Ridge, Pacific Ocean - Hulk | ecosystem: Environmental > Aquatic > Marine > Hydrothermal vents ... | reverse complement strand
CAATAAATTGTTTTAAAACTCAAACCACTGTGGAAACCACAGTTTTATCGACATTATAATAACTACGATAATTAAAAAAAAGCGAATTACTTTATCCCCTTTTTTTACTGACCATCGGCTACTTAACCAAGCTCCGGTTGCGTTTCCTATAGCGAGGATTAAACCGTATTGCCAGTTTACTTTCCCAAAATATACAAAAACAGATAAAGCGGCAATAGTATAAATTATTACCACTACCGTTTTAACAGCATTACTTTTGACCAGACTTAAACGATTGATAAAACTCAAAGCTGTCAAGATAAAAAAACCCGTTCCGGCTTGAATAAACCCTCCATAAATACCAATAAAAAAGAAAACAATAAGCCCAATCCAAAAATATTTTCCGGTTATCCTTTCTACTGTACTCATCGTATTTTTAGGATTAAAAACCATAAAAAACACAGCCATAATCATTACGATTGCTAATATTTTATTAAATAATTCTCCTTTAATATCTACAGCTATCTGAGCTCCCAAAATGGCTCCAAGCATAGCGGATATACCAAAATAGATACTATAAGGAAATGTGTTGACCCCTTTGCTTTTATAACCTGCTGCACCAAAAATATTTTGAATAAAAATAGCAACCCGGTTGGTTCCATTAGCAATATTTGGAGGTAATCCTAAAAAAATAAGTATGGGTAAAGTCAACAAGGAACCCCCACCGGCAAGGGTATTTATTACCCCGGCAATAAAACCTATCAATATAAGATATGCTATTTCCAATGCTTACAACTGTTGATTACTTGCGGCCAATGCAGCTCCAATAATACCGGCTTCATTTTGCGCTGTCGCTGCTACAATGGGTGCAGTAATTTTAATTTGATCTACAAACTTTTCTAATTTTTTACTGGCTCCACCACCTATAATTATTATGTTAGGAGAGAGTAACATTTCTATATGTTGAAAATATTTATTCAATCTTTTCCCCCAGTCTCTACGGCTCAAATTCTCCTTTTTACGTATCGAATCAGCTGCATATTTTTCAAAAACAATCCCTTTGTCTGTATAAACATGTCCAAATTCAGTGTTAGGCAACAATTTTCCATCTAAAAAAACAGCAGAGCCTATACCTGTTCCCAAAGTCACCATAATGATTGTTCCCGAAACATCTTTACCGGCTCCAAAATAAATTTCAGCAAGACCGGCAGCATCAGCATCATTGACCACTGTAAAATCATTACCTATCTCCTTCTTAAAAAAATCAGCTACGTGTACTCCTTTCCACTTTTTATGTAAATTACCTCCTGTTATACACTTTCCGTTGTGAAATGGCGTAGGAAAACCGCAAGCTACTTTCCCTCTCCAATCAAAATGGGCAACTAACTGCGCCATGGTTTTTACAAGATTTTCGGGACTTGCAGGTTTTGGTGTAGATAGGCGGAATCTATCACTCAACAACTCGCCACTAGTACTATCAACAATAGCTCCTTTAACCCCTGAACCACCTATATCAATACCTAATACTTGCATTTTATAAAAATTTACAGAATGCTAAAGTACCAAATTTTGTAATTACCTCTACATAAAAGTTTTTAATATATTAATGTCCTTGGTGACCTAAACAGAGGTTTAAAAATGTCACCGAATAGGACACCTACAAGAATGAAAATTAATAGCTATTTTGGGTTTTTGTTACAACTAAAAAACCCTGCAAACATACTGTTTACAGGGCTTTTTGTAAAATTGATTCCATTCTTGCGGAGAAAGAGGGATTCGAACCCCCGGAGGTGTGACCCTCGCCGGTTTTCAAGACCGGTGCATTCGACCACTCTGCCATTTCTCCAGTGTTGGTCTTCCGTTTTCGGACGGCAAATATACAACCAAAATTTAATATTCCGAATTTTTTTAAAATTTTTTACTCTACTTCCTCAAAATCTATATATTCTCCCGTATCTGTAATTTTGTTTTTAGGAGCTTTAGGTTTTTTATCAATTGTAATTTCTCCTACTTTTTGCGGAGGTTCTTGTGCCTCTCTTTGGGCTTTCATTCGCTCTTCCATCTTACTGAAAGTTCTTTTTACAAAAAGAGGAAACACATACTTGGCTACAATTTTTAAGGCATAATAAATCATAAAAAATATGGCCAAAGTACGTATCAAACCGGTAAATGATGCTTCTTGCATAAATTATATTTTAATTGAGCAAAGTTACTAAATGTCTCTTATTTGTCTAAATTTATTATAAAATGTAACAATTCTTCTCCTTTTTTTACAAGCAAAAATAACCTGTTACATATGTCACAGTTATTTAGAATAATTCTAAATAGATTTGCAGTATCTAAATTAAATAAAAAATGAAAAAATTTATAGCAAAATTAATTGTGGGAGATGTCGTTACCAAAGTCGAAGTAGATGCTCCTTTTGATAAAGTAATTGAATCTCTCAATAAAGCTGTTACTAATAATCAGTTTGGGGTACAGGCTGTTCATGATTTAAAAGAAACTTATAGCAAAAAAAAATTAAAACTTGACCCTGATTTTGAATACAAAATAGTACAAATCTGTAACGCTCCTAAGTCTCATAAAGCACTACAAGACATGAGCTATGATATGGGAATTATGATGCCTAAAAGTATTATTGTTGCTAGAGAAAATGGAAAGACTACGCTAAGATATATGAAAATGAAGCCTTGGATGGTAAGTATGATGTTTCCCGATTTAAATGTAGCACCGTTGTCAAAACATGTAACTGAAATAATGTCAAAGATTGTAAAAGAAACTATTGAAATGGTATAATTCTACTAATATTGAGAGAATATGAAAATAGCTATTGCAACAAATGATCGAAAAACAATTGCCAAACGTACCGGACGTGCCGCTGAATTTGCTTTTTATCAAATAGAAAATGGGAAAATCAGTACCGTTACTTATCAAAAAAATACACACGAGCATCATGACCACGACAGAAGAGACGGACACCACCGCCAAGGACATGGAGAGGGGCACGGACACGGTCATGGACACGGAGAAGGGGCTCACTCCCATGATGAAATTGTAACCCAATTAAAAGATGTAGATATTTTTTTGGTACGTGCCGTTGGGCAGTTTATGAAAAAGGATTTAGAAAACGGAAAAATCCCTTACCAATTAGTAAAGGGAGAAAATCTGGAGGAAATCATATCTAATTACTTAAAAAACCAACTTTAAAGTAAATTTACTTTAAAGTTGGTTTTTTCTATAAGTTCCGATTAGTTAATCTTCATGAACAATGATTTCGGCAGTAACCGGCATTACTTTTTTGTAAACAGCACTAACACCACAATAACGTTCTTCTGATAAGGATACTGCTTTTTCTAATTTTGCCATCGGTAAATCTTTTCCCCAAAATTCATAGGTAATATGCATTTTGTTATATTGTTTGGGATGTTCTTCAGTCAATTCTCCTTTTACTTTTACTTTGAAATCATCCAACTCAACACGCATTTTTCCCAAAATTGATGCTACATCCATAGCTGTACAACCGGCTAAAGATAATAACATAAAAGGTTTAGGTCTGGGTCCTCTGTCTTTACCTCCCACTTTATCATCCGCATCAATAACAATTTTGTGACCATTTAATTCACCTTCAAAAGCCATGGTATCTATCCAATTTATTTGTACTTCGTTACTTGACATATTTTTTAAATTTTTAATGTGTGCAAAAATAAGAATATTCTTTGTTAAAAAATACACAAAGACTTTTTATATGTGATATATGTTACTTTTTTAGCTTGCAAGGTTACATCCAACAGAAAAAAACAATTATATTTGCCAATCTCTAAACCATTAGGGTTTCATTTACAACAAATTACAAATACCGATGAGACAATTTTTATTATGGACAGCAGCTGTTTTTATAACTATTGCAGCTGTCATCTATCAAAGAGCAACAGGTCCTACTTATCCTGTAAAAGGAGTTATTAACGCCAATAATCAAGAGTATGAATACAAACTTATCCGTACACATGAAACCACTGCCGGAGCTAAAATAAGTTTACCTAAAACAGAGGCATCTGACTTTAAAGTATTTCTTAATTACAAACGCTTCCAAACTACTGACTCAATGACAGTTGTTCCTTTTGTATTGGATGGAGATACATTTACAGCGGAATTACCCAAACAACCTGCTGCCGGTAAAATGGAATATTTTGTTTCCGGATCTATTGATAACAACGAATTTAGAGTTCCCCAAAAAGGAGAAGATAATATTGTGTTACGTTATAAAGACCCCGTACCGGGAGGAGTGCTTTGGCCACATGTTTTTATGATGTTCTTTGCCATTCTATTTGGTATGCGTGCTGCTCTTAGCGCATTATTTGACCCAAAGACAATGCGAAAATGGGCTATTGTCGCACTAATTGGAATGAGTATCGGTGGTATGGTTCTAGGTCCTTTTGTCCAAAAATATGCTTTTGGTGAATACTGGACAGGCTTTCCTTATGGAGGTGATTTTACCGATAACAAAATGCTGATTATGTGGCTTTCTTGGGTTTTTGCCCTTGCAATTATTGGTTTTAAACCTAAAAAGAAAGAGAAAATAAGCCGCGTAGTGGTTTTAATGGCTGCTGTGGTGATGACAATGGTATATCTAATACCACACAGTATGGGAGGTTCTACACTTGATTATGATAAAATTGATAAAGGAATTGATCCGACTGAAGCCATAAAAACAGGAGCAAACTAATTTTATGACGAGTGCTTGGTTACACATCTTAATCGTTCATTTTCCTGTTTTGGGAAGTATTTTGTTGTTATTTTTAGGCTTCAACGCTTTAAAAACTAAAAAAATGGCTTCTTATAAATATCTGTATTGGGGAAGTATTTTTATCGCCCTTACTGCCGGTATTGCCTATTTTTCAGGACCCGGCACAGCTGTTTGGGTAAAAGAGAATACGACCCGTTATAATAAAGAAATTATTGAAAATCACGCCTTATGGGGACGCATAGGATTTTCCATAGGTATTCTAATGGGATTGCTAGGTGTTATGGCAATAGCCAATTATGCTCAAGATGAAGAGCCACACCCGTCAATTCCTTGGATTGTATTTGGCATCATCTTTATCTTACTCCTTGTTTTTGCTTACACAGCTCACTTAGGTGGATTTATCAGACGTCCTGATTTGCTTTAAAGTCAGATTATGATGGATATTATCAAACAAACAATCTGTTTTGGTAAAAAATCTTACATTTGACTATTAATTATTTTCTGTTGAACATTGTTTATTTAAAATTTACTAAATGAAATATCTAAGTTTTTTGGGATTGTTTTTTATCGGAAATATCATTTTCGGACAATATACAGAAGTGATTAACTCAAAGCGTCCTGGCTTTTCCGAAAGCCCTTTTGGCATAGGCACTAAAGTCTATCAAATAGAAACCGGTGGCTTTTACCAATACAATGACAAACAAGAACTAGGGACTTTTAAAACTTCCGGTGGAATGGATTTATTCCTCAGAAGTGGTTTATTATGGGAGAAATTTGAACTCAATCTCGATTTACGTTTTCAATCGGATCAAATATTACAAGACATTGCTTCGGGAGATACCTTTTCTCAAAGTGGAATCAGTCAATTTACGTTTGGGGCTAAATACCTCTTTTACATGCCCAAATACAAAGACCCCAATAAAGAGATTAGAAGTTGGAAAAGAAAGTGGACTTTTGATAAAAAACGACTAATTCCTTCCATCGGATTATATGCCGGGTTGAATACCAATTTTTTGGGAACAGCCTATAAAATGCCGTCTTTGAGTCCTAAAGTAGTTCTTTTACTGCAAAATGATTTTTCTCCTTATCTGATTTGGGTTAACAATGTTATTGGAGATTATTTAACCTTAAGTGACCAACGAACTTTTGGTTACATTTCCACACTATCCTATTCGATGACTGACCGTTTCTCAATCTTTGGGGAAACACAGGGAATATTTAGAAAAGAAAACAACGAATTTCTCTTTGGCGGTGGGTTTGCCTATTTACCTTCAAAAGATATGCAAATTGATATTTTTGCCAGGCACGAAGTTGAGTTTGATTATCTAAACCTTTATACCGGATTAGGTTTTTCTTGGCGTTTGGACAGACACAAGGATAAAGTAATCTACAAAAAAACAAACAACGATGTCGGTAGCGGTAAAGTAAATGCTAAAAAAGGAAATTTCTTTCAACGTATTTTCAAGAAAAAGAAAAAAAGACGACGTTCTAAAAGAAGAAGACGTTAATTCATTCATAACTTCTCTATGCAACTTTTTTACCAAGCTGACATTCAAAAAGAAACCAAAACTTTTACTTTTGACAAAGTTGAAAGCAAACACATCGTACGTGTTCTCAGAAAAAAGGTAGGTGACTTACTACAAATTACCAATGGGAAGCAATTGCTCTTTACCGCTGAGATTATCAATGCTGATGAAAAAAAATGTGCTGTTCGTGTAATTGAAATTACAGAAAAAAAATCCGTAAGAAATTTTAACCTGAGCATAGCTATTGCCCCCACCAAAAGCAACGAACGCTTTGAATGGTTTCTAGAAAAAGCAACCGAAATAGGTATTGATGAGATATACCCCATTATCTGCAAACACTCTGAGCGTAAGGTTATTAAGCCAGAACGCTTACAAAAAGTATTGATTACGGCTATGAAGCAATCATTACAAAACAAATTACCTGTCTTACACAAGACACTTAGCTTTAAAGAATTTATGGCTATTGAAAAGCAAGGAGATACTTTTATTGCCTATTGTGAAAGTGATAAAGATAAATCATCAAGAAATGATTTAAAAACGAGTGTAAAAACCGGTAGAGATACTTGCATTCTAATAGGTCCGGAAGGTGATTTTTCTCCTGATGAAATTAGCTTGGCTTTACAAAATAAATTTATTCCCGTATCTTTGGGTGCTACTCGTTTACGAACTGAAACGGCAGGAATCGTAGCTGTTCATACGGTAAATTTGTTAAACGATAACCTATGATGATATTTTACATTAGAAAATTTATTGTTACAAATAACCTATTCAAATTATTGAATAGAATTCTCTTTGTATTTATTATTCTTACGGGTTATAACAGTAGTGCACAAGATGTGGCAACTTTGGAATATGGCGGTGGAGGTGATTGGTACGCAAACCCTACATCAGTTCCTAATCTTATCGAATTCTGTAATAAGACTATTCACACAAAAATCAAAAACAAACCTCAATCGGTAAGAGCAAATTCTATCGATTTGTTTAATTTTCCCATTCTTTTTATCACAGGACACGGTACCATTTTATTTGATGATGAGGAAGTAAGCAATCTCAGGAAATATCTAACTTCCGGTGGATTTATACATATTTCTGACAACTATGGTATTGATAAATATGTACGTAGAGAGTTTAAAAGAATATTCCCCGAATTAGAATTTCAAGAAATCCCATTTAACCATCCTATTTATCATCAAACGTTTGATTTTAATCAAGGACCTCCTAAAATTCACGAACACAATGGAAAAGCCCCACAAGGTTTTGGACTTTTCTATCAAGGTCGTTTAGTCTGCTTCTATGACTATGAAAGCGATTTGAGTGACGGCTGGGAAGCCCCGGAAGTACACAATGACCCTCCTGAAATACGACTTAAAGCATTGCAAATGGGTGCAAATATCATTCAATTTGCATTTACTAATTAAAAAAATTATCCTTGAACGAAATAGATCAAATACGTATAAATTTTAGTTCAGGAGAACTTTTTACCCTAGATATTGCTCTGGCGATAATAATGTTTGGGGTTGCGCTGGACATTCAATCAGTGGATTTTAAACGTCTGTTACAACAACCTAAAATTGTTCTTACCGGAATATTATCACAATTTATTTTAATGCCCGCCTTAACTTTTTTAATAGTGATTATTGCAAAACCGGCCCCAAGTATTGCTCTCGGGCTAATAATGGTGGGTGCTTGCCCCGGCGGAAATGTCTCTAACTATATGAGTAAACTAGCAAAAGCAAACCCTGCTTTATCAGTGAGTTTAACGGCTTTCGCCACGCTTATTTCTGTAGTAATGACTCCTTTTAATTTTGAATTTTGGGGCAGCATGTATGCCCCAACACGCCAACTTTTAAAAGAGGTTAGCCTGGATCCTTTTGCTTTGGCTAAATTGGTTAGCCTTATATTAGGTGTTCCCTTAGTAGCCGGAATGCTTGTAAGACATTACCTTCCTGTTTGGGCTGAGAAGATAGGAAAATTACTCAAACCCTTATCCTTCCTGTTTTTTCTGATTCTCTTGGTATTAGCATTTCATCAAAACTGGGATATTTTCAATAAACACATCCATTATGTTTTTTGGATTGTGGTAATTCATAACCTACTTGCTTATGTTTTAGGCTTCCAAACAGCACGAATTTTTAAATTGGAATTTCGAGAACGAAAGACATTAGCTATAGAAACCGGTATCCAAAATTCAGGTTTAGGACTTTTATTGATATTTGGGTTTTTTCAAGGTCTGGGAGGTATGGCACTTCTAGCTGCTTTTTGGGGCGTTTGGGATATTTTATCAGGATTACTTCTTGCATTTTATTGGGGAATGAGAGAAAATAAAGAGCTTGCCAAAATTCAAAAGAGAACCGATTTATGAAAAATATTTGGTATAGAATAGTACGCTTTTATGTGTACTTGGGGTTACATAGCTACTTTAAAAAAATAAAGGCTGTCAACTTGGAAAAAATACCCGATGATGAGGCTTTTTTATTTGTTGCTAACCATCGCAACGGATTGATTGACCCCATTTTAATAGCCATCACCAAACCTAATATTTTTCATTTTTTAACTAGGGCTAGCGCTTTTAAAAATCCTGTTGCTAATTTTTTATTGCAAAGTATTAATATGCTGCCTATTTATCGTATTAGAGACGGTAAAGACAGTATTCAGCATAATCAAGAAATTTTCGAAGCTTGTTACCAAGCCTTTAATCAAAAAGAAAGTGTTTTGATTTTTCCGGAAGGAAATCACGGATTGCCAAGAAGAGTTAGACCTTTGAGTAAAGGTTTTATACGAATAGCTTTTGGTTATTTAGATACTAACCCCGAGAAACAATTAAAAATTATCCCCGTAGGATTAAATTACAATAATATGTTTCAACAAGGAAGCAGTGTTACTATTTATTATGGGAAAACCATTTTAGCAAATGATTATTATAAACCGGATAATGAAAAAGTAGCTATTGATAATCTAAAAAATACCGTTTATAACGAACTACAAAAGCTCACTACACACATTGATAATATAGAGCAACACGATCAAATCGAAAATAATCTACTGTTAAAAGGGGTTACTTTTTTAGATCCGTTCATCAGTAATGATTTAATAAAAAACACTCCTCATTGGAAAGAACCCGTTATATTCTCAAAAAAACCTAAATCAGTTGTACAAAATATACTACATAGCTTATTTATCATTAACACCTTTATTCCCATTATTATCTGGAAAAAAATAAAACATTCTATTAAAGATATTGTATTGACAACTACTTTTAAGTTTGGTGTTAGTGCATCACTAATTCCATTGTTTTATATTTTACAAGCTTGTATTATTAGTTATTTTACTGCTATTAAATGGGCAATATTATACCTTCTTATAAGTATTCTACTCCTCATTTATTATAGAAATACCATCTATACGGACAACTTGACAACAAAGCCTTCATAATTACGGATATTAAAAACCGTTCCATCTTCAAAGAGTAGGTATTGTCCTTTAATTCCTATAAGTTTTCCCTTATAATATGGCGTTTTCTCTAAATTTAAACTCTTAATTTTTGAGGAAAATTGTTTCACCGGAAAATATAGATTAGTCTCTTGATTATTAGAAATAAAATAATCCTTTACCTCATCGGGGAGATGGATTTGTAATCTATCACGCCAAGCCAATAAATCGACATCTTCAATAGTATTTGTAAGCATTTTACGCCAGTTGGTTTTATCACTTACATGAGTTTTTAATGCTACTTCCGCAACACCTGCCAAATACCGATTGGGCACTTCTAAAATCTCAATTGCTTCGTGTGCTCCTTGATCTATCCATCTGGTAGGGATTTGACTTTTGCGTGTTACACCAACTTTTACATTACCGGAATTTGCCAGATATACAATATGAGGTTTTAACTGCATTTGTTTTTCATACTCCAAATCGCGGTCTGCTATTCCCAAATGCGCCTTACTCAGTTCGGGCTGCATAATCCAGTCACCGGCTTGTGGTAATGCGTAAAAACAATCGTAACAATAGCCTTGTCTAAATATTTTCTTGTCCTTACCGCAACCCATACATTGATAATGCTCAAACTGTATTTCAATCTCTTTCTCCAATAGCTGATTCACATTGATAAAATCTGAGTCCATATCCAAATAATATTGAATTGGGTCAGTAAGTTCCGTTTGCATTTTTCGAAGAACAGCAGTATAATTCATTTTTAATAATTCAAGAATTTATGCAGCAAATTACAAATAAAAAAGCGTTCCTGATAGAAACGCCTTTTCAATATTCTATAAAATCTAAAATATTATTTAGAATTTTCAGGCTTATGACTGTCTAAATAGGCTTTTGCAGCATCATCGGTTAACTCTTCAATATTCACTTCAACTATACCATCCGAATCAGTTGTTGATGTTTTGATTTTTACTGAAGTAATTCCATCAGCAGTCAATACTTTTACTTCTTTTTTTGCTTGTGTAGTTTTGTTTGTTGCCGGTACTTCAAAAGTATCAACAACTTCAATAACGTCAGTATTTGCAGCTACATCATCAGTTCCCCAAATTTGATATAATGAAGGAGCAATAACCAATGCTACCACTGACATTAATTTTAATAAGATATTTAATGATGGGCCTGAAGTATCTTTAAACGGATCTCCAACTGTATCTCCTGTTACTGCCGCTTTATGAACCTCAGAACCTTTACCGTATTCCACACCGTCAATGGTAACACCATCTTCAATCATCTTTTTAGCATTATCCCAAGCACCACCGGCATTAGATTGGAAAATTGCCATCAGTACACCTGTTACGGTTACACCTGCCAATAAACCACCTAACATCTCAGGGCCTCCTAAAAATCCTATAGCTACAGGAGTTACAATGGCTAATACACCGGGTAATACCATTTCTTTAATAGATGCTTCTGTAGAAATTGCTACACATTTTTCATATTCGGCAACACCATCGGCTTTATCAAAAATAGCTCTTTCTTCATCGGTAGCTTTAGACATATCTGCATCGTATTTATTCATAATTGCCAGAGCCTTTTTCAACTCCGGAATTTCTTTAAATTGACGTCTTACCTCCCCAATCATTGCCATTGCTGCACGACCCACTGCTCCCATAGAAAGGGCAGAAAAAACAAAAGGTAACATACCTCCTACTAACAGTCCCGCCATTACTGTTGATTTTGAAATATCAATACTATTAATATGTGCTTGTTGCATAAAAGCAGAGAATAGTGCCAATGCTGTTAAAGCGGCAGAAGCAATAGCAAAACCTTTACCAATAGCCGCAGTAGTGTTCCCCACAGCATCTAATTTATCAGTACGTTCTCGCACCTCTTTTGGTAATTCTGACATCTCAGCAATACCACCGGCATTATCTGAAATAGGACCATATGCATCAACAGCCAATTGAATACCTGTGTTTGCCAACATTCCTACGGCTGCGATAGCAATACCATATAAACCGGCAAATTTATAAGATAGGATAATGGCTGCAGCAATTAATAAAATAGGAATTGCCGTACTCATCATTCCAACACCTAAACCTGCAATAATATTGGTTGCTGAACCTGTTGCTGATTGTCTAACAATACCCATAACCGGTTTTGTTCCGGTTCCTGTATAATATTCTGTTATTTTCCCTACACCTAAACCGGCTAATAAGCCTACAATAGTTGCTATAAATACACCCATTGAAGTATATTCAAGCCCCTTGTATGACCAAGCTTCCGGTAAAAATTGTTTGATTAAAATATATGAAACTACAATCATAATTCCGGCAGATAAAAACTCTCCGATATTCAAAGCTGTCTGCGGATTTCCTCCTTCTTTGGTTTTAACAAAGAAAGTTCCGATAATTGAAACAATAATACCCACTCCGGCAAGTGCAAGAGGTAACATAATTGGTCCCAATTTATTTTCTGCAAATGCAGGAATCGTAAAAAATGCTGCTCCAAGCACCATAGTTGCTATAATAGAACCTACAAAAGATTCAAACAAGTCAGCTCCCATACCGGCAACATCTCCAACATTATCACCAACATTATCGGCAATCGTAGCCGGATTTAAAGGATGATCTTCAGGTATACCGGCTTCTACTTTCCCTACTAAATCAGCACCAACATCGGCTGCTTTGGTATAAATACCTCCACCTACACGAGCAAATAATGCAATAGAAGAAGCTCCTAAAGAGAAACCCGACAAAACATTTAATACTGTTGTTAAGTTACTGATAGTATCTACACCGTATATTTTACTATAGATTAAAAATAAAACACTTAAACCGAAGACTCCTAATGAAACAACACCCAATCCCATTACAGCACCACCGGAAAAAGCCACTTCCAGCGCTTTGTTTAATGAGGTTCTTGCAGCATTGGTTGTCCGTACATTTGCTTTAGTGGCAACACGCATTCCTATGTATCCAGCCAAAGCAGACATTAAAGCTCCTACCACAAATGAAAGAGCAACCAAAGCGGTTGAATGTTCTTCGCTGTTTCCTTTAAATATTAACAACACGGCTACTGCCAAAACAAAAAAGGCTAAAACCTTATATTCTGCCTTTAAAAATGCCATAGCACCATCTGCAATATGTTTAGCAATATGTGCCATTTTTTCTGTCCCCACCTCTTGTTTACTCACCCAAGAAGATTTTATAAACATGTAAATAAAGCCTATTACGGCTAAGACAGGTAAAATAATTGTAATGTTCTCCATAACTTTAGTTAAGATATCTTATTTATTGATTTTGTTAAAATGTTTGCAAAAGTAGTGAAATTCTGATAGATAACAAGTTATTATCTTTTTTTAAAACCCTTTGAACAATAAAAAACCTCAACATAAAACTATATTGAGGTTAGTTTTTTTTTAAAATTTTATTTTTTAATCAAAATCTTGATTAACGCCTATATCGGCTTTTTGTACATTGATGACTTCTTTGGTAGAGCCATCCACCACAAAAGCAATCAAATGAATATTATCAGGATTATGAACATCGCTTTGCCCCGTTCCTACAGGTATGGCAACATTAAATGTTCTTGAATAAACATCACCCATCTCTGTTTCAGATGAAGGAATAACATCCCCATATACATCTGTAAAAGCCTTGCGAACTACATTGTTATGTTCAAAATCCGGAATTGGATTACCCATTTGATAAACCGGAGTAGAAGAATCATCATTATAGTAACTAGTCTGATCATATAACAACCCATTTTCAACCACATAAAGAACCAATTTCAATTCATTGGTGTAAGTCAGGTCAAAACCTACTTTAACGGTAATTTCTAAATCGTTACCGGTTCTAGTTGAATTAATGGCAAGTCCCAAACCAACTAATTCTCCTTGTGCATCATTTAATTGAGTTTGTGATTCATCCCAAGTATTAATTCTATTATACTTACCTGTTGGAAAACCGGATACGCCAAAGGTACTTTCCATACTATCAGCATATTCATATTTCATCGGTGTATCATCATGAATAGCCGCAGGTATAATATTAGCATTTTGGGCTACCGCATCTTCTAACTTCCACCAAAGTCTTGGACAATAACCACACCAAGTTCCTGTATAATCTTCTACCAAAACTTTTGTAGTGTACGAAGGGTTAACTGCTGTAAAACTGTCTGTATTACTTTGAACAGCACCATAAACGGCATACACATCATAGTTTCCATCAGCACTTACTGGATAAGTATTGCCTGTTATAGCAGTACCATTCACATAGAATGTAGCTGATGCAGATAAATCTCTACCTAAATTATCTATTGCCGTAAATGTGGCTGTTTGTGTCACAAAAATAGTCTGTTCATTAACACCAACCGTTAATGAAGCGTATCCTATGGTAGCTGTTGCAGTAATTGTTGGAGAAACAATAATATCTCCAATTTTTGCATAAACCTCATAATCTCCTGCCGTAGTAGGATCATAACTATGGCCTGTTATGGCTGTACCATCTACATAAAATGTAGATTGCGTTGTATAGTTGGTTCCATTACTACCCATTGCAGTAAATTCAAAAGGATCTAGCTCTACATAAGTTGGATTTGGTGTAGCCTCAACTACTAAATCAATGGCTGTGGCAGTAACTGTGATAGGAGAAGAAGTTAACCCGTCCTTTTTAGCATAAACTTCGTATGTTCCCGCAGCCGTCGGTTCAAAAGTATTTCCGGCAATAGCAGTACCGTCCACATAAATGGTCGAACTGGAGGTATAGGTAACATTATCGTTTCCTCTAACTCTAAAAGTAAACTCTCCTAATCCATAGATAATTGGATCTTGAAGTGCTGTAATCGTTATTGATGTTAAACTGCTATTACCTTCTCCGCCTGATGATGGCTTTTTACATGATGTAGTTGTGAGCAAGGGTAATAAAAGCAATAAATAAATAAGTTTTTTCATTTTTTGGTACGAATTTTGAGATTTATAAATAATTAGTGCACAAAGCTAAAAATTTTTTATAAAAAAGTACTATAATTTTGGTTTTTTTTTTAGTAATTTCGCAACTTTAATTTTAATAATATGAAAAATTTATTTATCAGCATCTTTTTAATCTCATTTTCCTCAATAATCTTTGCTCAAAATTCAATACCTGATGTTTCATTAAAAAATATAGATGGAACGGCATTTAATACCGCAGATATTAATAGTGACAAACCCGTAATAATCAGCTTTTGGGCAACTTGGTGTGTCCCTTGCATTGAAGAATTAGATGCTATAGCAGATGACTATGAAGATTGGAATACTGAAACTGGCGTAACACTTATTGCTATTTCGGTTGATGATACCAGATCTCAATCTAGAGTAAGACCTATGGTAAATGGTAAGGCTTGGGAATACACTGTTTTGCTAGACACCAAACAAGAATTAAAAAGAGCTTTAAACGTATCGTCAGTACCCCATGTGTTCATTTTATATAAAGGAAAAATTGTTTATAATCATTCCGGCTATACGGAAGGTTCCGAGCAGATACTTTATGAAAAAGTTCAAGAACTTGTCAATTAAAACTTTATAATTATTTTTAATAACCATTCGTCAGACGAATGGTTATTCTTTTTAAAACTAACCTTATGAAAAAAATTATTGTTACTTTTTCAATCCTATTTACAAGCTTAATGGGAGCTCAAGATTTTGGGACACTCTCCGGAGGCTTTGAGACAACCATACAAAACTACAGGGATGATGAAACTATTGGAGCTTATGCTCCTGAAGATTCGTGGGCATCCAACAGCTACTTTAAACTTGATTACCGAAATAAAAAA
>Ga0256914_1002444_pt1 | contig 15499 bp, 16 predicted proteins | sample HulkmetaG_FD_191571 | JGI IMG/M metagenome (GOLD analysis project Ga0256914, IMG submission 191571) | Hydrothermal chimney microbial communities from Main Endeavour vent field at the Juan de Fuca Ridge, Pacific Ocean - Hulk | ecosystem: Environmental > Aquatic > Marine > Hydrothermal vents ... | reverse complement strand
AAACAATCATATTTCAAAAAAACACAAACAAAAATAAAAATCATGATTGTTTCTCTCGCCGACAGGCGTAGCTTTAGTGATAGGAATTTTTGCCGGAATTCATTTCCGACAAAAAGGAGATTTTAAGGTGAAAATTATGATTGCTATGAGCGGAGGAGTTGACTCTTCAACCGTAGCTTATATGCTTAAAAACCAAGGACATGAAGTGGAGGGAGTTTATATGAAACTCCACAATAACCCAAACTATCATAAAACCAATATAGAAAAAGTTAAAAAAATAGCTGAGTTTTTGGGTATCAAATATCATGTTTTGGACTTAAGCAAAAAATTTGACAAGTTTGTCTATAAACCCTTTATAGATAGTTACAAAAAAGGCAAAACGCCAAATCCGTGTATCTTATGCAACCGCACTATCAAATTTGGCGAACTTGTAGATTTTACAAAAAAAGAAGGGTTTGATAAACTCGCAACCGGACATTATGCAGATATCAAAGATGGTTTTATATCCGAAGCCAAAGACAAAAGCAAAGATCAAAGCTACTTCTTGTCTAATATAAAAAAAGAAAATATACCGTATCTTTTATTTCCCTTGAACGATATATTGAAAAAAGATTTAAAAACTACCGCATCAAAAATAAAAATATTAAAAGATTTTTCAGCACAAAAAGAGAGTAGTGAAATATGCTTTGTAGATACGACTTACATAGATATCTTAAAAGATTATATCGATACTGATATGCCGGGAAATGTTGTAGATAAAAACGGCAATATTATAGGCAGACACAAAGGATATATGCATTACACCATAGGCAAAAGAAAAGGTTTTGAAGTTTTTGGTGCACTCACTCCCCACTATGTTATCAAAATAGACCCGAATAAAAACGAGATAACCGCAGGTAGCAAAGAAGATCTCAAGATAAAAAGTTTTTTTATAAAGGATATCAATCTTTTTATAGACAAATATGAATTTGAAGCCGGTGTAAAGATAAGATACAGAAGTTCTAAAACTCCATGCAGGGTTATTTTAGACAAAGAAAACAATAGTGGAGAAGTTTTACTTAAAGAACCTGTTTCCGGACTTGCAAGCGGACAAATGGCAGTTTTTTACAATGATGATAAAGTCATAGCAGGAGGATGGATAGTATAATTTATCTTTTAATGTTTTTACCTTTTTCTTTCTTCAATTATCTTCTTTATGATTTTATTTTTGTTTGCTGAAAAAGCAAAACATGTATCTACCTTACATGCAATAAAATTCTTATTATTTATTGCTTTGTAAAGTATAAATACACAAGAAAGTTTTTTCTGTAAATCTTCTTTTAACTTCATTAAGGAAGCTTTTTTACTTTTTATAATGATATATCCCTTTTTAAAGGCCAAAATATCAAGTACGGCCTGCGGAAAATTAGCCGGATATTTTGATACGAGCATACTGTTTGTTTCTATGGTATTTTTTGCCAACTCTTCATATGACAATTTTTCTTTTAAAAGAGCAAGCTTTAAAAGATTATCAACCATGATTCCAAGTGAACTTACATAGGCATTATCGTCAAATGTGGCTTTTACCCTAAAAGGCTTTAAAGAATAGTACCAAATACCATTTGTATAAAATTTTGAAATTGCTTTCTTGGTAAAATCATTGGCTTTTTTTAAATAAGAATTATCAAAAGTTGCTTCATATGCACCAATCAGTGCTGAAACCAAAAATGAATAATCCTCAAGATTTGCCTCTATTTTTGGCTTTTTGCCAAGAAGTACCTGATGATAAAGCTTTTTATCTACATATATTTTACTCATCAGGGATTTAATGGATTCAACAGCATAATTCTTATACTCAGGATTTATTTTAGATGCTTTAAAAAGTGATTTTATTAAAAGTGCATTCCACGAAGTCAATATCTTATGATCCACAAAAGGATACACTCTTTTTTCTCTTATACTGAGCAAAACTTTTTTTGCTTTATCAAAATTTTTGGGCTTTGTATCTATTTCATCAATATATGGATTATTTTTTCCTTCAAAATTTCCGGTTTTTGTAATATTTAAATAATCAAGTATCTCTTTGTAATTTTTTATACCGGCTCCGACAAGTGCAGCTTTTACTTCTTGATAATTAAAAACAAAATAGGCACCTTCTTCTTTTTTTCCAGTTTTCATATCTATACTATCCGCGTCACTTGCACTGTAAAAAACTCTATCTTTTTCAAATTTATGTTTTAAAAACACCACCAAATCATTGACTATATTTTTATACAATTCTTTTTTTGTTATCCTATAAGCCAGAGTGTAAACTTCCAAAAGTTCCGCATTTGTATAGAGCATTTTTTCAAAATGAGGTATCATCCATTTTTCATCAGTTGAATATCTGTAAAAACCGCTCTCGATTTGATCATAAATCCCGCCTTTTGCCATAGCTGTAAGTATACCCTCAGCCATATCAAGAACTTTTTTATTGTGATTTAATTCATATATTCTAAGCAATACTCTCAATGTAGAACAATGAGGGAATTTCGGAGCAAAACCTATTCCGTAATTGTCTTTATCGAAATTTTTTTCAACTCCTTTGATAAACTTTTCTTCTATATTGTTTTCAATCATATTTGAAAATTTTTTAGGTTTGGTTTCCATTATATTAAGATATTTTTGTACTTCTGAAGCTACATTTTCTATCTTTTTATAATTATTTTTTTTCAATTCAATAAAATATTTTAACAACTCCATAAGCCCCACTCTTCCATATTTTGTCTCTCTTGGAATATATGTTGCACTAAAAAACGGTTTTCCGTCGGGAGTTAAAATAATACTTAACGGCCATCCGCCTCCTCTTTTGTTCATAAGATAATAAACATCTTGAAAATGCTTATCAACAGATGGCATCTCTTCTGTATCAACTTTGATGGCAATATAATTATCATTTAGAATTTTTGCAACTTCTTCATTTTCAAAAGACTCCTCTTCCATTACATGACACCAGTGACAAGTGCTGTATCCGATAGATAAAAAAATGAGCTTATTTTCCTTTTTTGCTTTCTCAAAAGCTTTTTTACTCCATGGCATCCAATTTACAGGATTATGTGCATGCTGTAAAAGATATGGAGAATCTTCATATATTAATTCATTTGTATATTTGTAGGTTTTTGCCTGTGTCATTATTGTCACCATAATTAAAATAAATATGACTTTTTTCATATTTGTTCCTCATAAAAGATATCTAAGAGTATCAAAATCGTTGTTAATGCACGATTTTTTCACAATTTTAATATAAAGTTTTAAGTATAAAACAAATGGAGGTCTAAAATGAAAAAACTAATTTTAATCGGACTGATTGCAGGACTTGGTATAAATTTGAGTGCAGAAAGTTTTATTATACGAGATAGAGCCGAAGTTGTAAGAAGCAAACCTATATATAGAAATGTTGTAAAAAGAGTTCCCTATCAAGAGTGTTGGAACGAACAAGTGCCTGTCAATGATTATTATGACGATGACGGTGGTAATACCATAGACAATAATTTTGGTGCCCTTATAGGCGGAGTTGCAGGAGGTATTTTGGGACATCAATTAGGAGGTGGTAGTGGCAAAACCGCCGCTACTGTCGGAGGTGCAATCATTGGAACACTTGTTGGAAAAAATCTCTCACATACAAATCACAGAAGAAGATACACAAGCGGATACACAACAAAACGCAAATGTGTAACAAAATACAGCGAAACAAGAGATACAGTTATAACAAGATATAAAAATATAGCTTACTATCAAGGCAGAAAAATAGTAAAATTCAGCAACAAGCCTTTAAGATATATAAGTATCAGAAAAATTATAGAGTATTAAGCATCTTGCCAAAACAATACAAATTAATATGCGGGAAAAACTATCCCGCATATTTTAATGTTTCTTCATACCCGTCTTTAATAACTTCATAAATATTTCTAACCTCTTTCGCATCGCCAATTACAGAATATTTTATACCTATTTTGTTCAAATACCGTCATATAGTAGCAACACCTACTTTTGATTAGATTTTAAGTCTTTTTTTAGTAGTATTTGGCACAAAACAATTATCAAGGAGCTATATTGTTAGGTTCATTAACTGACTCTTTTAAAACAGCTATAAATAAAATACGCTTTGCTGATGATGACAAAGCATTGAAAAAAGCACTTGACAATCTCAAAAAATCACTTCTTAAAAGCGATGTTCACCATAAAGTGGTAAGAGAGCTTATAAAAAATGTAGAAATCGAGACTAAAAGAGCCGGTATTGGAAAAGAAAACTTTCTAAAATCACTCAAAGAAAATCTCTTAAATATTCTTAATACAGGTGGAAAACAGGGATTTGTTTTTTCTTCAAAACCTCCTACCGTTGTTTTAATGAGCGGACTTCAAGGAAGCGGTAAAACTACCACTACTGTAAAACTTGCATACTATTTGAAACTCAGAAAGAAAAAGGTACTAATTGCCGCTTGCGATTTACAACGTCTTGCTGCCGTAGAGCAATTAAAACAACTATGTGAACAAAATGAATTGGATCTTTACTATGATGAAAACGAGAAAAATCCTCTTAAAATCGCAAAAAATGCCTTAAAAAAAGCAAAGGATGCTCTTTATGATGTACTTTTAGTAGATACCGCGGGACGACTTGCCATAGACGAAGAATTAATGGATGAATTAAACTCTATCAAAAAAGCTTTAAATCCCGATGAAGTATTTTATGTAGCTGATTCTCTAACCGGTCAGGATGCAGTAAGAAGTGCGGTAACTTTTAATGAAAAATTAGGACTCAGCGGTATAATTCTTTCTAAATATGATGGTGACGGCAAAGGAGGAGTAGCTCTTGGAATTGCCAAACAAACCGGAGTTCCTTTGAGATTTGTAGGTATCGGGGAAAAAGCACCCGATCTTGAATTATTTATTCCTGAAAGAATTGTCAACAGACTCATGGGAGAAGGTGATCTTGCCTCTTTGGCAGAAAAAACAAGTACCATAATAGACGAAAAAAAAGCTAAAAAATTAACCCAAAAAATGAAAAAAGGTGAATTTAATTTTAATGACTTTATGGAACAAATGGAAAGTATGAAAAAACTTGGCAATTTAAAATCAATAGTCGGAATGATACCCGGACTCTCATCTATGGCAAACCAGATAAAAGATATGGATCTGGAAAATTCGGCTGAAATAAAAGCTATGAAGGCTATGATTAGCTCAATGACAAAAAAGGAAAGAGAACATCCTTCACTTTTAAACAACAGTAGAAAAAGAAGAATTGCACAGGGTGCAGGATTATCTCAAATGCAAGTAAACCGTTTTATAAAACAATTCAACAATGCCGCTAAAATGGCTAAAAAATTCTCCGGCAAAAAAGGAATGCAGGATTTGCAAAGTCTCATGGGAGGACAGGGAAGAAATTTTCCAAGATAATATCAATATATAAAATTATTATTGATTAAAGGGTATTTTAATACTCATAAAAACTTTACAATTAGAACTATTTTTGATATAATTCACTTTCGTTTTGACTTTTGAAATAATCCCTCTGTGATCAAAAGTTGCAAAAAACACCAAATGGTGGTAAGAGGCAAAATACTACAAATATTCTGCAACAATTTACCACACTAATACTTACAAAAGGAAAAAAATGACAGTAGTTAGATTAACAAGAATGGGTAGAAAAAAGAAGCCTTTTTACAGAATTGTTGTAACAGACAGTAGAAAAAGAAGAGATGGTGGCTGGATAGAGTCAATAGGATACTATAACCCTTTAACCGAACCTGAAACTATAAAGTTTGATGAAGAAAGACTTGCATATTGGAAAAGTGTCGGTGCAAAACTTAGCGACAGGGTAAAAAAGATCACCGAAAGCAAATAAAATGGTTGAAGATTTTATACGTGAGTTTACACTTCTTTTAGTTGATAAACCCGAGCTTGTAAAAATAGAAAATAATACTGTTGATGAAAGTTACAGTGAAATTACCATCTATGCCCACAAGAGCGATACGGGTAAACTAATAGGCAAAGAAGGTAAAATGATAAACTCACTCAAAACTGTTATATCAGGATGCAAAGCCAAAGATAACAGATCATACAAAATTATGGTAAAAGCGATTGAAGAAAAGTAATCTTGTAAAGATTGCTCAGATAGGTAAAACTGTAGGTTTAAGGGGTGATTTAAAACTCCACCTACATACGGATTTTCCTGAACAATTCAAAAAAAAGAGAGCTTTTTTTAAAAATGATTTAACTAAGCTTATCATAGAAAATTACAATCCCCAAAGAGGTATTGTAAAATTTTTTGGATTTGACGATAAAGAAGATGCTTCCGTACTTATAAACCAGTTTTTATATACTACTATCGAAGATAGCCAGAATTATTGTGCCTTAAAAGATAATGAATATTTTTGGTTTGACATTATAGATGCCAAAGTTTATCAGGATGATTTATATCTGGGTCATGTTGTTGATATCCAAAGATTTGACCCGGATGATTTTCTTGTGATAAAAACAGATAAAAATCTTCAAAATATGTCTCTGCCAAAACAATTTCTCATACCCTACATAAAAAGATATATTGTAGATTTTGATAAAAATAGCAAAACCATATATACCAAAGATACATTGGATTTACTAAAAAGTTCATGAAATTTACATTTCTTACTCTCTTTCCGAATCTTGTAAAACCATATTTTGATGATTCAATTTTAAAAATTGCTTCCAAAAAGGGAATTTTGCAATTTGATTTTCTCAATCCCAGAGATTTTACTCTTGATAAGCACAAAAAAGTAGATGATACACTTATCGCAGGAGGAGCAGGTATGCTCATGACTCCTCAACCGCTTGCTGATGCTATAAAGCATATAAAAACAAATGATAAAAATGCTTATATAATTTTTACAGCACCTTCAGCTAAACTTTTCAAACAAAAAGATGCCAAGAGACTTGCAAAAAAAGAACATATTGTATTTGTAAGCGGAAGATATGAGGGAATTGATGAGAGAGTTATTGAAATGTATGCAAATGAAGTTTTCAGTATTGGAGATTTTATACTCACAGGAGGTGAACTTCCTTCACTTGTAATGAGTGATGCTATAAGCAGAAATATCCCCGGAGTTCTTGGAAACAGTTCATCTTTACAAGAAGAAAGCTATGAAAACAATCTTTTGGAAGCCCCTTCTTTTACAAAACCAAATATTTTTGAAAAAAACAGCATCATTAAAGAGTTTTTAAAGGGAAATCACGGTAAAATTGCATCCTTAAAATATGAATTATCGCTTTTAAAGACAAAGTACCACAGAATTGACTTGTATAAAAAGCTAAAAACCAAAGGAAATGTTCATGAGAAATAGATATGTAGAAGCTTACGAGCAAAAACAATTTAAAGAAAAAAATATACCTGATTTTAGAGCAGGCGATACTCTTAGAGTTGCGGTTGAAATTAAAGAAGGTGATAAAACCAGAATTCAAAATTTTGAAGGTGTTTGTATAGCTAAAAGAGGTTCAGGGACTGGTGCAACTTTTATAGTCAGAAAAATTGGTGCAAACAATATAGGAGTTGAGAGAATTTTTCCATTATACAGTGACAGCATAGAGAGCATAACTGTCCTTCGAAAAGGAAGAGTAAGAAGAGCAAAACTTTTTTATTTAAGAGATAGAAAAGGTAAAGCCGCAAGAATCAAAGAACTTAAAAGAAAATAATCCTTTCCAATGCAAAAAAGCAGTAAATATTTTACTGTTTTTTTGCATTTTAACAATATGATATAATTATACCTTAGATTATCCTAAGGAGTTATATCCTATGCTTTATAAAGAAGCTGCCAAAATCATCAAAAATAGCAAAAAACTTGTTGCATTTACAGGAGCGGGAATATCAGTTGAAAGTGGTATTCCGACTTTCAGAGGTAAAAACGGCCTTTGGAGTAAATATAATCCTATCATTTTAGATATAGACTATTTCAAAGAAAATCCCAAACAAAGTTGGCTAAAGATAAAAGAGATTTTTTATGATTATATGATTAATACTAAACCAAATTTTGCTCATAAATATCTTGCTTTTTTGGAAAAAAAAGGGATATTAGAAGCTGTCATAACTCAAAATATTGATGGACTTCACCAAGCGGCGGGGAGTAAAAATGTTATAGAATTTCATGGTACTACAAAAAAACTTATCTGTATAAAATGTGGCACAAGTTACAAAAGCGATACAATCGATCTTAAAATTTTACCGCCTATATGCAAAAATTGCGGTTCGGTTTTGAAACCTGATTTTGTATTTTTTAAAGAACCTATCGAGGGTGAATCTTATAAAAAAGCATTTGAACTTGTTAAGACAGCGGATACCTTACTCATTATAGGTACAACAGGTGAAATTATGCCCGCAAGCGAATTTCCATATCTTTGCAAAGGAAAAGTCATAGAAATAAATCCCGAATTTTCCAAATATACCAAAAGCAAAACAGATATTTTTTTACAGGAAAAAGCTGTAATCGCTACAAAAAAGCTATATGAGTTGTACTAACATCATATAAAAAATAGTACCTCCAAATATAGACATTAGATAATTATTGAATTTCAAGTGCAAAAGTATCGTAACAATAATTGAAATTATCTCTTTTAGCCCATATGGCTTTACACTAAAATTAACATTTGTTAATGTGTAAAAAACAAGTATACTCATGATAATCGGAGGAAAATTTCTTTCAACAAAAAGTATAATCTTCGGAGGTTCATGCTTTATAAAAAAAAGAAACGGAAAAACTCTTGTTATATAGTTTGCGATACTCATTATAAGTATAGCCAAAAGCAAATATTCATAATCACTCATTTTCAATTCTCTTTTTAAGTATAAACATACCGATAAGTGCAAGACCAATGGAAACCACAAGCATATCATTTTTTGGAACTGTAACAAAACCTATAATGCTAACAACACCACCTAAAATAAACGGAGTAAACTTTTTTATCTGCTTATACTGTTCTATCGCTAAAACTACAAAAAGAGCAGTCAATGAAAAATCCAATCCTTTTGTATTAAAGTGTACACTACTGCCAAATATGGAACCTGCTATAGTACCGCCAACCCAATATGATTGATTTAGCATACCGAGATATAAATAATACCACTTTTTCTTTATATTTTTTTCCGTCTTGACAGTTGTTAAAAGTGCATATGTTTCATCAGTCAATGCAAAAATTAGATAAGGTTTTAAAATAGCTTTTTTAAATTTTTGCAAAAGCGACAACCCGTAAAATGATTGTCTTAGATTTACCATAAGAGATGCTATGAAAATATCTACAAATCCTGTTTTAGCACTCAAGAGAGAAACTGCCAAAAATTGCAAAGCCCCGGCATATATAACAATTGACATCAATATTGCAAAATACCATTTTAATCCGCTTGAAACTGCCAAGAGTCCAAAAGCAAAACCAAGCACACTATATCCCATCATTACGGGAATAGATACTTTAAATGCAACCTTAAGCTCTCTTTTGTGAAACATACAAAAGCCTTAAAAGCTATCTTGCAAGATATTTTAATGGGAAAGAATTTGGCTGAGAAAAAGCTTCAGCCTGTCAGATTCAGGATTTTCAAAAAACTCTTTAGGAGGATTTTCTTCTACTATTTGACCTGACTCCATAAAAACAACTCTATCTGCAACTTTTTTGGCAAATCCCATTTCGTGAGTTACACATATCATTGTTCTGCCCTCTTGTGCCAATTCAATCATAACATCCAAAACTTCCGCAACCATTTCCGGATCCAATGCACTTGTAGGTTCGTCAAAGAGCATAATAGTTGGATTTTTACAAAGACTTCTTGCTATTGCCACCCTTTGTTGCTGTCCGCCACTTAATTGATTGGGGTATTTGCTTGCCTGATCGGCTATTCCTACTCTTTCAAGATATTTCATAGCTATCTTAATTGCTTCTTTTTTCGGTGTTTTTTTAACCCATATAGGAGCCAAGGTAAGATTGTCAAGTATCGTCAAATGAGGAAAAAGATTGAAATGTTGAAAAACCATAGCAACATCTTCTCTGATAGCTTTTATCTTTTTTACATCATCACATACTTCTATACCGTCAACAACTATACTTCCCTCTTGAAATTGCTCAAGATAATTTATACACCTTATAAGAGTTGATTTGCCTGAACCGGATGGACCGCATACTACAACTATTTCACCTTTTTTAACTTCCATGTTTATATCTTTTAACACATGAAAATCTCCATACCATTTATTTAAATTTTTTATCTCTATTATATTTTTATCTTCCATTTTTTTTCCTATCTTAAGTCAGTATTGAATCTATCTTCTAAACTCTTGCTATATTTACTCATAGCAAAACAAAATACCCAAAATATTATAGTTACAAATACATATCCCTCTTTTTCAAAACCCAACCAGTGAGTATCGGTACTTGTTAACTGAACCATAGCCAAAAGATCAAACAAGCCAATGATAAGAACAAGGGTAGTATCTTGGAATAAGGCTATAAAAGACCCTACAAGGTTTGGAATTGCAACTTTTAGTGCCTGGGGCAGTATTACAAGTAGCATCTTTTGCCAATAAGAAAGTCCTATGGCATCTGCTGCTTCATACTGACCTTTTGATATAGATTGCAAGCCACCTCTTATAATTTCTGCTATATATGCGGCCTGAAAAAACGAGATACCTATAAGTGCTCTTAATAACTTGTTAAATGTTACACCTTCCGGAAAAAACAGAGGAAGAATAACTGATGACATAAAAAGTATAGTAATCAAAGGAACACCTCTTATAAACTCTATATATGTCACACTTACACTTTTAATAATAGGAAGATTTGACTGTCTTCCAAAAGCTAAAACTATACCTATAGGAAATGATGCTATGATACCGACACCTGCAACCAGGATAGTAAGCATCAAGCCTCCCCATTTATTTGTATCAACTACTTTTAAACCAAAAGCACCGCCGTGAATCAAATAATATGTTACGATCATATAAATAATAAAGATAGCAATCTTTGCTATATTATTTTTTATAAATTTAAAAGAGAGAATTACGACTCCGAAAAGAATATATACCGTATTTGGTCTCCAATGCAGATCAAGTGGATAAAACCCATACATATACATATCCCATTTTGCTTTTATAAATAGCCAGCAAGCTCCATCTCCCGTACAGTCAGCCCTACTGTTTCCAACAAAATGTGCATCCAAAACTGCCCATTTTATAAATGGAGGAATAATAAGATACAAAAGATAAAATCCCAAAAGTGTCATTGCACTGTTTAGAGGACTGGAGAAAAGATTTTCTCTAAGCCATCTTATGATGCCCCTTGAAGTTATCGGAGCAGGTTTTTCTTGAACTTTTTCATATACCATATTATCGCTCCTTTATCTTCATTTTGTGATTTATTACATTAAGTATTGCTGATACGACAAGACTTATAACAAGATAAACTGCCATTGTCATTGATATCATCTCTATGGCTTGTCCTACCTGATTGAGTGCAGTTCCTGCAAATACGGTAACAACTTCCGGATAGCCTATTGCAGTAGCAAGTGATGAGTTTTTTATAACATTTAAATATTGATTTATAGTCGGTGGAATTGCAATTCTGATTGCCTGAGGCAAGATAACAAGTTTAAGTGACTGATAAGGGGTCAATCCTATAGAAGCTGCAGCCTCTTTTTGCCCTTTTTTGACTGCTTCTATACCGCTTCTTATAGCTTCAGCTATAAAAGTTGCGGTATAAATTGTAAGTGCAAAAGCAAGAGCTAAGAACTCAGGAGAAAAAACTTTTCCGCCTTTAAAATTAAAACCATGCAGTTTTGGTACATCCCAAACTATATGGTTGGGAGCAAAAAGATAAAATATATATGGCAAAACTATAAGTATAAGTATACCCCAAGGTAAAAAGAAAAATTCTTCTCCTGTTTCTTCCTGCCTTTTATTTAGCCATCTGTTTATAAAATAAACAACAATAATTGCTACAATTATTCCTATAATTATATACCATCCACTTTCTCCAAATATAGGCCTTGGTACTATAAATCCACGGTTATTTAAAAAAATTTTATCTAAAAATTCCATACTTTTTCTTGGTGGTGGTAAAGTAGCCAAAACAACATTGTACCAAAAAAGTATCTGTAAAAGTATAGGTATATTTCTAAATGTATCTATGTAAGCTGAAGCCAATTTAGCTATAAGCCAATTCTTTGACAGTCTTGCCACTCCTATAATAAGCCCTAAGACCGTAGAAAGTATAATAGCCCAAAAAGAGACTATCAAAGTATTTAAAACACCTACTTCAAAAACAGTCCAATATGTTGAAGTTTCGGTATATGGTATTGGCGACTCATTGATAGCAAACCCTGCGGTTGTATCAAGAAAATCAAAACCTGTTCTTATGCCTCTTTGTTCTATATTGTGTATTGTATTGACACCAATATACCACAAAAAGGCAACCAATCCTATAACAGTCAATAATTGAAACAGGATTCCTCTTACTTTTTGATTTCTCAAAAGTGATAACATTTTTCTCCTTTTAGTATATACAGGAGGATAAATCCTCCTGTAAGTGAATAATTATATTATTTTAGACAAAATTATCTAAACGGAGGAGAATATTGAAGTCCGCCTTTTGTCCAAAGAGCATTTAAACCTCTTTTGATTTTAAGTGGAGTTTTAGGTCCGACATTTCTATCAAACGATTCGCCATAGTTTCCAACTTGTTTGATAACATTATACAGCCAATCTTTTTTAAGATGAAGGTTTGCAGCCATATTGCCTTCTACACCAAGCATTCTTCTAACTTCCGGATCTTTTGAGTGTGCCCTCATATCATCAACATTTTTGCTTGTTATACCTTTTTCTTCAGCACTTATCAATCCAAAAAGTGTCCATTTTACTATATTAAACCATTCATCATCACCCTGTCTTACAACCGGACCCAATGGCTCTTTTGAAATAATCTCCGGCAAAACTACTGACTTTTCAGGATCTTTCATTTTTACTCTTAGAGAATAAAGTTGTGACTGATCAGTTGTAAGAACATCACATCTTCCGGTTTCATAACCATTTAAAACTTGGTCATTTGTATCATAAGATACAAGTTTATATTTCATACCGTGACTTCTGAAATAATCTGCAAGATTAAGCTCCGTAGTAGTTCCTGCCTGCAAACATACAGATGCTCCGTCAAGTTCTAAAGCACTTTTTACACCAATTGACTTATGAACCATAAAACCCTGTCCGTCATAATAGTTAACTCCGGCAAAATTAAGACCTAAAGATGTATCTCTTGTCTCTGTCCAAGTTGTATTTCTTGATAGCAAATCAATCTCACCGGACTGAAGTGCGGTAAATCTTTCTTTTGCATTTAAATTAACATATTTTACTTTACTTGCATCTCCCAAAACTGCAGCTGCAACTGCTCTACAAATATCAACATCCAAACCTTTCCATTTGCCGCTGCTGTCGGCTTCAGCAAATCCCGGAAGTCCGGTATTGATACCGCATTTTAAAAACCCTTGTTTAACTGTATCTGCCAATGTTCCTGCATTTGCACTCATAGCCAGCGTAGAAGCGGCAAGCAAAGCAGAAATAGCTACTTTTGAAACTATTTTCATATTTTCTCCTTTATATATTTCTCATCTATATTATACTAACTTATTATTCAATATAGACTACAATTAATAAAAAATTATATATCTTATGTTTTTCGTTGAAAAATTGTTACATAAAGTGACAAGAATTTATAATGATATTAAATATGTTGTAGATATGTTTTTATACTTTTTAAGGGGTAATTTTTGAAAGTATGGCCAAGTAAAATTGTTTTTCTACTTGGCCATTTTTTATATTTATCCGTTTCTTTTTTTGATTATCTCTTCGGCTACATTTTTCGGAACTTCTTCATAGTGATCAAATTCCATAGAATATGTTGCTCTGCCCTGTGTTGAACTTCTAAGATCAGTTGAATAACCAAACATTTCTGAAAGAGGAACAAATGCATCAACTATCTTGTTTCCGCCTCTTTCGTCCATAGCATTTATCTGGCCTCTTCTTCTGTTAAGATCGCCTATAACATCACCCATAAACTCTTCAGGTACTTCAACTTCAACTTTCATAATCGGTTCAAGAATGATAGGATTTGCTTTTCTTGCACCCTCTTTGAAACACATAGAAGCTGCCAATTTAAATGCCATCTCACTAGAGTCAACATCGTGATAGCTTCCGTCATAAAGAGTTACTTTTACATCTTCAACAGGATATCCGGCCAAAACACCGCCTTGCATAGCCTCTTGAACACCTTTGTCAACCGCAGGAATATATTCTCTTGGAACAACACCACCCTTTATGGCATTGACAAATTCATATCCACTGCCTTGCTCCATTGGCTCCAATTTCAAAAATACATGTCCATACTGACCTCTACCACCGCTTTGTTTGGCATACTTGTATTCTTGCTCAACAGGCGCTTTGATAGTTTCTCTATAAGCAACTTGCGGTTGTCCGACTTCCGCATCAACTTTAAATTCTCTAAGCATTCTATCTACTAAAATTTCAAGGTGCAATTCACCCATACCGCTTATGATAGTTTGTCCGCTTTCTTCATCAGTTTGAACCCTGAAACTCGGATCTTCTTGGGCCAATTTTTGTAAAGCTATACCCATTTTCTCCTGATCGGCTTTAGTTTTTGGCTCAACCGCAACAGAGATAACAGGGTCCGGGAAATCCATTCTTTCTAAGATAACTTTATCTTTTTCATCTGCAAGAGTGTCACCGGTAAGCGTATCTTTTAAACCAACAACCGCACCTATTTCGCCGGCATAGAGTTCTTTTATCTCTTCCCTTTTGTTTGAATGCATTTTAAGAAGTCTTCCGACTCTCTCTTTTTTGCCTTTTGTTGTATTATAAACATAACTGCCACTTTCCAAAACACCTCTGTAAACTCTTATAAATGTCAACTGTCCTACGAACGGATCGGTCATAATCTTAAAAGCAAGTGCGGCAAACGGGCCATCATCTGTTGATTTTACTTCTGTTTTTGTGCCATCTTCATACTCACCGTTTATATGTGCAACTTCCGTAGGAGCAGGCAAATATTCAACTACTGCATCAAGAAGAGGCTGAACACCTTTGTTTTTAAATGCTGTACCGCAGGTCATAGGGACAAGATTTAGTGATAAACACCCGGCTTTTATACCTTTTTTAATCTCTTCCGTAGTTAATTCTTCACCGCCCAAATATTTTTCCATCAATTCATCATCAGTTTCCGAGATAGACTCTATAAGTTTTTCTCTGTATTCTTGAGCTTTTTCTTGTAAATCAGCAGGTATGTCAACTACTTCATATTTAGACCCAATAGCTGCTTCATCTTCCCAAACATAAGCTTTCATCTCAACCAAGTCAACCACACCCTTAAAATTATCTTCTGCACCTATTGGAAGTTGAATTGGAACAGGATTGGCTTTTAATCTCTCTTTTATCTGTCTTTCAACTTCGTAAAAGTTCGCACCTAC
>Ga0256914_1002443_pt1 | contig 15504 bp, 9 predicted proteins | sample HulkmetaG_FD_191571 | JGI IMG/M metagenome (GOLD analysis project Ga0256914, IMG submission 191571) | Hydrothermal chimney microbial communities from Main Endeavour vent field at the Juan de Fuca Ridge, Pacific Ocean - Hulk | ecosystem: Environmental > Aquatic > Marine > Hydrothermal vents ... | reverse complement strand
ATAGTTGTAGGTTTGATTATAAAAAAGACAACGAAATTAGTAAAATTAAATGGCAAGGATAGAGAGGAACATCAAAAAACTGTTTATAATATTCTTTTAAATAGTTTTGGAAATTTTAAAGTAATAAAACTTTTTTCAAATGAAAAAGAAGTTATTGATAGTTTTATACAAGCAAGTAGAAAGTTTGTTCAAACCAATATATTATTTGAAACATCTTCTCATGTTCCTCGTTTAGTATTAGATACTTTAGGTTTTGCACTACTTAGTTTAATTATTAGTCTTTTGGTATGGAAGAATAATTCAGATATATCATCATTTATGCCAATTTTATCTCTCTATATTTTGGCTCTTTATCGTTTACTTCCCTCTGTTCATAGAATAATTGTAAGATACAATAAAATTATGTTTTATGCCAAATCGCTAGAGTTAGTAGCTTCTGAATTAGATCTTAAATATGAAAAACTAGGTAAAGAGAGTATTTCCTTTGATCGTGATATAAGATTTGAGCATGTTGATTTTATTTATGAAGATGGGATGGAAGTTTTAAACAATATTAATTTTTCTATTGCTAAATATGAAAAAATTGGTATTATTGGTGAAAGTGGTAGTGGAAAAAGTACTTTAATAGATATGATAATTGGATTAAATTTACCAACTAATGGTAAAATTTTGATAGATAATAATATTCTTTGCGAGGATAATCTTATATCTTGGCGAAAACAGATTGGATATATTCCACAATCTATTTATCTATTTGATGCGACGGTAGCTGAAAATATTACTTTTGGTAGAGAGTATAAAGAAGAAAAAGTAATAGATGTACTTAAAAAAGTAAAATTGTGGGATAGTCTACAAGCTAAAAATGGACAATATACGATGGTAGGAGAAAGTGGTAAGTTTCTTAGTGGTGGACAAAGACAGCGTGTTGCTATAGCTAGAGCACTTTATTTTGATCCAGATATTCTTGTTCTAGATGAAGCTACTTCAGCATTAGATGCAAAGATAGAAGATGAGATTATGAAAGAGATATATCTTATTTGTAAAGACAAAACATTAGTTATTATTACACATAATGAAAATATTTTGACAGGATGTTCAAAAGTCTATAAAGTTAAAGATAAGAGTATTTTTCCTATTTCTACAGGTAGTGTACTATGAGGATTATTTATGCTACAAGTGAGTTGGATGAGTGGATAGAAGTTGCAAAACAGATGGATGATAAATTTGCTTTGAAACCTATATATTGGATTACTACACCAAAAACTACATCTAGTGTAAGTAAAGCTTTTCCATCTGTAATAACTCAAGATTATATTGATGCGGTTAGAGGAGTATATACCAATATAGATAATTTTGATTATAGAATATCTCTAGATAAAGTAATTTTAGAAAAATATTTATGTTATGAAAAGGTTGCTTTAAAAATGATGGATCGAATGGATCCAACTGCATATAGTTTTAATAGTAGTGAAAGAGTTCAACTGTATTATGATTTTTTATCATATTGGATAAATATTATAACTTTTTTGAAACCTGATTATGTACTTTTTTCTGAATCACCACATGCTCTATTTCATTATATTTTATATGCAGTATGTGTTGAAAATGATATTAAAATACTTAAATTTACGCCAACACATATTAATGGATTAACATTTTTATCTTCATTTATTGATAAAACACCAATAGACTTGGAAGAACAATATTCTAAATTACTTAAAGATTGTAATAATTTGAACTATGAAATAGCAACTAACTATCTTGCAAGTAAAAGAGATAATTATCAAAAAGCATTACCATACTATATGGAAGATATTGTAAAAAAAAGTACTATTTTAGAATCTATGAATAAGTACAAAGATAAACTAATAAGATTTGTAAGAAATAGAGTATTTACAGCTTATAAAAAAGGTAGTTCTTACTCTCTTCATGATGAAAATATCATGAAAATAAATCTTATTTATTATAAAATAAGGGGATTATTTGTTAAATATAAACTTAAAAAATCATATGATAAGTTAGCTATAAAAGTTGATTTTAACCAACCATATATTTATGTTGCATTACATTATCAACCTGAAAAAACTACTTCTCCTGAAGGAGGAGTTTTTGCTGATCAATGGTTAATGATTCACATGTTATCTACACTAGCTCCTAGTGACTGGAAAATCTATGTCAAGGAGCATATTTCTCAATTTTCACAAAAGCTTTATGGCGAGCAGGGACGAAATCATGATTTTTATATAAATATTGCCTCATTAAAAAATGTACAATTATTAAAAAGTGAAATAAACTCATTTGATCTTATTGATCATTCAAAGGTTGTTGCTACTGTTACTGGTACAGTTGGATTAGAATCTGTTATTAGAGGAAAACCAGTATTTAGTTTTGGTTATGCATGGTATAAAATATGTAAAGGTGTAATAGATATAAAAAGTAGTACGGATTTACAGAAAGCATTTAATTTTATTGAGGATGGTTATGTGATTAATCCAGAAGATGTAGATGCATTTTTGTATGCAGTAGAAGATATTTCGTATTTATGTTATTTAAACTATGGAAATAAAATGGGTGTTTCTTTTGCCGAAGAAGAGAATATAGAAAACTTAGTAAGTTGTTTATCAAATTATTTTAATAAGATTTAAAAAGTGCAAAAACTATCAATAGAGCAACTTCTAGAACTTGAAAATAGAGATCGGTTATGGGATTATACATTATTTGAATATCCGCTCTGGATTCATTGTAGAGAACCCTTGCTAGAATCAGCAATTATGGCTGAACGAAAAATACCTAAGTTTCAGGTTGCTGTGATGTTTAAAAGTTCTATTCAAACTATGAAATTTTTATTTTCACAAAAAAAGTATGATAATGTTTATTTTCTAATGGAAAGAGCTGAACTTTTAGAGATATACCGACAGGATAAGAGCTTAAAAAAATTACTTTTTCTTAATCCTGAACAGGAAAAGGTATATAAGGGTAATGATTATATAAATAGTAATTTTTTTAGTATGTTCCGTTTTATTAGTCGAAAAATCGCATTTTTATTATTTTGGAAAAAATATAGAGAAGTTAGTATAGCTTTTTCTAATTCAGTAGATAGTAAAAATTTAATACCTTATATCAAGGTTGCCCTAGGTGATGCACTTTTTTTAAAATTTCTCTCTTTAATATTAAATAAAAATAGTAAAAAGTTTTATACTGGAGCTGTAATCCCCATGGGAGAGAAATTTATAAATTTGCTAAACTCCTATGAAGTGCAACACGGAGTAATTCATCCCTCTCATATTGGTTATATAGGTTTGCCAGAGGTGAAAAATAGTTTAATTTTATACTCTGAAAGATATAAAAATATTTTGAAAGAAAATAATTATGTTGGTAGTCTTATTGTGAAAGATTATAAAAAAATATTTTTTGAGAAAAAAGTTAATCGTAATTTTTTTATTGTTATCTATACACAACCTGATGAGAAGATGCAATTGGATATTGATAAATTTTTTAAAAAATATAATCCCAATGATGTTTTTATACAGAGACATCCAAAAGATTATTATGATTATTCTATAGAAAGCAAATATTTTGTTAATGCAACTACTCCTTTTGAGGTCAAGTATCCTATTTTTTTTACAAGTAGTGTGATGGAGAATTTTACAACCTATAATAAAACATGTTATATTTATGATTTAAAATATCCTAATTTAAATCTTATTGATTTTTTAGATATCTTTACTATAGGTTCTGAGTCAGAAGTAATAATTATGAAAAGTTTAAATGATATTTATATAGATATAAAAGAGAATAAAAAATGGAAAAAATAGCTATAATCATGTCTGTGTATAAAAATGACAAATTATCAGAACTAAAACAAGCCATAGAAAGCCTTTATGATCAAACTCAAAAAGCAGATATATTTATACAGCAAGATGGAAAGCTATCAAAAGAGTTAGAAAAATTTTTAGATAATGAGTTAAGACTTAAGAAAATTTTTTATTTAGGAAAAAGAGATAGAAATTTAGGACTTTCTTCTAGTCTCAATGAACTTTTAAATATAGTACTTTTAAAATATAGTTATATTGTTCGTATGGATGCTGATGATATTTCAGTATCTACACGGATAGAAAAGCAAGTAGAGTTTTTGGAGTCACACTCTGATATACAAGCTGTTGGTGGTTGGATAGAAGAGTTTAATATAGATACAGGTGAGAAGCATATTATTAGATATGGTGAATTTCATAATGAGTTGAAAAAGAATCTTTTAAAAAGAAATCCTTTGGCTCATGTAACAATATGCTTTAGAAATACTTTTTTTAATACAATATCTTCTTATGATGCAGAAAAATTAAATGAAGATTTTGATCTATGGATTAGAGCATTTAAACAAGATGTTAAATTGCACTGTTTGCCTGAAGTTTTAGTAAAAGTTCGAACTAGTAATGATTTCTTTGCAAGACGAAAAAATTTTAGACGGGCAAAAGAGGTAATGTTACTAAAATTTGATGCAACTAGAACTTTTGGATTTGGTATTAGAGGTTATTTTTATGCTGTGGCACATTTTGTGCTTTTTTTGCTACCATCGAGTATTAAAATATATTTATATAAAAACATGAGAAATTAAATATACTTAATAAGTAGGTAGTATTAAATATGAATTAAGAGGCTATCTCTTTAATATTTGCTTTCTTTTTGAATTTAATCTCTTTCTTTTTTCTTATTTTTTTGCTATTATCTTGACTAATTGATATTATAATTGAGTGTTACAATAGCTCATTATTATATTCATTTTGTAGTTTTGTGACTTTACATTTTTAGAATAGAAAAAATATAATATATTATCTTAAGGATAGAAAATGAAATTTTTAGAGTTGCCAAAAGAGAATCTTTCAAAAGATACTATTTTTGGACTAATATTAATAGCATATGTATTTAGTATTGCTATGCGTCTGATTTGGGTTTACCAATTTAATGATGAAGAGAGCTTCCATTGGATGGGGCAGTTGATGATTAATACTAATGATGGGTATTTTTTTGCAAGTGGTGCCCAAACGGCTTTGGAAAATATGCATACTTTTAACCCTAGAGATCCTAGTTGGTTAGATTATGGTGTAACATTTTTGACTGTTTTAGTTACTAAATTAACACCTATTTCTTTAGAAACAGTTACCCTTTTTATGCCTGCATTTGTTGCAAGTTTAGTTGTAATTCCTATTATTCTAATAGGAACACTGTTCAATGCACCGCTTCTTGGTTTTTTTGCTGCATTGATTGGTTCTATTGCTTGGAGTTATTATAATCGTACAATGACTGGTTATTATGATACAGATATGTTTGCTGCTATGGCACCTATGTTTGTGCTTTACTTTTTAATTAATTCTATTGAAGAGTATAAATTAAAAAGTGCACTGTATGCCTCTTTGGCAATTATTATATATCCATTTTTATATGATCAGGGTAGAGCTGTTGTTTTTGCTATGGCAGTCATCTATTTCATATATTTAGTTATTTTTCATAAAAATGAAACAAATACATATAAATCTATTATTCTTGTTTCATCTGCAACATTCCCAATTGGCATATTATTTCCATCTCCCATAAGTTATTTAATTCAAATGGCAGTTGTTTCTGGGATATATTTTTTATTACAAAAAAAAGAGCTTGAATTAAAAAAGTATATATATTTATCAATAGTTTCTGTATTATTATTTTTATATTTTGGCAATGTTTTCTCTTTGGTTCTTGGTAAGGTATTCTATTATTTAGATAGAAGTACAGAGTCAGTAGGATTACACTTTTTTCAGGTAAATCAAACAATAAGGGAAGCTGGTACTATACCATTTGAGACTATGGCAAATCGTATTAGTGGCTCTACTATTGGTGTGATTGTAAGTTTAATTGGTTATATTTTACTTGTAATTAGATATCGTCCTTTTATTTTAGCACTTCCTCTGATTGGAATTGGTGTTTTCTCTCTTATTGGTGGACTTAGGTTTACAGTTTATGCTGTGCCAATTGCGGCAATTGGTGCGGTTTACCTATTTTATGTAATAAGTAATTTTATATCAAATAGATGGCTAAAATATAGCTTTATTGCACTTATGAGTGGAGTAATGCTTTATCCAAATATTACTCACATTATAGAATATAAAGTACCAACAGTTTTTAATAAATCAGAAGTAAAAATCTTAGATCAGCTTAAAACTATTGCATCCCCTAAAGATTATACACTTACTTGGTGGGATTATGGTTATCCAATTTGGTATTATAGTGATACAAATACTTTAATAGATGGTGGTAAACATAGTAATGATAATTTTATTATTTCCAAAATTTTGGCGACGGATAGTCAGATTCAGGCTGCAAACTTGGCGAGGCTTTCTGTAGAGACCTATATAGATAGTAATTATAGTGTTGTTGCAGATACAATTTTTAAGAATAGACAAAAAGATCAACTCGATCCAAATATGTTTTTGGAGAATTTAAAATCAGAAGATTATCAATTACCACAAAAGAGTTGTGATATTTATCTATATCTTCCGTATAAAATGCTTGGTATATTTCCTACTATTTTACAGTTTTCAGATCTCGATTTGAGTACTGGAAATAAGGTAAAAAGTAGTTTTTTCTACTACTCTTCTCGATTTATTCAGGATAAGGGTATTATATATTTAGGTAATAATATATCTTTATATAAAAAAACAGGGATGTTACATTTAGGAAATAGAAAGGTTCCATTAAAAGAGTTTATTACTGTTGGATACTCAATGGATGGTAAATTATTAAAAGATAAAAATATGGTTAATCCAAATGCCAATATTTCGTTGATCTTTTTAAAAAGTTATGGATCATTTATCCTTTTAGATGAAAAGATGTTAAATTCTACTTTTGTAAAATTGTTTATTTTAGAAGAGTATGATAAAGATCTATTTGAACCAGTTATTATGGATCCTATGACTAAAATATATAGATTAAAGAGATGATTTATTTTATTTTATTTGTTTTTTCAATTGTTTTTACGCTTGTAGTTCGGTATATAGCACTAAAAAAGAGTCTGTTGGATATTCCAAATGATAGAAGTTCACATGTATTACCAACGCCTAGAGGTGGTGGAGTAGCAATTGTAGTTACATTTTATATTGGACTTTTTTATCTCTTTTTTGTTGCTCATCAGATTGAGAGAGAGCTTTTTTTAGGTCTTTTAGCTGGGATACCTATTGCCTTAATAAGTTTTTTGGATGATATTTATACGCTTTCTGCAAAGATTCGTCTTGTTGTTCAGATTAGCTCATCTTTTTTGGCTCTCTATCTTGTTGGTGGTTTTAGTCAGACTCTATATGGTGTATCATTAGATGGTTGGTTATTAAATATTTTTGTTGTTTTATGTATGGTTTGGCTTACTAATTTATTTAATTTTTTAGATGGTATTGATGGTTATGCATCTAGTGAGGCGATTTTTATCTCTATGAGTGCTTATGTTTTATTTCATGAGGCAATTTTTCTAGTTCTTACTGTTAGTGTTTTAGGTTTTTTGATATTTAATTGGCATAAGGCTTCTATATTTATGGGTGATGTAGGAAGTGCTTTTTTAGGATTTATTTTTGCTGTATTTGTATTATATTTTTCAAGAGAGTTTGATGCTGTTTCAACTTGGATAGTTTTATTAGGACTATTTTGGTTTGATGCTACATTAACACTTTTGAGAAGATTAATGAACGGTGAAAAACTTTCAACTGCACATAAAAAACATGCTTATCAGCGTTTAGTACAAGTTGGTTTTTCCCATGAAAAAGTGGTTTTATTGGGTATGGGTGTAAATTTAATAGGATTTTTAGTGCTATTGTCGTTAGATGAGAACAACTTTTATCTTTTTGTTCCTGTTTATATTTTATTTATTTATATATTGGTATTAATTGTAGATAGGTATAGAAAATTTGATAAGGACTAATAGGTTAAGATGTTTATTTAAACCATCACCACTAAAAAGGGCTATTTTTTTTGTAATAGCTGATGCTATATTACTGTTTTTTTCATTTTCAATGGCATATCAGTTACGATTTAATTTTCATATACCAGATGAACATGTTATAGGTTTTTGGCATCTGGTTTGGATTTTGGTGCCTCTAAAAATTTTCTTTTTTTATATTTTTAAAGTATATTTTATAGCTTGGAAATATTTTGTATTTAGAGATGTTAATAAGTTTTTAAATGCACTAGTATTAGCATATTTTTTATTTATGGTTATAGTAATTTTTTTCTATGATGGTGCTTTCCCTCGTACTGCTATTTTAATTGATTTTTTACTATCATTTTTACTCTTGTTAGCTTTTCGATTTTCTAAAAGATTTGTACAAAATATTGTTGTTACTGATAATACTAAACCAACACTTATTATTGGTGCTAATAATAGGGCTATGAGTGTAATTGCTAGTAGTTTTAGTAGTGAAATTGACTATTTTCCTGTGGCAATTATTGATGATGATAGAACTATAATTAACTCTTATTTATCAAATATTAAAGTACATAGTTTTGATGATTTGGAATTTTTGGTAAATAAGTATAATATTAAAAGTGCTATTATCACAAATAATTATAAATCTGAAGAGCTTGATAGAGTATTTGAACAACTTAGTAAAGTAGGTGTAACAGATATTAAACTCTCCAAGCTTTTGGGAAATAAAAATGAAAAACTTATAGATTTATCTATTGAAGATCTTCTTGCTCGCCCTCCAAAAGATTTGGATCTTGAAAAAATTGCCTCTTTTGTTAGAGATAAAGTGATTATGGTTACAGGTGCTGGGGGTAGTATAGGCAGTGAAATCGTTAGACAGTGTGATAAATTTGGAGCAAAAAAACTGATATTGTTAGATCATAGTGAATATAATCTCTATACAATTTATGAGGAGATTAAAAAGACGCCTACAGTTGCTTTAATGCAGTCGGTTGTTGATAGAAAGATTTTAGAAAAAAGTTTTAAACTTCATAAACCAGAGATAGTTATTCATGCCGCGGCTTATAAACATGTCCCTTTATGTGAAGATAATATTGAAGGTGCAATTTTAAATAATATAATTGGTACAAAAAATACAGTTGATCTTTCTATCGAGTGTAATGTTCAAAAATTTATTTTTATATCTACAGATAAGGCAGTGCGTCCAACCAATGTCATGGGTACAACAAAGAGAATTTGTGAATTATACATTCAAAATGTTGATTCTAAAAATACTCTCATGAGTGCTGTAAGGTTTGGTAATGTATTAGGTAGTAGTGGTAGTGTAATTCCAAAGTTTAAGTATCAAATAGAGAACAATATACCCCTTAGTGTCACTGATCCAGAGATTACTAGATATTTTATGTTGATACCAGAAGCTTGTCAACTTGTATTACAAGCTGCTTCTATTGCAAAAAATAGAGAACTTTTTATTTTAGATATGGGAGAACCTATTAAAATTATTGATCTCGCAAAAAAGATGCTTAAAATTTATGGTAAAAGTGAACTTGGCATGAAATTTGTAGGTCTTAGAAGTGGTGAGAAGCTTTATGAAGAACTTTTGATTGATGATAGTGACAAAGATACTATTTATGACTCTATTTTTGTTGCTTCTCCCACAACATATGATATTAATATATTAAATGAGCAAATTGAGAGATTATTAGTCTCTGAAAATAGATTAAAAGTTTTAAAAGAGATTGTTCCAGAATTTAATCATAAAGTTGTATCAAGTCCCATGAATGAGCATAAATTTAAATAAAAATTCGATATTTTTCTGATATAATCGAATCTGTTGCTATGAGCAATGTTTATAAAAACTAAGGAATAATGAGTGAATAAAGATAAAAATTTGTTAAAAATAATTTTAGTTTTAATGTTTGCAAGTCAGATAATGTTTGCAAAAATAACGGCTGGAGATATTAATAAAGGTGATAAGGTATCTATTGTACCTTTGCAAGGTCATGCATTAAGTATTACTAAAAAAGAGGGATTTTATGGGGATGGTTTTTTTAATTTTACTATTTTAAATAATCAAGATATTATCTATGAGGATAAAGATCAAAAAGATGATGTATATTTGGTTTTTCACGATAGCATAGAAGAGGGTGATCGTGTAGAAATTGATGTAACGAAAGGGCAATATCATTATGAGATTACAAATCTTGTAACTCTTCCTGAACTTGTTTTAGATGCTCTAAAAGATACTCCAGAAGTAGAGTTGAAAGTAAAAAAAGAGATAGAAGAGATAGCAGAAAAACCTACAGAAAAAGAAAAACTGGAAAAATCTATACCTGATCCTATATCTCTTCCTCCTTTAGTTGAGGAAAACATAGTGGAGAAAAAGGAGCAAATTTCAGCTCCTTTAAAAGATACTCCTATGGTGGAGAAAAAAGAGGAGATAGTTCCCGAAGGGAGTTCATCTTTTTTAGATCAGCTTTCAGCTGTTTTGGGGCGATTATTTGGTTTTTCAAAAGATAGTGAGAGTGAAGATAAAAATGAAATTGAGACGAGTAAAAATATAGAGGATGAAACTCTACCTATAGAAGAGCCTATTAAGGTTCTTGAAAATATTCAAGAAAAAAAATCTATTATTACTCCTAAAATAGAACCAGAAGATAGCTCAACCAAAGATAAAGAGTATGAGGTCAAATTAGAAAAAGAGGCAGAGACTATGTTCTTAGAGAGAAGACTCTCTGTACCTACTCAAAATATAGCTCCAACTCCAACGCCGCCGCTTTTGGATACAGGGTATAAAAACGAATATAAAGATATTGAAGATAAGGTAAAGAAAAACGAGAAAATTATTATTGAGAGTAATCCTATTGAGGTACAAAAAGAGATAGTACCAACTCTTCAAGAGAGAGTTGTAGAAAAACCAAAAAAAGTCGAAAGTTTGCCTCAAATAGATACTAAAAAAGAGGAAGAACCAAAATTTACTGAAGAGAAAATTGTTATTACGAAGATTATTGATAAAGAGGTAAATAATAATGTTGCAGATAATACTGCTCCTTCGTCTCTGGATGATCGTGTGCTTGGAAATAGATATCAAGAGCGTAAAAATGGTAAATTGGGAATGAAAGTTTATAAAAATAGCCGACCTGTTACTGCTTGGATTGAAGTTTTTAAATCTGGTACAAGAGAGAGAGTTAAGACATTTTATACCAAAAGAGGGTCAATTCCCAAAAGTGTTAAACTACCAGCAGGAACTTATCTTGTAAAGGCAACTTATCGATCTCCTACTACTAAACATCAAAAAAGTCTTAAAAATGTTGTTATTGAAGAGGGGCGTAGTGTTAATAAAAAAATTGCTTTTTATGATGGTACTCTAAAGGTGAAAGTTACTAAAGATGGGGTTCCTGTTTATGCTAAAGTTGTTGCTTATAAATCGGGTAGTAGAAAGATCGCATCTTATGCTTTTTCAAATAAGCTTAGTGGAAGTTGCTCTTTGATTTTGGAAAATGGTAGATATGATATAAAAGTCAGTAATTATAGAGATAAAAAATCTCTAACAGGAATATCTATAAAAAGTGGAAAAACTAAGAATATCAAAGTTGAATTTTAAAATGTTATAATATTCCTATTAATATAGGGGTAGGAATATTATGGCAAGACTTTCAAATGAAGAGGCATTAGATTTGATTCAAAATGCTGATTTAGCTAAACTTGGTCGTTTAGCAACACAAAGAAAAAGGGAGCTTCACCCTAAAAAAATTACATCTTTTGTAGTGGATCGAAATATCAATTATACTAATGTTTGTTGGGTTGATTGTGATTTTTGTGCATTTTATCGTCATGCAAAAGATGATGATGCTTATGTTTTGAGCTTTGAAGAGATTGGTAAAAAGATAGAAGAGCTTATTGAGATTGGTGGTACTCAGATCCTTTTTCAAGGAGGAGTGCATCCAAAGCTCAAAATTGAGTGGTATGAAGAGTTGGTTGAATGGATAAGTACAAACTATCCAACAATTACTATTCATGGATTTTCAGCAATAGAGATAGATTATATTGCAAAAATATCAAAAATATCTTATAAAGAGGTTCTAGAGAGATTAAATGCAAAAGGACTTTTTTCTATGCCTGGAGCTGGAGCTGAGATACTTAGTGATCGTGTGAGAGATATTATAGCTCCCAAAAAGCTGGACTCTAAAAATTGGATTGAAGTGCATCGTCAAGCTCATAAAGTTGGTATTAAATCGACTGCTACTATGATGTTTGGAACTGTTGAGAGTGATGAAGAGATTATAGAGCATTGGAATATGATTAGAGATTTGCAAGATGAAACTGGTGGTTTTCGTGCTTTTATCATGTGGAGTTTTCAACCAAGTTTTACAAAATTAGCAGCAAAAATACCAACAATTACAAAACAGTCATCAAATAGATATTTAAGGCTTTTAGCTGTGAGTAGGTTATATTTGGATAATTTTCCAAATATTCAAAGTTCATGGGTTACTCAAGGTAGTTATATCGGTCAATTATCACTCATGTTTGGTGCAAATGATCTAGGTTCTACTATGATGGAAGAGAATGTGGTGGCTGCTGCTGGAGCTGTAAATAGAATGAATCAAGAAGAGATGGTTCGTTTGATTTCAGATATTGGTGAGATACCTGCGAAGCGAGATACCGCTTATAATATTTTAGAAATTTTTGAGGAAGTAAAGAGTTGAAATTAATAATTACAATAATAATGGTATTACAAGGAGTTTTATTGAGTGCGTCATTAGAGAAAGTAGAAGTTTCTGGAGTTTTGGCTCCAGTGATTTTTGAGAAAGATAGTACATTACCAATTACCTCTTTGCAGGTGATTTTTCAAAATAGCGGTAGTATAGAGGATAAATCACTCTCTGGATTGGCAAGATTTGGTGCAAATATTTTAAATGAGGGTACAAAAAAGTTAGGTTCGGTCGCTTTTGCAAATGAGTTAGAAAAGAGTGCAATTGGACTTAGTGTTCATAGTGGAACTGAAACATTTGTGATTGAACTATCATCTTTGAAAGAGAAGTTTGCTGAAGGTATTAAGCTTCTCAAGAATCTCTTAAAAGATCCAAATCTTACTGATGAGAGTTTTGAAAAGATAAAACTACTGATGAAAGCCAAAATTAAAAAGAATGAGAGTAATTTTGACTATATTGGAAGCCTAAATCTTAAACAGATGAGATATAAAGATACTCCTATAGGTCACCCTTTTGATGGTGATGAAAATAGTTTAAATACTCTTAAATTGGAAGATGTCAAAAAATTTATTAATGAACATATTGTATTAGAGAGAGCAATTATTGTGATTGGTGGAGATATTGAGATTGATGAAGCAAAAAAGATCTCAAAAGATATTTTATCAACCCTTCCAAAAGGTAAAAATGAACCTTTAGTTCACTTTAAAGGTATTGAAAAAGTAGATAAAAAAGAGATAATTAAAAATAGTGAACAAGCCTATATCTATTTTGGTGCTCCTTATGATCTAAATATCTCTAGCGATGATGTTTATAAAGCAAAAGTAGGCTCTTTTATTCTTGGCGCTGGTGGTTTTGGTAGTCGTATGATGGAGGAGATTAGAGTCAAAAAAGGTCTAGCTTACTCTGTCTATAGCAATGTTAATTTTAATAAATCTTATACAGATTTTACAGGATATTTGCAGACAAAACTTGAAAGTCAAGAGGATGCTATCAAAACTGTAAAAGAGGTAATATCCTCTTTTGTTAAAGATGGTGTAACCAAAGATGAGTTAGAACAGGCAAAACATTTTCTTTTAGGAAGTGAGCCTCTGCGAAATGAGAAACTCTCTCAAAGACTCTCTCGATCATTTTTTGAGTATTATAGTGGCTTTGAGTTGGGATATAAGAAAAAAGAGCTTGAGAAGATAAAATCACTTACTCTTGAAGAGTTGAATAAATTTATTACCTCTCATAATGAGATTAATATATTGAGTTTTGCGATTGTTAAAAAGTAATGCTTTTTCAAGAGAGAGATAAAGAGAAGTTTCGTAAGCTTCATGTAGAAGATATTTTGGATTTGGCACTAATAGTGCCAAATCAATATGAAAACTTCTATCTCTCATCTTCTCCTTTGATTGGATCTATAAATGTTATAGATGTTACAATTAAATCTACATCTTTTAATCCTAAATATCTTAAACTTAATCTCTTTTCTCACTCCTTTAACTCTTATCTAAATGCCATCATATTTCATCCAAAGAAGTTTCATCAATCACTCTTTAAATCTTCAAAACGACTCTATGTAAGTGGTAGATTAGAACAGAATTTTGATAATTTACAGATAGTTCAACCTCAAGTAGTTGACTCAAGAGATATTAATAGAGTTATACCAAAGTATAAAAGTGTTATTCAAAATATTGCTATGAAAGATTTGATAAATAGATATTTGACAAAAGAGAATCTACAAAAAAGTTCTTTGTCTGATTTTATGATTAAATCAATTTTGGAGATTCATTTTCCCTCTTTATCTTTTGTAAAGCATTATATAGAGAATGGATATAGTCAAAAAACTATTTATGCTCTAAAATATATTGAACTTTTTAATCATGTTCAAAAGTTATCCAAAAAAAAGAGTAATTTTCAATCTAAAAAACCTTTAAATGGTGATATTAAACCTTTTATCAAATCTCTGCCATTTAGATTGACACATGATCAAAAACATGTAATATCTGAGATACAAGAGGATCTAAACTCAAAAAAAGCAGCCAAAAGAGTGATCATGGGAGATGTTGGTAGTGGTAAAACTATGGTTATTTTAGCGTCTGTTATTATGGCTTATCCATCTAAATCTATTCTTATGGCTCCTACGACTATTTTGGCAAAACAGCTTCTTGAAGAGGCTACCAAATTTTTGCCTTCATATTTTAAGATAGGTTTTGTCACCAATAAAACCTCAAAAAAAGATAATCTAAAAGATTATGATTTTCTTATAGGTACTCATGCTCTTCTTTATAGAGAGCTTCCTGAGGCTGATCTTGTTATGATTGATGAACAGCATAGATTTGGAACAAAACAGAGAAATATGATCTCTAAATTGGTATCTAGTGGGGAACTGCATCCTCACTTTTTACAATTTTCGGCAACACCAATTCCTAGAACTCTTAGTATGATTCAATCAAGTATGGTTGATATTAGCCTAATTAAAGAGATGCCTTTCAAAAAAGATATAGAGACTACCATTATTGGTGGAGCAGATTTTCAAAATTTATTGGAACATATGAAGATAGAGATAGCTCATAGTAGGCAGATTATTATTGTATATCCTTTGGTAGAAGAGAGTGAGGTAATAGATTACCAATCTATTGATGAAGCCAAAGATTATTGGATTAAACATTTTGAAAAAGTCTATATTACTCATGGCAAGGATAAAAATAAAGAGGTTGTTTTAGAAAAGTTCCGAGATGATGGAAATATCCTTTTGGCTACAACACTTATAGAAGTTGGTATATCTCTGCCCCAACTCTCTACTATTATTCTTGTTGCCCCTGAGAGGTTAGGTTTGGCATCTTTACACCAACTTCGTGGGCGGGTAGG
>Ga0256914_1002442_pt1 | contig 15506 bp, 13 predicted proteins | sample HulkmetaG_FD_191571 | JGI IMG/M metagenome (GOLD analysis project Ga0256914, IMG submission 191571) | Hydrothermal chimney microbial communities from Main Endeavour vent field at the Juan de Fuca Ridge, Pacific Ocean - Hulk | ecosystem: Environmental > Aquatic > Marine > Hydrothermal vents ... | reverse complement strand
AGAGTGCTAACCTTTAGTTGCAATAACTTTAAATTTTTAATATATTTGTGCGCTAAAATAAATGCACCGATTTTACAAACAGAAACTGTAACTTTTAGGCAGATTAATCATCAAAAGGCAATGAAGTAACATGACTATTGTAGAATTTTGTAGGAGGATTCAATGCCGGCAACGTCTCAGCCAAAAGTAATTATTTTTACGACACCGACGTGCAGTTTCTGTAATGCGGCAAAACGTTATTTTAGAGAGAAAAAAATCAAATTTAAAGATGTGGATGTTTCGCGGGACCGACGAGCCGCCATGGACATGATGCGACGCACCGGCCAAAGCGGCGTACCGGTTATCTTAATCAATAACCGGCCTATCGTTGGTTTCGATAAAGCTAAAATAAATAGACTATTAGGAATAAAATAAAGGAGGGTGCTGTGAAGATCAAACCATTAGACGATCGTGTGCTTATTGAACTGGTTGAAGAACAAGAAGAAAAAGTAGGTTCCATTATTATCCCCGATACGGCCAAAGAAAAACCCCGCATGGGTAAAGTGGTCGCTGTAGGAACCGATGAAGATTTGCAAGAAAAAATCAAAGTTGGAGACAAAGTGATCTTCTCCAAATATTCTGGCGACGAAGTTAAAATCGACAACAAGGAATATTTGATCGTTCAGCGGAGCGACATCTTAGCCACTGTTGAGTAAAATTTAAAGCCCCGATTTTCGGGGCTTTTTTATTTTTGTCTTCTCTTCTATTCTACTGTCACGCTTTTGGCCAAATTTCGCGGTTGATCCACATCGCAGCCTCTTAAAACGGCAATGTGGTAGGCCAGCAATTGCAAAGGAATGACCGTAAGCAATGGGGTCAATGCCTGGCTGGTCGTGGGAATGTAAATAACATGGTCGGCATATTGGGCAATCTTCTCATCTCCTTCATTCGCAATGCAAATAACCCGTCCCTTGCGCGCTTTTACCTCCTGAATATTGCTGATTACCTTGTCGTAAATGGCATCTTTCGTAGCAATAAACACGACCGGCATGTTTTCGTCGATCAAGGCAATGGGGCCGTGCTTCATTTCTGCGGCGGGATAGCCTTCGGCGTGAATGTACGAAATCTCCTTTAGCTTTAAAGCGCCCTCCAGTGCCACGGGGAAATTGTACCCCCGTCCCAGGTACAAAAAGTTACGCTGATCTTTGTACAAACCTGCCAGTTCCCGAATGTAATCGTTCTGATCCAAAATGCTCTGAACGTTCTCCGGAATTTTTAGCAAATCGTCCAATAATTGCTTACCCTGTACCACCGACATGTATTTCTTGCGTGCCATAAGAATGGTGATGAGCACAATTGCCGTTACCTGTGAGGTAAACGCCTTGGTACTGGCCACTCCTATTTCGGCCCCGGCATGAATGTACACCCCGGCATGTGTTTCACGGGCAATGGTTGAGCCGACAGCATTGACAATCCCTAAAACCAGAGCGCCTTTGTGCTTGCCTTCGCGCAAAGCCGCCAGTGTATCGGCCGTTTCCCCCGACTGGGAAATGGCAATAATAATGTCGTTCTCATTGATGATGGGATTGCGATAGCGAAATTCCGAAGCATATTCCACCTCCACCGGAATGCGGCAAAACTCTTCCATCAAATATTCCCCGATCAGCGCCGCATGCCACGAGGTGCCCGAAGCCACAAAGATGATGCGCCCTGCCTGAAGCAATTTGTCTTCCACATCGCGCAGGCCGCCCAGCTTGACCAAACCTTCTTCGCGTAAAATACGTCCGCGCATGGTGTCCATGATGGTCTTGGGCTGCTCGAAAATTTCCTTGAGCATGTAATGTTCAAATTCGCCCTTCTCAATATCGCTAATTTCCAGCGTAATTTTTTTAATTTGCTTTTCGATTAACTTGTTCTGGATGGTTTTGGTAATAACGCCCTGCCGGGTAAGGATGGCCATCTCGTCGTCTTCCAGATAAAACACATTGCGGGTGTGCGGAATAAGTGGCGTAACATCCGAGGCCACAAAAAACTCGTTTTCGCCCACGCCAATTACAATAGGGCTACCTTTGCGTGCCACATAAATCTTGTCCGGCTCGTCTTTATTAATGACCGCGATGCCAAAGGTTCCTTCCACCTTCAGCAAGGCCTCACGAAAGGCCTCCTCAAAGCTGTGTCCGGTACGGTACAATTCTTCGATTAAATGGGCAACCACCTCCGTATCGGTGTCCGATTTAAAAACATGCCCGGTTTGTTCCAGCAATTTTTTCAATACCGAAAAATTTTCGATGATCCCATTGTGGATAAGCACGATGTTTCCGGTGCAATCGGTGTGGGGATGGGCATTGATTGTGTTGGGCTTGCCGTGCGTAGCCCAACGGGTGTGACCAATTCCCACCACTCCCCGGGGCATGGCGCCGTTCAAAGCTTCTTCCAGCTTGCGAATTTTTCCCACTTCCTTAACCAAATGGATCCCTTGCTCGTCCAGTGTGGCAATTCCCGCCGAATCATAGCCTCGATATTCCAGACGTTTTAAGCCGTTTATTAGAATGGGCGCTGCTTCCCGGTTGCCCAAATATCCAACAATCCCGCACATAATCTACTCCTTTTTACTACCTCACAATAATCTAATTTCGATTTTTTTTATTTACAAGAAACTTCCTCACAAAAAATGATCAGTGAAGTATTCGGCCGAATACTTTTAATCTTAACTTGTGAACGGAGCAATAATCCGGCAAAAAATAAAAAAGCGGGGAATACGACGTGTTGGGCCTTTTCCCCGCTAACACCAAGGTAATTTTCAGATCGACTCAGGCTTCCGGGCCTGCCTTTTTAACTTCATCGGAAACATACGTTTCGTACTGTTTAAAGTTCTCCACAAACTTGGTGGCCAATTCTTTAGCCTTTTGCCGATACGCCTCTTTGTCTTGCCAGGTGTTTTCCGGAATGAGAACCTCATTAGGTACCCCGGGACATTCCGTGGGGACATGCACCTTAAAAATGGGATCTTCCACATAGGGTACATCATCCAGTTTGCCGTCTAAGGCCGCGTTTAGCATTGCCCGGGTGTATTTGATTTCCATACGATGCCCGATTCCGTACGGGCCGCCTGTCCAGCCCGTGTTAACCAGCCAGCAATTTACCTGATGCTTCTTAATTTTTTCACCCAACAATTTGGCGTACACCGAAGGATGCTGCGGCATAAAAGGTGCCCCGAAGCAGGTACTAAAGGTTGCCTGCGGTTCGGTTACACCGCGCTCCGTACCGGCCACCTTGGCGGTGTAGCCCGAAAGGAAATGGTACATAGCCTGTTCCGGCGTTAAGCGGGAAATGGGAGGCAAAACGCCGAAGGCATCGGCAGTCAAAAACACAATATTCCGGGGATGCCCCGCCTTTCCTTCTTCTACGATATTCTCCAGATGGGTAATGGGATAGGAAGCACGGGTGTTCTCGGTAAAGGTAGAATCGTTGAAATCGGGGCGTCGCCAATAAGAATCAATGGCAACATTTTCCAGAATGGTTCCGAATTTTCGTGTGGTTTCCCAAATTTCCGGTTCGGCCTCCGGGGAAAGGCGAATAACCTTTGCGTAACAGCCACCTTCAAAATTAAAAACGCCGTCGTCACTCCAGCCGTGTTCGTCATCCCCGATTAAGGCACGGCTCGGATCGGTGGAAAGCGTGGTTTTTCCGGTTCCGGAAAGCCCGAAAAAGATGGCGGTATCGCCCTTAGGCCCTACATTGGCGCTGCAATGCATGGAGAGAATATCCTTTTTGGGCAGCAGATAATTCATTACGGTAAAGGCCGATTTTTTGATTTCGCCGGCATAGCTGGTTCCGCCGATTAAAATCAATTTCTCTTTAAAATTCACCAGAATGAACGCTTCGGAATTGGTGCCGTCGAGCTCCGGCACAGCATGGAACTTGGGCAAATCGATAATGGTGTATTCCGGAACATGATTTTTAAGCTCGTCCTCATCCAGAATACGAATGAACATGTTCCGTGCAAATAAAGAATGCCAGGCATATTCGGTAATTACGCGCAAGGGAATGCGGTGCTTTTCATCGGCACCCACGTAACAATCCTGCACAAAGATATCGTTACCCTGCAAATAAGCCTGCATACGGTACCAAATTTGATTGAATTTTTCCTCACTAAAAGGTCGATTGACATCTCCCCACCAAATTTCATGTTCGGAAGTAGGTTCCTTAACAATAAATTTGTCATTGGGCGAACGACCGGTAAAAGAGCCGGTACGAACCACCACCGGTCCCAGATGGCTTAACAACCCTTCGCGACGGCGAATGATTTGCTCGTAAAGAATCGGGGTGGTTAAATTCCAATACACATTGTTCAAATTACGCAGGCCGAGGTAATCCAGATCGGGTTCTCCCTGCAAAAAATGTTGATACGACATAGGACCTCCTTTTAAATACGACAACACTTTATCTTCGGTAAAACTTTGTGCAGGTTTAATGTAGCTAAAACGCACGGCGATTCAAAATTATTGCCCGGTAATAAAAATTATGGTAGCTTTTAACACCTTATTTAATCGAAAGGAATCACCATGCGTATTAAATTTGTCTTTGCCGTATTTCTGTTCTCCCTTTTTGTAAGCAGCGCAAATGTGCTTTTGGCGCAGGCCAGGCCTGCCAAACATTTTAAAATTGTCACACGCAAAGAATGGGGCTGGAAGCCTCCAGCCTTTACTTTACCCGAACAGCAAATAAAACGCATTACCATTCATCACAGCGGGGTGATCTTCAAACAGGATGAAGATGTTGTTAAATATCTGCGCCATTTGCAGGAATGGAGCCGCACGGAAAAGCACTGGATGGACATCCCCTACCATTACATGATTGCCCCGGACGGGACAATTTACGAAGCCCGGCCGCTTAAATATCCCGGTGACACCAACACTACCTATGATCCCCGGGGGCACGCGCTTATTTGCGTGCTGGGCAATTTCGAAATTCAAAAACCCACCCAACGGCAACTGGATGCTCTGGCCTGGCTTACCGCACAACTGGCTCTTAAATACCACGTACCTTTAGATAGTGTCAAGGCACACAAAGACTATGCCGAAACGCTTTGCCCCGGGAAAAATCTTTATCGTTACTTACAGAACGGAACATTGAAAAAAGAAATCAAACATTATGAGCATCCGGACTCCCTGCTAACCCCACCCCTGCGCAGGCAGGAATAATTTTACGGTACAATTGCGTATTAATAAACAAAAAAACAAAGCAGAGGAGAAATCATGCTTAGTAAAACCATCGAAAAGGCCTTGAATGATCAAATTACCTTCGAATTCTATTCTGAGTATCTCTACCTGGCAATGGCCGCCTATTGCGATTCCATCGATTTGGGAGGCTTTGCCAATTGGCTGGTAGCTCAGGCCGAAGAAGAGCACAGCCATGCCTTGCGTTTATTTAAATACGTTCAGGATCGTGAGGGACGTGTTATTCTGGGTGCTCTGGAACAGCCGCAAAGCGACTTTGAAGACATCGTAGCTTTGTTCGAGCAGGTGTTGCATCACGAACGGAAAGTAACCGCCCGCATCACCGAAATTTACGAACTGGCCGTTAAGGAAAAAGATTACCCCACTCAAATCGAGATGGAATGGTTTATCAAAGAACAGGTGGAAGAAGAAAAAAGTGCTTCCGATATTTTAAAGCAGGTAAAGTGGGTAAAAGACAACCCCATGGGGCTGCTCATGCTCGACCAACAACTGGCCCAACGTCAGCCCAGTGCACTTCCCGCCGGAGAAAATGAATAACACATTTAAACACCGTTTACCCAAAAAGGCTGCCCGCAGGCAGCCTTTTTTTATGGACACATTTCCACGTTCTATTTTCCGCTGATATTCTTGAAGTATTTGTAGAACTCACTTTCGGTCGTTAAAATCAGCCAATCTTTATCCGAAAAAGTCGATTTGTACGTTTCCAATGTTTTAAGAAAGCGGAAGAAATCGCGTGTTTCCGCATTACGGTTGTAGGCGCTGGCATAAATGCTGGTGGCCTCGGCATCGGCCTTTCCCTTTATTTCCTGGGCCATACGATAAGCCTCGGACTGAATTTTCTTCAATTCCCGTTCTTTGGCGCCTAAAATTTTGGAAGCCTCGCCCTGGCCTTCGGAACGATATTTCTCGGCAATGCGTTTTCGTTCCGTAATCATACGCTCGTAAATTTTCTTCTGCACTTCTTCTACGTAATTGATGCGTTTAAACCGCAAATCCAGCAATTGGATGCCTAACTCCCGGGCACGCGGGCCGGCCGCCGCCAATATTTCCCGGGTTATTTTCTCCCGACCGTATTTAATCGTGGGAAAAACATCTTCGATGCTATTGTCGGACAAAGACGAATCGCTCATGGCAAGTGGTTTGCGATTGGTACTGCGTACCAATTCCACCAGGTTGTGTTTGGCAACTGCATTTCGTGTTTCACCGTCCAGAATATCATCCAGACGGGCCTGAGCGCCACGCTCATCACGGACACGCTGAAAGAACAACAGCGGATCGGCAATACGCCACCGGGCGTACGTATCGACCCAAATAAAGCGCTTATCTTTGGTAGGTACCTGATTGGCATCGCCATCCCATTCCAAAAAGCGTTTTTCAAAAAAAGTCGCATCTTCGATGAAGGGAATTTTAAAATGAATCCCCGGTGTGGTAATCGGTTTGCGTACCGGTTTTCCCATACGCGTAATGATAACCTGCTCGGTTTCGTTGACCACAAAGCCGGCAGACACAATCAACAAAAAAACAATGGCTCCCAGAGTTCCTAAAATAATGAGTTTTCTATTCATTTTTGTTCTCCTACCTTATCCAATTGAAACAAAGGCAAGATACCGGTACTCTTCTTATCCAGAATCAGTTTACGTCCCACCTTGGTCAAAACATCGTTCATAGTTTCCAGATACATACGTTGCTTGGTTACTTCTTTGGCTTTGCGATATTGATTGAACAGCGCATTAAACCGGGCTACATCTCCCTTGGCCTCATTAACCCGTTCCAAAGCGTAGCCGTGGGCCTCTTCGATAATGCGCTGGGCTTCGCCGCGTGCCTTGGGAATAACCTTATTGTATTCCGAACGCGCCTGATTGATCAGCTTTTCTTTTTCCTGCTGGGCCTCGTTGACTTCATTGAACGATGGTTTTACTTCTTCGGGGGGATTCACATCCTGCAATACAATTTGATCGACTTTGATCCCCGTCTCATATTGATTGGCCAGTTGCTGTACCTTAATTTCGGCCGCACTGGCAATCTCCTGCCGCCCTACGGTCAGCACTTCGTTCACCGTCCGGTCGCCCACAATTTCACGCATCACCGCTTCGTTAATATCGCGAAAGGTACTTTCCGCATTGCGGATGCGAAACAAATATTTGTACGGATCGGCAATCCGGTATTGCACAATCCATTCCACCTGAGCGGCATTCAAATCTCCGGTTAGCATCAACGACTCTTCATTGTAACGACGCTGAGAATATTGTGTGCGCACTCCCGGGCGAAGGGTTCGAAAACCAAACTCCTGTTTAAGCTGCCGTTGCACAGGAACTTTGTACACCGTCTCGATGCCGAACGGCCACTTAAAATTCAAACCGGGATTAACGGTACGTACGTACTTTCCCAGACGCAGTACCACACCCACTTCTTCCGGCTCGACCGTAAACCAGCTCGAAAAGAAGAACACCACCAGCAGCAAAATTGCTGCCGTCCAGCGCATGGCCTTTCCGGAAAATTTGGGAAGCTGTACATTTTCCACATTAAAACTGTTCGATTGGGCACTCATTCGCACCTCCTTGATCTATGGTTATTTTTTTCGGATACTACCAATACATCTGCCTCAGGTTTTTATTCAAAATTTCCCGACGTTCTGCAAAGTTTGCGTGCAGGCCTGCTTGTGATCCGGTTAATCCAAAACGCAGATTTTCAGGGCATGTCGATATCGGGCAGCAAAGATTAATGTACGAGGCCGGCTCGTTTTTGTTCAATAATAAAAGCTCGTGCCATTTTGGAATGAGAAGGAATAAAATTTTTACGTGAGAAAAAATCATAAATACACACGAGATTTAAAACGCGGTTCAAATAAATGAATTAAAGAAACTCCGGCTAAAAATCCTCCCACATGGGCAAACCAGGCCACGCCTCCCTGCAAACCCGGAACGAGCGACGTCCAACCGTTAAACAATTGGAACAGAAACCAGAGTGTCAACAAAAGTGCGGCGGGAATGTGAATAATGTCGATAAAAATGAACAGGAAGATGAGAACCGTTACCCGGTTTCGCGGGAATTTGACCAAATAGGCCCCGAGTATGCCGGAAATGGCACCGCTGGCTCCGATCATGGGAACCGTGGAATTCGGCGCTAAAAAAGCCTGAAGCAAGGCGGCAAAAACTCCCATCAAGATGTAAAATATCAGGTAGCGCACGTGCCCGAGGGTGTATTCCACATTGTCGCCGAAAATGTACAAATACAGCATGTTCCCGAACAAATGCCCCAAGCCACCGTGCATGAACATCGAAGTAAAAATCGTGAAAATCGCGTAACCCTGCTCTCCGGGCGTAAAAAGTCTGGCCGGAACCAATCCGTACGTAAAAGCGAATTCTTGGGTGTGTTGCTGCCAGAAAAAGTAGACCAAGATGTTGGCCGCAATCAATCCGTAATTTACAAATGGTGTGTATCCCTTTGGGCTTTCGTCGGCAATGGGAATCATGGATTTACCTTTTTTTAACAATACTAAATAATACGGATTTTTTCGTCCAATTTCCAGCCATATCCTGCACTGTGGCTATCACAACGTGTTTCCCCGGTTTTAACGTCCAATGAGGGCGCCCCACGACAATGTGACGTTCCGGATCCCATTCCGCGACAACAAAGGTACTGTCCACAAACAACCGGATGTTGCGGTCGCTGCCAATTCCCGAAAGCGAATCGAGCAAAGAAAAACGAATTTCTTTGAGTCGTGTCAACGTTGCCCCCTGCTTCGGGGCCAGAATTTCCACCAACGGGGCTGTCGTATCTGCCGCCAGCACATAGTGCCCCAGCAAGCGCGTTTTTATTTGCACCGAACGAGTCAGAGAATCGCACCTTCCCCCGAAAAACGACAAGGCACCCGATGGGGTCAAACCATACATCCCTATTTTGTGCCAATAAGGCCGCAGAGAATCACAGCGGATCTGAATGGTAACCCCTTTGCGTAAAATTTGCGGATACCAATCAAAAGCGTACAGCGGGCTCAAAATCGGCACGCCCGAAATGCGGGGCAAGGTGTCGCTGACCCGAACCGTAAAAAGGGTGGTATCGTAAACGGCATCCGCAACACTTTGCAAACGCAATCGATTGTCAAAAAAGGCAAAAATCTGTTTTTCTCCGGGAAACAGAACATGGTAAACCAGCGTCGTATCAAATACGGATTTCTGGTTCAGCGTAACAGAAATACGCAACGAATCGCTGTCTGTCTCCGGAGCCGGCAAGACGGCTTCCATGCCGTATTCCGAAACAAACATTGGCCAAACTTGCTGCCGTCCATTCACCTTCAGGGCCAATTGCAGATCATCCCGGCAGGATACTCCGTTCGCACGGAGCAGCCATCGTTTTCCGGCATTCACCAGTTGCCAGGGATGGTAAGGGCAGGAATCGGTTAAGGCAATAAGGCAAGAATACGGTTCCATCTCCCGGGGGCGGATGGTTAAACGCAAATAGGTGTTGTTGGTATCTTTCAAGTCGGTTTTAATGATAAGCCGACGCTTTCCTTCGCCCGTAAATTGGTTTTCCAGAATCTCAAAATATTCCACCGTTTCCCAATGTTTCCGATCCGCCCCCGCCGCAAAAGACAAATTAACAATATCTTTCGGAAGGACAAGTTTAAGAAAAGCCTCGTCGCCGAACTTCCGGGCGAACTCCACCACCGGCCGTTGCGGACTAAGCGTGTGAACGGTTCCCTGCAAAACACTGCTGTTCCCGAAAAAATCTTCCACTTCCAATCTAAAATGGTGCTTTCCGCCGGTAACTTCCAGATAACCGTTGCCCGGTGAGGCGTAGTAAAAGGGCAAACGATTAAACGGTTCGATAAACAATTTACGAAAGCGCTTGTGCAGCAGCGTTTTAAAAGGATAATAAATTTCTACATCGGCCAGACGAGTGCGGGCAAAATCCAGCGTATCGTACGAAACGGCAAAAACCTCCCGATGGTCCCAAAATAAGCGCGCCCGGTAATAGGCCAGATGGTTGTACACGCCATCGGCTTTGTCAAAAGCGCGTAATGCCAGACCAATTTTGCCGTAAACCGCCAAAGAATCTTTTAAGCCGTACAAATTTTTACCCGTCTTTTTCAGGGGAATAATTTGTGGGGAGTGCGCATCGTTGACCAAACTTTGCGCTGTCAGGGGCAGCACCAACAGTTCCTGTAATACAGGGGCGACTTTGTCTTCGATTTCTTTGGCATAAAATTTCAAAGGATTGAGCGGATGGTTCTGCGCATCCCGAATTTCAAAGTGCAAATGAGGCACGCCAATGCCGGTTTGTCCTGTGTACGCCAACAGTTGACCTTTTTTAACCCGCCAATTTCGGGGATACCAGTCAATCGTATACCGGCGATTTCTAACCTGCTGCTCTCTGACCGCCTTTTCCAGAGCCTTGTTAAACTTTTGCAGGTGGGCGTACACCGCCATGCGGCCGTCATCCAGCTTTAAATACAAAACCTTGCCATAGCCAAAAGGCGATACCCGTATGCGGTAAATGCGTCCCGAAGCAATGGCAAAAACGGGATAGCCCTCCCGATTCCATGTTTTAATATCGATGGCCGAATGAAAATGCCCCGGACGATATTCGCAAAAACTGGAAGAAAGCCGCTTGCTGGCCGTCGTGGGCCAATGATAGTTCTGTGCAAAGGCAGAAGAGCCCACGGCGCCCAGCCACACAATCCCCCAAAAAAAGAGTACAAAATTCCTGCGCATATCGATCACATTTTTTCCGTTGTTAAAAATTCTTTGTCACATTACGTTTCAAACGCCGCAGCCCCTAAGTCGTTTTAAGCGCGGCCCGGGCATCCACAACCATCGGGCCCTCTTCCGTCCAGATCATCGGATTTAAGTCCATCTCTTCAATTTCGTCATGCCGGGCCAGCAACTGGCTAAAGTGGCTGATTAGTTGACCTAATGTCTCCCGATCCACGCGGGGCAAATTGCGAAATCCCTCCAGCATTTTTTGTGCTTTTATTTCGTCGATCATGCGCTGAGCCTCGTGCGGACTGAGCGGAGCCAGACGAAAACGAACATCTTTAAGCACTTCCACAAAAATCCCTCCCAATCCGAACATTACAATTGGCCCAAAAGCGGCATCGCGTTTGCCGCCCAGCACCAGTTCCAGCCCACTGCCCATTTGTTTTTGGATGATAAACTGCGGGCTTACTCCTTTGGGCAACAGTTTTTCCGCAATTCCGGACATTTCTTCGAACGCTTGTTTTAAGGCCGCTTCCGAGGCCAAATTCAACCGCACTAATCCATGCTCGGTTTTGTGCACAATATGGGCATTGGCAATCTTCAATACTACCGGCACGTTGTGTTCAGCATAAAAGTCGCGCAATTCTTCCCACCGGGCGCTTACCAAATAGGGCACAACCGGAATGCGGTAACGCTCGAGCAAAGTGAACACAGAAGCAATCGAAGCTTGATTTACCTCCGGAGCACCCGGCTCCAGTTTCGCATCCCGAGGCACTGTATCTGCAGGCATTTCACTGGTTTGCAACTGGGCCTTTAACTGCCCGTAGCGATACATTACGGCCAACGCTTTCGCGGCCGCCTCGGGATAGGAAAAAAGCGGCAGATGCAACCGTTTAAAAATATCGGTCCCGGCTGTTTCGTCACGCTGGGCCATAAGCACCGGAATAATCGTTTTGGATGTCTTTTCAATGACGGGTTGCAAATGTTCGGCGATCCGTGCCGGAGTCGTATCAACCGGCGGCTTGACGATAATCAGAATCACATTGTCCACATTTGGATCGTCCAGTACCACCTGCAAAGCGTCACGATATGTTTCATGCGTGGCGCTGGCAATCATATCTACCGGATTGGTGCAGGCGGCTTCTTCCGGCAAAAAGGCCTTTAACCGTTCGATGGTTTTCTGTTCGAATTTGGCCAACTGCAGGCCATTCTGTTCCAGCGCATCACTGGCCAAAATACCCGGCCCGCCGGCATTGGTTATTATGGCCGTTCGCGGCGACCGAGGAACGGGCTGGGCAGCCAGGGCACGGGCGGCGTCAAACATTTCTTCCAATGTTTCCATGCGCAACACACCGCACTGTTTTAAAAATCCGTCCATCACATATTCCGGATTGGCCAGCGCCCCCGTGTGGGAAGAGGCCGCTTTTTTGCCGCTTTCGGTGCGTCCGGCCTTAACAGCCAAAATAGGCTTTTGTTTCGCCAGGGCACGGGCGGCGTCAAAAAAAGCCCGCGGATTGTCGATGCTCTCCAGATACAGAGTAACCAGGTAGGTGTTGGGGTCGTTTTGCAAAAATTCCAGTACATGGTGGTCGGAAATTACTGCCTTGTTTCCGGTGCTGACAAATATGGAAAACCCCAGGTCGCTTTGTGCCGCCAATTCCATGATCGCCACCCCTAAAGCACCGCTTTGTGAAACGTAGGCCACGTGGCCCGGATTGGGCAAAGTGGGTGAAAACGTTCCGTTAAACGAAACCGCCGGATCGGTATTGAAAATTCCCATGCAGTTGGGGCCCAGCAAATTCATTCCGTATTGCCGGGCAATTTCCACCAGTCTGCGTTCCCGTTCGACGCCTTCGCCGCCAATCTCTTTAAATCCGGCGCTAATGACGATCACATTTTTAATTTCGTTTTTGCCCAAATCCTGCAGTGTATCCAGCACAAATTTGTAGGGCAGCAAAATAACAGCCAAATCGGGTTTTTCCGGTAATGAGTGCAAATCGGGATAACAGGGAACCCCCGAAATTTGGTCGGCCTTGGGATTAACAATGTAAATTTTTCCCGTGTAATGCATGCGTAAAATGGCGTCCAAAAATTTTTTTCCAAGCGAACCTTCCTTGCGCGAAACGCCAATGAGCACAATGGAAGAAGGACGAAAAATTTGCGTTAAATCTGGCATGGAAAATCTCCTTACCTTTCATTATCAGGCGGTTAAGTTCTGCTTGCCATCCGCAAGCAGCATCCGAACTTGCGACTCCCCTAAACTGATGCGCCCGACATGAGCCGGCACAGGTTGGTGGAGCCACCAGACAAATAAAATTTAAATCACTTTTTACCCGAAGAGATAAATATACGGTTTTTTGAGGATGGAGTAAAAGGAGAAATCAATATTAACGGAAGAAAAAACATTTTTACCGGTTAGCGATTATTGCATCGATCTCTTCTTTGAGTTGTCGAAGGTCCAAAGGTTTGCGCAGTACCTTTTTTACACCCAGATTGTTAATAAATTCCAGAGAGTATTTTTCCAAATATGCGCTGATAATAATGATCGGCATTTCAGGGAATGCATTCGATGCCCATCGGGCAAATTCCAGACCATTCATTTGGGGCATCTCAATGTCCACAATGGCCAAATCCGGATGGCTTTTGCCCACGATTTTCATCGCTTCTACTCCGTTTTCCGCCTGTAGTGTTCCGAATTTCTGCATCGTCAGAAAATCGTTGAGCATTTCCCGCACTTCCAGAGCATCGTCCACAATCAGAATCGTTTTCATTTGAAGTCCATCATTTTTGTTAAAATTCTTTGTCGTAACATAAGAGACATCGGCTGTTAGATTCATCAACAAGCATCCTTTTGTCTTTGATATGCCTCCCCTCACCCTGGTTCTGCCCACGCACGAGATGTCGGGTCAGGTCGCACTTTCTTTCGAGAATGATCGGCTATTTCACATCGTTTATAAAAATCTGTCTCTTTTATTTATCGCCTGGAAAAGTAAAAAATTTAGTAAATATTTAGCATGTTATTTTATTTGCACTAAACTTGTGATTCATCGTACATTGAAGCACATTTAAAAAGAGTTAAGGAAAGCCCAGTTATGCTGGAGAAGGTTAAAATCGGACATTTTACCGATTTTCAAAATGCCACTGGTTGCACGGTGATTGTTCCGCCGGAGGGAAACATCGCTTCCGGATGTGCCTTTGGCGCGGCACCGGGCACCCGCGAGCTTGCCCTGCTGCAACCCGAAAAAAAAGTGGAATCCATTCATGCCCTGGTCTTAACTGGCGGCAGTGCCTTCGGTCTTAATGCGGCACAGGGCGTCATGGAAGAATTGGCCCGCCAGGGAAAGGGCTTTCCTACTGATTACGGCCCCGTTCCCATTGTACCTGCCGCCGTAATTTTTGACAAAAATGTGGGCAACGCTCACGCCTTTCCCGGCCCGGAGCATGGGGCTCTCGCTTTGCAAAATGCGCAAAATAATTTTGAGGTGATGGGTAATATTGGGGCAGGAACCGGGGCTACGGTCGGTAAATGGGCCGGATTAAAATTTGCCATGAAGGCAGGAATCGGCATTTCCGTAAACCAGTTTCGTTCGGTCGAAATGCTGGCCGTTACCGTAGTTAATGCCGTGGGTGATGTGCTTGACAAAAACGGTAAAATTCTTGCCGGCGCCCTCGATTCCGCTCACACGTTTTTAGCGGAAAAAAACAACCGGGCGCGCTGGCAGAGCCCAAAGGTAGGTTTGAATCAGAATACCGTGTTGAGCGCCGTTTTAACCAATGCCCGACTGACCAAAACGCAGGCGCACTATCTTGCGCAACGCGTGCATCTGGCTTTGGCACGGATGATCGAACCCTCACATACCAGTTTTGACGGCGATGTTTCGTTTGTGGTCAGTCTCCCGGAAGTTGACGTTCCGATTGATTTGACGGCTGCCATGCTCGGCGAAACCGTGGAACGTTCTGTAATCAACGCCGTTACTTCCTGTGAAAGCATGTTCGGACACGTAGGTTTTAAGGATTTGCAGAGGATGCCATGATCGGCGAAATTCAACAAGCACTTTCGCTTATTAATTTCCGAATTTTTTTGTTCAGCATGGTTCTCTTTCTGGTCGGTTACACACTGGCCCCTCTGGCATATTACAAGCAATGGAAAATTTTGCTGGCCTACCCCCTGTGGATTGCGCGCAAATTGGACAAATTAACTCAAAAAAAATGGACACCCATCGTACTGTTCGTGTTCATTCTTTCCATCAACATTATTTCCCTTTTTGTCGATCTGCTTTCGGGATATGTCCCGGGCCTTCCCTTCTTTTTCGCCATCTGGACGGGGTTAAACATCGGGGTGGTTACTTACCACACGCTGGAGGGACGCTATTACTATCTTTCGCTGCTCAATCCGGTGGCTCTTCTGGAACTTCCTGCCTCGTTTGTGGCTTTTAGCCTGGCCATCGAAATCAATTGCGTACGCCTGTCGTGCCCCTATCTTTCGCTGGAGGCACATTCATTTTCCGTGTATTTCCGCACTTTTTTAGTGGTTGTCATACCTTTGCTTATTTTGGCGGGAATAATCGAAACGTTTGCCATTCGGCTG
>Ga0256914_1002441_pt1 | contig 15509 bp, 12 predicted proteins | sample HulkmetaG_FD_191571 | JGI IMG/M metagenome (GOLD analysis project Ga0256914, IMG submission 191571) | Hydrothermal chimney microbial communities from Main Endeavour vent field at the Juan de Fuca Ridge, Pacific Ocean - Hulk | ecosystem: Environmental > Aquatic > Marine > Hydrothermal vents ... | reverse complement strand
GCGGCGAGCATTTTGCCCCCCTCCCGACCTCCCCCCGTTTCGGCTGGGCCTCACGGTGGGAGGGGCTGGCGATTGACTGCGAAACGTTGCTCGCGGATGGCTCCCTCCCCTGCGAGCGATGGAAAATGAGCGGGCGAGGGAGGGCTGGGGAGGGGGCGACGATGGACGGCAGCCCGGTAGCCCGACCAGCCCCAGCGGGGCTTTGCAACGGTAGCCCGTAGCTTCAGCCGCGGGCGAAGGCGGGCGGGCGCATGATGCGCGCACGGGCCGGTCAACCTGCCGAGTCACAGACTCGCCGGGACACGGTTTTTTAACGGAGGAGCTGGCGGTTTACCACTGCTCACTGACCTACTGACCCACTGGCCTCTGGCCTCTGACCTCTGACCCTCTGACCACTGACCCACTGACCCTCTGACCACTGACCTCTGACCTCTGACCTCTGGCCCACTGAGGGGGCAGCCCCGACGGGGCTTCGCAACGGTAGCCCGTGGCTTCAGCCGCGGGCGGTGGGCGTGCAGGCGCACACACGGGCGCAGGCAGGCACAACCTTCAACCAGCAAACTTTGAACCTGAAATTCTAAGTGCCCGCGATCAACCCGCCGAGTCGCAGACTCGCCGGGACACGTTTTTTTGACGAAGGAGCTGGTGGTTTGCCACTGACCTCTGACCCTCTGACCTCTGACCCGCTGACCCTCTGCCCGCTGACCCGCTGACCTCTGGCCACTGACCGCTGACCTCTGACCCACTGACCGGCTGCGCAGCGGCTCCCTAAGCTGGCTCCCCGTCCCCACCCATCGTTTTCCAAGACAGTTGACAGAAAACTACAAGTTTAGTAAGGTTTAGAGGATGATACGCAAGATGAAAGAAGCTTGGCGCTATCTGCGACAGCAACCGTTGCACAACCAGTTACGATTGCTGCGCTGGAACGCGCCTATGATTGTTCTGGCTTTGGCCGCATTGCAGCAGCTTTTTGTGCAAACAGTAATTCGTCCGCTGGAAACACCATTGGGCTGGTGGCTGGAAGTGCTGGTTTACACCTTAACCGGCAGCATCGCTGTGTGGTGGGGCCTGAGCTACATTGTCAAGAGCGCCTCACGGCAAGCTGAAACTGAGCGGGAACTGCGTATCGCCTTTGCCGAGCTGGAGGATAACCACCAAAAGCTCTTGACCCTGGATCGTTACGGGCGCTACATCGCTGATGCGCCCAATGAGGACGAAGTTTACAAAGTTGCGGTACAGGCGCCTACCCACCTGGCCGAAGCACAATCCACCACACTCATCACCTTTGACGAAGAAAAAAAGACACTAAACCTGGCCATGGCCTGGGGCCTGAGCGATGCGTATGCCCAAAATCTGCGCACGCAACTCAGCAAAGAGGTCCCCTCCGAGCGTTGCCGAACCTGCACAGTGCTGCACGCCCATGTAGAAAGTGATTGTCCGCTGTTTCAGGGCATGCAAAAGACCGCAAAAGAGGATGGCATTCACTCACTGGTGTGCGTTCCCATCAATACAGAGCAAGAGCGGGTGGGTGTGCTGACCGCCTACTTTCCCTCTGCCGACGGCCCCAAAGAGGAGCAGGCTCGCTTGCTCAATATTCTGGGCGGCGTAATCGCCTTTGCCGTGGATAGCTTGCGGGCCCGCGAACGCCAAATCGACGCATTGCAATCCTTGGATAGTGCGTCTCGGGCCAGGCAATCGCTGGAAGGACTGGCATCGCAGACTTTGCAAGCCGCCATGCTGGGGTGGAAGGCCCAGGCTGGCGCAGTCTTTTTATATCAGGCTCAGGATGAACGCTGGATCAGCCTGGCCCGAGAGGGCTTGGGCGATTTCTCATCCCCCCGCTTCAACTTTGCCCAGCAACTCGCCCAGCAAACCTATCAGGATCAAGCCATTATGCTGCAACCCAGCATTGGTGATGACCCCGCCCATGGTTTGGGCAGCGCAGCAGCCTTGCCTCTCATCAGCGATGGCGAAACCTTCGGCGTCCTGTTTCTGGGCACAAATCGGCCACTGGGCTTACAGCAAAGCCATGTCGACCTCTTGCAAACCATCGCACATCAGATAGCGCTGGCGCTGCGCAATGCCCAGCTTTACGATGAACTGCGGCAAACCACCATGCTCCGTGAACGCTATCGCCTGGCCCGTGAATTCCATGATGGCCTGGCTCAGACATTAGGCTATCTCGGCCTGCAAATCGACCGCCTGGAGCGACTCTTCCAGCGGCAACAATATGACCAAATCGAGCGCGAGATGGGAGAATTGCGGCATGTGGTGCGCTCTGCATACGTTGATGTGCGAGAAGCCATCGACGGCTTGCGGCTGCGCTGGGATGACCCCGAACGTCTGGCCGAAAACCTGGCAAACTACGTACAGGATTTTGCCATGCAAACAGGCATCGAAGTCGCTTACACCGCCTCGCCCGAAAATCTAATCGTGTCCACCGAAATCAGCGCCCAGATGCTACGCATTGCCCAAGAAGCCCTGACCAACATCCGCAAACATGCCCAGGCCGATCGGGCTGAAGTCAGTCTGGCGCAAACAGCCAACAAACTCACCTTGCGGGTGGCCGACAATGGCGTTGGATTCCCCGTTTCTGACCGCTCCACCAGCAACAACCATCGCAGCTACGGGCTTAGCACCATGCGGGAGCGGGCCGATAGCATTGGCGGGCTAGTCTCGGTTGTGGCCGGGCCCGGACAGGGAACCGTCATCACCGTCACCGTTCCCCACACCTCCCCATCTCCTGAGCCATCATTATGATTCGTGTACTCATTGCCGACGACCACCATCTCTTCCGCGAAGGCTTGACTCGCATTCTCAGCGACGAAGAAGGCATCGAGGTTATTGCAGCCCTGCGCAGTGGCGAAGAAGCACTGGCCGCCACCAACAGCTATCGGCCCGACGTTGTTGTGCTGGATGTAAACATGCCGGGCATGGGGGGCATCGAGGCCGCCCGACGGCTGCGGGAACACTTCCCCGAGATAGGTATCCTGCTGCTGACTGTTTCCGAAGAGCGGGAAACACTGTTCAATGCAGTGCAGGCGGGCGTGCGCGGCTACCTGCTCAAAAGCAGTACCAGCACCGAGCTGGTCGAGGCCATCTCCCGGGTTTATCGGGGCGAAGCCGCCATCTCACCCCGCATGTCCGCCAAATTGTTGGATGAATTTGTGGCGCTTTCGCAGGGTCAGCGTCAGCGCCCGGAAGATGTTCTCACCGAACGTGAGCGGGACATTTTGCGCTACGTGGCCAATGGCATGAGCAACAAAGAAATTGGCCTGGCGCTCTCCATCTCGCCCCATACGGTCAAGGCACATTTACGGCACATTTTAGACAAACTGGGATTACGTAGCCGTACCCAGGCCGCGGCTTGGGCCGAACGTCATGGGCTAACAGGCCACACCGACCAGATGGCGTAGTCCGATTGGGTTATTGGGGCACCGAATTTAGATACCATCGGCTATTGGTTTCTGTCGGTCAGGCCGACGAAAACCAGTGGGGAAAAGTCGTATAATGCCAATATGAGTACTCAGGTTTTACTAGTTGGTCGCGGCCTCTTTTTGGAAGGTTTAACCCGATTGCTGGAAAACCATCAGGCCGCTGTGAAAGTTATCGGTTCAGTCGAATCGTGGCCAGCAGCCAAAGACCTACTCACAACCCTGCAACCTGATGCACTCATCGCAGATTATCAATGCGCCGAAACCATCATCGCTGATATTGAAAAACTCGCCACCGAAGCCTACCCCATAACCAAAGTGCTTTTCATTATCCTGGACGAAAACAGAATGGTGGTTTATCGTCGCCAACAAGTTGCAGATATCGCTATCCATCAACTCATTGAGGCATTATAAAACCACGTCATCTTCATTCTTTTAGGAGGCAAACGTATGTCAAAAGAGCAATTGCCCGAAAAGGGTAATGACAACTTCGAGCATCCAAAAGGGACAGCCGTCATCATGGCTATCTTCATGCTCATCATCATTATTCTTTGGGGCTCCGTTTATTGGATCATGTTATCACGAGGAGTAAGTTTTTATGGCTAACCAACGAGAATCCATGCACCTTGATTCATATGAACGCACCTGGATTATTGTCAGCATCTTGATGCTCGTCATCTTCTTTGGCGCAGTTACAGTGGCTGGCTTGTCCTTTGGCGTGCGTGTGCCTGACCCCGTTCAGCGCGTTGATCCCAGAGATCTGGGTAACAGTGTCTCTTTTTCTGAGCCGGGCCTGAAAGAGATTGCACCCAAGCGCTACGAAGCCTACATCGTTGCACAAACCTGGTCCTTCAATCCGCGCGAGATGACAGTGCCTGCTGGTTCTATCATCAAATTTTATGTGACCAGTAAAGATGTTCAACATGGCTTCAAGTTGCAGAACACCAATGTAAACATGCAGGTCGTCCCCGGACAAGTTTCCAGTCTGGCTGTTAAGTTCAAAGAGCCGGGTGAATACACCTTTATCTGCACCGAATACTGCGGCATTGGTCACGCAGCCATGTACGGGAAGGTGATTGTCACCCCGTAAGCTGCTATTTGTCTTGCAACTTCACTTCTTTGCTCGATTCGAGGAAAAACTATGACTGCGAATACTTATCAACTTACCGCCAGCGAGAAGAAATTTATTGGCTGGCACTTCATTGTAGCGGTTTCTGCGCTATCTATCGGTAGTCTCTTTGGCCCCTTCCAGGCCATGGAACACGCCGGCTGGGATTTTTACGAGAAATGGTTGAATCCCCTGTTTCATTCTTATTACGAAGGTTTGACTCTGCACGGCGTGTTGAATGCGCTCATTTGGACAACCATTTTCATCACCGGGTTTGTAACCTTTTTGATGATTTATGGGCTTGAGCGTCCACTGCGCTATCCCAAACTGAACGCCGTGGGATTCTGGACGATGGTGATTGGTTTAACGATTGCTGCCATTCCCATCTTGCTGAACGAGGCATCTGTCCTCTACACATTTTACCCGCCGATGAAAGCACACTGGGCATTTTATGTGGGAGTAACGTTGGTTGTGGTAGGGAGCTGGGTTGAAGGTTGGGGATTTTATTTGACTTACTATCAATGGCGTAAAGAAAATCCAAAGACGCGTACACCGATTATTGTTTTTATGGGGCTTGTTACAATGGTTATGTGGCAAATTGCCACCCTGGGAGCTGCGGTAGAGCTTTTGGTTGACCTGATTCCCTGGTCGTTGGGGCTGCGTGAGGGGTTGGACCCGCAGTTGGATCGGACTTACTTCTGGTGGACGGGGCATCCGTTGGTGTATTTCTGGTTGTTACCTGCTTATATTTCCTGGTATGCTTTCTTGCCCAAACAGGCGGGCGGTAAATTGTTCAGCGATTCGCTGGCCCGATTCTCTTTCTGGCTCTTCCTGCTGCTCTCGGTACCCGTTGGTTTCCATCATCAATATGTCGATCCTGGCGTACCCTCCGGCTGGAAATGGGTACATTCATTGCTGACTTACTCAGTCTTCTTTCCCTCCATGCTAACAGCCTTTACCGTGGTTGCTTCGCTGGAAATTGCAGGTCGGGCCCGGGGTGGCAAAGGACTTATGGGCTGGCTCACCAAACTGCCGTGGAAAAATCCCAGTGTCGTCGCACAGTTGCTGGCAGGCATTCTTTACTTCTTTGGCGGCATCGGCGGGTTGATTAATGCTTCTTACAATGTCAACCTGGTGGTTCACAACACTGCCTGGGTTCCCGGCCACTTCCATCTTACCGTTTCTACGGCGGTCACACTCACCTTCATGGGTATCCTTTACTGGATGGTTCCCTATCTCACCGGCAAAAAGCTGTGGTGCCCCAAATGCGCACTCATCCAGGTGTGGCTGTGGTTCATTGGCATGACCATTTTCTCCAATGCCATGCACGTGGTGGGGTTGCTGGGCGCTCCCCGGCGTACGCCGTTGGGCCAGGCTCCCTACATTCCCGAAGAATGGGCGGGCCACCTCTTCCGCGTCGGTCTTGGCGGCATTTTCCTGCTGATTTCGGTCTATATGTTCGTGGCCGTGATGATTGGCTCGATTATGACCAAGAAAAAAGTGGACGAGGAAGTTGTGCCCCCAGTGGCTGAATCCTTGTTGGACCCCCAAACCACGCCTGGCTGGCTGGATCGTTGGGCTCCGTGGCTTATTGGCGCTGTTATTCTGCTGATTATTGCCTACGGCCCGCAGTTTATCTATCAAATTGGGACGGCGCAGTTCACCTCTCCAGGCTTCAAGGTCTGGTAAGCGTCCTTTCCTGTCAAACCATCTCCTGCCCCGGTGTGGCCCTTGTGCGACGCCGGGGCAGATGCTATTATCCAGAGGAAAAAATTCTATGTCTCAGTCTCATGTGGACGAAGAAATGGATAATCCTCCCCAGAAAATTCCAAAAGCGATCCCCCCGGAGTCGGGGCAGGAACCAGTCTTTCATAATTCGGTAGACTGGTCAAAACGAGAAGCCAATTGGGTACGGCGTCTTTTGAATAGTTTGGAGCGGTTTTCGCTGGCATTGGAAAAACCAGTGGCCCGAGCCATCAAAAATCCTCATCTCAACCCGTTGTATCACACCGGCACGATTACTGTCTTTTTGCTGCTTTTTATCAGCATCACCGGCGTTTATCTGCTGATGTTCTATCAATTCGGGTTCGAAACCTCTTATCAGGCTGTTTCGATTGTACAGCGCAGCTTGGTAGGACGAGTCATGCGCGCGGTTCATCGCTACGCGTCCGACTTGGCTGTAATTATGGCACTGCTTCATGCCTGGCGCATGTTTTTCATGGATCGTTTCCGGGGCCCGCGCTGGCTGGCCTGGGTCACAGGCATGGTCATGGCAGTGGCTGTCTGGTTCACGGGCGTTACCGGCTATTGGATGGTTGCCGATGTGCGGGCCCAGGCCATCAATCAGGTCTTTGTGGATTTGATTGGGCGCTTGCCCGGTGGTGATGCCCTCATCCTCAAGCAATTTATGCCCATCGGCGATGTTTCGGGGTGGGTACTCTTTGTTTCGCTGTTCTTTATTCACATCGGTTTGCCGGTGCTGATGATTTTGTTCATCTGGCTGCACATCAAACGCCTGCATCGGGGCAAGATTTTGCCGCCCCGTTTTTGGATTTGGCTGACCATGGGTTTCAGCGCATTGGCTGCCATTTTGGTTCCTGTGGGCATGCTGCCCAAGCATGATGTCACTCGCTTGCCCGGAGCCATGAACATCGACTTGAGCTACCTGGCCGCTTTGCCCGCAGCGCTACACATGACTCCTGGGATGTTTTGGGGGCTGAATTTGGCCGTTCTGGCGCTGCTTACAGCAATTCCATGGCTGCTGGGCAATTGGACCCGGCCCAAACTTGAGCCCATCACGGTACACCAAGAAAAGTGCATCGGTTGTACCCTGTGCGCCGAAGACTGTCCTTACAATGCGCTGACAATGATGGAACGGACAGATGGATTGCCTCACAAGTTTGTGGCCGTGGTGAATCCCGATTTGTGCGTTTCGTGCGGTGTCTGCATTGGCAGTTGCCCCACCGAAGCCCTGACCTTGGGCAATCAACCAGCCGAGGCATTGTGGACGAACACCGTGGCCCGAGCAGCCCAACAAGGTGAAAAGCCGGTCAAAGTCGTCTTTGCCTGCGAACGTCACATCTACCAGGGCGCCCGCGGCATCATGCTGGATAAAACAGATCCGGGCGTGGTGGAAACCGATGAGCAGCATATCGAGATCGTACCCCTGACCTGCGCAGCCATGGCACATCCCAACTTGGCGGCACGCGCCCTGGCTGCCGGCGCCCATGAAGTACAAGTTATCGGCTGCCCGCCCGAAGATTGCGCTAACCGCGAAGGCAACCTGTGGGAATCGCAGCGCCTGAGCCGGGAACGTCAGCCCAAACTCAAGCGCAACCTGGCCGACGCCCCCATCAGCCAGGATTGGGTCGCACCCAACGACTTCCAACAGGCCTTGCACACCACCCAACACCAAAGTGATGCAACCTCCTACGGTTTCGATATTCGTTCGCTCTCGTTGGGACAATGGCTGCCTGTGCTGGGCGTTTTGGCGCTATTCATGGCCATAACCGTTGCATTGTCGCAGATTCCTTATCAGGCCTTTGGTCAGAACCAGGCCGCACTGGAAATTCAGATGCAGCACCGCAGTGGCGTGCCCTTGTGGACCGAGGCGCAGCCCGCGGTCGGGCCCGAAGTGCTACACCTGGAAAACGCCGTGAATCCACATCTTGTGGTGACGGTGGATGGCAAAACCTTGGTGGATGATACCTTTGTCCAGGATGAAGGAGACAAATCGTTGGCCTACGCCTACCGCATGCTTCCTCTGGCGCCGGGTCGGCACCAAGTTCTTGTAACATTGGAGGATCAGGCTGGACAGGCTGAGCCCCTGGTGGTGTATGATGCAGCCATGACGCTGGACGCCCGTCAAATTGCGCCCATTGTCATCAAAGATGCTCGTATCACTGGCGGCGATCCAGAACGAGGCCGCGACATCTTCTTCTCTGGCAGTATTGGCGATAGCGTTGGTTGCCGGGTCTGCCACTCTATCAAGCCCAATGAACGCAAGGTAGGGCCCTCGTTAGCTGGCATTGCCACCCGCGGCGCCACCCGCGTGCCCGGCATGACAGCCGAAGCATACATTCAGCGCTCCATCGAAAAACCGGATGAATACATCGTCGAAGGCTTCCCCAACGCCATGTTACCCGAGATGGCAGAAAAACTCAGTGATCAGGATATGGAAGACATCATCGCCTTCCTGATGACGCTAAAATAGTTACGACTAAGGTAGCCCGGCTAGAAACCACGAAGACACGAAGCCACAAAGGCACAAAGAAAGAAAAAGTTTTGAAATGCTTGCTGTTCTTAGTGTCTTTGTGCCTTTGTGGTGATTGAGGTCGAGTACGTTAGTAGTTACCTAAAATAAGTGCTTTGTAATGCGAGTTACCCCTTCCGCCGCAGGCCAAAGTGCCGCCATTGGCGGGAGGCTTTATAATCAACCCACAAAAACTCTTTCATCTCTCCCCCATTTGGAGGTACTTTCCATGAAAAAGACACTATTTGTTCTCTTGATTCTCTCCCTGATGGTTGTGATGCTGGCTGCCTGTGGCGGTGGCGACAAATCCTCTGGTGGTGCCGATGCCGATGTTGCTGCGGGCCAGAAAATTTTTGAAAAAGCTGTGCTTGGCTCCAATGCCGGCTGTGTTACATGCCACGCCCGCGAGGCGGGTAAAGTGGTAGTAGGCCCCTCCTTGGCCGGAATCGCCAGCAAAGGTGAAGATTTCATCCGAACATCCATCATCGACCCCGAAGCTGAAATCACCGAAGGCTTCCCTGCCGGAACCATGCCTGCCAACTTCAAAGATGACCTGAGCGATCAGGAACTGACGCAACTGGTCAAATATCTGATGACCCTGAAGTAAGGGGATACGTTGTAAACAAAAAGCCGCTGATTTTTTGTCAGCGGCTTTTTTATTGCATTCATCCCGGGGCTAATGCCCGAATTTGAAAGAACCCCATTTTTCGTTATTGGGGAAAGCCTTTTCCCAGCCAACGCCATCAAAGCCATCGATGCGTCGCTGACCATCCAGCTCACCCAGCGTGGTGATGGTGTAAACAATGTCGCCCTGCGTTTGGGCCACACCCTCGATGTTTTGCCAGCGGGCCTTGAGCTGATTGCCCTCAATCTTGCCTCGCCCCTCCTGGATAGCCCCCGTTACAATCCAGTGCAGCAAAAAGCCCTGACCACTGGCATCCTTTTCGATTTTGAGCGTACCACTATAGTCGGCATTGGCGACATCCACGCCATTGACTGCATAAACACCAACAATGTCGGGCAGCTTGTTAGCCTCTGCGGGAGCGCCCTGAATAACGCCTTTGCCCTGGCGGCAGCCGCTGAGCATCAGGACAGAAAGAAGGATAACAATGAGTAGAAGAAGTTGTTTTTTCATGATGAAGTCCGTTATTTCGTTACGTTATTTCTTTAATTTGATAGGTTGAATAGCCAGTAAAATACGTTGTTTGTCAGGAGAAAGGGCATAAACAGCCACCACGCCCGGGCGTGCCGTTTTGGGGCGTCGGCATTTGATTGTTGTTTGCCACAAGCCATCGGGCCCGGGCTGCACCTGGCTTTTGCCCATGATTACGCCCGCGGTGTCTTCGATTTGCACCAGCAGCGTATCCACCAGCAAGCCACTGGCATTGCCCATGACTTTCGTCTTGCCGCACAGCTCATCCTGGGCCGCGGGTTGGGTGATGCTGACCCTCTGGCCGTTGACAGGCCCGGCAAAGCGCACCTGCTGCCAGCCCAAAAGCAAATCATCTTCTGCCTGATAGATGGCAATACGCCCGTGGCTCAGGCTGGGAGGGTCGGTAAAGGGCAGCACCAGCGCCACTTGATTCTGGTCATCCAGCGTGACCGGGGCCTGACCCAGCACTTGCCCATGGGCATCTTCAGCCCGTACCACAAGCTGTTGGCTGCTGGGATGCTCCACCACAGCCAGAATTTGCACCGAGGCATTGAGAATGGCCCGTGCCGGGGGCTGCAACAGCGTGGCAATGGGCCCCAAATCGGTATCTGATTCCGACGAATCAGTAGTTGTGGGCGTGGCTGCGGCTCGGGCCAGAATTTGCTGAGGGTCAGCCTGGGGCAGGTCATATTTGCGTACCAGAATGCGTCGCCCCCAATAGGCATTCACGCCGTAGCGCAGCTCGCCCCAAACTTGCAGCGGGCCATCTTCCGGGCGCAGCAGCGGCAGCAATTGTGAGATGGTCTCGTTGTTGCTGGCAATGCCAAAGCGTTCTCCCTGTTCGTTTTCAAAGTAGCGGGCATAGGCGCTGCCCGCGGGTAACGCTGTTACCGTGCCCATCATCCCTTTGATGCGGGTGGATTTGGGCCGAGGCATACCGGTAAACACCACACTGGAGGCCAGTCCCGCTTCATCAACCTGACCCCACCAGCGTTGCGTTTCTTTGCGCTGAGCATTGCTGATGATGATGGGCCGATAGCCGCGGCCCGATTCATCGACGGCCATTTGCCCGATGACAACGAGCCAGGGCCCGCTGGCCAGCGCTTGTTCGATGGTCACGCTGGACATTTCGGGCGTGGGGGTGGCCTGAAATGTCTTCGCAGAGGGCATTTTAAGCTTGAATCCCTTGCTAACATACAGCAGACCCGCGCTCAGCGCTTCAGCAGGTTGGGGATGTGCGGGCAGGGGGATGGTTGTGGGGGTGGTAGTGGCTGCGGGTGCGGTGGGGGATGTGGGCCCGGGCGTCGCGTTAGGCGCGGGCGTGGTCGCGCGGACGGGCGGCGAGGTGCTTTGTTCAGTTTTTGGGGTGGCGATGGGTAGTGCTGCTGTGCAACCGCTGATTACAAGCAAAATGAACAGGCTAACAACAAAACGTAGGGGACGCTGAGACATGAGGGGGGAGGAAAAAGTGCGGGGGGATAGGAATTTTTGGCCGCTCAAAAACCAAAGGCTGTAACGCGACATAAATCGGGGTCGGTGATGACCACTAAATCGGCGGCGGAGGCAATGCCCAAGGTGCGGCTGAAGTGCCCTTCGCCGGTGCCTTGGCCACCAAATTGAACCATGGCATGAAGTCCGGCGTCGAAGATGAGAACACGGCCCTTTTCTGGGTCGGTGAAGAGAACGCTGTCATCGGGCAGGGTGGCTATGTGGGGCGATTCAACGGTGTTGCTGCGGGGGCCGGGCGCAGCCGCCAACTCCTGGTTATCGGCCGCGATGATGAGCAGCAGGCCCGAGGCTGGTTCAGCCACGTAAATCATGCCTGTGGCTTCGTTGACGACAACGTCGGTGGGCTGGCCTCCTCCGATGTGTGCGGTGGCGTCCAGTGCGTTCAGCAAGTTGCCGTCGGCATCCAGGTGCAGAATTTTGCCACCACCAGTATCGGCAATGTAGAAATCGCCCGCAGAGGTAACAGTCAGGCCGCGAGGATGATAGAGGCCCAGGCCCGCGGCCAGGTCGCGCACATGCGTGCCATCCAGTTGCCACAGCGAGATGCGCTGGTTGGCGGCATCCAGACTGGCCAGTTCGCCTGCTGGGGTGATGGCTAAATCAAATACTTCGTCGAGATGACCGGGGGCATCCCCTGCCTTGCCCCAGGCTTGCACAAATTGCCCGTGGGCATCCAGTTGCACAATGCGATGATTGCCAGTGTCGGCTACGTAGACATGGCCGTCATCGCTGATGGCTACACCTGCGGGGTGCATGAGTCCGGTTTTACCTGAACCGCACGAGCCAAAAGTCCACAGTAGCGGCGGTTGAATCATGGGGAATTCACCCATTTCGGGCAGGAGTGCATCATCGGGCGCTTTGGGGCCCGGCCGTGGGCCTGCGAGAGGCGCTGACGCATTGGGGCTTGCAGATGGTGCGGGCGCAGACGCGATGGGCATGGGCGGCAGATCATCATGGGTCATGTTTTTGCCCGGGCGTAGGTAGGTGCTGGGCAACAGGTTTTTTGCGCTGGCTGGCGGTTGCCACCACAACTCCATGGCCCGAGATCCACCGTTATCGCTGTATTTTACCTCGATGTCGTGCCAGCCGCGGGTCAACACGATGCTGCCTTCCCGATATTCTGCGCCGTGCAATCCGCCGTTATCCACCACCAGTTGACCATCAATCAAGAGGAATGAGCCATCATCGGAGCGTGTGCCGAAGATGTAGGAGCCCTCTACGGGCGCGGCAACCTGGCCAATCCATTGCACCGAGTAGGGTGAAATGATGGCTTCGTTGGGGGTGATGAACAGATCTCGTTGCACCAGTATGGGGTCACCTTGCCAATCGGGAGTGGCAAAGTAGGTGCCCAGCAGTCCGTTGGAGGCGTTTTTCAGGGCGTAGAAGTGCTGGGCGGGCACAGGATGCAGGTCGGGCTGCCGCGGGCTGCTCCAATCCAGGCGCACTTGTTGGGGATGGGCGGAGGCCTGGAAGATGAGTGTCAGGGCTTGGAAGCCACCGGCCAGCAGCAGCGAGGTTTGGGCGGTTTCATCCTGGGCGGTGAGGATAGGTTCATCATCCAGCAGCAGGGTGGCCTGGCCTCCCTGGGCGGTTAGGGCCAGGTGATAATTGCCGGGGGTGGTGATGAGCAGGGCGCTTTGATAGCGGGCCACGAAGGGAGGCAGCAGGGGCTGTTGTTCTGGTGTTGTAAAGTCGAGATCGAGGTTGGTTATTTTTTCTTGGCGTACCGGTGGTTGCGCCGGGTCGCTGCCGGCGATATAGCTGGCGGTCAGGCCTTGGGCTTCGGCAAAGGCTGTGGCGGGGATGTGATAGCTGAGGAAGAGGAGGCGGCCAAAGCGGTCTTTGTGCAATTGTTGCTGCCCAGTGGGATAAAGATCTTGCAGCAGGGATAGAACGAGTTGGTCTTTGGGTTCCAGGATGAATAGGGCATCGTTGGCCGGGGGTTGGCGCAGGGGAATGTCCTGAATCAGGTTCAGGGGGGTGATGGTTTTGTTGCCGGCCAGGAATTTAATGGCTGCGTGCCCGCTGTATTGCGGGTCCATGAAGATGGTTGTCTGGTCGGGAATGGTGGCCAGGTAGCGGCCAATGGATGATTCTTCGGGACTGTAGGCATACCACACGCCCGCATCTACAGCCTGCACCTTGAAGTAGGTTTTGAGGCTGCCAGCCATGACGATCACCACGAAGAGGGTGAAGAGGATGAACAGGGGGCGGGTGCGTTTTTTGCCAAAGGCTTGCTGCCAGGCCCGCAGCAGTGCGGTCAGGGTTGCGGCTACCAGCAGATAAATCAGGGGGATGAGGCCAATGGGGCGGCGGGCGCTGGGGGCTTCGTGGGCGGTGGAAAGTACTGCCAGGCTGGCGATGCTGGCAAACCACAGCAGATAGAGTGACGGGCGTTCGTGTCGGGCCCAACGTAGCGCCCACAACAGGCCCAGCACCATGAGGACGCCTGTGCCCGCGGCCAGCATGGGGGCCAGGGGCAAATTGTTCAGAGGAGCGGCATCGCCATGAACATTGAACATGAGTAAGGTTTTGCTTAGGTTTTGCCACAGCGGCGCGTAGCTGCCCGCGGCCTCTACATCCCGGAATACTGAGATGTGGTTCATGCGGGAGATAAAGACTGACCAGTGATGCACGACATAAACAGCCAGAGGCATCACAGCAGTGAGTGCGCCCGCAGCAAAAAGCAGAATGCCTTCCAAGTCGCGTCGCACCCGCGCATGATGCGTGAGCAGCCACCAGGCCAACCAGGCCAGCATGAAGAAGGGAACGATCCGGTAGGCTGTGTAGGTGTTCAGGCCCAGGGCCATCATGGCGCCTGAAAGGGCCCACCAGCGACGGCGGCCCGTTTTGAGCGCTTTGATCAAAAAGAGTATTTGCAGGCTCAGCACCAGGGGAACCAAAATTAGTTCATAGACGATGCGACTGAAGGTGATGTGCCAGCGGTCGGCGGCCAGCAGGGCGGTGCTCAGCAGGGCAATGCGGTGCTCGTAACATTCGCGGGCCAGGGCATAAAAGGCCGCGACGGTTAGCACGCCCACTGTGGCCGAGACCATGCGCAGGGTGTGAATGCTTTGGCCAAAGCATTTGATGAACAGGGCAATCAGCCAGGTAAAGAGGGTGGCTTGTCCTTCGTTGGTTTCGGCGTAGGGGGTGTAGCGGCCATTTTGCAGCCATTTCAGGGCATCCAGACCGTTGTTGGCTTCATCTGATTGCAGGCCGTGGGGATAGATGGCCAGGTTGTAAAAGCGGGCCAGGGCAGCAACAATCAAAATCAGCAGCAGAGCCCAGGTTTGCCAGCGCTGGAGGATGGGCGTTTTGGCAGGCTCGGCGTTACGCTCATGGTCACGCGCTTCAATCCATGTTCCTGCCAGAAAAATGATCACGCCCGCTCCCCACACAACCAAGCCCCAGCCGCCGTAGTGTTCTTGCCAAAAACTGCCTGCCGTGGCGATGAGCGTCAACAGGATGCCGGCGCCCGCCAGAAACCAGCCCGGTTTGGGCCATGCGCGGCGAGCTGGCAGCTCGGGCCAGGGCCGCGGGCCCGGAGTCAGCCACACGAAAAAGGCCCCGGCAACGGCGTAAAGCAGCAGGCCATTTCGGAGTGCATTCTCTCCTAACCAATTTTGGGCCAGAAATGCCAGGAGCAAAGTCAGCAATAAGCCAAGAATTTGGGTCATGGTGCAGATAATCCGAGGGTTTGTCTCATGCAGGGCCGCGTTGGTGCGGACTGGGGAAGATGGTTTCTATTGTATGCGATAGTGAGGAATTCTGAAAACGTGAAGAGGTGGTGTGTGAAACCAAGAGCCTTTGTGGTGATTGAAGTCGGGTACGTTAGTCGTTACATTTTTACAGAAAATGCAGAAAACCATCAAGAAAATCAGTGCCATCAGTGTCATCTGTGGTTGCAATCTTCGCGGTTCGCCGAGATGCACAGCACTTTTCTCAAGTTTTAAATGTGCAGCTACTTAGGTTTTTGGTCAACTTGTGTTAAAGTGACTGCGAAGCGTATCATCTCCCCCCCCCATGATACTGACCATGAAAATTCTGCAT
>Ga0256914_1002440_pt1 | contig 15517 bp, 10 predicted proteins | sample HulkmetaG_FD_191571 | JGI IMG/M metagenome (GOLD analysis project Ga0256914, IMG submission 191571) | Hydrothermal chimney microbial communities from Main Endeavour vent field at the Juan de Fuca Ridge, Pacific Ocean - Hulk | ecosystem: Environmental > Aquatic > Marine > Hydrothermal vents ... | reverse complement strand
GATGCTGCAGATCGTCCGGCCGGAAGGGGTGGAGCCGGTCAGCATGCACCTCGGCAAGAAGCGGTTGATCCGGCTCGAGCCGGTTGCGGATCCGGTTCCGGAACTGGAAAGGCTGCTGCATCTGTACCGAGAGGGGCTGCGCAGTCCGCTTCATTTCTACCCGGTCACCAGCTACAAGTGGATTACCGCCAGGACGGAGAAAACCCGTCGGAGGATCGCTGCCTCCTGGTCTGGAAGGAATGGCTATAGCCGGGCAGAGGGTAATGATGAGGCCTACCGCCTTGCTCTCCGCGGGCAGGAGCCTCTGGATGACCAGTTTGTTGCGCTGGCCCGTCTTTTCGAACCACTGCTGAGGCATATCAGGGAAGAAGATGCAGCCGCTTGACCCTCTGACCGTGCCACTCCACGGCCGTCAGCTCATCGAGGCCAGTGCCGGAACGGGCAAGACCTATACCATCGTCTTGCTTTACCTGCGACTCCTTCTGGAAGAGGCGGTACCGGTGGACCGGATCCTGGTGCTGACCTTCACCCGGGCCGCCACCGAAGAACTGCGTGCCAGGATCCGATCCAGGATCAGGGAAGGGTTGGGTCTGCTCAGGAAGAGGACGGGCAGGACACAGGCAGATCCCTTTCTTCTCGAGGTGCTCAGCCGGGCGGGTGGATCGGATCGGTGTGAACAGTTGCTTGCCGATGCCATGCTCCGTCTGGACGAGGCGGCCATCTACACTATTCACGGTTTCTGCCAGCGGATGCTCCAGGATCATGCCTTCGAGTCCGCAGTGGCCTACGAGCTGGAGTTTCTTCCCGGAGAGACAGCACTGCGTCTGCAGATCATGGAGGATTTCTGGCGGCTCCGGTTCTATCGTGCAGGACCGGAGGAGGCGTGCTGGGTCATCGGCGAGTGGAAAGACCCAGCTGCACTGTACCGGGAGGTCGAACAGCTTGCCCGCTGGCCCGAGGCCACCTTTGTACCCCGGGTGGACAAGGCAGAGCTGGCCCGTCTGCAGGAAGAGCAGGAAGCCATCCATGCCAGGTTGCAGACGCTCTGGCCGCAGGAACGGCAACAGGTGGAAAAGATTCTTTGCACGGATTCCGGCCTGCGGAGGGGCGAGAAGAATTACAGGCAGGATCAGTTAGGTCCCATCCTGGCGGACATGGATCAACTGGTGAATTCCGCACCAGACCTCCGGGTTCTTCCCCAGCGCTGTTCCAGGCTGGCCAGCTCCTGGATGGCTGAAAATCTGAAAAAAAATGGTGCGCTACCCAGAAATCCGGTCTTTTCCCTCATGGACAGGCTGGTGGCGGTCAATGGGCAGTGGCTGGCCGGTAAACGGATCGATCTGCTCCTTTCCGGCCGTACCTATCTGCTGGAGGAACTCCGCAGGCGCAAACAGGAAGAGGCGTGGATGGCCTTTGACGATCTGCTCGTTTTCCTGGACCAGGCTCTCTCCGGCCCCCAGGGAGATCGGCTGGGCCGTTTGGTCAGAAGCCGGTTTCCCTATGCTCTTGTGGATGAATTTCAGGATACCGATCCTGTCCAGTACCGCATCTTTCAGGCCATTTACGGAAAACAGCCTGCCGGCGGACTGTTTCTCATCGGGGATCCCAAGCAGGCCATCTATGCCTTCCGGGGTGCGGATATTTTCACCTATCTCCGGGCCAGGGAAGAGACACCGCCCGCAAGCCGGTACACCATGACTACCAATTACCGGGCCTCGACCCCGATGATCGAGGCAGTGAACAGGCTGTTCTCTGTTCGGGGTGCCTTTGTGCTCGGGGAGGGGATCGGCTACCAGCCGGTGCGCTCGTCGCAGCGTCATGATGACGGTGTGCTGCGGATCGACGGCCAGGTTCAGGCCCCGTTCACCGTTCTCCTGCTCGGGACGACAGAGGGTTCGGGCCCTGCCGGGGAGCTCCTTGGCAAGGAAGAGGCTGGTGAAGAGGCGGTGGAAACTACCTGCCGCCAGATCGTCCTGCTGCTGCAGGGTGCTGCCCGTGGTCGGGCAAGGCTGGGGGAACGGCCCCTGCGGGCGGCAGACATCGCCGTGCTCGTCCGGACCAATCAGGAGGCCGCGCGTATCCGGGCGGCATTGACCGCCTACGGGGTCGGGGCGGTATATACGGGCCAGGAGTCGGTTTTCAGGACAGAGGAGGCCCGGGAGCTGGAGCAGGTTCTGGCTGCTCTCTGTTTTCCAGGAGATGAGGCGATGGTACGACGTGCATTGGCGACCAGCCTGTTCGGGCTCCAGGGGAGGGACATCGCGGAGTTGCTGGATCGGGAGCAGGTGTGGGAGCAGTGGCGTAATGATCTGGAAGTACTGCGTAAAACATGGCATGAGCGCGGGCTTGGCGCCATGTTCCATGTCCTCCTCCGTAACCACGGGGTGGTTCAGCGGCTCTCGGCCTTGCCGGATGGAGAGAGAAAACTGACCAACTTCATCCACCTGGTGGAACTGCTCCAGGAAGAGGAACCGCATCGTTTAGGCATGGAAAGGTTGCTCCGTCGGCTGCGGCGGGAACGCACCATCAGCGGTGACACCATGGACAGCCAGCTCCTGCGGCTGGAGGATGACCAGGAACTGGTCAGGATCGTAACCCTGCACAAGGCCAAGGGGCTGGAATACCCTTTGGTTTTTCTCCCCTTTCTTTGGCACGGCCGCTCCATGGACAAAAAAAACAATATCCTCGTCTACCATGACCGCGAGGCAAAAAACTGTCCCCTGGTGGTCAATCTGCGTCCTGATGGGGCGGCCCGAGCCCTGGCAGAGGAGGAGCAGCTGGCCGAGGAACTCCGCTTGCTCTACGTGGGTATCACCCGCGCCAAAAACAATGTCTTCTTCTGCTGGGGACCGGTCAAGGGCGTGGAACAGACCGGCCTGGCCTATCTTCTGGCCAGGCGGTCGGAAGACCGGGCCGCCCCGGTTACCGGGGAGAAGGCCGTGGAACCGCTCCGGTCACTGGACCAGGGAGAAGGGATAGTCCGGTTTGTGGTCCGGCCACCGGCCGTATCCCGGCTGGAGCAAACCGACCGACCGTCACCCCGGGACGGTCTGCAGGTCAAGATCTTTCAGGGACAGATCGACCGTTCCTGGCAGGTCAGCAGCTACTCGCACCTGGTTGCCGGGCAGGAGAGCAGCCCCCTGGTGACCGGCAACAGGGAGCAGACGCCAGAGGCCGGCCGACCGGACCGGTTTCATTTTGACCGCGGCCCGGCCGCCGGAACCTGCCTGCATGCCATCCTGGAGCAGCTAGATTTTTCCTCGCCAGGATCGTCCGAGGCCACAGAACTGATCAGGGAAGAGCTGCTCCGTGCCGGTCTGGACCCGGCCTGGCAAGAAGCGGTGCAGGAATGGCTTGGTGAGGTGTGTGTCACCGAGCTTATTCCCGGCTGTTCCCTGGCCGATCTCGGTCCAGACGACCAGGTCAGGGAGATGGGCTTCTATTTTTCCCTGCAGCGGACAGACATGAACCAGGTCAACGAAGTCCTGCGTCGATACAATATTGCCCCTCTTGCCGGTCGGGAGAGCACCTTGAACGGCCTGATGACCGGGTACATCGATCTGGTCTTTTCCTGGCAGGACAGGTACTATGTGGTGGACTACAAGTCCAACTATCTGGGCCCCTCGGCACGGGACTATGACCAGGCCGGGCTTGCCCGGGCCATGCGGGAACATCGCTACGACCTCCAGTATCTGATCTATACCGTGGCCCTCCACCGCTATCTTGGCTGCAGGATCAGGCATTATTCCTCAGCAGATCATCTGGGAGGGATCCTGTATCTTTTTCTTCGGGGAATGAAGGCGGGAACGGATAACGGCATCTTTTTCCGGAAGGCCGATCCGGACCTGGTGGCAGGGCTCGATCGCTGCTTCGGCCAGGGAGGAGTGGACTGATGGAAAAAACCCTGGCCCGATTTGTCCAGGCCGGCTGGCTGCGTGCCCTGGATTACCATCTCGCTCTGTTCGTCCAGGAGCTGGCTGGCGGTGACAGGCCGGCGGTGATGCTGGCAGCGGCCCTGGTGAGCAGGGCCGTGGGCGAAGGGCATGTCTGCCTGCCACTGCCTGCCGCGGCAGAGTTCGCCGGAAGTGTCGGGGATGGGGGGATACCTCTGCCGGATCCGGATTCCTGGCGGCAGGAACTTCTCGCCTCCGGAGTGGTCGGCCGACCGGGTGAGCGCACCCCCTTGATCCTGGACAAGGCCGACCGGCTCTATCTGTACAGGTATTTCCAGTATGAGCAGGATGTCGCAAGGGCCATTGAAAGGCGGGCGCTTGTACTGGACCAGGTGCGGGTGTCCCGGGCGGCCAAGCTCTTGCGCGTCCTCTTCCCCCGGGACCAAGAGCCCGACTGGCAGCGGGTCGCCGTGGCCCTTTCCCTGCTCAAGCCGCTGCTGATTGTTTCCGGTGGGCCGGGAACCGGCAAGACCTACACCGTTGCCAGGATTCTGGCCCTTGTCCAGGGTGTCCACGGAGCGGCTCTCCGGATCGGCCTGGCAGCGCCAACCGGCAAGGCAGCCGCCCGGATGGCGGAGTCCATCGGCCGGGCAAAACAGAAACTTCCCGGGGATCTGGGACGCCACATTCCGGAGCAGGCGGCCACCCTGCACAGGCTCCTTCGCTATCGTCCTCATCGGGGCACCTTTGGCCGAAACCGGAACAACCTCCTGAATCTCGATCTGCTGGTGGTGGATGAAGCCTCCATGATAGATATCACCCTGATGGCCGCTCTGGTGCGGGCCCTGCCTGAACAGGCCAGGCTGATCCTCCTGGGTGACCGGAACCAGCTGGCCTCGGTGGAGGCGGGCCGTCTGTTCGCAGATATCTGCGGCCGAAGCGAGAACCGCTGGTCAGGTGAGCTTTTGCACGCCCTGCAACCTCTCTGTGGCATCGGTCGACAACCGGCCTGCAGGAAACGGCCCGTGGATGACTGCGTGGTGCAGTTGCAGCAGAGTCACCGGTTCACGGAGCACAGCGCCATCGGTACCTTGGCCACCCTGGTGAACCGGGGAAGCATAGGGGACAGGCACTGGCAGGGTGTGCCGACAGGAAGCGACCTGGAGATCGTTCCAGGCCTGGACGACGACCGGCTGGGTGAAGAGATTCTGCACGGATTTCGGCCGGTCTTCCAGGCCGAGACCCCTGGCGAGGCCCTGGCCCGGCTGGAAGGGTTTCGTATTCTCTGTGCCTTGCGCCAGGGACCGGCCGGGGTGACGGCCATAAACCGGTTCGCCGAATCGATCCTCAGCCGGGCCGGATTGGTGCCCGGGGACCAGCCCTGGTACCGGGGACGTCCGGTCATGATCAGCCGAAACCACTACGGACTGCGGCTGTATAACGGGGATTACGGCATTGTCTGGCCGGACCGGTCAGGACGGCTCCGGGCCTGGTTCGACTCCGGGGATGGGACCCTGCGGCCCTTCTCTCCGGCCAGGTTGCCGGAGCACGAGACCGGCTATGCCGTCACAGTCCACAAGGCCCAGGGATCCGAGTTCGACCGGGTGCTTCTGGTTCTGCCGGATGAGGACGTTCCCCTGCTTACCCGGGAGCTGGTCTATACCGGCATCACCAGGGCACGGCATGGACTTGTTCTCTGCGGCAGAAAGGAAATGCTGGAGCGGGCGGTGCAGCGACGTATCCGCCGTTTTTCCGGATTGGCCGACCTGCTCCGGACCGGGGCCCCACAGGAAGGACACCGGAACCCATGCGCCGATACCGGTTGACTCGGGCGGAAAAATACCCTATCACTAACTTGACCCATCAGCATCGCTCATCCCAACCTCTCACCGGCACGGCAGGCATGAAACAGCAGGTAAACATCTTGTATATCATTGATTATCTATACGGCATGGGTGGTACGGAGCGGCACCTGCTCTACCTTCTCCAGCTGCTGGACAGGAAACGGTTCAGCTGCCAGGTGGTGGCCTTTGATACCGGCAGGACCCGGCTCACCGACGAGATCAGGGCCCTGGGAGTGCCCCTCGTCCATATTCCTGTCGGCCGCTATTATACGCCCAATGCCCTGAGGAGGGCAGTGGAGTTGTATCGGCTGATCCGCAGGGAGAGGATCGATCTGGTGCAGACCTTTCACTACAAGGCCGACGTGTATGGTGCACCCGTGGCCAGGCTGGCCGGGGTGCGGGCCATTGTCTCCAGCAAACGGGATGTGGCTGATCAGAAGAACCGGCTGCATTTCTTTCTTCACCGCCTGGTCGCTCCCATCGTCTCCAGGTATATCGTGGTGGCGGATGGTGTGGGCAGGGTGGTTCGCGAACGGGAAAAGGCGCCTGCCGACAAGCTGGTCACCATATACAACGGAGTGGATCTGGAGCGGTTTGTTCCCCTTGATTCTGCAGCTCGCAGGAAGGCCCGACAGAAACTGGGATTGGGACCGGACGACCTGATCCTGGGCACGGTCGCCTGGATGCGTCCCGAAAAGAATTATGATCTTCTTTTTGCCGCCTTTGCCAAGGCCCTGGAGCAGGTTCCGGAACTCAAGCTGGTCGCCGTCGGAGGAGGCCCGCTGTTTGACCGTTTTCGGGAAGAGGTCCGGCAGGGCAGGCTGGCCGAGCAGGTGGTTCTGGCCGGCCCGGCGGATGACGTCAGGCCCTGGCTGCAGGTCTTTGATATGGCCTGCCTGGTGCCGGGCAGCAACGAGGGGTTTTCCAATGCCGTGATCGAGAAGATGGCCATGGGACTGCCTCTCATCGTCACGGATGTCGGGGGCAATGCCGAGGCCGTCCGCAACGGTGATAACGGCATTGTCATTCCTCCTGGTGACAGGCAAAAACTCACCGATGCCATTGTTCACATGGCGCGCCATGCCGATGAGCGGAAGGCGATGGGGTGTCGTTCGCGGCAAATCGTGGAAAGATCCTTTACCCTGGATCGGATGATCAGCGCTCACGAGAGCCTGTACGCCTCCCTGGTCTGACCATGCAAAAACGGTTTACCGTTACCCCGTATCGCGGCTTCGAGAGAGAAGTCCTGCGGCTGCGGAACCAGACCCGGAGCCGGCAGAGGGACCGTGCCTACCTGGACTGGCGCTACCTGGGGCAGGAAAGCGGCAGAGAGCCGATGATCTTCTGGGTGTATGCTGACGGAAGGCCCGTGGGCATGGCCGGGGGCATCTTCCGGCCCTACCTGGTGGCCGCCCAGCGTCGGCTGGTCCTGGTGATCGGCGACATCTCCCTGCTTCCCGAGTTCCGTGGCACTGGCCTCGTCGACGAGCTGTTCCAGTTCGTCAACAGCCAGATACGGGCTAGGGGTATCGATTGCGCGCTGGTTATTCCCAACGTTCCGGCCAGGAAGGTCCTGGAGCGAAACGGCTGGCAGAAGGGGGAGGACCTGGTCCACCATGTTCTCTATCTTCGGCCATGGCAGCGGTTTTCAGCCATGATCCCGGTTCAGCCCCTTGCCCGGCTTGCCGGCCTGTTCTACCTGGCCTGGATCCGGATCCACCTGGCCGGGATCAACCTGAACGGCTACGCGTTACGCCGGACGACAGGATATGGGGACGAATTCAACCGGTTCTGGGAACGATATCGCAAGGAAGGACTTTGTATGAAGGAGATGACGGCCGATTTCCTTGCCTGGAGATATGGGCAGCATCCGGACGCTGCCGAGTCGTTTTTGACCTATACCTGCCATCGGGGCGATGACCTGGTCGGTTACCTGGTCTGCCGACCGGATTCAGCCGAGCCGGTCTGCACGATCTGCGACATCCTGGCGATCGATCCGGCCAGTTGTCTCGCCCTGCTCAAGCTGGTGATCCGGGAAATGCGGACCAGACCGGATATGGAGGCCCTCCGTTTTGTTCTCAATGCACACAACCGTGTTGCAGCCCTCCTCCGCCGGGCAGGCTTTTCTCCCAGGCAGGAGGAGACCCTGTTTCAGCTTTTTTTTGCCCAGGGAGATGCGGCATCCCTGCCTGCCTCTTGCTCCTGGTATGTCAGCTCCGGCGACAAGGATGTATGAGGCTTCCGAGAGCCTGAACCGGTTTCTGCCCTCTTGGGGAGTAACGGTACAGACCGGTTGCCTGGCCAGAAACGGGGAGGCGCCGACGTACGTGTCCATTCCAGTGTTGGAGAACATTTTGGCAGGATGCATGCTTACGATATTGTAATCAAGATGTTGGGAATCATTCTGTGTATCTTGTCGATTAGAAAGAAAAAAATCGACCTCTTTCAGTGGCCATCTCCCGGCCCTTCCTTATTTTTCATTGCAATCCTGTTACCGTTATTCCTTTCTCTCCATTTCTTCCTTATTGGACAGTAACCTGGTTTTCCCGTGTTCTGGCAAGCCAGGATTTCATCCTGTTAACCATTTGGTTTTAAAACAATTAAATAATTTTTCCCTTAATGGGTAGCTTTTTTGTTGTTCTGGCATTCCATGTGCTATCGCCCACAGCAGCACCATTGGCAATCTCCAGAACCGGCTGCGCTCCAGGAGTATTCCCGGAGGGCAGGAAAAAGACTATTCGAGGGAGTATCATGGAATCCAGAACACCACGAGAGCAGAGCCATACACCTTCTCTTTCCGTGATCGTTCCGGTCCGCAACGAAGAGCAGCACATTGCAGATATTATCTATCAGCTGGAAAGCCAGTCCTTGGACGCAGCAGAATATGAGATTCTGATAGTGGATGGCCGTAGTGAAGATCGGACCAGGGAAGTCGTCCAGGCGCTGCAGCAGAAGTATGTAAACCTGCGCCTGCTGGACAATCCGCGCTATCTGTCCGGCGCGGCCCGCAACCTGGGGGTCAGAGCTGCCCGAGGCGAATATGTCCTGTTCGTGGATGGTCATTGCCGTATCCTGTCCAGGGATATGCTCTCCGAAGTGCTCAAGACGTTCAGATCGGGGAAGCAGTGTATTTCCAGGCCGCAGCCCCAGATCACCGACGGTGTGACCAGCTACCAGAGGGCCGTTTCCCGTGCCCGTCATTCCCCGATTGGCCACAATGTCGGCTCTGCCATCTATACCTCGACAGAGACCGAGTGTAATCCCATGAGTGCTGGCTGCGGCTATACCCGGGAGCTGTATCAGCGGTTGGGAGGAGTGGATGAACAGTTTGATGCGGCTGAGGATGTGGAGTTCAACCTCCGGGTACACCAGGCCGGAATCCGTGCCTACCATTCCGAGCAGTTCAGTGTGGGATATTTTCCGCGTAAAAATTTTCTGGCCTTGTTCAGACAGCTGTTCCGCTATGGGTACGGCAGGGCCCGGCTGGCCCGCAAGCATCATGGGTACTGGCCTCTTGCCGGTGTGCTGCTCTCCTTGTTCAGCCTGGCGTTCATCCTCTTGCCTTTCCTGGGGATATTCTGGAGGCCGTTTCTTACGAGCTGGGCGATGGTTAGTCTGGGGTATGCACTTGTGACTGCCATTGCTGCCGCACTGCAGGCCCGGGGTGAGGGGGTGAGGATGTGGTTACTCATATGGTCGTGTTTCCCGGCAATCCATTTCGGATCCGGTCTCGGATTTCTGTCCGGTCTGGTGGGCGGCTTTTCCTGGAATCATGCTCCTTCTGCTGGCGCGTCCCGGAAGAGGTCGTCTGGCGGCGAGAAGAGCTCTACCCGTACAGCATCCTTTAGGGAACACACAGGGCTGAGCTCTGGATCCTGATCAAAGAAGACCAATCACGCGACACAGTTGAATGAAAAAGCCGCCAGGAACGAGGCTTCGTTCCTGGCGGCTTTGCCTGTCTTGAGAAAAGTTGCGCTGTCCAACTCGTCTCGTATGGAAACTGGCGTCCCCAACCGGATTTGAACCGGTGTTGCCGGCGTGAAAGGCCGGTGTCCTGGACCTGACTAGACGATGGGGACGTATGTTCGGTTGCCTGGTGGGTCGTGCAGGGCTCGAACCTGCGACTCTCTGCTTAAAAGGCAGATACTCTACCAGCTGAGTTAACGACCCGTGTGTTTCAGGGATGTTTTCTGTACCCTTTTTTTGTCCAGGTGTCAACAAAAAAAGGACTGACAGGCCAGGTGCTAAAGTCCTTGTTCCCGCTCCCCAGGTCTGCTATAGAAGACTGGAAACCGGCACTGGAAAAATTTCCCGGAAAATCATTACACGGTCGTTTTCAAATGGGTCTGCTGAAAGGTTCTGCCTCGTTTATGCGCTTTACGGTTGAAGGCACATTGCCCGACAACTTTTGGGATTTTGTTGCCGAGCAGGTGGCGGCCCACTCCTTTCGGGATATCGACGATACCCTGGATGAATTCTCCATCGGCTGGGTGTCGGTGGCCAACATGTTCGATGCCGAGTTCGCCTACAGCTCCTATGCGGCCGGAGACTATGTGGTGCTTTCCATGCGGGTGGACGAGCGGAAGATCTCTCCCGCTGTCCTGAAGAAGTTCGTGGCCAAGGAGGAGGAGCGGATCAAGCGGGAAAGAGAGCTTCCCCGTCTGAGCCGTTCGGCCCGTTTGGAGATCAAGGAACGGGTCAGGGCGGAACTGGTCCGCAGATCCGCGCCTGTGCCGGCCGTCTATGATCTGGCCTGGAACCTGGCCGATTCGACCCTCCTCTTTTTTTCCACCAGCCGCAAGGCCCTGGTGCTTCTGGAGGACCTGTTCAAGGAGACCTTTGGCCTGGCGTTGCAGCTGCAGATCCCCTGGAACATGGGGCAGCGGATGCTCGATCGGGAAGATGCCCTCCGCCTGGACGAACTGCGACCGGCCATTTTGATCTAGCCGAATGGATAGGAAGAGATGGACCTTGTCGACATAATTCAGGAAAAAGGATTCATCGGGCAAGAGTTCCTTGCCTGGCTGTGGTTCAAGGCCGAGGAGCGTGGCGGGACTGTCGAGGTGCCGGAACTCGGTGATATCGAAGTGGTTTTTGAAAAACATATGCTGCTCGAGTTCGGCGAGGGACAGGCGTCGGAAAAGGTGATCTGCCGTGGCCTGCAGACCGAGCTGCGCGAGGCCAGGGCCGGCCTGGGTCTGGGGAAAAAACCGGAACAGGCCCGCATCCGTATCGCCCGCGGCGAGCATGAGTTCAATGTCACCCTGACCGCCGCCACCCTCGAGTTCCGTAATGTCCGGCTGCCGAAAACCGTGGCTGGCCGTGACGAACAGGATGATCCGGACAGCCTGGAAGGACGGATCCTGGAGCGGATCATGCTATTCGAGGAACTCACCGGCCTGATCGATGATCTGTTCAGGATGTTCATCTCGGTACGGACCTCGGCCCAGTGGCCCGAGGAGCTGCTCAGGATCCGGAAGTGGACCGAGGCCGGCCTCAGGCAGTACCTCTCCTCATAACCGTTTGTGAACCATGGAATTTGAAACCGTCATCGGGCTGGAAGTCCATGCCCAGCTGAAAACCAAGAGCAAGATTTTCTGCGGTTGCTCCACCAGATTTGGTGCCCCGCCCAATACCCATACCTGTCCTGTCTGCCTGGGTATGCCGGGTGTGCTGCCGGTGCTGAACAGGCAGGTGGTGGAGTTTGCGATCAAATTGGCCCTGGCCACCGAATCGGTGATCAACCGGGAAAACCGGTTTGCCAGAAAGAATTACTTTTATCCCGATCTGCCCAAGGGCTACCAGATATCCCAGTTCGAGCTGCCCATAGCCGAGCACGGCAGGATCGAGATCGAGGTGGATGGCCGGAAAAAGACCATCGGCCTCACCCGTATCCACATGGAGGAGGATGCCGGCAAGCTGGTCCACGACGACATGGAACCTTTCAGTTATGTGGACCTGAACCGCACCGGCACGCCACTGCTGGAAATCGTCAGTGAACCGGACATCCGTTCGCCGGAAGAGGCGGCCGCTTATCTCCGGAAATTGCATGCCATTGTCCGTTACCTCGATATCTGCGACGGCAACATGCAGGAGGGCAGTTTTCGCTGTGACGCCAACATTTCCTTGCGGCCGAAGGGCAGCGAGGAGTTCGGAATCCGGACCGAGCTGAAAAACATGAACTCTTTCCGTAACGTGCAGCTGGCCCTTGAATACGAGCAGCGGCGCCAGCGGGACATCCTCCTGGATGGGGGCATAGTGGTGCAGCAGACCCTGCTCTGGAATCCGGACCGGGGGTGCACCGAGCCCATGCGGGGCAAGGAGGAGGCCCACGATTACCGCTACTTTCCAGACCCTGACCTGGTCCCGGTGGTGATCGACGGGGAGTGGATCGAGGCGGTGCGCAGCCGCCAGCCCGAACTGCCCGATCAGCGTCGTCGTCGGTTCGTGGAGGAGTTGGGACTGCCCGGATACGATGCCGGCATCCTGACCGCGTCCCGGGAGCTGGCCGATTTTTTTGAGGCAGCCCTGGCAGAATACCCGCAGGCCAAGAAACTGAGCAACTTCATCGGTACAGAATTACTCCGCGAATATGGGCCGGAAACCATCGGTTCCTGTCCGGTGACCCCGGTTGCCCTGGCCCGGTTGCTGACCATGGTGGAAGAGGGGACCATTTCCGGCAAGATCGCCAAGACCGTCTTTGCCGAGATGCTCGACGCCGGAGCCGACCCGGAGCAGATCGTCAGGGAGAAGGGGCTGGTCCAGATGAGCGACGAGGGCGAGCTGATCGCCCTGATTCAGGAGATAATCGCTGCCAATCCGGCCCAGGCCCAGCAGTACCGGGACGGAAAGACCAAGGTCATCGGCTTTTTCGTCGGCCAGCTCATGCAGAAGACCAGGGGAAAGGCAAACCCCCAGCTGGCCAACAAGTTGTTCCGGCAGGAACTGGGTGGCGACTGATCCTTCCGGCCGGACAGCAGGGAGGAAGCGGGACAGGCGGCCGCGCATCGTACCTGCTCACAGGATTCATGGCTGGTTGATTTCATCGAGTTATAACGTGCGTGCAAGTTGGCACGGGTGCCCTGGATATGTGCAGGCGTGGTATGTTCGTTATAGCCTGCCATGTGGATCCGCGACTGTGCAAAGGCAGGGTGCGTGACGACTTGCCGGAAATCGGCAGTAGGGTTTGGAGAAGAAAGACTGGCAGAAAAAGGGCCTCGGCCATCGGCAGCGTCTGCGGGACAAGTTTCTCCAGCAGGGAATAGAATCGTTCACCGATGCCGAGGTCATCGAGATGCTGCTCACCTTTGGCACTCCCCGGACAGATTGCAAGGAGACGGCCCGGCAGGCGCTGAAACGGTTCGGTTCGCTTCCCGCCGTATTGGATGCGCCGGAGAACAGGCTTCAGGAGATCCGGGGGATCGGCCCCAAGAATCTGGTCGCCCTGCGCTTTGTCCAGGGAGTGGCCAGGCGCTACCTGAAACAGCGGATCATCGGCAAGAAGTACATCCGCTCTTCGGGAGACGTGGCCGAATATTTGGTGCATGCCATGCGGGGACTGGAACAGGAGGTCTTCATGGTCCTGTATCTGGATGCTGCCCACGCCATTCTGGACAGCGAGATCCTCTCCCAGGGAACGGTCAACGTGAACACGGTCTATCCCAGGGAAGTGATCAAGGCGGCCCTGCAGCGGAACGCCTGCGCCCTGGTCGTGGCGCACAACCATCCATCCGGCAATCTGGTCCCCTCGTCCCAGGATCGGCAACTTACCCGTTCCCTCTACCTGGTCTGCTCCTTCATGCATATCAACCTGCTGGACCACCTGATTGTGGGCAGTGGCGCGCAGACCTACAGTTTTGCCGATCATGGCCTGATGGCGGCCATCGAGGATGAATGCCGCAGCCTGCTCTCCCATGTGGCCCGCTGAACCCGGCGGTATCGGTCTCTATATCCATATCCCCTTCTGCCTCCGCCGGTGCGGCTACTGTGGTTTTTTTTCCCAGGATGACGCCTCCTCGTACAAGACCCGTTACCTGGCAGCGCTCCGACAGCAGATCAGGGATGTGGCCGCTGAGTATGGCCGGGATGGTCTTCGGATAACCACGGTTTTTTTCGGTGGCGGGACGCCAACGGTCCTGCCGCCGGCCCGGCTGGCCTCCCTGCTTGCGGAGATCCGGTCCAGTCTTCGCGTGGACGCCCAGGCCGAAATCAGTATCGAGATCAATCCGGCCACCATAGACCGCTCTGGACTGCGACAACTGCGCCGGGCCGGGTTCAATCGGCTTTCCATCGGTATCCAGTCGCTGGCCGACCAGGAACTGGCCCGGTTGGGCCGGGCACATAATGCGGCCCAGGCCCTGGACGCGGTCCGGGATGGCCGGGCAGCCGGATTCGGCAACCTGAATCTGGATCTGATGTATGGCCTGCCTGGTCAGGACCTGGCCTCGTGGCAGGACACCCTCAGCCAGGCCCTGTCTCTGCACCCGGAGCATCTCTCCGTCTACGAGCTGACCATCGAGCCGGACACGCCTTTTGCCGCACTTCGGGCAGCGGATCGGCTGGACCTGCCGGACGAGGAAAGCGTGCTCCGGATGCACGGGCTTGCCTTGGAGCTGACCCGGAGGGTTGGCCTGCCCCGGTATGAGATATCCAACTATGCCAGGCCGGCTCACCGCTGTCGTCACAATCTCAATTACTGGCATAATGGACCCTACCTGGGGCTGGGAGCCGGTGCGGTTTCCTTTCTGGGCGGCCGCCGGCAGAGGGCGGTGGCCTCGATCCGGGAGTATTGCCGGCGAATCGAGGAGAACATGCCACCTTGGGAGGAGGAGGAAACACTGGACCGGGAAGGCCGGTTTCGGGAAACCGTGATCATGGGGCTGCGCCTGATCCAGGGGATCGACCCTGAGAGGCTCCGGGCGCGGTTCAATCTCGATGTCCGGGAATATTACGGAAAAACTATGGAAAAGCTCCTGGTTCAGGGATTGCTGACAGACAGCGGCGGCCGCCTCAGGCTGACCGGGCAGGGCCTCCTGCTGGCCAACCGGGTCATGGCCGAGCTGGTCTGAAGAGGGTGTTTCGGACCATTATTCCCATGAAAAACAGAGTAAAACAGGCTATAATTAAATTTTATCCTGTTTTTCCATGACCTGTCCCGGACCACCGCATTGGCGGGAGCCGGGGCCATGAATCAGCCGACCGGACAAAACCATGCAGGAATCCATTGCCAAAGCCAAGATTCTCATCGAATCCTTGCCCTACATTCGAGAGTTCAGGGAGAAGACCGTTGTCATCAAGTATGGTGGCCACGCCATGGTCGACGAGGGACTGAAGAAGAATTTTGCCCTCGATGTCATCCTGATGAAATATATCGGCCTCAATCCGGTCATCGTCCACGGAGGCGGGCCGCAGATCAATCGTTTCCTGGAAAAAATGCAGATCACACCCAGTTACATCCAGGGTATGCGGGTGACCGACGGGGAAACGATGGATGTCGTGGAGATGGTTCTGGTGGGCAAGGTGAACAAGGAGATCGTCGGCCTGATCAACCACTGCGGCGGCAAGGCTGTCGGGCTTTCCGGCCGGGACGGTGATCTGGTGCAGGCCCGGAAGATGACCATCCACAGTCAGCCCATGGCCGAGGATGCCCCTCCTGAGCTCATTGACCTGGGCCGGGTCGGGGAGGTGACCCGTGTCAATCCAGAAATCCTGGAGACCCTGGATGCCAAGGATTTTATCCCGGTCATCGCGCCGGTCGGGGTGGGAGAGGACGGTCAGGCC
>Ga0256914_1002439_pt1 | contig 15520 bp, 14 predicted proteins | sample HulkmetaG_FD_191571 | JGI IMG/M metagenome (GOLD analysis project Ga0256914, IMG submission 191571) | Hydrothermal chimney microbial communities from Main Endeavour vent field at the Juan de Fuca Ridge, Pacific Ocean - Hulk | ecosystem: Environmental > Aquatic > Marine > Hydrothermal vents ... | reverse complement strand
GCTGGCCTCTTCGGCTGCATCCCTGGCCTGCCGTAACTCCTTGTTCTGCCGGTCGATGGTATCGAGCATACTGTTGAAGCCGTCGGTGAGAACGCCCAGCTCGTCGTTGGTGAAGCGCCGCGCCCGGAGCGTGTAATCCTTTTTCCGCCGCACCGACTCCACGGTTGCGCTCAACGCTTCCACGGGTCCGGCAATGGCCCGGTGGAGACGGAAAGACAGCAGTACGGCGGCAACCGTGGCCAACACCAGCGTCAGGAGGGTGAAGAGGCAGATATGAAAGAGGGTCTTTTTCAGGGAACCGGGATCAACGGCGAGCTGGAGTATGGCCAGCTTTCGTTCGTTGACTACAACCGGCCAGGAAAACACGAGATAATCAGCAAACAGCAGGGGCAGGTATTTTCCCCTGACCGGCTTCCAGGCCCGCAGTGTTCCCTGGTTGATCTGATTGAAATGGTCCCGGTGCTGCCGTTCCCTGTTGACATAAAAGGCAAAGATGCGGCCGTCCATCTCGAAGATACGGGCGGAAATCACCTTGGGGTCTGCCTGGCACGAGGAAAGGAGGCGCACTGCGGTCTTCCGATCTTGAAAGGCGACCGCGGCAGCGGTATCGCTGGCCAGCATCTTGGCCATGGTGGTCCCCGATTCGATCATGTTGTTGCTGATACTGACGAACAGGGCCGTCATGAAGGCCAGGGAAACCAGCCCGGTAGCCAGAACACTGGTGGCCAGGGTGATGGCCACCAGCTTGCTCTTTATGGAGAGAGCGGAAAAGAGACGGATACGGCCGCTCATGGTCTTTCCCTGTGCTGGTCCACGATCTCGGCCAGGTCCAGGAGGAGCGAGCTGACCTCCAGTCCGCTCTGTTCCACTCGGGAGAGATTGATCCTGATGACCACCCGCCGCTGTCTCCGCACGAGGGCAATCATCCCTCCCTGACGGACAAAATCCGCGGAATCGGCCACCGTGAGGACAGGTTTGCCCTCCACCCTGTCGAGAAACCTCCTGGAACGGCTGCTGAGCGGCATCCGGAGGAAGAGAATATCGCAGGTGTCCGCCTCGGCCGGATCGATCAGCAGATGGGAAACCAGGGGACGCCCCTTGATCACCTCGCCCCTGATCAGCTGCTCCAGGGAGCTTTCCACCTCGCCCCGCTGCCCCACGCAGTACCGGAACGGCTGCCCCTTTCTGGCCTCTTCCTGGGGCCAGGTGACAAAGCTGGCAAAATTGTAGAGAAACGTCGCCTTGAGCTGGGACTCGCTCAGAAAAGCCGCCCCCACCTGGATTCCGGCAGACAGGAGGGCAACTATCCCCAGGGCAACCAGGGGCGTGCGGAATCTCAGGAATCTCAAGTGTTTTTCCACAAAGTTCATGGAATACAACCAGGATCTCATCAGGTAAACGAGCCGCGCAGAGGGGTATGCGGAAAACAGCGCTGTCTGAACCTACTGAAAGTGAAAGACCACCTTGCCGTAAATCTGTCGCTCCACCTCGGTGGCAGTGATAAATCCATACTCGTCCAGGAATTCCGGATGGCGGTCATCGAAGATATTCTGGGCCGTAACCGAAAGCTCCAACCGCTCATCGACCTGCCAGGCGAGCCGCAGGTCCAGGCTCCAGTAGGCTGGTATCCGGCTGCGGGAAAACTCCAACTCATCCACATAGCGCAACCAGCCATCCAGTTCCACGCCCGGCGCAAGGTCGATCCCGGCCCGGAGGCTCACCTGCTGCCTGGGGCTGATGTCCTCGAACTGCTGGCTCACGATGTCCTGGCTGTCCGGTCCGGGAAGCATGTTGACCTGCAGCCAGGAATAGGCGAGCTGAAGATTCAGGGCAGAGCCTGGCCGCCAGTCGGCTGCCAGTTCAAAACCATAACTTTCACTCTCCATCAGCTGATCGGCCTGCAGGGGCATGACCAGGTAGGCAGGCAGGCGGGAGGTATCGGGAGGCAGCTGTTCCCAGGAACGAAACTGGTCATAATGATTGTAAAATATAGCAAGATCAGCATACAGACTCTCTCCGGGGTGAAATCGGTAGCCCATCTCGTAGGCCATCATGGTTTCCGAATCCAGGCCATCGTTCCCCATGACCTGGAGCACCCTGGCATAGGGCTGTTCCGGTCCTTCCGAAGGCACCAGAACAATCCTGCCGATCATGCCCCGCTCCATCCGCGAGGGCGTGCGGACCGCCCTGGACACCGACATCCAGACCGCCTGGTGGCTGTCCGGTCTCCAGAGCAGGCGGGCCGAGGGCTGGACCTCCATCCCCGTGAAATCGTTCACTTCCATCTTGGTTCCCAGCAGGCAGGACCACTGATCGGCCAGGGTGATCTCGTCCTGGATGAAGCCGCTGAACAGCTGGTATGACTTGTCGTGGGGTTCGAGGGTCAGGAACGGCTCTCCCTGAATGTCGTCATGGGTGTACCGGTATCCTGCGCCGGCAGAGAGGTCGTGCCGTCCCATGGCCGGAAAATGGTACTGGTAATCCAGATCCACGGTGTGCCGGAAGCCCTGTTCCTCGTCCCGGCGCTGGTAGTCGTAATAAGCCTGGATGGTACTCTCGCCGCCCGAGCGATGATGGTGGTTGAGCCGCGACAGGAGTACCAAGCCGTTGTCATCGTCCTCCCGCTGCTGATCGACGTTGTGCCCCACCTGGTAGTCCGGAGCCGTGATCGTCCGGCCCGACCTGTTGTGGTACACGTCGCCTTCGATGGTGAACTCGTCGCTCTGCCGGAGCAAGCCGTCGATGCGGAATCCGGCCCGTACGTCCTGCCAGTGATCATTGCCGTCGGTTCCCTGGTCCTGGGGAGCATCATCCTGGTACAGATAACGGGCATAGAGCCGATAGCCACTGTTCTCGCCCAGGCTGCCGCCTTGGCGGAAATAGATGTCACCGCTCAGGGGAGCACCCAGGCTGGAAGCGACAACCGTGGACTGGGTATCCTCGGTGGACCGGGTGATGATATTGATAACCCCGTTCACCGCATTGGCACCCCAGATGGATGCGCCAGGGCCGCGAATCACCTCGATCCGCTCGACATCCTCGAGGGGAAGCTGCTGCACATTCCAGTAAACCCCGGAGTAAAGCGGAGTATAGACCGTTCTGCCGTCGACCAGGACCAACAGCTTGTTGGCGTAGCGACCATTGTATCCCCGGCTGGATACGGCCCAGACAGACCTGGTGATCCTGGCCACGTTCAGGCCGGGCACCATGCGCAGGGCCTCGGGTATGCTGGTCGCTCCGGAACGGCGGATATCCTCCCGGGTGATGACAAAGACGGCTGCAGCCGCATCCTGTCTTGCCTGGGGGGTGCGGGTGGCAATGGAGATCTTCATGGCGGCCAGCTCTTCCAGACTCAGGGCCTTGAGCCGTTTGGTATCCTGAAGATGTTCGCCATATCCCGGCAGAGCCAGGAGCAATACACAGAAAACGGCTATGATACGAGCTGGAATGCATTCACAAGGATCGATGGCAGAAGAAAGGGGTCGCATGGTCTGCATAGACTTCAAGGGCGAAGTTGATATGGTCTGCCTCCCCGGGCCAGGGATGCACTGTCAGTTCCCGACGATTCAGCATACCAACAAATACCTTCGAAATAACGGAATCGTCAAGGATAAAGCAGGCCCGGCCCTGTCTGCAGTCGGATACACACCATCCAATCAACAAAAAATATTCTGAATTCACAAAAAAAAATCATTCTAAAAAGATGGGGCTCCCGCCCGATCCCGTGGCGGTTTATTCCTACGGCGTAACGACAAGAATCTCGGAGACAGCATTTTCGGGAAGGAAACCTGCCAATCGCGGTGAACGTGGATGGCACCGGGGCACCAGGATTGCCCGAGGTCGCCACATCTGCAACGAACATGGAGCCAAGAAGCAGATTGAGAGGATTGATCTTTACCGGCTGTGCTTCAAAGAAGGCTGTTCCATCGTCTGGTGCCGACGGGGAATAATGGTCTGATATGTGCTGCCAAGATGAACACCTGATCTAGGTTCGGAACAGTTCGGCAAGTCCGGGAGAAGCTGAATCGGAAGAGTATGGATTGTGTTTCCATCTATTGAGCAGCAAACGGTTGTCCAGCCCCATGTTCGGCAGGCAGGTAGCTTTTCCAAATTATGTTGCATTTTTGATGCCGGTATTGTAGTAAATTCTGTTCCCAAGGGTTGACATCCAGCGGAAACGCCGGGGCGTAGCGCAGCCTGGTTAGCGCGCCTGCCTTGGGAGCAGGAGGTCGGAGGTTCGAATCCTCTCGCCCCGACCAGCGGAGCAAGGACCGGAGAGATCTCTCTCCGGTCTTTCTGTTTTCCCTGCCTGTCCGATGGTCCGCCTGTCCGCGGCAATAGTTCCTGGCAGAAGGGCCTCCCCGCCCGGCAGGGGCAGCGGTTGCTTCTGTGGCTCATGGTTGACAAAGCCGGGAATCTCGCTTACTTCTTGTGTTTATTTTTCACTGTTCCCCGATCGGTCAACAAAAAACAACTGTCGAATATCATGGAAAAAATCACTTCGGAATACATAGATATCAGCCCATGCCGGGTCCACGTCCTCCAGGCCGGTGATCCTGGCGGCCGCCACATTCTCCTCCTGCACGGGATGAAATTCGATGCAGCCACCTGGGAAAAGCTGGGCACCCTGTCCGTTCTCGCTGCTGCCGGCTGGCGCGCCGTTGCCGTGGACATGCCTGGCTTCGGCAGGAGCCAACCCTGCGACCTGGAAGCGAACACTGTGCTCGCCGGACTCATCAACAGCCTGGAAATGAACTCACCGGTGATCGTCGGCCCCTCCATGGGCGGCCGACTGGCCCTGGAGTTTGCCTTGGCCTACCCGGACCTGCCCGGTGCCCTGGTGCTGATCGGCGCGGTGGGTGTGGAAGAGAACCGGGACAGGCTGGACGGCATCGTGATTCCCACCCTCCTGGTCTGGGGGGCTGACGACCAGGTTTCGCCGGTAGCCAACAGCGACATCCTCCTGGAAGGGATTCAGGATAGCCGACGGGTCATCATCGAGTCCGCACCCCATCCCTGTTACTTGGACAAGCCGGATATCTGGCACCGGGAACTGACGGCTTTTCTGGATCAACTGACCACCTAGCGACAAACCACGGCATTCGAATGGGAAAAACACTGATCATAGCGGAAAAGCCAAGTGTAGCCGCGGACATCGTCAAGGCCCTGCCCGGGAAGTTCAAGCGGAGCAAGACCCACTACGAATCTGACGACTATATTGTCTCCTACGCCATCGGCCACCTGGTCTCCATCGCCTATCCCGAGGAAATCGATCCCAAATACCAGAAATGGTCATTGGACACCCTGCCCATCCTGCCGGAGGAGTTTCCTCTCACCGTTCTGCCCGACACCAAGGCCCAGTTCAACGCTCTCTGCAAGCTGATCCGCCGCCGGGACGTCTCGGTCATCGTCAACGGCTGTGATGCCGGCCGGGAAGGAGAACTGATCTTCAAATACATTCTCCGCCAGGCAGCCAGCCGGTCCACGGCCAACAAGACCGTCAAGCGGCTCTGGCTGCAGTCCATGACCATGGACGCCATCCGCGACGGGCTGGCCAACCTGCGCGACAACTCGGAGATGCTGCCCCTGGAGGATACGGCCCTTTGCCGCTCCGAGGCCGACTGGCTCATCGGCATCAACGCCACCCGCGCCCTGACCTGTTACAACTCCAGGCATGGCGGCTTCCGCAAGACGCCCTGCGGCCGGGTGCAGACTCCGACCCTCTCCATGCTGGTCAACCGGGAGACGGAACGGCGGAATTTCCGGCCCACCACCTACTGGCGCCTGCAGGCATCCTTTTCCTGCAAGGATGTTAAGTATACGGGGTTCTGGATCGATCCGGAATTCAGGAAGGATCCGGCCAATCCCCATGGCCGCCAGGACCGCATCTGGGACGCACGGCGGGCCGCGGACATCGCTGCCCGCTGCACGGGTAAAGAGGCCAGCGTCAAGGAAACCTCGAAGAAGTCCACCCAGTCTTCGCCGCCGCTCTACGACCTGACCCTGCTGCAGCGGGAAGCCAACAGCCGTTTCGGATTTTCCGCCAAAAACACCCTGGCCCTGGCCCAGGCGCTGTACGAACGGCACAAGGTGATCACGTATCCCCGCACCGACAGCCGCTGCCTGCCCGAAGACTACCTGCCCACGGTGAAGAAGGTGGTTGGCCAGCAGCGGAAGTGGCAGTTCGGCCGGTTTGCCGAGGAGGCGATCAGGAAAAAGTATCTCAAGAAGAACAGGCGGATCTTCAATGACAAAAAAATAAGCGACCACTTCGCCATCATCCCCACCCCGGTGCTTCCCAAGACCCTCAGCGAGCCGGAACAGAAGATCTACCAGATGATCGTCCAGCGCTTTCTGGCGGTTTTTTTCCCGCCAGCGGTCTATCACAACACCAGGCGGCTTTCCGTGGTCGAGGGAGAGACCTTCCTCACCGAGGGAAAGATCCTGGTGGAACCGGGCTGGCGGGCCATTTACGGGACCACGGAAGGCGACCGGGACAAGACCCTCCAGCCGCTGCCGGCCGGGGAGGCCGTGAACTGCAGGGAGATCGAACAGCTGGAAGAGGCGACCAAGCCACCGCCCCGCTTCACCGAGGCCACCCTGCTCTCGGCCATGGAAAATTCGGGCAAACTGGTCGACGATGAGGAACTGGCCGAAGCAATGAAAGAACGCGGCCTGGGAACACCGGCCACCAGGGCGGCGATCATTGAAAAACTGCTCAATGAAAAGTACATTGTCAGGGAGGGCCGGGAACTGGTGCCCACCGGCAAGGCCTTTGAACTGCTCTCCCTCCTGGAGGCCCGCAACATCGATGTCCTGGCCTCCCCCGAGCTGACCGGTGAGTGGGAATACAAACTCAACCAGATCCTCAGGGGCACCATGACCAGGGAACAGTTCATGGCCGGTATCCGGGAAATGACCAGGTCGGTGGTGGAGAAGGTCAGGCAGGGCGGCGGCCCCCTCCGCAAGGAGGCGCCGTTTTCGCCGGTGGATTCGGTCCGGTTCTTCGAGACAGCCACCGGGTTCGAATCCGAAGACCGGTCCCTGGTCATCCGCAAGGTGCTGGGTGGCCGGGTCATGGACCAGGAGGAGATCGTGGCCCTGATCAGGGGAGAGACCATCGGCCCCTTTGACGACTTCCGCTCCAAGCGGGGGAGGCCCTTTACGGCTTCCCTGCGGCTCAACGACGGCAAGGTGGAATTCATCTTTGCCGACTCCACCGACGAGCTGGATCTGGACGAGATCCGGCAGCAGGAGCCCCTGGGTCGCTCTCCCATCGACGACACCCCGGTCTACGAGACACCGATTGCCTTCATGTCCGAGTCCGCCCTGGCCGGTGACCGGGAAAAAGGATTGCGGATCGGCAAAGTGATCCTGGGCCGACGCATCGATCCGAAACACATCCGGCAACTGCTCTCCAAAGGACGGACCGAACTGATAGAAGGCTTCACCTCCAAGAAAAAACGACCATTTGACGCCTACCTCCAGCTGGATGGCAAGGGCAAGCTGAGCTTCGAGTTTCCTCCCCGGAAGCGGAAAGGAGGAAAGTGGAAGGCAGCCAACAGTTGACAACACCATGCGAGCACTGAAAAAAGAACATCGGGACAAGAGCGGCCGCGAGCTGGCCGCCATCTGTGCCGCCACCGCCGGCAAGGCCAAGGCCGAGGACCTGGTGGTCCTGGACGTGCGCGGCCTGGCCTCGTTCACCGACTTCTTCGTCATCATGAGCGGCCGTTCCACCCGCCATGTCCAGGGGCTGGCCGAGAACATCGAGGCCGAGTTGCGCTCCAAGCGGGTGAGCAGCAAACACAGCGAGGGATTGCGGGAGGGCCAGTGGGTGCTGCTGGATTTCGGTGACCTGGTGGTCCATATCTTCTACCGGGACACCAGGAGGTTCTACGACCTGGAAGGGCTGTGGCACGATGCGCCCCGTCTGGACCTTCAGGAGCTGCTCGGGGAGGACGAGTCATGAAACAACAGGGACCGCTGCTGCTGGCCATTCTGGATGGATGGGGCGTGGCCCCTCCCGGTCCGGCCAATGCCGTTTCCGTGGCCGCCACACCCAACATGGACCGCTGGACCACCGAAAGACCGTTCACCACCCTGGTGGCCCACGACGGTATGGTGGGACTGCCCGAGGGACAGATGGGCAACTCCGAGGTGGGCCACCTCAACATCGGGGCCGGACGGATCGTCTACCAGGACTACACCCGGATCAACCTGGCCATCGAAGACGGCACCTTCCGCACCAATCCGGTGCTCACGGAAATTTTGGACCGGGTCGGATCCGCGGGCCGGCGTATCCACCTTTTCGGTCTCCTCTCGGACGGCGGGGTCCACTCCCACATCCGCCACCTGATCGCCCTGCTGGAAATGGCTGCCGAGCGGCAGGTTCCGGCCCTGGTCCACTGCTTCATGGACGGCCGCGACACGCCACCCTCCAGCGGCATCACCTATATGCGCCAGTTGACGAATGAGCTGGACCGGATCGGCAGCGGCCGGGTGGCCACGGTGAGCGGCCGCTACTGGGCCATGGACCGGGACAGGCGATGGGAACGGGTGGCCGAGGCCTGGCAGGCCATCATCAACGGCCAGGGACTAACGGCCAGGGATCCGGTGCAGGCGGTGCAGGAGGCGTATGAGCGCGGCGAGACCGACGAATTCATCCGCCCCACCGTCATCACCGACGACCAGGAGGCTCCCGTGGGCGCGGTGGAGGACGGCGACGGCATCATTTTTTTCAACTTTCGTGCCGACCGCGCCAGAGAACTGTGTCATGCCCTCACCGACACCGAATTCACCGCCTTCGATGTCAGTGGCCGTCCCGAGCTGGCCGGCCTGGTGACCATGACCGAGTACGAGGCCGATTTCGGCCTGCCGGTCGCCTTTCCGCCGCTCACCCTGAAGCGGATCCTGGGCGAGGAGGTGAGCCGCCACGGGCTGCGGCAGCTGCGCATCGCTGAGACTGAAAAGTATGCCCATGTCACCTACTTCTTCAACGGCGGCGAGGAAGAACCCTTTCCTGGCGAGGACCGGTTGCTCATCGATTCCCCCCGAGACGTGGCCACCTATGACCAAAAGCCCGAGATGAGCGCTCCAGAGGTGACCGACCGGCTGCTGGCCGCCCTGCAGGAGGCCGAGGCAGACCAGGCACCCTACGACCTGGTCATCCTCAACTTTGCCAACGGCGACATGGTGGGTCATACGGGCATCCTGGAGGCTGCAGTCCGGGCCTGCGAGACCGTTGACCGGTGTCTTGGCCGTATCTGGGAGTATATCCGAAAAAAAGATGGTATCATGCTGGTCAGCGCCGATCACGGCAATGCCGAGCAGATGGTGGACCCGGACACGGGCGAACCCTATACCGCCCACACCCTGAACCCGGTACCTCTCGTCCTGCTGACCGACCGGTTGCAGGGCTGCCGGTTCCAGGAGGGGGGCGCCCTGAAGGATATCGCCCCCACCATCCTGGCCCTGCTCGGTCTCGACCAGCCCAAGGAGATGGAAGGTCACAACCTGCTGATCTGTGACGGATAACAAGATATAAGAAAAATCATGCGATACATCAGTACACGCGGCGGCATCGATCCAATATCGTTCAGCGAGGCCGTGATGATGGGATTGGCCCGCGACGGGGGGTTGATCCTGCCGGAGCGACTGCCAGCTGTTGACGAGAACACCCTGGACGGCTGGCAGAATCTTGCCTACCAGTACCTGGCCGTGGAGATCCTGCAACTGTTCATCGACGACCTGGACCGGAGAACCCTGGAAGGGCTGGTGGAGGATTCCTATGCCAGCTTCCGCCACCCCCAGGTCACCCCCCTGCGCCAGGTGGACGACCTGTACATCCTGGAGCTCTTCCATGGCCCCACCCTGGCCTTCAAGGACGTCGCCCTGCTGCTTTTGGGCAACCTGTTCGCCCACCAGCTGGAACAGAGCGACTCCTTCATGAACATCATCGGTGCAACCTCGGGCGATACCGGCAGCGCGGCCATCCACGGGGTACGGGGCAAGAAACGGATACACATCTTCATTCTCCACCCCCACAACCGGACCAGTCCCATCCAGGCCCTGCAGATGACCACTGTCCTGGACGACAACGTCTTCAATATCGCCGTTCGCGGCACCTTCGACGACGCGCAGGCCGTGGTCAAGACGCTGTTCAATGACCTGGAATTCCGCGACCGGTACCGGCTGGGAGCCATCAACTCCATCAACTGGGCCCGGGTCCTGGCCCAGGTGGTCTACTATGTGTACAGTTTTCTCCGCCTGCGGCGCCGCGGAACGACCGAGGTGGACTTTGCCGTGCCCACCGGCAACTTCGGAGATATCTTTGCCGGGTATGTGGCCAGGCGCCTCCTTCCTGCCGGCTGTATCGGGAAGCTGATCCTGGCAACCAATGCCAACGACATACTCAGCCGGTTCGTCAGCCAGGGTGTCTATGCGACGACCGGGGAAGTGACCCCGACCTGGAGCCCATCCATGGATATCCAGATCGCTTCCAACTTCGAACGTTATCTCTATTACCTGCGTGACGGTGACGGCGCCAGGGTACGGGAGGACATGGAGCGGTTTGCCGCCACCGGCCGGCTTGATCTCACCGACCTGGCGGACAGGGTGCAGGAGGAGTTCAGCGCTGTCCGGGTCTCGGAAGAGGAAACCCTGGAGACCATCGGCACCTTTGCCCGCAGATACGGCTATCTCCTGGATCCGCACACGGCAGTGGGGGTCCGGGCGGCCAGGCAGCTTCGGTCCGGACGGCCGGTGATCTGCCTGGCCACGGCCCATCCGGCCAAGTTCGGGGAGGCGGTTCTCCGGGCCACCGGCCGGGAGGTCGAGCTGCCGCCGGCTCTGGCGAAACTCGAAGCAATGGAGACCCGCTGCACATTCTTGGATCCGGACCCGGGACAGATCAAGGAATTCATCAGGCAGCATGCCCTGACCAGCCATGATTGACATCCAGCGATACCGGCTACAGGTGGAGGAGGCGGTAACCTTTCTCCGTTCCAGGCTGGACGCCGAACCCGAGATCCTCATCCAGCTCGGCACCGGTCTCGGCGGACTGGCAGACGCCATCCGCCATGGACAGTCCATCCCCTATGGTTCCATACCAAATTTTCCCGCGGCCACGGTGGAAAGCCATGCCGGCAACTTGGTCTGCGGCGAGCTGCAGGGCAGGCGGGTGGCCATTCTTCAGGGCCGGTTTCACTGCTACGAAGGCTATAGCGCCCGGGAAGTCGCCTTTCCCATCCGGGTCCTCTCCCTGCTGGGCGTCCGCACGGCCATCGTCACCAATGCCAGCGGGGGATTGAATCCGTCCTTCGAGCCCGGGATGATCATGGTCTTCGGCGACCACATCAACCTGCTCGGCGACAACCCGCTTCGCGGACCCAATGTCGACTCCTGGGGCGAACGGTTTCCCGACCTCTCCCGTCCCTACGATGCCCGGCTGCGCCGGTTGGCCATGGATACGGGGAAACGGCTGGGCCTCCCCGGCCTGACCGGCGGTACCTACATCTGTATCCCCGGTCCGAGTCTGGAGACCCCGGCCGAGACCAGGATGCTGCGGCTGCTGGGTGGTGACGCGGTGGGCATGTCCTCCATCCCGGAGATCCTCACCGCCCTCCATGGCGGCATGCGGGTCCTGGGGTTGTCCGTAATCGCCAATGTAAATGATCCCGACCAGATGGAACCCATTTTGCTGGAGGATATCGTTGCAGCCGCTGCCAGGGCCGAACCGCGGCTGCAGCAGCTTGTCCTGGAGATTCTGCCCGAGGTGTGAACATGCAAAACCACAGTGTCGACCTGATCGTCAGTGGAGCCTGGCTCCTGACCATGGATGCGGAGAGGAAAATCATCGAGGACGGCGCGCTGGCCATTGCCGGCAACCGGATCGCGGCAGTGGGCCGGAGCAGTGAGCTGCGGGCCGCCCATCCGGAGGCCGAGGTGCTGCACGAACCCCACGGACTGATCATGCCCGGCCTGGTCAACTGCCATACCCATGCGGCCATGGCCTGTTTCCGCGGCCTGGCCGACGACCTGCCCCTGATGCGCTGGCTCCAGGAGTACATCTTTCCCCGCGAGGCAAAGATGACGGCCGAGATCGTCCGCCAATCCACCCTGCTCTCCATCTGCGAGATGATCCGCTCCGGCACCACCAGTTTCTGCGACATGTACCTCTTTGCCGGCGAGGTGGCTTCGGCAGCCCACGAGGCCGGGATGCGGGCCTGGATCGGCGAGGTGCTGTACGACTTTCCCTCGCCAAACTACGGTGAGCTGGAAAACGGCTTCCGCTACACCGAAGAGCTGTTCGCCGCCTGGGCGGACCAGGACCTGATCACCATCACCGTGGACCCGCACGCCGTCTACACCTGTTCTCCCGACCTGTTGCAGCGGCTGGGCCGGCTGGCCAACGAGCACCAGTCCCTCTACGTGATTCACCTGGCGGAAAACGAGGACGAGGTCTCCACCTGCTGGAAACAGTATGACTGCTCGCCGGTCTTCCACCTGGAAAACCTCGGCCTGCTGAACAGCCAGATGGTGGCTGACCACTGTGTCATGCTCACTCCGGAGGAAATAGACCTCCTGGCGGAACGGCGGGTCAAGGTGGTCCACTGTCCGGAATCCAACATGAAACTTGCTTCGGGCATCGCCCCGGTTCCGGCCATGCTGGAGGCCGGTGTCATCGTGGGGTTGGGCACCGACGGCAGCGCCTCCAACAACGACGTGGACATGTTCGGCGAGATGAACAGTGCAGCCAAGATCCACAAGGTGGACCGCATGGATCCCACGGCCATGGACAGCTGGACCACTCTCCACATGGCTACCCTGGGCGGAGCCGAGGTCCTGGGCGCTGCCGACGCCATCGGCTCGCTGGAACCCGGAAAGAAGGCGGACTGCATCGTTCTGGACATGAACCAGCCACACCTCACCCCGGTCTACCATCCTGCCTCCCACCTTGTCTACGCGGCCAGGGGCGGGGACGTGCTCCACTCGCTCATCGATGGCCGGATCGTTCTCCGTGACCGCGTCCTCACCACCCTGGACGAAACCGCCATCCTCTCCACGATGCGGGAGATAGCCGCCCAAATCAGGTCGATGTAGCGCCCTGGTAGCCTTCTCTGCCGGAGTAATCCAGAAAACGGAGGATTCCCGGTCTCATCCCTGTAGCCATGAACCGGGTATCCAGACGTGGCAAATTGGACGCCGCAGCGCGGTGATCACCCCAGAAGGATCAGCGTCCAGGTCAGGACGGCGTTGAGGAGGGCGACGAAGACGGCTGCCGAGCCGAGGTCCTTGGCCAGGCCGGAGAGGGGGTGGTGCTCGCTGCCGTGCCGGTCCACCGCGGCCTCGATACCCGAATTGAGGAGTTCCACGATCAGGACGAGCAGCAGGGAGCCCGTCAGCAGGCTGCGCTCCAGGCCGCTGCCGCCGAGGAGGAGGGCCAGGGGCAGGAGGAAGGCGACCAGAATCATCTCCTGGCGGAAGGCGGCCTCGTTTCTCCAGGCCGCTGCCAACCCGCGGCCCGAATAGATGGTGGCCCGGTAGAGACGCTTCAGGCCGGTGTGCTGTTTTTTCTCTGCCATCTTTTCCTGCCTCCCCTGTATCCCTGTCCTGTGCCTGGAGGAGAATGATAGCCCATGACCACCCGGGATGCCAGCTTTTTCCCCGGCCTGCCGCCTCTGGAAAGCGGGGCTTCCCGCCTGTCGGCCACCGCGTCCGGCCCTGGTACGAGGGGAAAAAGACTTGCCAAAATTGTTACAACGTGGTATTTGTGCACATATGCACATGTTATGTTTATCAAAGGACAAGTATGGACAGAGAAAAATTCTCGCTGGCCAGAGCCAAGCTCGGCAAGACCCAGAAGGCCCTGGCGGAACTGCTCGGCGTGTCGCTGAAGGCCGTGCAGAGCTATGAACAGGGATGGCGGTCTGTGCCGTTGCACGTGGAACGGCAGATCTACTTTCTTCTGGTGAACCAGCGCCGGAACAGCAACGCCCAGCGTCGCAAGGACTGCTGGACCAGGAAGAAATGCTCCCAGAAAAAGGAGTGCCCTGCCTGGGAATTCCAGGCAGGGCATCTCTGCTGGTTTCTCAGTGGAACCCGCTGTGAATGCGCCTCGGACAAGGACTGGAAGGACAAGATGGAGGTGTGCCGGGAGTGCGAGGTGCTGGCCTCGCTTCTCTGATTCGTCCGGATGGGTTCCCACCATATCGGCATCGGTCTGAGCGGAGGGGTCGACTCCACGGTGGCGGCGGCCCTCCTCCTGGAACAGGGACACCGGGTGAGCGGATTCTTCATGCTCCTGCCGCTGCCCGGTCTCGATGATCACCTCGGGCGGGCCCGCCAGGCAGCGGACCAGCTCGGGATCCCCCTCCACCTGGTCGACCTGCGCCGGCAATTCAAGGGGCTGGTGATCCGTTATTTCGTCCACTCCTACCGGGCCGGACTGACGCCCAACCCCTGTATCCTCTGCAATCGAGAGATCAAGTTCGGCCTGCTGTTCGACGCCATGGAGCGCGAGGGGATGGACAGCATGGCCACCGGTCACTATGCCCGTATCCGGCAGCAGGGTGACCGGCCTTTCCTTTTTCGCGGCCTTGACCGGGCCAAGGATCAGTCCTACTTTCTCTGCCGCCTGCCGCCTGCCCGCCTGGCAAGGATCCGCCTTCCCCTGGGTGTCTGGCGAAAAGAGGCGGTCCGGGCCAGGGCCGCCGCCCTGGGGTTTCGCCAGTCCGGTGACAGCGAAAGCCAGGATGTCTGTTTTCTCGCCGGAACGAGCCTGGCCGGGTTTCTCGCCTCCCAGGGATTGACCGGCCGGGCCGGGGAGATCGTGGACAGAGAGGGAACGGTGCTTGGCAGCCACCGCGGTATATGGCATTATACCATTGGCCAGCGGCGCGGACTGGGCATACCCGATGCGACACCATGGTATGTCTGCGCCCTGGACCCTGTCCACAACAGGATCGTGGTGGGAAAACAGGACGGCCTGCTTTCCTCCCGGGTGCAGGTCCGGGACATGCAGTGGAGCGTCTCTCCACCGCCCGAGGAGTGGCAGGGCCTGGTGCAGATCCGCTCCCGCCACCGGGCCGTGCCCGGTTCCGTGGTCCGGGCCAAGGACGGCCGGTGGATCATAACCTTCCGAAAACCGCAGCGGGCTGTCACGCCGGGCCAGTTCTGCGTTCTCTACGAAGACGACATGGTGGCCGGCTCCGCGGTCATCGAAGCCGGTCAGGCATGACGGCCAGGCACAGGTACTGACTACACGGATAGCATGGACGAATCTCTGCACGGCAGAACGGTCTGCGTGGCCACCCTGGGCTGCAAGGTGAACCAGTTCGAGTCGGCAGCCTTCTCGAGTGACTTTCAGGCCGAGGGATGCAGGCTGGTGGACCTGTCTGCCGGGGCCGATATCTACGTGATCAACACCTGCGCGGTCACCGGGCGGGCCGGCCAGCAGTCCAGGCAGCTCGTCCGGAGGGCACGCAGGGCCAACCCGGATGCCCGGATCATCGTCACC
>Ga0256914_1002438_pt1 | contig 15524 bp, 12 predicted proteins | sample HulkmetaG_FD_191571 | JGI IMG/M metagenome (GOLD analysis project Ga0256914, IMG submission 191571) | Hydrothermal chimney microbial communities from Main Endeavour vent field at the Juan de Fuca Ridge, Pacific Ocean - Hulk | ecosystem: Environmental > Aquatic > Marine > Hydrothermal vents ... | reverse complement strand
ATAGGCACGGTTGATGAGCTCCATCTCCCGCTGCAGATCGCCGTAGCAGAACGGCATCTCTTCCCCACCGATGATGGGGATCTGTTCCCTCAGATCCTCGGGGCAGACCCAGTCGAAGGTGAGATTGGTGAACGGTGTCTGAGTACCCCAGCGGGAAGGAACGTTGAGATTGTAGATGAGCTCCTGGATGCACTGGCGCACTTCACCATAGGAAAGACGGTCCTTGCGCACGAAGGGGGCCAGATAGGTATCGAACGAGCTGAAGGCTTGCGCCCCGGCCCACTCATTCTGCAAGGTACCCAGGAAATTGACGATCTGCCCCACCGCGCTACTCAGGTGCCTGGGAGGTGCTGCTTCCACCTTGCCGGGCACGCCGTTCAATCCCTCTTGCAGGAGCGTGCGCAAAGACCAGCCGGCGCAATAACCGGCCAGCATGTCCAGATCATGGATATGAAGGTCTCCGATCCGGTGGGCCTCGCCCACTTCCGGTGGATAGACGTGATTCAGCCAGTAATTGGCAATCATCTTCCCCGACGTGTTGAGGATCAGCCCACCCAGAGAATAACCCTGGTTGGCATTGGCACTCACCCGCCAGTCCACGCGTTCCAGGTATTCGTTCACCGAATCTGCGACATCCACCAGGGTGCGCCTGTCCTGGCGCAACTTGTGATGTTGCTCCCGATAGACGATGTAAGCGCGGGCGGTACGCAGGTAATCCGCGCTGATCAACACCTGCTCCACCACATCCTGGATGCGTTCGATATCCAGCGCTCCTTGCAAGCGGGCATGACTCAACACCTTGATCACTTCACTGCCAAGCCGCTGCGCCTCCTTCTCGTCGAATTCACCGGTGGCCCGGCCGGCCCGGAGGATGGCGGCATCGATTCGACCGCGATCGAAACGGACACGCCGACCATCCCGTTTCTGTACTTCAATGGGTAATTGCACCGCACTTGGAACCATAGTGATCGACATCGCTCAGACCTTGGTTGATTGTTTGAAAACACAATATATCGCGTGCTTCCAGAATTTCAACAACTACATATTGTGTTGCGATGTGAGTATTGACCTGGATCAGCACTGACAACGATCAGAGGCGGTTTTTGGGACGCCAATAATGAGAAAAGTAGAAAGAAATGTGAGAACGAGGAGGTTTCCAGGATGGCCGCACCCCACAAAACAGGGTGCGGCTTCCCTTATCGATCCGGCAACAGCCACCGTTTGCCGATTCGGTGCCTCAACGATGTTTGAGATAGTAATTGATCAATCCGTTGGTAGATGCATCATATTTCTGCACTGGACCTTTCCCTTCCAGGTCCGGCAGGATCTGGCCCGCCACCTGCTTACCGAACTCCACGCCCCATTGGTCGAAGGAATCGATACGCCAGATGATGCCTTGCACGAAGATTTTGTGCTCATAGAGAGCGATGAGGGAACCCAGGGTTTGCGGCGTCAGTTTGGGAATCAGCAACGTATTGCTGGGCCGGTTTCCCGGCAGTACCTTGTGCGGCACCAGCCGTTCCAGCGTATCATCAGACACCCCCGCGGCCTTCAGCTCGGCCCGCACCTCATCGGCGTCCTTACCCCACATGAGCGCTCGGGTCTGGCCGAAAAAGTTGGAGAGCAGGATACGGTGATGTTTGCCCAGGTGATGGTAACTTTCCGTGGCCGCGATGAAATCGGCCGGCACCAGTTTGGTCCCCTGGTGGAGTAATTGGAAATAGGCATGCTGTCCATTGGTGCCTGGTTCACCCCAAATGATCGGGCCGGTGGAGTAGTCCACCTCTTCCCCATCCCGCTGAATACGCTTGCCGTTGCTCTCCATCTCCGCCTGTTGCAGATAGGCGGTGAGGCGGTGCATATAGTGGGTATAAGGCAGGATGGCGTGGGTCTCTGCACCAAAGAAATTGTTGTACCAGATACCGAGCAATGCCAGTGTCACCGGCAGACTCTGCTCCAGCGGCGCCGTGCGGAAGTGTTCATCCATGGCATGGGCGCCGGTGAGCAGTTCCTCGAACCGATCCATACCGAGATAGAGGGCAATGGGGAGTCCGATGGCCGACCAGAGAGAATATCGTCCACCGACCCAGTCCCAGAAACCAAATACATTCTCTGCGCGGATACCGAACTCCTCAGCCGCTTTCACGTTGGCGCTCACCGATACGAAATGGCGAGCGACGGCCGACTCATTGGCGACAGTGAGAAACCATTGGCGGCAACTCAGGGCATTGGTGAGTGTCTCCTGAGTGGAAAAGGATTTGGAAGAGACGATAAACAGAGTGCTTTCTGGTTGCACTCGATTGAGGATCTCCTGCACATGGTCACCATCGATGTTGGACATGAAATGCATGGTGAGTCCACTATCCCGGCCATAGGGTTTGAGTGCCTCGGTGACCATCACCGGCCCGAGATCGGAGCCGCCGATACCGATGTTGACCACATCGGTAATCCGCTCACCGGTATAGCCCCGCCACTCCCCGCTGCGCACCCTGGCCACAAAATCCTTCATGCGTCCCAGCACCTCATTGACCGCCGGCATGACATCCCTGCCATCGACCAAGATGGGGCGGTTGCTGCGATTACGCAGCGCCACGTGGAGTACGGGACGGTCCTCCGTGAAATTGATCCGATCGCCACGGAACATCCGCTCCCGCCAACCCTCCACATCCGCCTCCCTGGCCAGGGCCCTGAGGAGCTCCATCGTCTCCTCCGTGATGCGGTTCTTGGAATAATCCAGCAGGATGTCAGCTGCAGAGAGGGTAAATCTCTCAAAGCGCTGTGGGTCCTGCTCGAACAGGGAGCGCATGTGGACCGCTTTCATCGATTGCCAGTGCTTCTCCAGCGCCTGCCATGCGGGTGATTGGGTCAGTTTCATCGTCGTTACCATTCCGTCCATCTGATATCCTCATCATCATAGCCGGATATTTCGTTGGTTCCTAAATATCCGGGTCATATTCTTGACAGGAGCCCCTTTCCAGGCGCTTCTGCACGCCAAATCGCCAGGGAACCGGCTGGCTTGCACCCACCACCGGCTCCTGGAAGAAGCAATTAGCAATAAACGTGCCTCCCGATGGTTTGTGCTTTTTGTTAGAATTGCGCAACAGCGTGGCTGCCCCTGGGCGGAAGGTCGCTGCTGTCTGGCACATTGCCTTCGGCAGCAATGACTTTGCAAAGACGGCCAGAGATGGCACAGGACGCAACCCGAACCACAACCATTTGCGGGGAACATCTGATTATGATGAACGATCTGGCGGACAAGGAGTTACGCTCCAGGGTCAAACTGTTTGGCAGGCTGCTGGGTAACGTGCTGCGCACCCACGCCGGCGAACATGTATTCGATGCAGTGGAAACCCTGCGCAAGGGATATATCTCCTTGCGCAAAGAGGAGAATCCACGCAAGCGCAAGCAGCTGCAGCAGGTGGTTTGCAACCTGGACGCCAACACCTTGAGCCATGTGGTGCGCGCCTTCAACATCTATTTCAGCTTGGTCAATATTGCGGAAGAGGCCTATCAGCATCGTCAGCGCCGGCGCCGGATTCGCGGCGGAGGCAAACTTTGGGGCGGTTCCTTCGATACCGTGCTACGGGAGTTCAAGGCCGAGGGCGTCACTGCGGAGCAGCTCCAAGAGATGCTCAACCAGCTGCGCTACATGCCAGTATTTACCGCTCATCCCACGGAATCCAAGCGGCGTATCGTCATGGAACGGTTGCGCAGTATTTTCCTTACCAGTGAGCGGCTGGACAGTTATCGGCTGACCAAGGAGGAGAAACAGGAGATCATCGACTCCCTGGAAACGCAGATCCAGATTCTGTGGAGTACAGACGAGGTTCGGGTACTAAAACCGCAGGTTCGTGATGAGATCAAGAACGGACTCTACTATTTCCACAAGAGCTTGTTCATGGCGGTTCCCCAGACCTACCGTAATCTGGAGAAGGTAATCAAACGAGTCTACGGAAAGCAATGCGACAGTGACAGTCCCGTTTGCGTTCCCAGTTTTCTCACGTTTGGTTCGTGGATCGGCGGTGATCGGGATGGTAATCCCTTCGTCAAGCCGGATACCACCCGCACGGCGGTGCGCATGCAGCATCAACAGGTATTGCGCGAATATCTACGCCGGGTCAGCGAATTGACCCTACAGCTAACCCATTCCAATCGCCTGTGCCAGCCCAGCGAGCCATTTCTGGAAAGCCTGGCGCGAGATGAAGCGCGGTTCCCCGGCATCTTTGCGCGCCGCCCCAATCGTTATCAGCACGAACCTTACCGTCGTAAACTCTACATCATGCGACACCGCTTGAAAGATAATCTGAAGCGGGTGGATAGCCTGATTTACGGTTCGGAGCCCCAGCCCTGTGAATTCGCCTACACCGATGAAGCAGATTTTCTCAATGATCTGAAACTGATACGTGCCTCTCTTTACAATCACGGTGACAGGCGCTGTGCCGATGCCGAGCTGAAGGATCTGATCCGGCTGGCAGAGACCTTTGGCTTCTTCCTGATGCGGCTGGACATCCGCCAGGAATCCACCCGCCACAGCGAAGCGGTAGCGGAGATCTTGGCCCGACAGCCCGACGCCATCGATTATTCTGCCCTGGACGAATCGGAGCGGCTCGCCCTGCTAAGTAAATTGACCAGCGATACCAGCCAATTGAGAGTGGAGGAAAAGCAGCTTTCGGAGCCCACCCGAGAGACCCTGGAGGTATTCCGGGTAATGGGAGAGATGCGCCGGGAGATCAGCCCGCGCGCCTTTGGCACCTATGTAATCTCCATGACTCACCACGCCAGCCATATCATGGAAGTGATACTGCTCGCTGCCTTGGCAGGTTTGGCCGGTCGACGGGACGGAGAATGGTTCTGCAATATCCACGTCTCTCCATTGTTCGAGACCATCGATGACCTGGAGCGAATCGAACCGGTAATGAGTGAACTGCTGGATATTCCGGTCTATCGGGATCTGTTGAAGAACGCCGGCAACTTCCAGGAGGTGATGCTGGGATACTCCGACTCTTGCAAGGACGGGGGCATCATTTCCTCCTCATGGCAGCTTTATAACGCCCAGAAAGAGGTTACCGACCTACTTCGTGAACGAGGCGTTTCCCACCGCCTGTTCCATGGTCGGGGCGGCACCATTGGCCGAGGAGGAGGCCCTACCCACGAGGCGATCCTTTCCCAGCCGCCTGGAACGGTCCATGGCCAGATCAAGTTCACCGAGCAAGGGGAAGTGCTCTCGTATAAATACAGTAATTTCGAGACCGCGGTCTATGAACTTACCATGGGGGTCTCGGCGTTACTGAAATCCAGCCGTAGTGTGATCCAGCCGTGGCAACCCTATTGCAACGAATACCTGGATGTTATGAACCGGCTCTCAGCCACCGGCGAAGAAAGCTATCGCCAGCTCACGGATCGAACTCCCGGTTTCCTCGACTATTTCTACGAGGCCACGCCACTCAACGAAATAGGGCTTCTCAACATCGGCTCCCGTCCTTCCCACCGGAAGAAGGGGGATCGTACCAAATCATCCGTGCGAGCCATTGCGTGGGTTTTCAGCTGGGCCCAATCACGACACACTTTGCCAGCTTGGTTTGGAATTGGCACTGCCCTGGAGAGTTGGCGAGGGGATGACCCTGCACAGCTGGAAAAGCTACGGCAGATGTATCAGGAATGGCCTTTTTTCCGCTCATTGATCAGCAACGCGCAGATGGCCTTGTTCAAATCTGACATGGCCATTGCTGAACAGTATGCCAAACTCTGCAAGGATCAGGAAACCGCGGATAAAATCTTCCATATCATCCGTGATGAGCATGCGAGAACCGTTAGACAAGTGCTGGAGGTTTCCGGAAACCGGGTGCTGCTGGAAGACAATCCGCCACTGCGGCTCTCTTTGCTGCGACGGGAGCCCTATCTGGATCCCCTCAACCACATCCAGATCACGCTGTTGCGGCGCCGGCACCACCAAGCACTCAGTGAAGAAGAGCGGGAAATCTGGTTGGTGCCCCTGTTGCGCTCCATAAATGCCATCGCGGCCGGCATGCGAAACACGGGATAAAAAACATGGACTACATGCCCTTGAAGGCAAAAGAGTTGATGCTAATATAGCGATTTTTGACAAAAAGGCAGCGGTTCGGCCTGAACCTTGGGGATCCCTCTTGGATTCCCCGAGGTCCCAAAACTCAGAGGGGGAATCCATTCATGAAGGTAATGGTCACGGGAACCGCCGGTTTCATCGGCGCTGCGCTTGCGAAGCGGCTACTGGCCCGGGGGGATGAGGTGATTGGCGTTGATAATGTCAATGACTACTATGACGTCAATCTGAAGCTGGCGCGCCTGGCACAGCTTGAAGATCACCCAGGCTACACTGATATCCGAGCAGATTTGGCAGACCGAGAGACACTCCTCGCCGTGTTTGCAAAACACAAACCCCAGCGGGTAGTGAATCTGGCGGCACAGGCTGGAGTTCGCTACTCACTGGAGAATCCCCATGCCTACATCGATGCCAATATCGTGGGGTTCATGAACATTCTGGAAGGGTGCCGCCAGCATGAAGTGGAACATCTGGTCTATGCCTCCTCCAGTTCAGTCTATGGCGCAAATACAGCCATGCCCTTCTCCGTCCATCAGAATGTGGATCACCCGCTGAGTCTTTATGCTGCCAGCAAAAAGGCCAATGAATTGATGGCTCATACCTACAGTCATCTCTACAGGCTTCCCACCACAGGGCTACGTTTCTTTACTGTCTATGGTCCTTGGGGGCGTCCCGACATGGCGTTGTTCATGTTCACCAAGAACATCTTCGCCGGTGAGCCCATCGAGGTATTCAACCGCGGTAAGCACCAGCGTGATTTCACCTATATCGACGATATCGTGGAAGGTGTCATCCGTACCTTGGACAAGGTGGCAGAACCCAATCCAGACTGGTCAGGCGACGTGCCGGACCCTGCCACCAGCACTGCGCCATGGAGGGTCTACAACATCGGTAACAGCCAGCCAGTCGAGCTGATGCGCTATATCGAAGTGCTGGAAAGATGCATCGGCAAAACGGTTGAGAAAAAACTGCTCCCCATGCAGCCTGGTGACGTACCTGCCACCTGGGCTGACGTCCAAGCCCTGGCCGACGACGTTGGCTATCGCCCTTCTACCCCCATTGAAGAAGGGGTGGCCCGCTTTGTGGAGTGGTACCGCGACTATTACAAGGTATAATCTGCGCTGCACCGGCTGCCCTGACAAGGGCTGGCATTCTGGAATAATGCCCGATTGGTGAAACCACCGGGCATTTCCTCTTTCACAGTAACAACAGGACCACTGGCCCATGCAAACGGAGATCCCGGTCGTCGGCTTTGCCGCCTTCAGCGGCACCGGCAAAACCACTCTGCTGGAGCAGATCTTGCCCATCTTGAGCCGTGGTGGCGTCAGGGTGGGCATGATCAAACACGCTCATCATCAGTTTGACATCGATACGCCAGGCAAAGATAGCTATCGATTGCGCAAGGCGGGCGCCATTCAGACGCTGATCGCTTCCAGCCAGCGCTGGGCGCTGATGACAGAAAACCCGGTGGAGGATGTACCGGAGCTGGATGAATTGGTCACACATCTGGATCACCGGCACCTCGATCTGATCTTGGTGGAGGGGTTCAAGCAGGCTCCCATCCCAAAGATCGAGCTGCACCGCCCTACCCTGGGCCACCCCCTGCTCTTTCCCACCGACAACCACATCGTGGCGGTCGCCACCGATGCCCCTTTGGAGAAAGAGACCGAACTCCCAGTACTGGATCTCAACCAGCCTGAGGAGATTGCCAATTTCATCCTGGTCAACTATCTGGAACACGACGAATGAATCATCCCTCCCTCCTGCCTCTCAACGATGCTTTGTCCCGGGTAAAGGCCGCGGTCCCCGTCATCCGGGGCGAAGAACAGGTTGTGCTCAACGCCGCTCTTGGGCGTATCCTGGCCGAAACCATACTTTCACCTATCGACGTACCGGCCTATACCAATTCTGCAATGGACGGCTATGCGGTGCGAGGTGGTGATCTGCCCGCCGAGGGAATGGCGACATTCCGCGTGATTGGTACCTCCAGTGCCGGTCATCCGTTTGCGGGAAAGGTTGGCGGTGGTGAAACGGTACGCATTATGACTGGTGCGGTACTTCCTCAGGGAGCCGATACGGTGATCATGCAGGAGCATGTGAAGCGGGAGGGTGATGAGGTACTTATCGAGGCGGGCCACAAGCCCGGACAGCATGTGCGACACGCTGGAGAAGATCTTTCAGTGGGCCAGGTGGTGCTTAACCCCGGCCGGAAACTGACCCCCGCGGATCTGGGTTCCCTTGCTTCACTCGGTATCGGGGAAATCAAGGTGAAGCGCCGACTGCGGGTGGCCTTTTTTTCCACCGGCGATGAACTACGCTCCCTCGGAGAACCACTTGGGGAGGGCGAAATCTACGACAGCAACCGCTACACGCTCCAGGCGCTGCTTGCTCGGCTGGGTGTCGAGTCCATCGACATGGGAATCGTTCGCGATCGACAGGAGGCCATCGAACAGGCATTTCTGGACGCCGCAGCCATCGCCGATACAGTGATCACTTCCGGAGGAGCCTCCGTAGGCGAAGCGGATTATGTTTCCGATACCCTGGCAAAACTGGGGGAAGTGGATTTTTGGAAGATTGCCATCAAACCCGGAAAGCCGCTGGCCTTCGGCAAGATAGGCGATACCCTCTTCTTCGGCCTGCCGGGTAATCCGGTTTCCGCGATGGTCACTTTTTACCAGATCGTCCAGCCAGCCTTATTGCAGCAGATGGGAGAGCAAGGTGGCGCTCCCCTGCGTCTTCGCGCCATCTGTACCACTGATCTCAAAAAACGTCCCGGCCGGACAGAGTTCCAGCGCGGTATCCTGCAACAGGATGAACAGGGTCGGCTCACCGTGGCCGGCAGTGGTCCACAAGGTTCCCACATCCTCAGTTCCATGAGCCGAGCCAACTGCTTCATCGTTTTGCCGGCAGAGAACAGCGGTATCCAGGCTGGGGAAACAGTTGAGGTTCAACCTTTTGCAGGGCTAATGTGATAATCGGATTTAAAGTGACAGTGGATAGAGCCACAATGGTGCGAAATCCCTTCTTCTTTCTTTTACCGATGCGCCTGGCAATTTTGACCCTGTTGGTTCTGCCCACTCCAGCCCTTGCCTATGCTGAACCACCACCTCCTCTTCTGGACCTGACGGCAACCTGGTATGGCATCGGTGCATTGATTGTTTTCGTCATCGCCTACTCGCTAGTTATCAGTGAAGAGTTTCTCCATCTTCGCAAATCAAAACCGGTGATTGTAGGGGCAGGCATCATCTGGCTGCTCATTGGTATCGCCTATGCCAGCCATGGCGAAAATCAGGCGGTCCATGATGCCGCCAAGCACATGCTGCTGGAGTTTGCCGAACTGATGCTGTTCCTGCTTGCCGCGATGACCTTCGTCAACACAATGGAGGAACGAGGAATATTCAACGCCCTGCGGGCCAAACTGATATCAGCCGGCTTTTCGCTGCGCAGCATCTTCTGGCTGACCGGGCTTCTGGCCTTCTGCATCTCCCCGGTTGCCGACAACCTCACCACGGCATTGGTGATGGCAGCGGTAGTCATCGCCATTGGCCGGAACAACCATGCATTCATCGTGGTCGCCTGCATCAATATCGTGGTGGCGGCCAATGCAGGCGGAGCGTTCAGCCCCTTTGGAGACATCACAACCCTGATGGTCTGGCAGGCCGGCCGGGTTCACTTTTCCGAGTTCTTTGCACTACTTATCCCCTCCCTTGCCAACTGGCTGGTCCCTGCATTCCTGATGTCGCTCACCGTCCCCAAGGAGAAGCCCGAGTCGGTGGCCGAAACCACTTCCGTGGAAGTGAAATATGGCGGCTATATGGTAGTGGTGCTGTTCCTGGCTACCATCACCCTGACCGTGGTGATGCACAGCTATCTCCACTTGCCACCGGCCATGGGGATGATGACTGGAATGGGGTTGCTGGCCCTTTTCGGCTATCGGCTGCGCCGCCACGAGCTCAATCGCATCGACGCCATGACGCCCGCCATGGAAAACCTCCACCTGGATCCAAAGGTAAAAGAGGAGTTATTGCGTCACTACAAGCCCCGCCGACGTCCATTCGACATCTTCATCAGTATGAAACGCGCCGAATGGGATACGCTGATGTTTTTCTACGGGGTGGTGCTGGCAGTGGGCGGCCTTGGTACCATCGGCTATCTGGCGATGGCCTCCCAGCTGATGTATGTCGATCTCGGCGCCACCGTGGCCAACGTCATGGTGGGTGTCATGTCTGCCATCGTGGACAACATCCCGGTAATGTACGCCGTGCTCTCCATGAACCCTGAGATGTCCCACGGACAATGGCTGTTGGTCACGCTCACTGCGGGCGTCGGGGGATCGCTCCTCTCCATCGGTTCTGCAGCCGGGGTGGCATTGATGGGACAGGCTCGCGGGATCTACACCTTTTTCGCCCATCTCAAATGGTCATGGGCCATTGTTCTGGGCTACGCAGCCAGTGTCTGGATCCATTTCCTGATCAACGCCGATCTGTTCCAGATTTTCAAGTAGCCTGACTCATCCCGAGTGCCAAAGGCTCTTACTCCTGTTAAAATGGGAGTTCGTGACAATCTCATACCCCCAGGAGTTATTTTATGAATCGTATAGTTATCACTTTCCTGGCCGGTCTGCTCTGCCTGGCGCCGCTGGTTGTTTCGGCTGCGGATCCCGTTCAGAAGAGCATTGCGGAGCTTTATCAGGAGAAGGAGCAGCTAAAGGGAAAACAGGTAAAACTGCAGGGCAAAGTGGTCAAGGTCAACAATGGCATCATGAACCGCAACTTTATCCATCTGCAGGATGGAACCGGCAAGAAAGGTAGCAATGATATTACAGTGACCAGCCAACAGACCGCTCACGTGGGTGATGAGGTCACAGTCGTCGGCACCGTTACCGTGGATCTCGACTTCGGCTCCGGCTATGTGTACCCGGTGATCGTGGAAAAAGCCACCATTACCAAGAAGTAGTCTGCTGATTAATCTCCCTGGCCGGAATCATCCGGCCAGGGAGCAGTTCATCCGATGTGTTTTGTCCCGCTCCCTGATTAGGGATCTTTGTGCTCAATCGGATGCTCCCCACGCCATACACATCTTCCACCACACGCCTTATCTAATGCCTGCAGGCGCGCTTCGTGCAGCTGCAGTTCTTGTTCGGTGGCCTTGATCACCTTGAGAGAGGGGCGATCGGCAGAAAAACGCCGCCACTGTCCCCCACTGTCCGGATCCCGGCTGCTTGCTCCTTGTTTTTGTTCAGCAAAAGCGAGCGCAACCTGTCCTCCGGACATGGCCAGGTAAACGTCGGCAAGGATCTCTGCATCCAACAACGCTCCATGCAGATCGCGTTGAGAATTATCCACCTCATAGCGCTTGCACAGGGCATCCAGGCTGTTGCGCTGTCCAGGATGCTGCTTGCGTGCCATTTCCAGCGTGTCGAGAATGGTGCAATAGTCCTCTAGACGGCCGTACTCTTCCCCCAACAGACTCAGCTCATGATTAATGAACCCAACATCGAAGGGGGCGTTGTGGATGATTAACTCTGCTCCTTTCAGATAATCCAGCAATTCCTCCACGATATCGACAAAACGGGGTTTATCACTGAGAAACTCGGTGGTGATACCATGTACCTCTACGGCACCACTATCAATCTCACGATCGGGTTTCAGGTATTGATGATAATTATTCCCGGTCAGGCGGCGTTGCATCAGCTCGACGCAGCCAATTTCGATAATTCGATGCCCTTCACTGGGTTCCAGGCCAGTGGTTTCCGTATCCAAAACAATCTGTCGCATTCTACTGCTCTTCTCGTCTAAGTTCCTCGATAGCCCGGTTTGCGAGCTCATCAGCCCGCTCATTCTCCTCATGACCAGTGTGCCCCCTTACCCAGTGCCACTCGATCTCATGCCGACCCATAGCCTCATCCAGGCGTTTCCACAAATCGACATTCTTTACCGGCTGTTTGCCCGCTGTCTTCCAGCCACGCCGCTTCCAGTTGGCCAACCACTCAGTTACCCCTTTCTGGAGATAGCGGGAGTCGGTGGTGAGCGAAACACGGCATGGACGCTTGAGCGCCTCCAGGGCCCGGATAGCCGCCATTAGCTCCATTCTGTTGTTGGTGGTTTCAGGCTCACCACCCCACAACTCCTTTTCTCTCCCCCGATAACGCAGCAGAGCCCCCCAACCACCAGGACCAGGATTTCCCTTGCAAGCACCATCGGTGAAGATCTCCACCTTCTCAGTCATCAAGTTATTCTGTCCTTTCCCTTACCGTGGGTTCCGGAACCCCGCCTGGCAGCAGCTTGCGGCGCAACCTCCAGCGAGGCGTAACCGGAGTTAACGTGGTCACGCGCTTTTTTGCCACAAGGATGTAGACCGCGCCCAAAAATGGTTCAAATCGCTGCCCAAGATATTCAAACAGACCAAAGTGCCGCAACAACGCGCCATGTCGGACAGGGGGATAGTAGACAAAGGAACGAACCAACAGTGTGTCAAAACCCAGCAGCCGCAACCAATCCTGTACCCTGACCGAACTGTGAAAACTTCCAGACCAGGGGGGCGTGCGGCGCCACAATCCTAACCAGCGCCACAAGGTCCACAAGCTCCAGGGATTGAAAGCGAGAATCACTACATGCCCCTCTGGGACCAGCACCCTGTCTACCTCCCGCAATACCTGATGGGGATCCAGCGTAAACTCAAGTACGTGCGGCAGAAGAACCACATCAAGACTTTCCGTCGCGAATGGCAACGCTTCTGCCTTGCCCCGGAGATGGAAACCCCCGGGGGACCGAAAGGAGGATTGCGATTCAAGTGACATAACAACGGTGTTCCGAACCCGACTCGCTGCTGAAAACCCTCCCTTGCAAGGGGCCCCTACTTGCAAGAGGTAATAGCCGAACAGGTCCGGTAACACAACATCCAGCTGGGCTCTCTCCTGCTCAAGCAGCAATCGGCCAGCCGGCAGATGAAACCAAGCCCGCAGTCGCCGCCAGATACGGGAGGCCTCCTCATACTCGTGTCCTTTTTCCATCTCCAGAGTGATACTGCTGCTTGTTTTCCAAAAAGCTATACTATACCTGCTCATGCTGAAAATAACTTCCCTGCTCTCGCGAAAAGACAACTATATATGGCTGATCCGGAGTGAAACAGGACCGGAAGCGGTCGTTGTGGATCCGGGTGAGGCAGGCCCGGTTGAACATGCCTTGCGGAAAAGACGCCTTACACTGGTCGCAATCCTTGTGACTCACCACCACTATGACCATGTAGAAGGGATCACCGAGCTGATAACACGGTATCAGGTTCCCGTGTTCGGCCCGGCGAATGAGCCGATTCCTTGCCTCACCCAACCAGTTGGGGAGGGAGAACACATCACCCTGAAAGGCGTGGGTATGGAATTCTCTGTAATGGAGATTCCGGGACATACAACAGGACACGTAGGTTACTACGGTCACGGTACTTTTTTCTGCGGGGATACTCTCTTTGCCGCGGGTTGCGGCAAGGTATTTGACGGAACCCCTGAGCAGCTGTTCCGTTCCCTGCAACGAATATCCAGACTCCCAGAGGAAACCCTTGTCTACTGTGCCCACGAATATACCGAAGAAAATCTGCAGTTTGCACTCACAGTAGAGCCTGGAAATCCAGCCCTCGGAGAACGCTTGGAAAAGATTCGCCAGCTCCGCGCTGCAGGCTTGCCTACACTCCCCGTGACATTGGCAGAGGAAAAACAGACCAACCCTTTTCTACGCTGTCACGAGCCAGAAGTGATTCGTGCCGTTGAGCAATTCACAGGGCGCCCCCTTGTGAGCACAGAAGAGGTCTTCGTCGCATTAAGAAGGTGGCGGGATCGAATCTGAGCAATCGATAGCCTGATCTTGTGATGGGCCGTTCTGGTGCCGAATATTCATAAATAGATGCTGAAAAAACGATTCAGATTGACCCTTAGAAAGAGCTCCCCTACCATTGCTCCCTATGTACATAGTAAAGACAATGGTACTTTTGCTCGTGGCACTTGGCCTTGCGGCCTGTGCCCAAGCTCCGTCTCGCCAAGTGGAGCTCTATTTGCCTTTGCCTGAGAAAATAGCCCCTCCCATTAGTGCATCAAAACAAAACACTCCACGCCGCGAAGCAAAAACGATCGTTACCCCCGTCGCCAAAGAATCCGTACAAACCAAACCACAACCAGCAATCGTCCTTGATCTCTGGCAGCGAATTCGTGCCGGATTTCAATTGTCCGGCTATCTACCGGACAAGTTACCTTCCCGACTTGCCTGGTACAACCAGCGTCAGTACCACATGGATCGGGTGGTAGAACGCTCCGCTCCCTATCTCTATCTCGTACTGGAGGAGGTGGAGAGACGAGGCATGCCCACCGAGATTGCCTTGTTACCGGTGGTAGAAAGCGGCTATCAGCCGTTTGCACTTTCCCGGAGCGGCGCGGCGGGAATCTGGCAGTTTATCCCCTCCACTGGCAGCCACTACGGACTCAAACAGGACGAGTGGTACGATGGGCGTCGCGATATCCTGGCTTCCACCCGCGCTGCACTGGATTACCTTGAAGACCTTTACAAACGGTTAGATAACGATTGGTTGCTGGCACTAGCCGCATACAACTCAGGTGGAAGCACGGTGGAACGTGCTGTGCAAACGGCCATACGTAGCGGAAAGTCAGGTGATTTCTGGTCCATCCGCCCCTTACTTCCGGAAGAAACCCGGCACTATATCCCTAAATTGCTCGCTATTTCCGCCATGGTGGAAAATCCCGACTACTATGGCATCACCTTGAAAAAGATTCCCAACGAACCCTATTTGACCCGGTTGCGCATTGAAAAGCGCATCAATCTCGCAACTGCCGCAAAATTGGCGGGCCTCAGCCTGGCAGAACTAAGGCAGCTCAATCCCGGCTTCAATCACTTATTGACCCCTCCTCAAGGCCCACATGACCTGCTGCTGCCAATCTCCAAGGCAGCACAGTTTAAATGGAAGTTGGCCCAGCTTCCTCCCGAGAAATGGATTGGCTGGATCTATCACACGGTCGCTGCTGGAGAAAATCTGAGCGTCATTGCCAAACGCTATGGAACGACGGTAGCCCAACTAATGCGCACCAATGGCCTGAACAGCACATTGCTCAGGGTGGGGAACCAACTGAAGATCCCGCTTGGGGGGAACGAGCCTGTGGATATCGCCGCCGTTACCAGCCATCCAAACAGCAGTATTACGCACACCGTCTCCAGCGGGGACACGCTCTGGAGCCTGGCCCGCCGTTACCGTGTAACAATCACCCAGCTGGCAAGGTGGAATGCCATCCCAAAGGCCAAGCCATTGATTCCGGGGCAAAAGCTTATCATTCGTCCCCAGGGGAACACTTGATCACTCATCGATACAGGATTTCAAGAAGCGCCAGCAGCCTGTCCAACGCCCCACGGTTCTGCTCCACCAATCGATGTCCGTTTTCACCCATCGCGTG
>Ga0256914_1002437_pt1 | contig 15533 bp, 20 predicted proteins | sample HulkmetaG_FD_191571 | JGI IMG/M metagenome (GOLD analysis project Ga0256914, IMG submission 191571) | Hydrothermal chimney microbial communities from Main Endeavour vent field at the Juan de Fuca Ridge, Pacific Ocean - Hulk | ecosystem: Environmental > Aquatic > Marine > Hydrothermal vents ... | reverse complement strand
GGTTGAATCCCGAAAACGTTTGTGAAGTAGTTAACTTCGTTAAACCCTTTGGAGTTGACGTTTCGAGCGGTGTTGAGAGGAATGGGAGGAAGGATGAGGAGCTCGTGAGGAAGTTCGTAGAGAGGGTTAGGAGTTGTGTTTAGGAATTTAGAAGGTGATTTCATGAAGTTCGGGGAGTTTGGTGGGCAGTTCGTTCCGGAGGTGCTGATTCCGCCGTTGAAGGAACTTGAGAAGGCTTACGAGAAGTTGAAAAACGACGAGGATTTTAAGAGGGAGCTCGACTACTACCTACGAAACTACGCCGGAAGACCGACGCCACTCTACTTCGCGAAGAACCTGACGGAAAAGCTGGGAGGAGCTAAGATCTACCTCAAGCGTGAGGATCTCCTGCACAGCGGAGCCCACAAGATAAACAACACGATCGGCCAAGCTTTGCTCGCAAAAAGGATGGGTAAGACGAGGCTCATAGCTGAAACGGGAGCGGGACAGCACGGAGTAGCTACTGCCATAGCCGGAGCCCTGCTGGGATTGAAGGTGGACGTTTACATGGGTGCTGAGGATGTAGAAAGGCAGAAGATGAACGTGTTCAGGATGGAGGTACTCGGAGCTAACGTCATCCCCGTGCACAGCGGGAGCAAGACGCTTAAGGATGCGATAAACGAGGCGTTGAGGGATTGGGTTGCCACGTTCGAATACACCCACTACCTCATAGGGTCGGTCGTAGGCCCGCATCCCTATCCGGTTATGGTCAGGGACTTCCAGTCGGTCATAGGGAGGGAGACGAAGAGGCAGATACTCGAAATTGAGGGGACGTTGCCCGACTGCATCGTCGCCTGCGTCGGAGGTGGAAGCAACGCCATAGGAATATTCCATCCGTTCATAGAGGACAGATCGGTCAAGCTGATAGGCGTTGAGGCTGCTGGAAAGGGACTCGGCACGGGAAAACACTCAGCGTCGCTTTGCGCTGGAGAGAAGGGTGTTCTGCATGGGATGCTTTCGTACTTCCTGCAGGACGAGGACGGGCAGATAGCGACGACGCACAGCATCGCTCCCGGCTTGGACTACCCGGGAGTTGGTCCGGAGCACGCGTGGTTGAAGGAGACGGGGAGGGCGGAGTACGTTGCGGTTACGGACGAGCAAGCATTGAAGGCGTTCTTAGAGCTTTCGAGAACGGAAGGCATACTTCCCGCGTTGGAATCCGCCCACGCCTTGGCCTACGCAATGGAACTGGCTAAGGAAATGGGGAGGGATGAAATAATAGTCGTGAACCTTTCGGGAAGGGGAGATAAGGATTTGGGAATAGTTATGGAGGCGATGTCATGTTCCGCAGGCCCGCTCTGATAACCTTCATAACCGCGGGCGATCCCGACGTTAGGGCTACGCTCGAATTCCTGCTCACGCTCGACAGGTATTCCGACGTTATAGAGCTCGGCGTCCCATTCAGCGACCCGATGGCAGACGGAAAGGCGATTCAAAAGGCGAACGTTCGAGCCCTGAAATCGGGAACTAAGGTCAAGGACGTGTTTAACGTCGTTAGGGAGTTCAGGGAGCATTCCGACACTCCGATAGTTTTGATGACGTATTACAATCCCGTTTACCGCAGGGGGGTTGAGAGGTTCGTCGGGGAGGCGAAGGAGAGCGGAGTGAACGCGATGATAGTCGTAGATCTTCCTCTGGAGGAGGCGGGGCATTATCTGAGTGTTTGCGAGAAATACGACATGGGAACCGTGTTCTTGGCCGCGCCGAACACGCCGGAGGAGAGGCTTAGGGCGATAGACGAGGCGAGCTCCGCATTCGTTTACCTGATCTCTCTATACGGAACGACCGGTGCGAGGGATAAGCTCTCCGATCTCGCCTTCGATTTGCTGAGAAGGGCGAAGAGGGTGTGCACGAAACCTCTCGCCGTCGGTTTCGGAGTTTCGAAGGCGGAGCACGTTAGGGATCTCATAAGCGCGGGGGCGGACGGTGTCGTTGTGGGAAGTGCCATAGTCGAGATAATAGGCGAATACGGTAAGGATGCAATCGATCCGCTCGAGGAGAAGTTGAAGGAGCTAAGGAGCGGTCTATTCTGACTTTGTAATTTTTATCTTTTCCTCAAATTTTACCGAAGATCCGCGCAAGCACCTACATATGTTCAAGCAAAACTTTCTACATCAACAATTAATCCGTTCTGTGCAAGAAATTTTTAAATATAATACTCGGAAACCCACTATTGGCGAAAGGGAGGTGAGAAGGTGGGTAGGTTGAGGGATCTGAGGAAGAGCAGGAAAGGAGCGATAGGCATTGAGACATTGATAGTCTTCATAGCGTTGGTGCTCGTAGCGGCCGTGAGTGCAGCGGTGCTGATACAGACCGTCGGTTACCTGCAGCAGAAGGCTACCGCCACCGGAAGGGAGACAACGAAGGAGGTCGCGAGCGGTATCAAGATCGACAGGATCCTCGGTTACGACGCCAATCCGAACACCGGAACCACTGCTAACAACATCAGCAAGCTCGCCATCTACGTTGAGACGAACACCGGTGGACAGGCCATCGACCTCAGCAAGACGATCGTAACGCTCAGCGCTTTGAACAACACGGTCGAGCTCAAGTACCAGCCGTCTAACGTCACGCTTGGCACCTATCCGTTCACCGATCTCACCGCCGGTGGACAGGTGTTCAACTTCTCCCTCGACGCTTGGAACTACCTGACGGGCACGTCCTTCGGTATAATAGTGCTGCAGGACCAGGACGGATCGTTGGTTAAGAACAAGAAGACGCCCACGCTCAACACCGGAGACAAGGTCGTCCTCACCGTCGATCTCGTCAAGGTCTTCGGACAGGGTCTGCCGACGAACGCGGTGGTCAGCGGAGAGGTCAGGCCCGAGCTCGGTGCTCCGGGCATAATACAGTTCACCACGCCGTCCGCATTCACGGCCAGCATAACCGAGCTGCAGTAACCACCCAAATTTTTTACCCCTATTTTTTTTCTTTGGGAGGTGATGGGCTGTGATCAGGAAGCTGATCAAGTTCAAGAAGAAGGGAGGTGAAAAGGAGAAGGAGGAGAGGGTGGAGGAAGAGGAAGAGCTTGAGGAGGAGATTTTGGAGGAAAAGACTCCCGAAGAGATAGAGAAGGAGGAGACTAGAAAGGAAGAGGAAGATCTGACTACGAAGATCATGGACAGGATCAACGAGATCGAAAACAGGTTGCCGAGGATAGACGTGGCGTTGGAGAACACCAAGAAGGAGATCGACGAGATAAAGTCGAAGATTCAGAAGATGGACGATACCATGAAGGACGTTATGAGCCTTTACGAGGTCGTTAGCTCTCAGATAAATCCGTTCGTTTCGTCCTCGGGTGTGGTGGATATTGTGGATTTGAAGAGGAGAGTTGACGATTTGGAGCAGGACTTTAGGATCATTCTCGATGTGGATTTGGATAGGATAATTGCGGACGTTCTTTATAACGGTGAGGAGGTGACTTGATTTGTCGGATCAGGCTGCTCAAGTTCTTAAGGATAACGAGTTGAAGGAATATCTAAACAAGTTTCGAGGACGGGTGCCGTCGGTTCTACTCGAGGATCTTTACAACAAGCTGAAGGGCAAGGGGGTTACGAGGGAGCAGGTCGATAAGATCGTAAAGAAGATCGAAGAGAACTTAACGAACGCGAGAAAAATAGACGAGATCTTTAGGAAGCTCGAGAACATAGAGTCTCTGATAAGGCAGAGGATGAAGGAGGAGAGAAAGGAGGCGAAGATTGAGCCTTTGCCGGAATTCCTCAAGCAACAGCAGGAGCAGCAACAGACCTATCCTCCGGCGCAGCAACAACCCCCCGCTCAGATCTATCCTCCGCAGCCGCAACCGCAGCAACCCCAGCAACCTCAGCAACAACCGGTTCAACAGGTTCAGCTTTACCAGCCACAGCAGGAGGAACCTTTGCTCCCGAGCCTCCCGACGGAAAAGCCGAGGCTTGAGGACGTGCCACTGCACGACACGAGAGCGATAATGATACTGCTAAAGTGGATCGAGTTCATGCTCGAGAGGGTGGGACACGAGGGGCTTAGGGATCTGCTCAACTACTACGTCGACATAAACTGGATAAGCGAAAAGGTGCTCTTCACCGTTCTCAGGTTCGCCAAGGGCATAAGGCTGTACCACGAGAATTCCGATTGGAGGCCGGCCGGTTACATGAACGTCAAGGATCACATGACCTCTCTGCTGTTCATAGAGGCTCTCAGAACGGGCAGGTTCGATAAGGATGTGGTTTTGAAGGTGGAGAGGGACATATATTCGATCAGGAAGGAGGTATCGGAGATAAATGGGTTTTAGCACGACCGCCGCGTTTGCGATACTGTTCATAGCCGGATTGGTCGCTTTGGGCATACTCTCGGCCACGGTGATAACGGAGGTAAGGGATCTCAACGACCTCATAAAGGCGAGGAGCAACACCGAGCTAAGCGTCGCGAAGTTCGAGATCGTGAACGTAACGGCCCTAAACACGACGGCCACGACGTACAACCTAACGGTGATAGTGGAGAACACGGGATCGACGACGTTCAACTGTACGAAGTTCACGTTGCTCGTCGACGGAAAGCCCATAGACTTCACGGTCAACAGAACGATCCTCTACCCCCTGCAGTACGCGAAGTTCTACAACTCGAGCCTCAGCGGAGGCGTTAACTCTACGCACAGGCTAGAAGTGGTTTCGGACAACGGGTTGATCGAGTATGCGACGTTCGTCGTGGGGTGATGTGAATGTCCGGAGAGAGCGCGGCGCAACTGATCCTCTTCATAACAGCCGTCCTCATCGCCGCGTCCGTTTCGGCGGTGATGGTGGTTACTATACAACAGATTTCGATGGGTATAAAGGAGCAGGGAAATTACCTGAAGAGCGCGATAGCCACGAACTTCAAGATAATAAACGATCCTCTGAACATACCGACCACCACGATCGGAACGAATACGGCCTACGTCTTTTACGTGAAGAACATAGGTAAGGTTCCGTTTCCCTTCACGAACTCGACCGTATCTGTTCTTATAGACGGTAACATCATTCCCCCCGCGAACTTTACTACCTCCCCTTCGGTTCTCTACCCCGGTCAGGTTGGTGAGATCGATGTCGTAACCAGCCTCAGCCCCGGAAATCACAGGATAACCGTCATTCTCTACAACGGTATTTCCGACACCCTCGAATTCACGATCTGAGGTGATAGCGATGGCGAGGATATTCTCAGTTCAGCTGCCGAACGACGAGTTCCACAAGAGGTTGGGCGGAGGGATTCCCGTAGGAACGATCGGGCTGATAAAGGGAGAGCACGGTAGCGGTAAGTCCGTCGTTTGCCAGAGGATAATCTACGGACTGCTGAAGAACGACGTTAGCGTTACCTACGTATCCACGCAACTCACGACGACGGACTTCATAACCCAGATGCTCTCTCTCGGATACGATATCGTCAAGGACATGATAAAGAGGAGGTTGCTCTACATTCCCGTTTATCCCCTCATACAGGAGCCTATGAAGAGGCAGAACTTCGCTGAGAGGTTGATGAACGCGAAGGAGTTGTTCGAGAAGGATGTTATAGTTATAGATTGTTTTTCTACCCTCGTTAGATCCGACGTCGATGAGGATTCCGTGGTCAAGCTTATGGGATTTTTTAAGAGGATCGCCGCCTTGAACAAGGCGGTCATACTCACCGCTTTGGACGAGCTTGAGAAACACGTTATGGATGAGATAGAGTCCGCTTGTTCCTTCATAGCCGAGACTTCCGTCAAGAAGTTCGGAACCGATCTGAAGAACATCATGCTAATCAGGAAGTACAACATGGCGGGTAGCACGTACGCAAAGCAGATCGCCTTCAGAGTTGAGCCGGGAATAGGATTGGTTGTTGAGATCGCGGCGGTAGCATGAAGGTGGTAAAGTCTGACACCCTAAAGGACGCCCTGAAGAGGAACCCGCACCTGAGGAGGTATATAGAGGAGTTCAGGCGGAGGGAGGGGGTAGTCCCGAATTTCGTCGCCCAGTTGAGTAGGGACATGAAGACCCTCCCCCGCCCGAACATAATCTACCCGGTAGGCGACCCCATCTTCATCCACATCTGGACGGACAGGGAGGGTGACAAGCACTATACGGCGATAGAACCGAGGTTGACCAAGGAGGAGGAACCGAAGTATCAGGCTCTGATGGACAAGATGCTCGAAGTCGTTCCCAAGGAGGAGGTACCCAACAACGACGAGGAGTTGGGAAGGCTTATAGATAAGCTCGTTGATGAGGTCGTCGAGATCGTCCCGAAACCCGTCCCCTTTAAGAAGAGGAGGAGGTTTCTCTCCTTCGGAGTTGGGGAGGAGAAGCTCAAGCTCACGAAGGAGGAGGTTTACAAGTTCAAGTATCTTCTGAAGAGGGACATAATCGGAGTAGGGCCGATGGAACCTCTCATAAGGGATCCGTACATCGAGGACATTCACGTCATAGGCCCGCACAACGTTCACATCGTCCACAAGATCTTCGACATGCTTCCGACGAACATAGACTTCAAGGACGACATATACATGGTCGAATACCTCAAGAACCTCAGCGAGAGGATAGGAAGGCCGGTAAGCGAGAAGAACCCCATAGTCGACGGAACTTTGCCGGACGGGAGCAGAATAAACATCATATTCAGCACGGACGTCAGCCTCAAGGGTCCTTCTCTTACAATAAGAAAGTTCACCGCGGTTCCGATAAGCATAACCCAACTCATAGCGTGGGGAACTCTCTCAGCTGAGATAGCCGCTTACCTCTGGCTCTGCTTGGAATACGGGATGAGCATATGGGTTAGCGGGGAGACAGCGAGCGGTAAGACGACGACGCTAAATGCGATGATCCCGTTCATAAAGCCTCAGTCCAAGATATTCAGCGCTGAAGATACTCCCGAGGTTCAGGTGCCCCATCCGGTGTGGCAGCAGTTGTGTACGAGGGAGAGGGGGACGGAGGGAAGGGTGGATCTGTTCGATTTACTCAAAGCCGCTCTGAGGAGCAGGCCGAACTACATAATAGTCGGTGAGATCAGGGGTAAGGAGGGTGCCATAGCGTTCCAAGCTATGCAGACCGGTCACCCGGTTCTCTCAACCTTCCACGCTGGAAGCGTGAAGAAGCTAATACAGAGGCTTACCGGTGAGCCCATAAACGTTCCAATAACCTTTATCGATAACCTGAACGTCGTTCTGATCCAGCAGGCGGTGTACAGGCAGGGTCAGTTTCTGAGAAGGTGTTTGGTCGTCGAGGAGATAGAGGGATATTACGAGGAGGCGGGAGGAGTGATAACGAGAACCGTCTTCGAGTGGGATGCGGTTACGGATAAGCACGTCTTTAGAGGTCTTTACAACTCCTACATTCTCGAAACCAAGATAGCGCAAACGGCGGGATTTGAAGATCCGAGGCAGATATACGAGGAGATGTTTCTCAGGGCGAGGATATTGCAGAGGATGGTCGAGCTAAAGATATTCGACTACTACGAGGTGACGAGAATAATTTGGGCGTTCTACAAGAAGGGACTTAGGGGGTTGCCGTTCAGGTTGTGAGGTGATCCGTATGTACGTCGATCACAAGAGGTACGCGAGGTTGGTTCTCCTCCCGCTCACCCTCGCATCCCTCGTCATGTTCCTCGTCCTCTTCGTACTACTCAGACCAATGATGGCCAAGCTCGGCCTGTTCTCCATACTCCTCTACTCCGTCCCCCTCTTCATACAGCTCGTTGCCCTCCTTTACCCCAAGATCGTGATGGGAAAGGTCAGGAAGGAGATAGAGGACAACATTCACTTCTACATAACCCACATGGGTGCCCTCGCAACTTCGGAGGTCAGTAGAAAGGAAATGATGAGGATACTGTCGGAGAGAAAGGAATACAAAGCTTTGGCGGAGGAGACGAGGAAGATTTATCTGCTAATGGACAAGTGGAACAAGAATTTAGCTCAAGCTTGTAGGTTCTTGGCTAAGAGAACTCCAAGCAAGATATTCGCCGACTTCCTCGACAGGATGGCTCACGAGATAGACAGCGGTGAGGACTTCAAGGAGTTCATAAAGAGGGAGCAGGAGAACGTCATGGACGCCTTCGCCAACCTGTATCAGGGTAAGCTTTACGGTGTTGACGTCTTCAAGGAGGTTTACGTTTCCCTCATAATCTCCCTCGCCTTCTTCACGGCTTTCGCCATGATAGCTCCCTTCTTGGCGGGAATAAGCGTCAGGTTCATGTTGATGATAATGTTCGTGCTCTTCCTAATAGTCGAGTTCGGTATCCTGTTCTACCTCAAAACAGTCGTTCCCGTCGATCCGATATGGCAGACCTCCGGAGAACTGACGAGCACGGACTGGAAGCTTTACAAGTGGTTCTACATCTCCTGCGTTCTTTGTCTGATCGCCTTCACGATCGTTCTATTCGTTACTTTCGTGTTCAAGATAGTTTCAATTCCACCTCCGTTCATAATAGCCATATCCGTAACCCCGTTGATTATACCCGGAATGATGGCGAAGAAGGAGGAGGCAATAATAAAGAACAAGGACAAGAACGCTCCGTCCTTCATAATGAGCTTGGGAGCTTCGGCGTCTGCGAGGGGAGGGAACGTAATAGATTCCCTAAAGTACCTCACCACCCACGACTTCGGAGCGCTGACCAAGGATATCGTAGCGTTGTACAAGAGACTCAGCACGAGGATAAACAAGAAGAGGGCTTGGGAGAAGTTCAGCATAAACACGAACAGCAACCTCATCTACAGGTTCATAGACATGTTCGTGGAAGCCCTCTACTTGGGTGGAGATCCGAAGGACGCCGCCGAAATAGTTTCGAAGAACTTTGCGAGGATAAACAGCCTGAGGGAGAGGAGGGACAGAACGGCCAACACCTTCGTCGGCATATGCTACGGTGCGATAATAGGCATCGCGGTCGCCCTCTACATATCCTTCGGAGTCGTGGGGGTCATAAACCACATGTTCACGTCCCTCAGCATATCGGGCAAGTACCTTCAGAACATACTCCATACCGTTTCGAGCGCGGAGATAATGTACATTAACGTCATAATCCTCGCCATCCTTTTCCTCCACGCAATAGTTTCGGCCGTCGCCATAAAAATGATAGACGGTGGAAGATGGATGAGCGGTTTTCTTCACCTCGTAGGAATGATTTGGACAGCCGCAATAACCGGATACATCTCCCAGATCGCGATAACTTTCCTGATGGGCAAGATCTGAGCGAAACTTTTTTAAACTTCGAGCCCCAACTCTATTTTAGATCTGATGACAATGATCATCATGAGGAGGTGCGCGCCATGTTCGAGTCGTGCATAATAACCATCGACCCCCACATACTGAGATCGATAAACAAGAGCTCTTTGAGGAAGAAAGTTCTCCTCTACTTGGATTCGATATATCCGAACGCCGATTATCTTACGAACATCGCGAGGATGGTTGGTAGCGATCCGTCCAACGTTTTGGGATGTTTGAAAGGCATGGGTAACCGTTACAACGGTAACAGTTCTCTTATTGAGTTGGGGCTCGTGGAGGTCGTGGAGAGGGACGGTTACAAGTATTACAGGGTTACGGAGTTCGGCAGGAAGGTGGCGAAGCATATTAGGGAGATGTACAGGGGGTTCCTTCATGCTTGAGAGCGTCAACGTCAACGACCTCGACTTCGTTTACGGTTACATGATATTCAAGGCGTACTTCTTCAAGGTCAAGACCAAGGTGGAAGGCGTGGACTATCCGAATTCGGATTACGCGGAGAGGTGGAGGAGGTTTTGTCGGGAGAGGGATTTTTTGTCCCTGATAAGGAGAGCGGTAGAGTTGATTTCCAACGAGCCCGTTACCGATTGCCTTAACTTCTACGATTGCCTCGACAGATCTTCCTACTTCGCGCTAATCCACAGGGATCATCCGAACATAACCCTGGGATTCATAAAGGATGCCGATCTTTGGGATCTGTGGCTTAACGAGGGCATATTCAACTTCGCGAGGGAGAAGATAGCGGAGCTCCTGTCCATCTCGAACGGAGATAGGATCATAGATTTCGGATGCGGAAGCGCATCGCCCGTATTCTACGGGAGCATCGTGGGGCCGAACGGATACTATTTGGGCATAGACTTTTCTAAACCCCTCCTGAACTTCGCGAGCCTTAGGGTGAAGGAGCGTAGGCTCGACTGGGTTCACCTGAAGCAGGAACTCGCAGACTCCAAGCTGAGGATAGAGGGCAACTTCGATTACGCGATATGCTCTTCGATCCTTCAATACGCAGACTACAGAGCGGTTTTGAGGAACGCGGTTAACGCTCTGAAGGGAAACGGAACTATAATGATATTCTCCGAGGTATTCTCGGATTTAGAACCCGAAAAGGCCGAACTATTCGATCTGTACTACTCCCTCATCCCAAACTACAGGGGATTTCCGAGGATGTCGGCGATTCTCGAGTTTTTGGAGAAGTGCTGCGAGTTCAGATACAAGCTGATAGGGAGGAACTTTCTCAGGATCGACGTCAAGGATGTCATCTAAAAGCTTATATCCTTTCGGCCTTCACCCTCAGCCATGGACGATTTGATATGCAAGTACGTGGTTAAGGACGGGAAGAGGATAGGGGAGAGCGTGGACGTTTACGAGAACTGCCTAATAGTCAAGGTTGGAGGGGAGTTCATAGCTATTCCCAAGAGTTGCATAGTCAAGGTGGAAGCGGAGAACGTGCACGTAAAGGATTTCGACGAGAAGAGCGCGAAGGAGCTCGGGGAGATTTGGGTAGTCGAGAAGTCTAAGCCCGTAAGCTTGGAGGAACTGAAGAGGTATGGTTGAGTACAAGCAGGTTATCGTCGTTAGAGAAGATCTCAAACTTTCGAGGGGAAAGCTGGCAGTTCAGGTGGCTCATGCGGCAATAATAGGATACGAAAGGGCGGATAGACGGATAGTTGAGCTTTGGAAGATGCAGGGACAGAAGAAGATAGTTCTGAAGGTTCCGAACTTGGTGGAGTTGATGAAGGTAAAGGAGAAGGCCGAAAAGCTCGGACTTCCGACGGGAGTCGTAGTCGACGCCGGATTGACTGAGATCCCTCCCGGAACGGTAACGGCTGTGGTGGTGGGGCCCGAGGAGGCGAGAAAAATAGACAAGGTTACGGGAAACTTGCCGTTGCTTAGGTGATTCACCATTTCCTAATACTTCCTCTGCTTTCAAAAAGTCTTTTACGAATAGATCTTCAGGATGTTGTAGAACGTGTCCCTCTCGGCGGGAACCTTTCCAGCACCCCTTATTATTCCAAGTATCCTGTCCATCGGGAGGTACACAGGCGTCTTTGCTCCGGCGGAGTGGGTTATCCTCTCCTCCATCAACGTCCCGTCTATATCGTTCGCACCGTAGTTTAGAGCTATTTGAGCGAGCTTTTCTCCGAGCATGACCCAGTAAGCCCTAACGCTCTTGAAGTTGCTGAGAACTATCCTCGACACCGCTATGGTCTTCAACACGTCCACGGGGCTTGTCTTTTCCTTGACCACTCCCTCAAGCTTCGTGTTCTTGGGATGGAAGAGAAGGGGGATGAAGGCCAAGAAGCCGTGGGTCTTCTCCTGAAGCTTCCAGAGCTTGTATAGGTGGATCGCCCTATGCCTGTAGCTTTCTATGTGCCCGAAGAGCATGGTGGCGTTGCTTTTTATCCCCATCCCGTGCGCGATCTCCATAACCTTCAACCACTCATCCGCCTTAGCCTTGTTCGGACAAATCTTTCTCCTTATACTATCCACGAGGATCTCCGCACCACCGCCGGGCATCGCCATCAGTCCCGCATCTTTCAGTCTGCTCAGAACTTCCCTAACGCTCATCTTCTCCTTCTTAGCCAAGAAATGAACTTCCGTTGCAGTCAACGCCTTTATCACTACGTTCGGAAACCTACGCCTTATCTCCGAGAACATCTCCTCGAAGTACTCCACCGTCACCTCCGGATTGTGGGAGCCGACGATGTGCAACTCCTTGGCTCCGAGCCTCACCGCCTCCTCCACCTTCTTGAGCACGTCTTCGACGCTCATTAGGTAAGCGTCGGGATCTCCCTTGTTCCTGTGAAAAGCGCAGAGCGGACACTTGGAGACGCAAACGTTCGTGTAGTTTATGTGCCTGTTCACGACGAAGGTGACTATTCCGTCGTTCATGGAATTGGCCTTAATTCCCAACTCGTGCAAGTCCTCGTGAAATAGCTCCTCTATCTTCTTGGGAGTCCACATGCGATCGTGGATGGTGGGGGATTAAAACATTACCGATTCAACCTCCTCTTCAACTCCATGAGCTCCCTTCTAAGCTGAGCGTTGCTCCTGAAAACGAAATCGCTTAGAACGCCCAAAATCGTAATCTGAAGACCCGCTATGATGAGAAGAGCGGTGAGCGTCGCCATGAGGTAGTGGGTGACGTGGTGGAACCAGTCCAAGACGACCTTGACTCCCACGATCACTCCCGCCAGCACGAGCATCATTCCTGAGAAGTAGAAGTACCTTCCCGGACTGTACCTCTTCAAGAGCTCGTATATCGTAAGGGCTATCCTGAAACCGTCCCTTATCGGTTTTAGCTTCGTCCTTCCCGCTCTCCTTCTATACCTCACCGGAACCTCGACGATCCTGAACCCCTTTGCGAGCGTTTCGACCGTCAATTCCGTCTCTATTTCGAATCCCGGCTTTTTTAATTCTACGCTCTTGTAAACGTCCTTCGTCAACGCTCTATATCCCGAAAGGATGTCGTGGAGCTCGACACCGTACATCATTCTAAATATGAAGTTAAGGATCTTGTTTCCTACGAGGTTCAGCTTGGTGAAGGCACCCTTTTCGAAGTTTATAAGTCTGTTTCCTATAACGTGCTCCGCCCTGCCACTCCGTATGGGCTCGAGCAACTTGAATACGTCCTCCGGCACGTAGGTGCCGTCGCCGTCGACCATGACCACTATCTCGTCGTCCAAAATCTGAAAGGCCTCCGCTATCGCCTGTCCCTTGCCCTTTCCGCTCTGAAGAACGACCCTCGCTCCCTTGCTCTTCGCTATCTCAACCGTTCTGTCTGTGCTGTGCCCGTCGATTACGAGTATATTTTCGAATCCCAGCCTCTTGAACCCCTCTATGACCTCCCCTATGCTCTTCTCCTCGTTGAGCGTGGGTATGAGAATGCAGACGTCTAAAGTCTCACTATCTTGAACAGACTCAGCACGGGAAAACCTTCCATCTCCTCTAACCCCTTCTTGTCTATTATCACCGCTGCGCAGAGAACCTTCCCCTCCCTCCTTCTTATTTGTTCCGCCGTTTCCTTAATCGTGTTTCCGGTGGTAATTACGTTGTCCACTATGACGCACCTCTTACCATCCACCTTGGCGAAGTTCTCGCTGAAGTGACCTCCCACCCTCTGCGCCTTTTCCTCCCACCTGAGCTTCTTGGGATAGTACATGCTTAGGTCCGCATCCAACTCCTCTGCCACGAGGGTGGCTATGGGTATTCCGCTCGTCGCTATGCCTACGACCACCTCTGGTCTTTCGTCCACGGCGTCGCATATCATTTCCGTCATCGCGCTCGCCATACACCTCATCCTGAACGGGCTCGCGATGTTCTTCAGATCGACGTAAACGTCGGACGGCGCCTCTTCCCTCTTGGCCTTGGCCAGAAGCCACATGGCAGTTTCCTTAGAAACGTTTAGCTCCGCTGCGATCTCTCCCGTTGTGAGCCCCTTCTCCTTCAACTTCTTTGCCTTCTCGATGAGATCCTCAATCACTTCTTAACCCTCCTTACCACCGCCTCACTTCCGCAAACGGGACACACGTCCCCTTCGATCTTCCTTCCACATCCCCTACATACCTTAACCCATTTAAATGCTTTGGATATCGTCGGCTGGATTATGTTCTCTATCCTCAACCCCAACTCCATCGCCACGTTCTGGATGGAGTAATCGTCGGTAACGAGCACCACTTCCCTCCCCTCCTTGACCTCGTCGAGCGTTTTGGCCAAAAGCTTCAGATCGGTCTTGGACAGCTTGTGTATGTCCCCCGTCCTCCTCGCAACCTCTTCGACCTCTCTAACGCTCTCCTCCGTGGGCTCCTCCACCCTAATATCGAGTAGGGAGAAGTAGAACTTGGACTTCTCATCCTTTATCTCGTCAACTACCTCTGGAATCGTTATCATGAAATCGTAATGCGCCTTCCTGAGGAATATGACGCTCGAATCTATGACGTAGACCTTCATCGATATGGAAGGTTCGATCGAATGATAGATAAGCTTTCCTGAGCTCCGAAGAACATGCTCAAGGAGGAGATCATGAGGGCTCTCAGGGAATACTTCGAGGGTTTGAAGGGGACGGATCCGAAGAGGGTGGAGTGGGAGCTCGACAACGTGATCTACCCCTACATAGGATCGTACATAGCGAGCGGTGAGCTCAGCAAGGAGGATGGAAAGGAGATATTCGAGTTCTGCGAGAGGATGCTCAGGAGGTTAAAAGACGAAGGAGGAGGTAGATGAGGCAGATTAGCTCCCACGCAACTCTGACGCTCAGCGTCGCTCCGGTGTAAACGAGGCAGTCCCAAAATCTGCCCTCGTGCGGAGTCGCATCGTTGAAAAGGCGGGAAATCGTGTACGCGATGCAGAGAAGAACGTACACGCTTGTTAAGGCGGTGTTGGGGTCGAACCAAAACCCGGGGAAGAGGGTTTTTAGGAGAAACACGGTGGCGTATAGGGATATAGATACCGAGGCGAGGTATCCGAGGGAGGATTTCATACGATCGATCATGCGCATCCGTTATATATCTATCGGGTCACCTCTAAACGATGAAGCTCGAGGAGCTTAGATTCGGAACCGAGCTCATAAAGAGAGGATTTGCAAAAATGCAGAAGGGCGGAGTGATAATGGACGTAACGAACGCTGAGCAGGCAGGAATTGCGGAGGACGCTGGAGCCGTGGCGGTGATGGCGTTGCACAAGGTTCCTGCAGATATAAGGGCTTCTGGCGGCGTAGCGAGGATGGCGGATCCGAAGAAGATTCAGGAGATAATGGATGCGGTAACCATTCCGGTGATGGCGAAGTGCAGAATAGGGCACGTTGCTGAGGCGAGGGCTCTCGAAGCTTTGGGAGTGGACATGATAGACGAGAGCGAAGTTCTTACTCCGGCTGACGTGTTCTTCCACATAGACAAGAGGAAGTTCGTCGTCCCCTTCGTGTGCGGTGCAAGAAGTCTTGGAGAGGCTGTGAGAAGAATATGGGAAGGGGCGGCGATGATAAGGACGAAGGGAGAGGCGGGGACGGGAAACGTTGTCGAGGCGGTCAAGCACATGAGGATCATGAACTACGCCATAGCGGAGCTTCAAAGGATGCCGGAGGAGAAGGTTTACTCGGTTGCGGAGAGGTACGCGGAGAGGTACGTGCAACTCGCCGTAACGGTGAGGCAGGAGATGGGGCTTCCTACCAACGTAAAGCCCGACGAACCGATATTCGAGGAATACACGCTTGAAGAGATAGTCGAGGGAATTTACGAGGTCTTGATAGAGATCAGAAAGATGGGAAGGTTGCCCGTGGTCAACTTCGCAGCCGGAGGTATTGCGACT
>Ga0256914_1002436_pt1 | contig 15536 bp, 11 predicted proteins | sample HulkmetaG_FD_191571 | JGI IMG/M metagenome (GOLD analysis project Ga0256914, IMG submission 191571) | Hydrothermal chimney microbial communities from Main Endeavour vent field at the Juan de Fuca Ridge, Pacific Ocean - Hulk | ecosystem: Environmental > Aquatic > Marine > Hydrothermal vents ... | reverse complement strand
CCCCCAGCATCGGTATATAGATGAGGACAAAAGAGGCAAAAAGACCAGGTATACTTAATGGGAAAATAATTTCCTTAAATATTTCCCATTTCCCGGCACCCAAATCCCGAGCAGCCTCTATTACCTTCGGCTCTATTCCCTTCAAAGCAACACTTACGGGAATAACAACGTAGGGTAACCATTCATGGATCAATACAAGTATCACCGCTGCCCTACTGTATAGAAATATCCTGGTAGGCTCCTTAATGATGTGAAGATGAAGTAAGAGAGAAGAAATTATACCCGTTTTTGAGAGTACTATTTTCCACGCATAAATTCTAACCAAAAAACCAATCTCAACTGGCACGATCATAAGGAAAAGGATTAAAGAACCGTACTTCCTGACCATCCTACCAAGGTAGTACCCTATGGGATACCCGATTATAATAAGCAAAATCATAGAACCCGTTATAATCAGAAAGGTATTCCAGAGAATCTTTACATAGTTGGGATTGTGAAAAAACCGCCGATAGTTATCCAGGGTAAAAATTGGTTCTATTGTCATAAATCCCGATTTCCAGAAACTCATAACCATAAGAAGCACCATTGGGATATAGAAAAGGATCAAGAGATAGATAAACGGAGGAAAGACATTCATCAATAAACTAAAATTGATATACCTTCTTGTTTTCACTTTCATTCCTACCTACAATATCAATCTGCCAACACCAGTGTCTTATCAAAACGCCACGACAAATATACCCGTTCATCCCACGTTATTCGCCATATTTCGCTCTCTGGGGTTATATTTTGAGCAAAAACCCTGAAATCATCACCATTCTTAAGTTTCACCAAAAACTCGGTACTCGGACCCACATAAATTATCTCTTTGACTATACCATCAATCACATTGTACTTCTCCCTCTTACTCTCCATCCTTGATATACTCACCTTCTCCGGCCGAATAGAAACACTCACCTCACTACCAACTCCAATGTTAGCATCTCTAGCGGCACCCCCAAGCACTCCCCAAACCTCACATAAGTCCGGGATCGAAACTTTAACAAAGCTTTCTCTTCGCTCTACAATCTTTCCCTTCAAAAAATTGGTGTTCCCTATAAAATACGCTACAAAACTGCAACAAGGATTCTCGTACAGCTCCTTGGGTTCTCCTATCTGGAGAATTTTCCCCCTATTCATCACGGCAATCCTATCTGCCATGGTAAGGGCCTCTGTCTGATCATGAGTCACATAGACAAAGGAAATATTTACCTGCTCCCGTATATTCACGAGGTCTATCGCAAGTTTCTGTCTTATCTTCAAATCGAGAGCTCCAAGAGGCTCATCTAACAGTAAAACCTTCGGTTTATTAATGAGACCTCGTATTAAAGCTACCCTCTGCTTTTCTCCCCCGGAGAGTTCTCTGGGAAGTCTGGACGCTTTATCCCTCATGCCAACCATTTCCAGATATTTAATTACCTCTTGCTCAATATAACGCTTATCAAATTTTTTTCTCTTTAGCCCAAAGGCAACATTCTCAAAAACCGTCATGTGGGGGAATAATGCATAGCTCTGGAATATTGTATTAACATTACGCTTCTCTGGAGGGAGAGATGTAATATTCTCCCCCTCCAGATAGATCTCTCCGCTATCCGGGATCTCTAACCCTGCAATCATCCTGAGGGTCGTAGTTTTACCACTTCCGCTCGGTCCCAGGAAGGCAAAGAACTCCTCACCTACCGAAAAGTTTATACCATCCACAGCACGCAACTTCCCGAAGGATTTCGACAAATCACTTATCTCAAGTACATTCACCGTAACTATTTCCTCCAACAATCACACTTGAATCATGCTTACGTAAAAACCATTACTTCGCGGATTTAACCTCTTCCCATATTTGAAGCCACACATCGTAATTATCCGGGATTATCTCAACGTGAGCTTTCTCCAGAGCTTTCGGGTTATCCAAACCAACGTTTTCTATCTGCTCTCTGGTGAGCATCCCCAAGACCTTCTTATTTGGGACAAAATACTCAAAATCAGTCGCCTCATACTTCTGCAGCTCGGGCCGCACATAATGATTCACCATAGCATGTGCCGCCATTGGCATCTTCGTTGCACTTAAAATACTATACCCACATATCCAGGAAAGAGCTCCCTCTTTCGGCGAGACAAAACCTACTGGAGTCCCATCCTCGGTCAAAGACTTTGCATCGGAACCCCAACCAAGGGAAATCCATACCTCTCCTTCACTAAAAAGACTGTCTATCTCTTCATCCCCCTCAAAATACTTAAGAAGCAGAGGCTTTTGTTTTATCAGATACTTCTTTACCTTTTCAAGTTGATCATTAGACAGATGATACGGGTCTTTGTATCCCAGAGCAAGCGCTGCTACGGCAATGGAGTTTCTTGCATAATCCTCCATTGCTATATGACCCTTATATTTGGGATTCCAGAGATCCCTCCAGGATGTGGGTGGCGGACTAACCTTCTCTTTATTATACATTATCCCTTCAAGACCCGCGTCTGTAGGTACCATCCACACTTTCCCCTCTCCCGCCTTTAACTCGGGGATATTTTTAAAATAATCCATTAAATCCTTCCATCTCGGGATATACCTGAGATCAATTGGCCTTAACAACTTCAGTTTGGTTAAAACGGGAATATAATCAACACAGGGATTCAAAATATCAGCGTGAAAACCTCCTCTAAGTTTCGCTATAGCCTCATCAAGCTCTCCATATACAGCCGTTTTTACATGCACCTGTGGATACTTCTCTCTGTACTTTTTTAAGAAGAAATCGGTAACTGTTTCCTCGTACGAATAAACGAGTAAATCTCCGCTCTCCACAAGGCTTGGCAAAAGATCGCCATCTGCATCCGCTACCTTTAGCTCTTTAGATTTTAATGCAGCTGCAGAAGCGCCACCATTTGATTTTGTTTTCTCCCTCTGTCCGGTTGCAAACAATAATCCTCCCATTATTAAAAACAACAAAATTACCAGCCCATAATATATAACCCTTACGGAACTCTTCCCTTTCATCTCTACCTCCTTACTGATTTTATATATCCAATCAAATATCCCTCCCCTAACCCCTTTTCACTCTATACCAAGAAGCCTAATCAAAGGTTGGATACGGGGGATACCTATTCACCCTATAGTTTTTTTCTACATCTCTAATAGCCTCCTCAACGGCACTAAGTCCATCATCAAGTACCATCTCATCTATGTTAAGCGCAGGATAGAGCCGAATATTACCCTCATTGTCATTAATAATCCAAGCGCCATGCCTTAGAGCCTCGTAATAAACCTGAAGAGCAAGTTCCTTACTTGGTTTTCTAGTATCCCGATCCACAATTGATGCCCCAAGCAAAAGCCCAAGACCTCGTACCTGTCCCACAATTTCAAACTCTTCAGTCCATTTATTTAGTCTTTCTATCACCCTCTTCCCAAGAATCTCCGTCCGTTCAACAATATTCTCTCGTTCGTAGAGCTCCAACGTCTTTAATGCGGCGGCACACCCGGCAGGAGAGCCCGCGTAGGTGCTTCCAGAATGAGCAGTATTCCCTCTCATTACCTCGTCCCTTCCCAGAATCGCGGCTATGGGTTCTATTCCACCGGAGAGATTCTTACCAACTACAAGAATATCGGGTACCAAATCCCAGTGATCCACGGCCCACATCTTCCCCGTTCTTCCCAACCCAACGAGAACCTCATCGGCAATTAAGAGCCAACCAAATTTCTTTGCAAGCCGCCTAATCCCCGCAATAAAATTATCCGGGGGAATCCAATTACCCCCCTCTGCCATACAGGGTTCAAATAGTATACCTGCTATCATCTCGGGTGAAGCTATTTTTTCAGTTATAAATTCTTCAATATACCAGATTACATAATCTGCATATTGTTCGGATGTCATACCTGCCGGCACATCGTAGGTATGAGGATAGGGAACATGTATAACACCACCCCTCCAGGATTCAAAATACTTAGAGCGCTCACTGGTTAAAGCGCTTAACATCCTCGCCGCTATAGAATCACCGTGAAAGGCATCTTCAAAAGCAATAATCAAGGGCCGTTCTTTGTACACAAGGGCACTCGATACAGCAGCCTCCGCTGCCTCCGTGCCCGATATCTCGAAATTAACCCTCACAAGCTCCCCACGAGGAGAAACAGAACCGAGGCGTTCGGCAAGCTCATACTGGAGAGGATGCTCATAGCTGAAACCCCAACGCTTCAAAGCAGAGATAACTGCCTCCAATATTTCCGGATGAGCATTACCAAATGGATTGGAGGCCCATCCCGCATGAAAATCTACATATCTATTACCATCCAGATCGTATATCCATGGACCTTCGGCTTTTCCATTAATAAACTGAGGAGGCAGAGTATCATAACCCTGTTTCTTAGCAGTTTTCACCTCTTCCAAATACAATCCACCCCCACGGGTTACATAAATACCCTTTTTGAGGACCGCTTCACTCTTAGAACCCGGAAGATTATACAACATAACTCTCTAATTACTCCTTTAACGAAATATTGTGAAAGAACTCTCTGGCCTGTCACCACCATTATCATTCGTATCTAAATTATTATCTGCGATAATCGCTTTGTCAAGAGATTTTTTAGCTTTTATCGCTATTTTTTGGTTATTTTATAGCTAAAAACGCCAAAAGCTTGGATTTTATTTGTTATTATCCCTTAAACTGTTGCAGAAAATATTCGTTGTAGGTACAATTTCTTAAAAGGAATTATTCCGGGAAGAGGCTGCCATGAAGGTTGACTTTGACAAGATAGACTCAAAAATAATCTGCCTCCTTCAAGAGGATGGAAGAATGCCCTACAGGGAAATAGCAAAAGCCGTGGGAATCTCCGAAACAAACGCACGAACGCGGGTAGGACGCCTCTTAAAGAAGGGAATTATAAAAATAGTTGCCGTAAGCGACCCTGCGAAACTGGGTTACGAATTTGACGGGAATATAAAACTAAAAATTGAGAACAGAAAACTTGACAAAATATTGAAGGAACTAAAGGCCATAAACGAGATTACCTTTATAGCCCTTATGACAGGAAGTGCAGACATTGATATTGACTTTATAGTTCGTTCAAAAGAGGAACTGGACGAATTAATCTTTAAAAAAATCAGCAATATTGACGGTGTTATCCAAACCGAAGCCTCCCTCATAATACGCTACGAAAAGGATATCTACACATGGAAAACCGCATTGGAAAGGGATTGATCGAAATGGTGGTAACCTCTGTTAACTCAATAATAAAACAATAATATATATTCACATCCATTGACGGAATATAGCTTTTAGGATTCCCTAAATACAGGTTATGCATTTTAGTATTGCATTCTTCATAACAAATCAGTTCGTACTTATGTCTCTAACCGTCGTAACAGGTATGTTATTAGGCAAACTAAAAATAAAAGAATTTTCACTTGGAACATCCGGAACACTCTTTACCGGTATACTCATCGGTTGGTTCGTATTTAAATACTTTGCACTTCCATACATCGATACAGAGTCCCCTCCAACCTTTGCCCGGGGTTTAATCCAACACCAGGTAGTATCCAAAGATTTCTTCCTATTCACACTAATAATGTTTATCGCTGCAGTGGGGCTTAGAGCTTCCTCTAATTTAGGGAGTGCAATAAAAAAATTCGGAGCAAAACTAATAATACTTGGATTTATACTTCCTTTCACAGGGGCGTTGATGTGCTACCTGTTAAGTCTTCTACTAAAACTTTCCATTAATAGTAATAGAGCAAGTGAGATATCTAACACCCTCCCAATTATAACGGCAATTCCAGGGGTTTTTACAGGGGCTTTGACAAGCTCTCCAGGACTAGCAGCTGCTCTGGAGGCCGTAGCAGGCTCGGGCGAAAAAATAGAGAGTATGGTTGGTTTTGGCTACTCCGTAGGATACATACCCGGCGTTATCACAGTAATACTTGGAATTTCAATCCTTCCAATGCTGTTTAAACTTAACATCAACCGAGAGCGCGAGTATTTTAACCAATGGTTGGAGAACCATCCTAAAAACCGGAACCTACCATCTTTTTCTAACTCTGAGGCTTTTAGTGTCCTCTCCTTCTCATTTGTCTGCCTTGTGGGTTATATAATTGGCTCCATTAAAATACACCCCGGAGGGAATGAGCACGGTTATGGCCTCGGGTTAACCGGTGGGGTCCTAATATCCGCCTTAACCATGGGATACATAGGCAAGGTATGGATATTCAACTTCAGGATGAATGGAAAAATTCTAGCGTCCATAAGGGATCTCTCACTGGCAATATTCCTAGGCATAGTAGGACTCCGCTACGGATACACGACAGTTAGTTCCCTTACTAGAGATGGGATGTATCTAGCACTCATTGCCTTCGCTTCAGCAATAAGTGCAATTCTAACGGGATTTATTATAGGCAGATATCTATTCAAAATGAATTGGATAATTCTCGCAGGGGGAATATGCGGTTCAATGACAAGTACCCCTGGCCTCGGAGCTGCAATAGACTCGACAGGCAGCGAGGAGGTAATTATAGGATATGGGGCCTCGTATCCCTTTGCCCTTATTGGAATGGTAATATTTACCATACTATTAAACAACTTAATACAATAAAAGGAGATACAACAATCCAAAAGGAGGTAAAAATGTATTCAAACTACAAGAATTACGAAGAGAACGGTCTCTCCAGTGTGTGGACTCATACTACGAACATAGTCATCGACCGGGGAGAGGGAATATACCTAATAGACGAATCCGGGAAAAAGTATATGGACTTCACAAGTGGCATAGGTGTAACGAGTACAGGCCACTGCCATCCACGGGTTGTGGAGGCAATAAAGACTCAGGCGGAAAAATTGATATTCGGACAGATGAACATCGTATATCACAAGCCGGTTTTAGACCTTATAAACCAGCTAAAGAGAATCTTCCCCGAACAACTTGATAGATTCTTCTTTAGTAACAGCGGGGCCGAAGCAGTGGAAGCAGCGGTAAAATTGTCAAAACAGTATACAGGAAGACAGAACGTAATAGTCTTTCAGGGGAGTTTTCATGGTCGCACTCATCTAACGATGTCTATGACAACGAGCAAAACAATCTACAGGACCCACTACCAGCCACTCGTCCCGGGGATTTTTGTAAGCCCATATCCCTACCCCTTTTACTACGGTTGGGATGAGGAAACCACCTTGAAGTTTGCAATCAGAGAGCTCGAGCGCCTGTTAAAATCCCAAACGGCACCGGACGAAACCGCATGTATTGTCGTGGAACCAATACTGGGAGAGGGGGGATACGTGGTCCCCCCGCGAGGCTTCTTAAAAGCCCTAAGGGAGATATGCGACAGATACGGAATTCTCCTTGTAGTCGATGAGATTCAATCCGGTTTTGCACGGACAGGTAAATACTTTGCCTTTCAGCACGAGGGGATAATCCCCGATATTGTAACAATGGCCAAAGGGATAGCCTCGGGCATGACCCTATCGGGAATAGCCTATCGAAGAGAACTGGAGGGGAAATGGCTCCAGGGGAGTCACGGAGGAACGTTCGGGGGTAACCCTGTCTCCTGCGCCGCCGGCGCTGCCACCATAGGGGTAATAATAGAAGAGAAACTGGATGTTAATGCCGCAGAGCGGGGGAAACAACTACTTGATGGACTCAGAGAATTGCAGAGAGATTTTCCCGTAATAGGCGATATCCGGGGCATGGGATTAATGGTAGCAACTGAATTTGTAAAAAAGCCCGGGAGAGATGGCTACAATCCAGATCCTGATATCGTTAGCAGGATAAAAGAGGAAGCTATAAGAGAAGGATTATTACTACTCTCCTGTGGAACTTTCGGAAACATTATAAGGTGGATTCCCCCACTCATCGTAACAGAACAACAAATCGTCGAATCACTAGAGATATTCAAAAGGATTCTCAAACAAGTGGTGTAGAAAAAGCCCTTCGACCTCTGGCCGAAGGGCTTCATTATCAAAATATCACCTCTAACCCTGCCTCACCTTCTAAAAACCGCGAAGCCTGTAATAATCATCCACCAGCTCTCTGAAACTATTCGCATCCAGTTTAATATTCTTGGGACCAACCGGGTTCTTAAAGAAATACTCTGGAAGCCAGTCATCATCCGGGCTCATACCCTCCCTAAGATTAAATTCCCTTATCGTATGAGCTATCCTATCTGAGATCTTCCTAAAATCCTCTTCACCCAAATCAATTCCTATGGTAGACCTTACAATGGTGCTAAGCTCACCATAAAAGATTAGGTCTCTAAAGAATCTACAGAGAATAAGGGTATCGTAAATAGTAAGTCTGTCCTCATACTCCAAAAAGAGCCTGGCTTTTCCATCGTTTTTAAGGGGATCTATCTGACCTGAAAGCTCTGCTTTGTAAAAAGTAGCCCTCAAATGGCATGCTCCCCTATCCGATATGGCATACCCCAACCCCATCCCCTGTAGAGTTCTCGGATCGTAGCCTGGGGGTTCAAGTCCCTTAACATGAATAGCTATATCCTCCAAGCCCAATTCCTCGGAAGCCGCCCTAACCCCCTCTGCAAGTAGATCTCCTATCCCCTCGCGCTTTGCAATCAAATGTAACAACTCTGCAATCCTGTCCACATCCCCGTAATCTATCTCAAAGTCAATCTTTCCCCGTTTGTACGCCTCTATGGCAAAAGCGGTTGTATTCCCCGCCGTAACGGTATCCAACCCCAACCTGTCACATATATCATTCAAATAGGCTATTTCCCTTATATCATCCACCATGTTAAGCCCCCCGAAGGCATCGATTGTCTCATACTCGGGCCCATCCAGCCTTAATCCCTTATGCCTACCCGATTTCACGGTACTGTTTCTGGTACAGGCTATAAAACAGTACATACAGGATTTGGGTTTTACATCCAGTTCCCTGTGCATAGCCTCGGCATTAATCCTATCCTGATGCTCAACCCTCCCCTGCTGCCAGTAGCGTGCGGGGAAGGCATCGAACTTCGAGGTTAAATCCACCACAAGGCTCGTTCCCGTTTTATGATACGCCTTAACAACAGGATGCTCTCTGCCGGTTCTAAGCTGTTCCTTTGCAAACTCGGACAAAAGTTTCGAATCCGCCGCCTCCTTTTTAACATTCCCAATAAAGACAAGTGCCTTAATCCTCTTACTACCCAACACCGCCCCTATACCGGTTCTACCAAGACTCCTGCCCTGATCGTTGTTTACATAGGCATACTTTACCAACCTCTCGCCGGCAGGTCCTATGGTTAAAACTGCGGGATTAACAGAAGGTTCTTTCTCACGGTAGAGATCCTTTAGCATCAACTCGGTCTCAAGGCTGTCCCTTCCGAGGAGAAAATCCGCATCCTTAAATGAAACCTCTCCGTTACGTATCTCCACATACGACCATCTGTCACATGCACCCCATATAACAACGGCGTCGTAACCAAGACGCGAAAGCTCGATAAAGGCTCTTCCCCCGGCATAGGACTCCGAGAAAATTCCTGTAAGGGGGGATTTTGTAAAAGCCCCGTACCTGTTGGCACCCCATATCTTAAAACCACAGGCAGGACCAACTGCAAAGACTATCCTATTATCTGGGGACAGGGGATCAACTCCAACAGGATTCTTATGTAGCAACAGATACGCCCCCAGCCCCTTTCCCCCAAGATACTCCCTGTAGATTCTATCGGGAATAGTCTCCTCGCTAACTTTCTTTGATGTCAGATCTATATTCAAAATCTTTCCAAAAACACCCTTCATAACAGATACCTCCCTACGTTAGGGTTCCAAAGTAATTCAACGTCAGTTGCTTTGCCTTTACATGATCGGGTATATAATCCGGCAGAATCATAGGAGCAATTCTACTACGTGGCACATCGCCAAGTTGGTCAAGCTCTCGCATGTAGTTCCTAACATGCTCCATAGTTAACATCCCAAGTTTTACCCCCCCAAGAACCCTCTCCGAGGCATTGATACCCGCTCGCCTTCCGAAAACCACAATATCCAGTTGGGAATTTCCCATAAGTCTATTTCTTCCGTGTACTCCACCAGAGGCCTCGCCTGCCACATAAAGCCCCGGAATCTTTGTTTCCGCCCTGGCGTTTATCTCTATCCCGCCGTTTTGGTAGTGAAGTGTGGGATAAATGAGTATCGGATACCTCCGTATATCTATATCAAACCTCTTAAACTGCCGAAACATAGCCGGAAGGGCATTCTCTATTGTTCCCTCGCCGTTTAACATCTCAATAAGGGGGGTATCCAGCCACACCCCCTTTAAACCAGACGGTGTTGTTATACCGTGTCCCCTCTCACATTCCCTTATAATCGAGGCGGCCTCAACATCCCTCGGTTCTAACGGATAAACAAATAACTCCCCGTTCTTATTGACCGGCTGGGCACCAAGCCCTCTCAATTTTTCGGTACAGAGAAAACCCACAACCTGCTCCGGGAAAACAGCCCCCGTAGGATGATACTGAACAGAGTCCATATACAGAAGATTGGCACCTACCCTGTACGCAAGAACAAGACCGTCGGCGGTAGCACCGTAGTGATTGGTTGTTGCAAAGTTTCTGATATGTAAGCGGCCAAAACCACCCGTCGCAATAATAACCGCCTTTGCCCTGACTATGGAGTACTCCTTGGTTTCAAGGTGATAGATAACGGCACCGGCAACCTGTCCCCTATCGTCCGTTATTAATTCCGTCACAGGGGAGTACTCTATGTAGCTAATCCTATCACTCCTGTTGTAAACCTCATCTCGTAAGGTCCTACAGATAGCGGCACCGGTATAATCCTTCGCAGAGTGCAACCTGTTTCTACTTGTGCCTCCTCCGGGTTTTACAATCATGCTTCCATCGGGGTTCTTATCGAACATAACTCCAAGCTCTTCAAGCCACCTGATAGACTTCGGGGCATCCATCACAAGGGCCTCTACCAGATCCGGCTTGTTATCGAAGTGACCGCCACCGATGACATCGAGATAGTGGATTGCAGGGCTATCATTCCTCTGAGTAGCGGCCTGTATCCCACCCTGGGCCATCATGGAGTTTGCATCCCCAAGCCGTAGTTTGGTAGCAATCAACACGTTAAGCCCCCTCTCCGAAGCCTCTATTGCCGCAGATAGCCCGGCAGAACCCGCACCTATTATCAGTATCTCCGTATCGAAATCCACATCATTCAAATCGAACTGATCAGGATTATCCCTGGGGTAAGATTCGAGCAGATCCACAACCCTATCGGTGATAAGCTCTCCCTTATTAGGACCTATGCGCACCCTCTTTCTCGCATCACTCTGATAATCGGGGTGATACCTCTCTAAAATACCCTCCCTCTCCTCTTCTGTCATCGGCTTAAACACCTCTTTTCCATGCTCAAGTGCAAGTCTGTAGCGTCTCTCCCTTGTCTTTTCTACCTTTGCTATTGATTCTTTCATATAATCCGGATACATACCTATTCCCCTATAATTTCTCTCTATAATTACACTAACTTATCTCTATCTCTCTGGCGTAGTACTCCCTGACAAGCTCCTCTCTACAAAGCCCCTTCAACCTCTTAATCTCAGCATCAAACTTACCCTCCTCTATCTCCTTTATCCTCTCCTCAAGCTCCGGGCTCCTTGGGGCAAGATACTTCCCGTAGAGTCTCTGGGCGAGTATTGCAATGTTAAACTGGACAATCTCGGCAGGACATCTTAGAGCACAGAGCCCACAGCGGATACAATCGAAAGAGGTAATAGCGGCAGAGGCAATATCACCCCTTATCACATCCTGGATGTAATCCATAACATTTATCTCCTGAGGGCATATCTTGGTACAGGTATTACAGGAGACACACCTGAAAACACTCGGGTATAACTCTGCAAAGGTATTAACATCAGGTTTTAGCTTGTTAATATCGTAATTTGCCCTCTCCGCCGGAACAAAGGGGATACGTGCTATTGTCATCCCCTCGGTAACAACGGTCTGACAGGCAAGTCCGCCCCTCAACTTGTACTCCCCCTTCTCCCTGTAGAGTGTAGCACAGGCACCGCAGAAACCCTCCCTGCAACCTACCCCACGTTTAAGCTGGAAACCCGCATACTCTAAAGCGGTAAGTATTGTAGAACCCTCTGGCACCTTAAAGTATTCCCCGAGGATATATACACCTATCATCTTCCTTTCCATCTCTAAGAACCACCTCCGACAACAAGTTTTTTCTTCGTAAAAAGGGGCTTCGGATCTATATAATTCTCTTCCAAACCGGTCACCCTCTCATCGAAACCAAAGGCAATAGCCATAACCTGAGTAAAGTAGAGAATAGGCATCGGTTTGAAATCGTTGTTACCCTTAACAATCTCCTCCTGACGCCTATCCAGATTGAAGGCGCAGAGGGGACAGGAGGTGATAATCGCATCCGCCCCGTGTTTTCTTGCATTCTCTATAATCCCACGTATTGAATTAACTACCACTCTCTTATTGCTAACAGTATGATAACTCCCGCAGCATCTACTCCTCGCCTCCCAATCGGAGACAGGAGCTGCACCCAGAGAGGAAATAAACTCTTCCATTATGGTAGGTGATTCGGGATCATCTATTCCCACCCCCTTGGGTCTTAACAGAAGACATCCGTAATAGGGTGCAAGCCTTAAACCCTTTAGCGGATTGACAACGGCATCGCGCACCATATCGAATCCCATTTCCCTCAAGAGTTCAAAGAAATGGATAACATCCACCTTTCCCTCGTAGTCTTTCTCCTTATACATAAACTCGTTTATCGATTTTAACTCCTCTGGATTGGACTTAACCCTCAGATTCGTACGCTTTAACGTGTTAAAACACATGGAACAGAGGGTTAGCAATCTATACTCATCCTCTACAAGCCCCCTCTCGTTCATCTCCTCCACCCTGATAAAGTTCCTCACCGGAGCAAGGTGCTTCATAAGATCATCACTGGCAACCGAAGAAACCGCTCCGCAGCAGTTCCATCTGGGAAGCTCCACCATTTCAATCCCTAATTTCTCAGCGGATTTTAGGGCAGAAATCTCAAAGTTTCTCGCATGGGATTTTAAAGTACATCCGGGGAAATAGGGTATCTTCAAGTTCATATATCCTTCCTCTTATCCGGTTAACTTCCTAAAGGCACCGACAAGTGCTATGGGGGGAAGCTCTCTTAGCTCATCCTCGTCGAGATTATCAATATCTATGCTATCTATAGCCCTCCTAAGGCTTATCTGACGAAGTGCCTCCATAACCTTTGAAAGATCAAGCCCTCTAGGACACCTTGCCATACAGTTGTAGCAGGAGGCGCAGATCCAGATGGTATTTGCCTCCATTACCTCCACAAGCCCAAGCTGAGCCTTGCGCATAACATTGGAAGGGGTTAACTCCATCTCCTCAGTAAAGGGACAACTCCCGCTACACACGCCACACTGATCACACATACCAATAGGCTCCCCACTTATCTTTTCCACCTCTCTCCTAAACTCCACATTATGCCTTGTAAGAACTATCTTTCTTGCCAATCTGAAACTCCTTTTAATTCCCCTTTTCCTTCCATAGTCTGCCTTGCGTAGCTCTACCTATCAACAAACTCAGGGAAAAGCCATCTATCCATATTTGTCTCTATACTCCTTCTCTCCTCCTCGGAGATATCCCTTCCCTCGGAGGCAATGCTAACCATCTCGTTCATCAAACCTACGAACTTTGCAAGCATCACAGTTACAAATTGGAAAAACCTGAGCCTCTCCGGGTTTATTCCAACCTCCCCAAGTAAACCCTTTACAAATCTGACATTCCTTTCAGTAGCCTCTATGCTTCCGGGATAGGGAGTCGACTTAGCCTCGCAATCACCTAAGAAAACCGCATCAGCACCCATCGAAAAGGACTTAAGAATCAGTTTGGGTGTCACCCTACTACTGCTCGGAACACGGATTATCCTTACACCCTCAGGATAAACCCTCTTTGCAGTACCCACACTGTCGGCCAGTCTATACGTACACATCGTATCCGCAAAAACAATAATCCTCTTCTCACCCTCTTTCTTGGAAAACAGAGCCGCTTTAACCTCTTCCTCAAGCTCCCTATTGTTAAACATTCTTAAATCCAGAGCATCACTGTGACAGCTAGCTATACACAACCCACAACCCTTACAGATACCCTCGTTTATCACGGCCAACCTTCTACCCCTTACCCCTTCCATCCCGATAGCAGAAACAGGACAACTATCCACACATTCACCACAGCCATCGCAAAGATCGCTATGAACAAAAGCCCTTACAGGTTCAAGCTCCACATACCCCCTAGACATAAGCCTCATAGCTCTGGCGGCAGTGGCACTTGCCTGAGCGACGGTGTCGGGAATATCCTTTGGTCCCTGAGCGGTTCCCGCGATAAAGATTCCGTCTATCTGGGTATCAACAGGTCTAAACTTAGGATGAGCCTCCTGGAGAAATCCGTCTTCGCTCTTTGAGAGTTTTAGAATCTCCGCAATCCTATTTCCACCCTTACTAAGCTCCAGTCCAACCGAGAGAACAACGGTGTCGAACTCGCTCTCTATTATCTCCCGATTAAGGGTATCCTCTACCTTTACGGTTAGTTTCTTAGTAAGGGGATCCTCGGTAACCTCGGCAGGTCTTCCTCTGATAAATTTTACCCCCATCTTCTGAGTAGCCTTGTAGTACTCCTCGTAGCCCTTACCGAATGTTCTCATATCGGTATAGAAGACGTATATCTCCTTCTCCTGCCCGGCCAATATACCCGAATACATGAGAAGCTGAGAGAGCTTTGTTGCATACATACAACACACCCTTGAGCAATATTCCCTCCCAAGTTGTGCATCCCTTGAACCAACACATTGAATAAAGGCAATCCGCCTACCCATATCCTTTACGGGCTTACCCTCGGCAGATTGAACGATAATGCGCTCCACCTCGGGAGCAATCATAACATTCTCGAATCTTCCGTAACCGTATTCATACTTTCTCGTGGCATCGAAAACATCGTATCCGGTAGCAACAATAATGGTATCCACGGAGAACTCAACGCTTTCCTTTTTTTGATCAAAACAGATCGCATCCTGAGGACAAGCCTTTTCACACAATCTGCAAACCGTGGTTCTTCCGCTCTTACGTCTCGCTTTGATGTTAAGACACGCATTTTCATCAATCAGATACTTATTGGGAACGGCAAAATCCAGAGGCAGATATATCGCCTTACGTTTGGATATATTCCACTGATACTCATCATCAACAGAGACAGGACAGACATCGGAGCATAACCCACAGGAAACACAGGCCGAAGGATTCACATAGGTTGGTTTTCTCTTAAGTCTGACCCTAAAGTTTCCGAGACTCCCCGTTATATCCTCTATCTCCGAATAGGTATAGAGGGTAATGTTGGGATTAGTCTGAACATCCGCCATCTTCGCTCCCAAAATACAGGCGGCACAGTCGTTTGTCGGAAAGGTTCTGCTAAGCTGGGCCATCCTACCGCCAATCGTAGCCTTCTGCTCCACAAGAGACACACTGTAACCCGCATTCCCAAGATCAAGGGCGGCTTGAATCCCTGCAATCCCCCCGCCGA
>Ga0256914_1002435_pt1 | contig 15536 bp, 13 predicted proteins | sample HulkmetaG_FD_191571 | JGI IMG/M metagenome (GOLD analysis project Ga0256914, IMG submission 191571) | Hydrothermal chimney microbial communities from Main Endeavour vent field at the Juan de Fuca Ridge, Pacific Ocean - Hulk | ecosystem: Environmental > Aquatic > Marine > Hydrothermal vents ... | reverse complement strand
ACGTTTTTTATCGGCTTTCAAATAATCGGAACCTTTGAGAGGAGGAAATGCACCCGGCACTCCCATTCCGGTTACCTGATGACAAGCCACACATTTTTCTTTGTAAATTTTCGCCCCTTCGGGGAATTTGGCTTCTGCCTGGTCGCCGGTGGTATATACCGTCGAACCCGACGCCAAACCGGTAACATTAAAATAGCCGAACGTTTTGCCTGCAATAAGCATTAATCCCGACAAAACAATAATTAATCCTAATTTTTTCATTTTTTTAATATTTTAGTTGTATGATAAATATCCTTCAGGGAAATTCCGTCAACCATTAACATCTTAATTAAAAAGCACTAAACATCATTATATTAAGATAAGGGTTTGCGGTATTTATTAAGTTTTTTAATTTTATAAAACACCGGCAAAGTTAATCAATTTCCATTCATTTCAGTAGTTTTATCCTGCTGTTTATTGCCTTTGTGCATCATCATCTTTTTATGTGGTTTCAACATTTTCTGAGGCGGACTCAAATAGGGTATTCCCAACGACATTCCACGCAAGATAAACAGCAATCCTATTAAAACGACAATTGTTGACAATACATGGTTGTACCGTTTTCTTATTCCCGAACCTATAAGGTTTCCAAGGAGCGGGATTGCAAGCATAACCGGCAGTGTTCCCAAACCGAAAACAACCATAAACAAAATACCGTTAAATATTTCGTTGGTATTGAGAGCACCGGCTATGGCGACATAAACCAGGCCGCAAGGCAACAATCCGTTTAACAATCCTATCAAAAAAAGTGAGGGTAGCGAGTTTATTGTAAAAAGTTTTCTGAATTTGCTAATCAGGCGTCCCGCATATCCGAAAAGAAATTCCTCCACCTTTGCTTTTCCTTTGAAAAGCATGGGGAAAAAAACCGACAACACCATGGCTATTCCTATTACTATGGAAGCCCAGCGTTGTAATCCTGCCATTTCGATGCCTTGCCCCAACAGTCCGAATATCGCACCGAGCAATGCATAGGTGATAATTCTCCCCAAATTGTAAGTAATACCCCCGGCAACCCTATGCATCCAACTTTTATTTCCGAGCGGAAGTGCTATGGCAATAGGTCCGCACATTCCTATGCAGTGCAAACTGCCAATCAAACCTATTAGAAAAGCGGTATATACAAACATCATATATTATTTAAAGAAAAAAACTTTTTCCATATAGTAACCTTTACCGTCCTTTTGCCAAAAAACTTTGACAATATATTTTCCTTTACGGAATTCAGAAGAGCTGAAACGCACGGTATTCGAGTCGTCTTCAACAATTTCGCTGCTGATATCAAGTTTTTTGTCAGAGGGTCTGAAAAGGGTAATATTGCTTGTATCGGGATTGTCAATTCCGGGCAGCCTTATTACGACCTCTTTTACGGTTTGTTCTATCAGAAAGCTGTCCTTTAAGAGGTTACCGTTTTTTATCTCTTCGATACGTTCCTGATAAACCAAACCCTTGGGGTAATAATCTTTTTCGACCAAATCAACGGGATTTTGCGTTGTGAGATAAACCATGTACAAAATAAAACTCATAAAGAGTATTATAAAAACAGTGATGCCCGTACCCCAATTCCACTTTATTTTCATCTGTCAAGTTTATTTTAATTTTATTAAAAGATAATATTGCCGAATTTTATAAAAACAAGAGTACCGTTAACAATCGAACTGTAATAGGGGTTATCAGCACACACACCCTTTACGACTGACAAACTATTTATCCCTGTATCCGTTATTTTTTGTCCAGCGTGTTGGGTCCCACAAAGGTACTTTTATACCCTTCAACACGTTTTCCGTTATGGTACAATCCGATAACAATGGGTGTATTCGAGCTGTGCAACGAACTTTTTGGCAAAATAACCATAAAAGTTCCCTTACCCACTTCACCTTTGGGAACAGTAAGTTTATCGCCTATGTATTTTATTCTGCCCGCCGGCTGCTCCATTTTCATCTCAACGGAAATTGGGTGACGCGATTTGTTAACAATATTGTAATTGTAAATATTGCTCAAGCTGTCTTTGTTGTACTCTTGATAGAGGCTTCCTCTCACCCTTAAAATCGTAGCTTCGTAATCGCCGCGCATGGCAAACAAAAATCCCACAAAAACAAGCAAAAGTGTCAACACTACCGAATAAGCTATGGAACGCGGGTTAAAAATATGGTGTACGCCTTTTTCTATGCCCTCTTCCGAGTCGTATCTAATCAAACCTTTGGGTTTGTTCACCTTTTCCATTGTAGCATCGCAAGCATCGATACAAGCCGTACAGTTGATACATTCGAGTTGAGTTCCGTTTCTTATATCGATTCCCGTGGGACATACCGCCACACATGCATCGCAAGCCACACAGTCGCCGCTTTCGCCTTCCACAGCTTTCGACAGTGGAGCACGTGGCTCGCCGCGTTTATAATCGTATGCCACTATTAATGTTCTGGGATCTATCAACACTCCCTGCAGCCTTCCGTAAGGACAGGCAATAGTACAAACCTGCTCGCGGAAAAAGGCGAAAATAAAATAGAACACTCCCGAAAAAATCAACAATCCTATAAAACCGCCCAAATGCTCTTGTAATCCTTCGCCGTAATACTTAAACAGTTGATCTTTACCGATAATGTAAGCCAAAAAAGTATTTGCCGTAATAAATGATATCAAATAAAAAATAATATGCTTTAATGTTTTTTTCCTGAATTTCTCAAAATTCATCGGTTGTTTTGCCAAACGGCGTTGTGCGGCGGCATCACCCTCTATCCAATATTCTATTCTGCGGAAGACAAATTCCATAAAAATTGTTTGGGGACAAACCCAACCGCAAAAGAGCCGCCCGAATATTACCGTAAACAATACAATAAATACTATCATTGTAATGAAAGTAATAACAATAAGGCTGAAATCCTGCGGCCAGAATATCATTCCGAAAATGATAAACTTTCTCTCCAAAATGTTAAACAATAACAGCGGATCGCCATGCACTTTTATAAAAGGCCCGATATACAGGAATGCCAAAAGAATTGCCGCTACGGTTTTTCTTTTGTTAAAGAATTTTCCGGTAAACTTTTTCGGATATATCCATATGCGTTTTCCCTTTTCGTCAACCGTTGTAAGTTTGTCTCTAAAATAGCTTTTTTGTTTTGCCATGATAATATTTATTAACTTAGATATGTATAAAGTTAAATATTTATTAAAAACAGTGAAAGCCGAAAAAAATTCCGGCTTTCACTGAAAAATCAAATATGCGCTTTAAAACTACTCATACTTTTTTCCTTGCGGTTCTTTTGGTTTGGCAGGTGTTGTACCTTGAAGTTTTTCGAGGATATAACTTACAACTTCAAGTCTTGCTTTATCGGAAAGTTGCGACTTGTACGAGAGCATACCCTTCTCAATAACGCCGTTTGTTACCACATTATAAAGGTCGTTGACGGTATTACCGTGTAGCCAGTAATTATCCGTCATATTAGGGCCTACCAATCCGCCGCCGTCGGCCATGTGGCAAGCTGCACAAATTTTCGTCCAAGTCTCTTTACCGTTAGCCAACGATTGGTCATCGGTAAGGAGTTTAACTTCGAAAGTAGCCGATTGATTTGCAGCAGCTTTTGGGTTCGACTTTTTAAATTTTGCCACTTCGGCTGCATATTCGTCGGCTTGAATCAAATCGGGAGCTTTAAAGACAAAAAGGCGTATAGAGTAAACTATTGCAAAAACAATAGTTATATAAAAGAGCCATTTCCACCAGGGCGGCAAGTCGTTGTCGAGTTCACGTATTCCGTCGTAATTGTGCCCTTTTATCAATCTGTCGTTAGTCAGGGTATCTATCTCGTAGTCTTCCTGATTATGAATATTGTTTGTATTTTCTGTTGCCATGTTATTCAAAATTTAATGTTTCAAATTTTCATTTACATCATCGTTAGAAGAAAAACCGTCATTATCATCCAAAGGCATTCTGCTCATTTCATCCACGACACTTTTGGGTGTACGGTAAACCAAGTATCCCACACCGACAAAAAAGGTGAAGAAAATCAACAGTGAAATTATCGGATAAATTTCGATACCTTCTATTTTGCTTAATGTGTCAATAACGATTTTCATTGCCGTACAAATTAATTATTGCTGCTTAATTGGTCGGTTTTGTAAATATCGGTACCAAGCCTTTGAAGATAAGCGATAAGGGCAATAATTTCCTTGTTATCGTCAACCTGAATACCGCCGCTGCGCAAATCTTCGCCGATTTCATGAGCCTGTTTTTTCAGGTCTTTAAGGGCTTTTTTATCGTATCCTTCGGGATAAGGAACACCGAGTTTTTGCATCACCCTGATTTTTGAAGCGAGATTTGAAACGTCAAGCGAATTTTCTATTATCCACGGATAAGGCGGCATAATCGATTCGGCATTCATTTTTTGGGGGTCCAACATATGATTATAGTGCCACGAATTGGGCTTGTAATTTGGCAACGATTTTACACCTTCGCGGGCCAAATCGGGGCCGGTACGTTTAGAGCCGAATTGGAAAGGATGGTCGTAAACCGATTCGCCGGCTTTTGAATAATCGCCGTAACGTTCGGTTTCGGAACGGAAGGGACGGATTTGTTGCGAGTGGCACAAATAGCAACCTTCACGTACATAAATATCACGACCTTCGAGTTCGAGAGGCGTATAAGGTTTTACGGCCGAAATGGTCTCCACATTCGATTTTACGAGATACATCGGAATAATTTCGACCATACCGCCTATCAAAATGGCAATAAGGGCAAATATTGTAAATTTAACGGCTTTACCTTCCAAATTGCGGTGCCATCCCCATTTAATTTTTTCGTCGGTGTGTTTAACGGCATTCAACGGAGGAGCCGCATCTTCTTCGTATCTGATGAATTTACCGGCTTTAACTGTTTTCCATACATTGATAACGAACAAGATTATTCCCGTATAATATAAGCTTCCGCCGAAAGCTCTCAAATAATACATAGGCATTATCTGTGTCACCGTTTCAAGAAAGTTGGGATATTTTAAAAATCCGTCAACGGTAAACTGTTTCCACATCAGACTTTGTGTAAATCCGGCAAAATATAACGGAATTGAGAAGAAAAGCATTCCGAGTGTAGCCAACCAAAAGTGCGTGTTTGCCAATCCTCTGGAATAGAGCTTGGTTCCGAACAATTTGGGAGTCAACCAATAAACCATACCGAAAGTAAGCATTCCGTTCCATCCCAAAGTTCCTATGTGAACATGAGCAATTGTCCAATCGGTAAAGTGACTTAAAGCATTAACCGTTTTTAATGAGAGCATGGGACCTTCAAAGGTTGACATTCCGTATGCCGTCACACCAACAACAAACATTTTCAAAACGGGATCTTCGCGTACCTTGTCCCAGGCACCGCGCAATGTCAAAAGTCCGTTAATCATACCACCCCACGAGGGAGCAATCAGCATTACCGAGAATACAACGCCGAGAGCTTGTGCCCAATCGGGCAATGCCGAATACAAAAGGTGATGGGGACCTGCCCAAATGTAAATAAAAATTAATGCCCAAAAGTGAATTACAGAGAGTTTGTAAGAATAAACCGGACGGTTTGAAGCTTTAGGTACAAAATAGTACATCAAACCCAAAAAGGGTGTTGTAAGGAAAAAAGCCACGGCATTGTGACCGTACCACCACTGCACCAGGGCGTCCTGTACCCCTGCATATACCGGATAACTGTGTAAAAACGAAGTGGGTATCTGCAAATTATTTACCAAATACAACACTGCCACGGTTACCCATGTGGAAATGTAAAACCATATGGCTACATAAATGTGTTTGGTACGGCGCTGGAGAAGTGTCCATGTAAAGTTAATACCGAATACAACCCAAACAATTACAACCGCAACATCAATGGGCCAAATAAGTTCGGCGTACTCTTTCGATTGGGTATATCCCAAAGGGAATGTAATTGCAGCGGCTAAAATTATCAACTGCCAGCCCCAAAAATGAATGTTCCCCAATACCTTGCTGTACATGGGAGTTTTTAACAACCGCGGTGTGGAATAATAAACCGCCGTAAAAATTGCATTTCCCACAAAAGCAAAAATTGCCCCGTTTGTATGAAGCGGCCTTAACCTGCTAAGTACCAACCAGGATATCCCGCCGCTCATCTTCGGGAAAATAATTTCAAAGGCTACCGTAAGCCCAATCAGCAAGCCGACTACACCCCACGTAATTGTGGCATACATAAAATTTCGCGCCAGCTTGTTGTCGTAAGTAAACTTTTCTAATTCCATAAGCGTTTTTTATTTTGGAAAAGGTTAAAAAAAATTATTTAATTACGTGTTTTATCCTCTCTATTTTCATCGTCGTTATTATATTTTTTATCCGAAGGTTTTGGTAATTCCGATTCCACGGGTTTCGCGTCATCAAACAAAATACGAACTGCCGGAGAATAGGTGTCGTCGTATTGCCCGCTTTTTACCGACCATATGAAAGCCGCCAAAAATCCTCCCGCCACAATTACACCTATTATTACAAGAATAATTATTACCGACATTTTATTTCATTAATTAGGTAATTGAGTCCCTAAATATCTTATTCGGAGCAAATTTATAAAAAAAATAATACAAATGTGAAAATATGTTAATATATTACTTTCAGAATATATTACATTTTGATTTTCAGACCAATAGTCTTAAAAAAATTTTTTGGAAATCAATTTTACCGAAAGAGCCGAAAAAGCTACCACGCTTACCGAACTTATGGGCATTAAAACGGCGGCAACAAGTGGCGAAAGATTTCCTTGCACGGCAAAGGCAATTCCGATAACATTGTACAAAAAAGATATAGCAAAACTTACTTTTACAATATCCATACTTTTATGAGTAAATCGCAAAAATCTGGATAACAAATGAAATTTTCCCGCTTCAATAATTCCGTCGCAGGCAGGCGAAAAGCTGTAAATATCGTCTGCCACCGTAATACCCGCATTGCTTTCCATAAGAGCACCGGCATCGTTAAGTCCGTCTCCAATCATCAAAACACGTCTTCCCTGTTTTTTCAAATCAATAATAAAATCTTTTTTCTCCGAAGGGGTTTTGTTAAAAAGCAAAGGAGTATTGTTGCCGAAGAGTTTTTTCAGGTTATCTTTTTCGGCGTCGTTATCGCCCGAAAGGAGGTATAGTTTATATCCGTGTTTTTTCAGGTCGGAGATAACATTTTCAAGCCCTTTTCTGTAAATATTGTTAATTTTAAAATAACCCAAAACATGATTTTCAATAAAAACGTAAACATTTGTCGAATGTTCGGTATCTTGCCGGGCTTTAGTACCCATAATAAACCTTTTATTACCGAGGTTAACCCTTTTACCGTCGATTATTCCGCTGATACCCATTCCGGGAATCTCTTTAAAGTCGTCAACAGTTAAAGCGCCCTCTGTTTTTATACTGTTTTTAATGGTGGCACTCAAAGGGTGAGCCGAATGCATGGCAAGCGATTTTATCATAAGCAATTGCCGAGAAGAAAGATTTTCGCCTACAAAAACGGCTTTCATGTTATGGCTCAAGGTAATAGTACCGGTTTTGTCAAATACAACCGTATCGGTTTTGTGCAGGTTTTCTATTACATCTATATTTTTTATGTAAAAGCCTTTTCTTCCGAATTCGCGCATTGTACCCCCGAAAGTAAAGGGCACCGTCAGTGCCAATGCGCAAGGACATGCTATAATAAGCACCGATGTAAATGCAAAGAGGGCATTTGCAGGACTTACCAACAACCAGTAGGCGCCTGCCAACAAAGCTATGGTAAGCACCGCAAAGGTAAAATATTCGCTAATTTTATTTATTAAAGGCGAAAGGTTTGAATTTTTTCCGTTTTGTTCATCGCTCTGGTTCCACAGTTGTGTCAGGTAACTTTGTTCAACACTTTTTATCACCTCAAGGGTTATACTGCTGCCTGTCTGCCTTCCTCCCGCAAATATCATATCCCCCTGTTTCTTTTCCACAGGTATCGACTCGCCGGTAACAAAAGAGTAATCAATATTGGCATTTCCGCTTTTTAGTTTCGAATCTACCGGCACCAGTTCATTGTTTCTGATAAATATAATATCCCCCTTTTTTATTTTGTACAACGGAACACTGTTTTCTTTGCCTCCTTCAAGTTTGGTTACCGCAACGGGGAAGTACGATTTGTAATTTCTTTCGAACGAAAGAGCCTGATAAGTTTTGTTTTGATACCATTTTCCCACAAGTAAAAAGAATACAAGTCCCACCAACGAATCCAAATAACCTATACCCTGACCGGTAACAATATCGTAAGCACTCTGCAAAAAGAGTGTAAAGATGCCGAGTGAGATGGGTACGTCTATATTAACGATTTTGTGTTTCAACCCTTTTACAGCCGACAAGTAATAGTCGTTTGCACTGTAAAAAACCACCGGAAGGCTTAAAATGAAGCTCATCCAACCGAAAAACCTTATAAACTTTTCCGAAATCAAATTACCTCCCGGCAGATATTCCGGAAAATTATACATCATAACATTCAGCAGACTAAAACCCGCAATACCTATTTTCAAAAGGAGTTCCCTGCTGCTTTTATTATCATCTTTTTTATCAAGTTTTTCCAAATTAATTTCGGGGACATAATGTATTGATGCCATAAGTTCCACCAATTGTCGCAATGATATTTTATCGTCACGAAAAGTAACGCTGACCAATTTTTTCGGAAAATTTACCGACGACTGAATTATGGCGGGATCAAGGGTGTTGAGGTTTTCCAAAAGCCATATGCAAGAAGCACAGTGTATTACCGGGACATAAAGTGTTACTTTGCTTATACCTCCGTCTGAGAAATCCAAAAGTTTTTCCACAATCTCTTTGTTGTCGAGATATGCAAATTTATTACCTACATCTTCCCTTTCCACTTTAATTCCCGACATGGGTTGAATGTCGTAATATTTTTGGAGTTTTTTTTCGTTCAGGATTTGGTAAACGGTTTTACAACCATGACAACAGAAGGGTTTCCCGTCCCACATTACGGGATTTTTCCCGCAATCTTCACCGCAATGAACACATTTAACCCCCATTACTGTTTTTTAACGGTGTATTGCGGAAAAGTTATAACCCACATACCGCGCAACTGTCCCTCTTTAAATCCCGTGGCTTTGTCTTCAGGGTAATGCTTTTTGATTTTTTCGGCTAAATCCGGGTTCATTGTTTTTCCGGGTTCACCGTGGCATGTCAAACAGAAATGTTTTACTCTTATGGGATTGTAATATACGGGGTTTCCCCGCTTGTTGATAATTATCTGCTCGTTGAGAGGTTGGTGTGCCAACCAGTCGATGATATACTTTTTAAATATAAGAGAGTCTTTTCCTAAAGTTTCATTATCGGGGTTCCGGTATTTTTTCGCCAAACGCCTAATATTCAAGCCCATGGCATTGGAAACCGAATCGGTTAACCGCATTGCTTCTTTCGAACAAAATTCCACGGCATACTCAGGTCCCTCTTTCTTTACAAGGAGGTGAAGTTTTTTACCGAGAACCCGCGTTGTTATTGCAGCAGCCTTGAAAGCACGATCGCGCAAGGCCTTATCCAGACTGTCGCTCCACACAAGTACAACAGGTACACTTTTCTTTATCTCCTCGGTCTCTTTTGTATTGGTTTTATTCGTATTGGTTTTCGACTGTTTGCACGAAACAGACAAAACCGATAATAGTACAGTAACGGCTAATATAAAAAAGTATCTCGCTCTCATAATTTTCAAAATTTTTATTTCACTTCAATTATTTTTCCTTTAAATCTCAAACTTTTTCCTGCCAAAGGATGATTAAAATCCATGGTAACGGCATCGTCAAGTATTGCAACAATTTTGCCCATGTGCCTGTTTCCCATGTTGTCCTGCATGGGGAAGGTTCGTCCCACCTGCAACAAATCCTCCTTAATTTCTCCGTTAACGGAAAAGGTATCTTTAGGAATGTCAAAAATTGCATACGGGTCACGCTTGCCGTATGCGCTTTCGGCATCAATTACAAAATCGAAAAGGTCACCGGTTTGCAACCCTATTAAATTTTCTTCGAAACCGTCGATCAACTGTCCGGTACCGAATTTAAAATTAGCGGGATGTTTTTCCGTCACTCTTTCGATAAGTTTATTATCCTCAACTGTATATAAGTCGTACACAAGAAGTGCCGATTTTCCCTTAGCAATTTTCATTTGTCGCACTCCGTTTTTTATCTTGCTTGCAAAAATATACAAGTTCTTAATCGGTTCGATAATTAACAGGTGATTTGATACCTAATTAACGAAATAACAGGAGTAACAGACGGAAAAACAGACCATTGGGAATAGTTCTTTTTTACCTGCAGGCGGCAAAAACAGGTTAACCGTTTAATACCTTGGAGGTGACGAAAAAACAATTTCTTTAACGGATTTCAGTTATACGGGTCTGTTGCGCAACTTTACAGTCTTTCACCCTCTTTGTAGTACAACTCCTGTTCCACCTCCCCTTTTTTATTGTAAAAGACCTCTTTCCCCTCTTTCAAATTGTTTTTATAATGAGTTTCCCGCTTCAGGGTACCCGAGGGCCACCACGCTTTTTGCACGCCATTACCTTTATCGAAGGTGCCGATACCAATAACGGCACCGGTCTGGTCGTAATAGAGCCAGCGTCCGCTGTACAAACCTTTATCGTAACGACCATCAACTTTTATTTTTCCGTCGGGATACCACAATTTGTAAACACCGTCAAGGGTATCGTTTACATAATTTTCTTCCGCAATTTTGTGACCCAATCTGTCGTACGATATTGCGCTACCGTTAAGTTTACCATCCTTATACCGGCTTACCGATTCCACATTACCGTTATTATACCACCGTATTTGCTCACCCTCTATTTTATTGTTTTTATAATACAGTTCCATCTCTTTTTGTCCGTTTTGGTAAAACCACACAGCCTTACCGTTAAGTTTACCGTTTTTATAATGCAATTCCGATTTAAGGTTTCCATTATCCCAATATGTTTTTTTGTTGTTTGAACAAGACAATAGAAGAAATGCAACAAATATGAAAGAGAAAAATGTAAAAACCCCTCTGTTCATAGCTAAATTATTTAACGGCGTTAATAGAAATATCGGGCAATTTTATCTCGGTTTTATCAATAATTTTAATAATGTTCCAATAGCTGTTTTCAAAACTCTTTTCATTTTTGCCGGCTGTAATAAAGCGGTATTCGGTTATCAATCCTTTATGTTCGAAACCCGTCAAACATTCCGTAAAACCGCTGCCGTAACCATACAAAATATTTCCGAAAAGCCAAGTAATGTCGAAACCAGCAAATCCGTAATACTCGGGTAGTGTAAAATATTTTTCTTTAAAAGTATTTTCAAAATTTATCAATTTCCGGTCGTTGTAATCGATAAATTTGCTTGACAAATACAATACCTTGAGGTTGTTCATTTGAACATAATCGGGGTTTTTCAACTTTTCCCAAAGAGGCAAACCTATGACCTGTATGTCGAACGTATCTGTAAGACGATTCAAACGGTTCATGGCATCCATGATATAACCTTTATTGTTTCCGTAAATGATAACAAGGTTTTTGCGCAAGACCGACGCCCGGTTTTCGAAAGGATGAATAGAGTCGGTAATATAATTTATCCGTACCATCTCATTGGTAAAGGTGGTGCTGTCATCCGGAAACATTTTTAACATCTCAGGATTAACATTGCCGCCTTCGATACTGTATTGGGGCAAGGGCAGGTTTTCGTTAAAATCTTCGTTTCGTGCCGCAATGCCATAACCAAGATTTATCAAATCGGCGTTCGATAATTTTACGGTGTGAGGCAAAACCTCTTCAACGGCATTTTGTATCTTAATAATTTCGTCGGCATCTTTATATGAGGTTTGAGTTATAAAAAAGACCTTGCAATCACGATAATAACGTTTTATCACATTTGCCACAATTTGCGGTTGGACACTTAATGCGGGTTTAATTTTTATCACGTTGTCAAAATCGTTTGCCAACTCTTCTCTTGTTGTAAAGGGATTGACAACAGGGATATCAAACTGCTGTGCAAACAGAGCCACCTGACGAAAAGGGTTTTTGTAAAAAGGCCCTATAATCAAATCCATTTTTCGCAGTTCAGGTTTCGACAAAACCTCTGCCGTTTTGGTCAATTTGTTATCCACATCATACACATGCAAATTGACGGAGATGCCGAGCGATTGCAATGAATCGACCGCAATAAGCGCCCCTTCGAGAAACTTTATAAATCTAAACGGCAAAAAGGTGTTTTGCTGTTTTGTCATAAAACGTTCGATGTCTATACTATCGGTTTCTTCGAGGTACAAAGGCACCATAAGAGCGATATTAAAGGTACGCTTAAATCCGCCGTACCGTGGTTCGCACCTCTTTTTGGCGACCGGTTTTCCGGCAGGTTTCTCTTTTTCGGGTTTAACAACCGGTTTTCCGGCCTCTTGCGGAACCACCGTAGCCATATTTCCCACCGGTATTTTTACTTGCTGACCGGCATAAACCTTTTTACCGAGCAAAGGATTAAATCTTTTTAACTTGCCGTACGACACCAAAAACTTTTTGGATAATTTTTTCAGCCTTATATTTTTTGGCGGGGTATATAAAATGTAATTTTTATTTATTTTTTTTTTTGGAACTTTAATTATTTGTCCCACACTTATATCCGGCGTAAGGTTTTCGTTGTTGTTATACAAATCTTCGAGCGTCACACCGTATTCCCGCGAAATGCTGTAGAGGGTCTCTTTCTTCTTTACTTTGTGGTAATAATACTTTTTTTCGCCTTGCTGGTATCCGTTTTGATTTTGTTGTTCAGCCTGCGGGGGCTTTACCGGTTCTTGTTTAGCTTTTGTTTCGGTAGAAACATTATGTTTGGAATAACTTTTATATCCCGGCACTTTCGCCGTAACGGGCAATCTCAAACGTTGTCCTTGTGCCGCCATTATCAACCCGGGGTTAACGGCTTTCAAGTCGCGAACGGAAATTCCGTACTTTTTGGCAATACTTTCCAATGTTTCGCCCATGATAACCACATGACGGTAATCGGTAATAACGGGGATTGTCGGGTCAAAGGCAACTTGTCCGCTATTTCCTTTTAATTTCGATTGTTTGGGCACAACCCGCCTCTCTTCTGCCGAAGTAACAAGTTGATTTTCATTAATAACGGGGGACTTGTATTTGGGAATTTTTTGCGATGCAGGATGTTGTTCGCTGAAGTTTCTTGCTTCATCTTCCACCTTGTTGTAATTTTCGGCAGGTTTTACATTTTTTCCGTCAAGTATGGGAAAAGCACTCTCCACGGGAACCTTTACATACTCACCTTCGCGCAAAGGTTCTTTTAATTCAGGATTTGCAAGACGAATATATCTGTCGGGAATTAAGTATATGGAACCTATATGCTTGAAGGTTTCGTCGCGAGCGGCTATGTGATAAAAGAAGTCAAATGTCGATTGTTTGGTTTCGTTGCGTATTTCGGTCTCTTTGTTAACTGTGGGTATCCAAAGTTTTTGTCCTACCTTGATACCGTTTTTAGCTTCCGGATTTTCGAAATAGACCTCTTTTACGGTAACGTTGTAGGCTTTGGCAATGGAGTAAACCGTTTGTCCTTTTTCAACGGTATGTATGTAAAATTGTTTTCCGTTGCGTTCTTTAACAACATTACTCAACGGTATATGCATGGTCTGCGCATGAAGCAATGCGGAAATTAAAACAAAAAAGATTAATATTATTCGTTTCATCGGTACCGTGTCAGATATTAAATCCAAAAATAGCAAAAGTTTGCCGATTAACAAACGTAAAAAAAGAAATTTTATGATTCTTTATTCCCATTCAATTGTTGCGGGAGGTTTGGAACTTATGTCGTAAACCACACGGTTAACACCTTTCACCCTGTTAATGATATCGTTTGAGACTTTTGCAAGGAAATCGTATGGCAGATGCGACCAGTCGGCGGTCATTCCGTCGGTAGAGCCTACGGCACGCAGAGCTACAACGTTTTCGTATGTCCGTTCGTCGCCCATAACACCAACCGAATTTACGGGTAACAAAACGGCAAGAGCTTGCCATACTTTGTCGTAGAGACCGTTTTCCTTTAACCCGCTTATAAAAATACTATCAACTTCCTGTAATATTTTCACTCTTTCGCGAGTTACTTCACCGAGAATACGTATTCCCAAGCCCGGGCCGGGGAAAGGATGGCGGTTCAATATACCGGAGGACATTCCCAATGCTTTTCCAATCCTTCTAACCTCATCTTTGAACAGAGTATTAAGGGGTTCAACAATTTTCAGCTTCATAAAATCGGGTAACCCCCCCACATTGTGGTGCGATTTTATTGTTGCCGAGGGACCCTTTACCGATACCGACTCTATAACATCGGGATAAATTGTACCCTGCGCAAGCCATTTTACATCCTCTATCCGGTGTGCCTCCCTATCGAACACCTCGATAAAGGTTTTTCCAATGGCTTTCCGTTTAAGCTCCGGATCGGCAATTCCTTTCAAAGCATTAAAAAAATCATTTGAAGCATCAACCCCTCTAACATTTAAACCCATATCTTTATATGAATGCAATACCGATGAGAACTCATTTTTGCGCAACAAACCGTTATCCACAAAGATACAATACAAATTTTTACCTATTGCTTTGTGCAACAACATGGCCGCCACCGACGAATCGACCCCGCCCGAAAGTCCGAGTACAACTTTATCGTTGCCAAGTTTCTCCTTTAAATTTTTTATGGTTGTTTCAATAAAAGAATCGGGGGTCCAGTTTTGCGAGCAACCGCATATATCAACAACAAAATTCTTCAGTAAAGTTTTTCCTTCAACCGAGTGGTAAACCTCGGGATGAAACTGTATTCCATAGGTCTCTTCACCTTCCACCTTAAAAGCCGCCACATCAACATCGGCTGTGCTGCCCACAATATGGAATTTAGCGGGAAGTTTCAAAATTGTATCGCCGTGCGACATCCATACCTGACTTCCTTTAGTGAGGTTTTTCATCAATACACAAGACGAATCGAAATCCACTAAATTGGCTCTTCCGTATTCCCTAATTTTGGAGGGCATAACCTCACCACCATTGCTCCGGGCAAGGTATTGGGCTCCGTAACATACACCAAGCAACGGATACTTTCCTCTTATGTTTTCCAATTGAGGTACGGGAGCATCTTCGTCGAGCACTGAGTATGGACTACCCGAAAGTATTACTCCTTTGACATGAGGACCCAATTCGGGAACTTTATTGTATGGATGTATTTCGCAATACACATTTAACTCTCTAACCTTGCGGGCAATAAGCTGGGTGTATTGAGAGCCGAAATCGAGAATAATTATTGTTTCTTGCATGGGGCAAAGATAATTTTTTATAAGGTTCGCTCAAAAGCAAAACTATTTTTTAAACCTTGTTTTATAAAAACGGCTCCAAAACAGTGATAAACAAAAAAGCCCCTTCGCTTTGAAGAGGCTTTTTTGTTGTTAGATTGTAAAAGGTTTTTAGAAGCTAACTTTCAAGGAGAAGTTCATATT
>Ga0256914_1002434_pt1 | contig 15538 bp, 16 predicted proteins | sample HulkmetaG_FD_191571 | JGI IMG/M metagenome (GOLD analysis project Ga0256914, IMG submission 191571) | Hydrothermal chimney microbial communities from Main Endeavour vent field at the Juan de Fuca Ridge, Pacific Ocean - Hulk | ecosystem: Environmental > Aquatic > Marine > Hydrothermal vents ... | reverse complement strand
ACTCATAAAAGTGCCTCGTACTCAAATGTCACTAAAACCGCTATGAATACGATATAGTGCGTAAGGTCAGTTAATAACAATATAAAAAAAACTTGGATACAATACGCCTAAAATAAAACTATCGGGAATACTTTACAAATGGAAGCATTATCAAATATCAATGTTATATTTTATCTGGCAGCTTATTTTATCGGAGGTATCCCGTTTGGGTATATTCTTGCAAAATATTTTGCCGATATCGATATAACACAGGAGGGAAGTAAAGCCATAGGCGCAACAAATGTTCTTAGGGTACTCAAACAAAAAGATCCCTCACTGGCAAAAAAACTCTCTATCGCAACAATTATCCTGGATGCTTTAAAAGGTATCGCAGTTTTGACAGCCGCTTCACTGATGGGTGTAAGTGAAGAGACAAAATGGGCTGTTGCCGTCATAGCGGTTTTGGGGCACTGTTTTAGTCCTTATCTGAAATTTGAAGGAGGCAAAGGAGTGGCAACGGGAATCGGCGTATTTCTTTATATGCTACCTGTTGAAACGGCAATAGGTATTCTTTTTTGGTTCATATCCGCAAAAATTTTAAAAATATCTTCTCTATCTTCTCTGATAGGAGTAGCGGCTCTTGTTGTTTCATCTTTTATATTGCACCCTGATATAAAGGTCATCCACACTCACGCACCTGTTATTTTGATAGCAGTCATTATATTTTACAAACATATTCCCAATATCATCCGTTTGATTCAGGGAAAAGAGAAAAAAGTTGTATAAAATTTTTATAGAAAATCTGGAGATAGAAGCTGTCATGGGCATACTGGATTTTGAGAGAAAAAATCCCCAAAAAGTAACAGTAAATGCCCAAATAGACTATATTTACAGGGAAAATTATCTTGACTATCAAGAGATTGCAGATTTTATCAGTAAAAAAATTATTACCAAAAAGTACAATCTGATAGAAGATGCTCTTAATGACATAGTTAGTTCCTTAAAAGATAATTTTCCTCCTATTAAGTGCATAAAAGTAAAAATAAATAAACCTCATATTCTCAGAAACTGCAATGTCGGTGTAGAAATTCAAAAAAATTATTAATTTTTTATTAAAAGTTCTTTAAATTTAGCTAAAATTATGTTATACTTCTTTCAAAACTTAAGTACAAAGGACTAATCAATGAGGATACTAATCGTTGAAGATGAAGTTACCTTAAACAAAACAATTGCCGAAGGCTTACAGGAATTTGGCTATCAAACAGATAGCTCGGAAAATTTCAAAGATGCCGAATATTATATCGGTATCAGAAATTATGATTTGGTTTTAACCGACTGGATGCTGCCTGACGGAGACGGAGTTGATTTGGTAACTTTTGTTAAACAAAAATCTCCAAGAACAGCTTGTGTTGTTCTTTCTGCAAAAGATGACAGAGAGAGCGAAATAAAAGCACTCAAAGCCGGAGCCGACGATTATATTAAAAAGCCGTTTGACTTTGAAGTACTTGTAGCAAGGATTGAAGCAAGATTGAGATTCGGCGGAACGAATGTTATAAAAATTGATGATCTGACAATCGATCCGGATGAAGAGAAGATAACATACAAAGGACAGGAGATAGAGTTAAAAGGTAAACCTTTTGAGGTATTGACTCACTTGGCAAGACACAGTGATCAAATCGTTTCAAAAGAACAACTTCTTGATGCTATATGGGAAGAACCGGAGCTTGTTACTCCAAATGTTATCGAAGTAGCTATCAATCAAATCAGACAAAAAATGGACAAGCCTCTAAGCATCTCTACCATTGAGACAGTAAGACGAAGAGGCTATCGGTTTTGCTTTCCAAAACGAGCATAAAACAAAATTTTGCATTACAATTGGTAGTCGCTTCGGCGGCTCTGATTGTTATATTTTCAGTACTTCTTTATAACTATATCAAAATATCTATCTATGAAGATATCAGTAATGAGCTTTTAAAAGAAGCCGAATATGTAAAAAAGAACTTTTCTCCTACAAAAAAGATGAGATCGGGTCTGTTTTACAGTCTGGGGAAAAATCAGGTCGGAAATATGAAAATCTCCGTTACGATAAGAACAAACAAAGGTAAAAAATACTTTTTTGAACAAAATATCATAGGCAATAAAATATATCTTATTTTATATTATCCGTTTAACAAAAAGAGATCGAGTTTTATAAGAATCTCAAAAGATATTTCCGATACGGAAAAGCTTTTTGGAAGGATCTTAAAAAGTATCGCCCTTATCAATATGGTCATCATAGTTTTTATTATTTTTTATGCTTTCTTCTTAACACAAAATCTCTTAAATCCTATTACCGTCATAACAGACAAATTGGCAAAAATGAATGAAAACTTTTTACAGCATATAGATATAGAAACTCTTCCCGATGAGTTTATGCCTCTTGGAAAAAGTATCAATAAACTGATAGATCGGATACTTAACTTTATAAAATATCAAAAAGAGCTTTTCATAGGAACCGCACATGAGTTAAAAACTCCACTTGCAGTTATGAAAACAAAAAATGAGGTAACTCTTCTCAGAAAAAGAGAGCCACAAAAATATATCGATGTTTTAAGATTAAACAATCAAACAATTGATGAAATGAACAAGATGATCAGTAATATTTTGGAGATAGGACGACAGGAGGGAGCGCAGTTTGAACAGCCGGTAAAGATGGATATCATCGAATTTTTAAGAGAGAGAGCAAATAATTTTAAAATGTTGGCAAGACAGGAAGACAAAGATATAATTACCAACTTTAAACCAAAAAAATATTGCCTACTGATTCAAAAAACTCTTTTGATCCATATACTTCAAAATTTCGTACAAAATGCCATAAAATTCACCCCAAAAGGCAAAAAGATAACTATCAAAAGTTTTTCTATCAATAACGGCTTGATGATAGAAGTCATAGATGAGGGAATCGGTATAGATGAAAATCAGGATCTTTTTGCTCCTTTTAAAAGATTTGGCAACAAAAGCGGTGCCGGACTCGGACTCTTTTTGGCTAAATCTGCTGCTGACGCCATAGGTGCCACATTGACTTTGGAAAACAGAAAAGACGGTAAAAGCGGAGCTGTTGCAAAACTTTTTATCCCTACTTCTAGTTTATGCCCATTACATGAGGAAACTTTCAATAACAAAAAACTTTAAAAATCATGATATTTATAAAATTTAAATCTTGTTAAAGCAATAATAGTGTATAAATTTTTGTAAATTTTATATTTTAGAAAGAGAGAAAAGAAATGTCATTATTAATAACAAATGAATGTATTGCATGTGATGCGTGCAGAGATGAATGTCCAACAGGTGCCATTGAAGAGGCTGACCCTATCTATATAATAGATCCCGATATCTGTACCGAATGTGTAGGATATTATGATGAACCATCTTGTATCTCTGTTTGTCCGGTAGAGTGTATCATACCCGATACCAATAATGTAGAAACGGTTGAGGAATTGAAACTTAAATTTAAACAGCTTGAAGAGAGAGAGTAGCATTGGCTAAAAGAACGGCTGTCATAGATATAGGCTCAAACTCCATACGGGTAGCCGTTTATGAAAAAAGCAGCCGATACGGTTTTTATCTCATCTATGAAACAAAAAGCAAAGCCAGACTTTCAGAAGGCACATATCAAAACGGCGGAAAATTGCAGGAAATACCGATGCAGAAAACATTTTCTGCTCTACGGGATTTTTTGAGTATTATAAGAAACCTAAAATGCACAAAAACTCTCTGTGTAGCAACTTCCGCCCTCAGAGATGCGCCAAACAGATCCGTTTTTATAAACAGAGTAAAAAAAGAACTCTCTTTATCCATAAAAGTTATAGACGGCAAAAAAGAGGCTTATTATACAGCCGTAGCGGTTAATAATCTCCTTTACAGACAAAAAAGCGCTATTGCCGTCGATACCGGCGGGGGTTCAACGGAATTTGCACTTTTACAGGAGGGTAATATAGTCGATGTCCTCTCTTTGAAAATAGGAACAATCAGAATAAAAGAGCTTTTTTCAGACGGAGAAGATGGGATAAAAAAGGCAAAAGAGTACATAAGAAAAGAGCTATCCAAACTTCCGGCAAATTTTATCAGTAAAAATATCATAGGCATAGGAGGAAGTGCCAGAGCCATCTCAAAAGCTATCATGTCAAACGAATATCCTATAAATACTCTACACGCTTTTGAATACAGTGTAAAAGAGAATATGGATTTTATCAAAAATATTTATAACTGTTCTATTGATGATCTAAACAGATACAATATCAAAAAGGACAGATATGATACGATAAGAGAAGGTGCGCTGATACTTTATGAAATATTAAATTATTTTAATAGTAAAAAAGTAATAACAAGCGGCGTGGGCGTAAGAGAGGGAGTTTATCTGTGTGATCTTTTGAGAAATTCCAATCATAAATTTCCTCATAATTTTAATGTAGATGTAAGGAGTCTGGAAGACAGATTTTCTCTTTTTTCTAAAGTTGACACTCAAAACGCTATAATCTCAAAAGATATATTTGATAAGCTTTTACCTTTACATTCTCTTGAACAAAAATACAAAAATCTTTTGGTAATTGCAGCAAAACTCTCTTCCATAGGAACAAAAATAAACTTTTTCTCAAACAACCAAATTGCTTATAATATAATCTTGGACAGTTTAAACTATGGAATTTCCCATAAAGACAAGATTTTGATAGCACTTACAGTAAAATATCAGGGTAAAAAACTTTCATCGAAAAAAGATTTGAAATTTTACTCTTCCCTGCTTCCTGATGAAAAAACTTTAAATACCTTAAGCTTCATCCTTGCTTTGACAAAATGTCTTACAAAAAATATGCAAAAGCAGAAGTTCGATTTTATACTTGAAGAGAAGATTCTAAAAATATCAACACAAAACAAACTATATCTGGCAAAAGAATGTTTAAATAAAATAGAAAATCCTTTTGATATAGAGATAAAATTGGCAGAGATCGAATTTGCACAATAATCACGAAATATCCAAAAACAGTTCATTTCTATATCTTGCACTCGGAGATATGTGCGAAGAGCCATTTGTTTGAAGAGATTGTTCTAAGGAGACATTGACCTAATCAACTCCTTTTAGACGGATCACTTCCCAAAGAAACAGACAAAAAATCAAACCTTAAAAAAGCTAAACACATAGTTTCATATTGTTGTTTTTTATTATTTTTTTCTCATGATCTGTTAAAGTTTCTTTGAGCTTTTTTGCTTCTTCTGTTTTTCCTTCTTCGCAAAGGGCTATAATCCCAAGAAGCCTTTTAATTTTTTTTCTTATTTCTACCTTGTTTTTTTCAAAACTTTCCATAGCTATATCCATATTTTACTCCTTTTTTCTTTTATAAAGCAAGGTCTATTCTATTGCAACTTTTAGATTTGTGTAGATGTTTATGACTCTTGTTTCGGTTCAATAAAGTCGAAGCTTGGGTTATAGCGGACACTTCCAGATTTCAATACAACTCTTGTTTCGGTTCAATGTTGTAGTAAGTATCGCTATGCCAAAAAGATTTTTCATTTCAATACAACTCTTGTTTCGGTTCAATGCCCTTTGGAGAATTTTTTATAAATTTTATCTGTTTATTTCAATACAACTCTTGTTTCGGTTCAATATAGATAAACTTTGGTTATATCTGATTGATATGGAGATTTCAATACAACTCTTGTTTCGGTTCAATCAAAAACAAGTTTACTAATTTTGTAAATCTGCCTTATTTCAATACAACTCTTGTTTCGGTTCAATTCATGCAGGTATCATACCTACATCATGCAGGTATCAATTTCAATACAACTCTTGTTTCGGTTCAATCTTGCAACAAACTGTAGAGAAAGTGTTGGATACAGATTTCAATACAACTCTTGTTTCGGTTCAATTATCGGACAGAAATCAAAAAACCAATAAAAACTTACATTTCAATACAACTCTTGTTTCGGTTCAATTTTGCAAATGATCCAGAACCGACTACAAGCATTGTAATTTCAATACAACTCTTGTTTCGGTTCAATCCAGAGATTATAAGGATAGAACAGAAGCTTTGAAGGAATTTCAATACAACTCTTGTTTCGGTTCAATTAAATACTTGATAGGAAAACAAATGAATAACTTAAATTTCAATACAACTCTTGTTTCGGTTCAATGAAGAAAAAACGGGGATTTTTAAAATATATTATTTTATATAAATACCTGTTTTTTCGGATTTTTGTGATCTTTTTCCAGATAGATGTACTTTAACAGTGATAAGTTAAAGAACCTTTGGAACTAAGCGTATTTTAGCATATTTGACTGACTTTTGAGCTTAAATCGGTTGGAAAATTTACAAAAAGATTGATTCGCATTGGTTTTCTGTATTTCCCAAGATATCCTCTTCAAATACAGCCCTGTTTTGCAGTTTTACGATAGATACAAAATCGATATTTTCATCTATCACTTTTTTGATCTCATTTTTAAATTTTAAAAGATTTGAGGGTGTTATATTTCCTCTAAATACCGATTTTTGGTGATGTTTGAAATATTTTTTACAGATCTTAAAAACTTTCACAACCCGATTTTTACCGCTTTGAGTCTCCTGATCCGCGATATCATAAAAGACAAAAGCATAATTGTAGTTGAAATTTTTACTCATATCTTATCCTTGAGGCGAAAAGGTCTGAACTCATCACCTTCCAAAATATATTTTATCAGTTTGTAGGCATCCAGTTTGATGGCATTTTTATATGTTGTTTTTCTTTTCAGTTTGGGGTGCAAAAAAACTTCATTGATGCGATTTTCAAAACTCTCTATAAATATCTTCTTGCCATCCTCATTGAGCAAAGCATAATTTACTTTTTTATCGAAATGTTTATGTACTTGAAGTTTTTTATTATTAACGGTTTCAAATATAGTCTTAAATACGATTATCGGTTTAAATACTTCACAAAGATCCAGACTCAGACTAAACCGACCTTCTCTTGGGCTATGCAAAAAACTGATTGACTGATTTAGATGGGTTTGATAGATAGCCGAAATAGTTTTGGTATATAAAAGAGTATTACCGAAACTTATCAGAGCATTTATCGGATTGTCAGGCGGTCTCTTGACGCGTTTGTTCAGGATAAAATCCTCCGGCAAAAAATGGTGAAAACTATCATAAAAACGATTCCAGATTTGCCCCTCTATAAACAAAATCTGTTTGATATTCAACTCTTTTTGCAAAGACTCTTTGACATCCTTTTTAAGCCAGTCAAGCAAAGGTTTCAGCTCTTTTTTGCCATGACGGTAATAGTGATAAAGCACTTCTGAAATGTTATCGGCGATCCCCTCCACGATAGCTTTTGCGATCTCAAGTCGATTTTCCATATAAATATAACTCTGCTTTATGGTCAGATCACCGCTTATCAGAGTATCTTTGGGATAAAACGAACCGCTGTAATATCCATGATAGTTAAAAAAATGAACACAAATACCGGCTTTTGATATAAAATCCAAAAATTTGGTATTGAAACTCACTTCATTCATACAGTACAACTCTCTTGTATCCTCAACAGGCAGATAAAAACTGCCCTTTTCATTCTTAAATGCTATGGAGTTGTCCTTTCGTCTCAACTCTCCCATACTGAAAATATATCTTGTATGCTCTTTTGCCATTACACAAATCCTCTCATAAAGTAAAGGGCAGTTCTAAATAAAACAGTACTCATAATATGCGCATTTTTTACAATGCCTCTCAAATTTCGGTTTAGGCGGTTTTGGTAAATCTATCAGTTTTTCGATCTCTGCCAAAACCTGCAAAAGTTCTTTTTCATTCTCTTCATCAAGTTCTACAAAATGTATCTTTTTGTTCTGCTTTTTCTTCTCTATAAATTCGATCTTGCCTTTTTTAACGATCCCTTTGAGTTTTAGTCTATACAGGTACAAAAGCACCTGCCATTTCACGGCTTTTGGATCGCTGTCTGATTTTTTCACTTCTACCAGATAATCTTTGGTAAGCTTGTCTATCCTGATATTGTCTATCGAAATTTCACTGTTTGGACTCTCCTGTGCATTTATCTCATGCAAAACCCTGCCGATCCTCACATCTTCGGAATTGTCTTCGAGATTTATGCGGTTGGCGTGAAGCCATGCCTGAGTTTTACAGTGAAAATAGTAGTTTATAAGTGTACCGGTTATATCCAAGGTTTAAAAATCTCCATATTTAAATTTTTTAATACTTATCGTTTGCTGTTATCAGCTTTAAAGCATATTTTGTGCAAGTTGAACATGTTAAACTATATAAACATTCCTACATTAGTTCCTTTTAAAACTTTTGTATCAAGTCCATTTTTATATGAATAAATATGTACCTCATCAAAATTATCATCTTTTGCAATATGTTCTTCTTTTAGATACCAATATCCATACTCTTTTTGGCAATATGGCTCTAAATTTTCTATACCGCTTCCTTGATATTTTGCCAGAGAAAAAGTATATTTGGAGATTTTAGATGCTATCTTCTTTATAGCTATTTGCTTTTTGACAAAGTCCATATTTTGATTTTCAATAAGCTCTTTATATGCTTTCCATGTTGTTTTTGCCTCTTCGCACCAAGGCACAAAAATCGAAACTGATTCTATATCTATAAGTTTGATATGAGCTTCAAGAAATCTCAGATTTTTGATATGGTCTATATAACTATTTAGATTTTCAATAAAATTAAATGCATTATTTTGTTTTATTTTAGAAATTACTTCATTATAATAAGCATCAAAATTTTTTGTATATAATACATCCTCTTCCACCGATATCTTTAATCTCTTATCTTTTTTATAAACATATTTTGCCATAGGATTTTCTGTTTCAAACAAAAAAAGCTTATTACCTTCTTTTTTGCTATTTCTATTAATTCTTCCTGCAAGTTGTTCATCACTATCTATCAGAGATTTCTCTTTAAAGCCTATATCCATATCTATATCAACACCGGCTTCAACTACTTGAGTAGTTACAAGCAAAACATTTTTATCATCTATGTCCCTTAAAAACTTTATAATCTCTCTTCGTCTCGGTTCCAAAATCGTTCCGCTAAGTATAAATATCTCATCAAAAAACTTTTTATTTTTTACCTCCTGATAAAACTCATCCGCACCCTTTTTTGTAATAAATTCTACAATAGTTTTTACTTTTTTATTTGGTGATATTTTTTGATAGATTTTACTCTCTTTTTCAACCCTTTTATAGATATCTTTTGCTTCTTTGATTTTTAGAGTTTTTGACTCGATTTTTACTCTTTTGCTAAAATTTGGATTTTGAAAATAGCTTTGTTTATTTGATACTAAAAAAGTAAATTCACTATCAATAATATCCCCTATTTTTGGCAAAGTAGCACTCATAACAATAAACTTGATATTAAATTTATTTGCAAAACTATCAAGAAGATAAATGATACTCGACCAAAGATCAGGATTATAGGTCTGTATCTCATCTATGATGACAACAGAATTTACCAAACGGTGAAAAATATAGTTATCATCTTTACTCACCCCTGTAAGCACATTAAAAAACTTTACATGACTAAGCAGAGTGATAGGATAATTCATAAACTGATTATCCAAAAAATTACTCTTTTCATCTCCATAAACACCGTCTTTGGCAATCTCTTTTTTATCATTGTATTTTGCTTTTGAGTGTAGTTGTACTATTTCACTGTTATCAAGATGAAGTACCTTTTTTACGGAATCATAAGTTTGGGTAATAAGCGTTGTAAAAGGAAAAACATAAAAGATCTTATTGATATTTGTATTATTTTTTAAAATCTCAACTGCACTCATTATAGACAGATTGGTTTTTCCAGCACCTGTCGGAGCTTCTATGTAAAAAAGGTTTTTATCAAAATTTTTTCTAAGATTTTCTTTGACTTCCACAAAAAGTTTATTTCTTAGATGATTTAGATTATCGTTTGATTTATCTTTTAAATCATCAAAATCTTTAAAATCCTCTTCTTTTTTATTTTCAATTCCTACTAAAAACTGATTTTTATAAAACTCTTTATAGATTTTATCTCTAAATTCATCATCTATCAATCCAAAATCACTGTAAAGTAACTCTTTTTTATTGCCATAGTTCATAAATTGGGCTGTAGCATAATAATCGGAGATGATTAGAAGGGAAAAGAGAGATTTGGAGAGGAAATAGTACTCTTTATTTTTATAAAAATTTACATTTTTTAAATGATCAGTTAGTACTTGATGTACTTTTTTATCTATTTTTACAATCAGTTTTTCAGTATATGGATAAAGCTTTTTACAAATTTTAACACCTTCATCGTTATTTAACAACTCTTTCCAAGAAGAATAAAGTCCTGTATGATGTCGCCAAATTGTTAAAGAAAAATATATTAATGTACTAATCAATTTAATTTTATCATTTTTATCTTTGTAATTTTTATCAATATATTGAAAACAACTAAGCAAATATAGATATAAACTTAATATTGAGTGCTTTGAAGATATACCATTTCTTGTAATATCAAATTTCTTATTTTGCATTTTTTCTTTTTGAAAATTTTCATTAATTTTGCCTATATCATGCCAATAGATAGCTTTAAGATAAAAAAATTTTATATCATTTTGCAAAACCTCTTTTGGGCTGATTGAACAAATAATTTTATCTATATGATTCTCTATCTTATTTTCTTCTATAAGTTTTAATGCATATTTTAAAACCAAATCAGAATGCTGTAAAAGTGTTTCTACAATAGATTCATCTTTTGATAAATGTGCCAAATATTTATCAACATCTTTTATAATTTTTACAAAATTAAAATAATTGTTTTGAAATATTTCATAAAATTTTAAAATAGGCATATCACTTTATTATCAACTAAAAAAAGATTCAAATTTTTTATAAACTCACTCTCTTTAACCATTTTAGCATTGGTATATGCAAAATTTTCATATCTATACTGATTTAACTCATCAAAACCTACAGGCAATCTTTCAAAATAGTAAAAATAGCTTTCACTCATTGCACTATCAAAAGGATCTCTTAAAGCTTCATTTTGTTTAAGTGCTTTATTTGTAGTATTTGGAAAAATGGAAAAAACAGAAAATTCATCATTTGGAATAAATAGCTCGATTGTATCAAAATACTTAATATTTTCAATATCCAATTTAAACTCGTTTTTCCCCATATAAGGAATATATTCATATTGAACACTTCTTTCATCTATATATTGATTTAATTTTTGATGACTCTCTTTTGATAGATTAAGTCCCAGATAGATTTTATATCGGGGCATAATAAGGGTCTGTTCAGTAATATTTAGTGTTCCACCATCTTTATTAGCATAACCGACCGTATTGTTATATTTGATAAGCCTTTTTTGAAACACTCCCCTGTTTCCATAGGGAACAATTCCTGTTAACAAATCTTGTAATTCTTCATAAAATTTTGGATAATTATCACTATCTTTCATTTGACTATATCCACTTAAACCTATAATTGCTCCCAAAATACCAAGAAGTGTGGGTTTTGGTATAATATTAAAAGTAAAATAGATATCATTGACATCAGGTTTTTTAAACATTCCAAAATCAGAACTTATATCAAAAGAGATGATTTTATCTACTTTCATTTATAAATATCCCCTCTATTTCCAATATCAAGTATATAAACTATAACTTGACTATGATAAACTTCATAAATTATACGATAGTTGTTTACTCTTAATCTATACCTATTTTCCAAACCTTTCATTTTTACTATATCCAACTTTGTATTATCAATTGGATTTGATTGAAGTTGCTCCAATTTTTTAATAATTTTCTCTCTGTCTCTAACTGTTCTTGTCTGTAAAAATTTTTTAGCCTTTTTATGAATTTTAATCTTGTAATTCATTTTTTAACTCTTCAAAATCTATAAAATTACTAAAATCATCATTTCTGATTTTTTCCGACTCTTTATTTATTGCTTTTAATTCCTCTTTGCTTATGTAATCAAAATGATTTTTAGGTAAAGTTGTTGGATCTATCTCCTTTATCACCCTTTTTTCAACTATCTGAACATCTTGTTTAGGCAAAGAGTTTAAAAGATACATTACCTTATCATATACCTCGTCTTTAATATTAAGATTTACCGCTATCATTTGAATCTCCTTTATTTTTTTCAAGTTCTTTATCTGATATAATAGATCTTACACATACCTTTGGAATATCAAAAATATTATCATCAAAATCTAATTTTGTAAAGTCAATATAAATTTCTACACTATCAATTTTATCTTTTACATCTTCTAAGAGATTTTTTACTTCTGACAAATCCAGTTTTCTTTTGAAACTCTCTTCTTGATCTTTTACTTTGATAAGTGTTGTAAAAGATGGCAGTTGTATTTTTTCATTTTCATTAAGAGTTATAAATATGGAAAACTCATTTTCTACACCAATTTTTGAAGCACTGTCAAGATAGCTCACTCCTTTGTTTATCGCTTCTTTGAGACTATTTATATCTTCAGTTGTTAAATACCCTTGATTATCTATAAGTCTTATAAGTTCTTCACTGTTTTTAGGATTGATAGTAAAATTATGCAAATAGTGTCCTTCTTCCAAAACGGTTTGATTTCCAATAGTTGTCTGTTGGCTATCATCTGATTTATCATTAGAGTTTCTAAAAGGACTTGTAATATCTTCTGTGAAGATGTTATTTTCATGATAAATATTGATACCGTGTGTAATTTGCACATTACCATGAATAGACATATTTCCCTCTTTACTTGCAAAGGTGGCACCAAAAAGTTTAATATCCAAAGCTTTAAATAAATTTTGTAAAATAGGCATTCTTTTTATATCATCAGGCTTTTGACCAATAATAACAAAATTAATTTTATTATCAACTTCTTTTTTTAGCAAATAATTATTATTGATTTGATTTATAACTTCATAATTACCATTCTCGCCAATAAATTTATCCACTTCCTCTTTAATCCTAATAGAATATTTGTCTTCTTTCTCTTTAGTTTTCTTTTTTATCTCGTTTAAAGATGGGTATTCCCCAAAAAGTTCAATATATGTCTCATCTATATCAAGTGGTTGCATATTCTCTTTTTTATATCTTGTAGTATAAAAAATAATATTTTTATCATCTTGTTTTAAATAGTTTCGTATAGCATACTTTAAAGCCTTATCTGTAGCATACACCACACCATTTGGCAAAGTTCTGGGACTTCCTGTAAAATCCGCATTATAATTTGCAACCGTTGCTTTCACCAAAACCGCACCAAAAACTCTATTATTAAATCTATTATTTTTCATCATATTCTCCCAAAATTTTTTCAATATTTGAATAAATCTTATTTACCATATCAAAAATAGCGTCTCTGTTGTGAGGTGGAATGGAAGCTATTACCAATCCGGCAATTGCGCCCTTCAAATTTCCTACTTCTGCTAAAATTTTCTCTTTAATCTCTTTTGTATTACTGCCTTTATCAAAACTTTTATATATAAAATTTTTATCAAAATATCCTACCATAATAAGTGGTACTAAATTTTTAATTGTTTTTTGTTCAGGTTCATAAGCCAAAACTTCGCTCGTTAATTTATCAAACCATCCGTGCGTATTAAAAAATTTAAATTTATGCGAGTATTTTTGAATCTGCTGTGTAATAACAAGCTTAAAATCATCAACTCTATTTTTTGATATAAAAATATCAAGCAAAGAGTGTGTTTTTGTTTCTGATTCATTCTGTTTTAAAATATACCAAATCAACTGTCCACTCACATATGCAAACTCTTTATCATTTTGTAAATGAATCTCATCATTCTCAAATAACTCTCCCATTTTTTTTCGTAAATTTATAATTTCTGTTGCCAAATCTTCTCCTTTATGAAAGTTTTTATATAAAGAAATATAAAGAGATAATTTTTCTTTAATCTTGTAAGTCTCATCCCAATTGTCATTTAACTTTATTTGTTCTTTAATAACAGAGATACAAATATCATCAAACATATAGCTGTTGATTATCTCCCGTTTTGATTTGTAAATATAGTCAAATATTGATTTGTTGTATTGATAAAATTTTGTTGCCACCATTGAGGGAATTTCTTCACCTTTAGAAACATTTATCTTTTCAGCAAAGTAGTTATTATGTAATAAAAAGTATTTTTCTCCTTCATTTTTTTCAACTATTGAATAAAAAAACTTTGCAAAAAATTTTCGTTCCAAGCTAAAAATATTATCAATCGTTTCACTTTGGAAATTGGATATATCAAAAATATTAACTATCTTAAAATTTTTTAATTTATATTCAAAGCCATCAATATAATCAATATCATAAAATTTTAAACCATCTTTAGTATTTCCCCAAAAAATCAAATAAAAGTTTAACTCATTTATTTCTTCATTATTATTAGAAATTTTTTTGAAAACTTCTTTAATTATCTCCTGATAACTTATAGGCTGATCTATATCTTTTAAAAGTTCAAAATAAACTCTATTCCCATCATTATCTATAGCATCTTTGGGAGATATAAATATTGGAAACGGATTTGGGAAAAGAGATTTTTCATATTTATCAACTTTAATTTTAAGTTTTAAAAGCTCTTCAAATAATAAAAGTTGCTGTATCACTTTACCTGAATATAATGCTGTATATCCTCCATATATCTTATCTCTTGTTAAATGTAAATAAAAAGGCTTTTTATCGGCAAAAGTATTTAAAAAACTGGAAGCACCTAAATAAAATTTATTATTTAACACAGGACATAAATATTTTTTTTTCGTAGTATAACTATCTGTATCTTCAAAAAGACCTTTTTTATTGAATAACATTTCAGGAGAATATTCGTTATAAAAAGACTCTATATACTCCATTTTATAATCAAAATAAATTTTAATATAATCATTGTTTTTTAATCTTTTCAAAGATACTTTATCTATTTTTTTAATAAAATATTTTGAAGATAATTTCTCTTTTACAGCTTTTTCTATTAGATAAAGGTGCTCTAATATATCATTGTTTTTTGTCAATAGTTTAATTTTTTCAAAATAACCCGTTACGCTTAATCTTTTTCTTATTTCTAATAATCTTTGTAAAATAGTTACATCATTTTTATAACGAAAAAATATCGCATACGGAGATGCAGAATGAATTTGGTTTTTACCTTTAGCGGGAGAACTATCAAAATTTTTATTACTATCTAAATAATCACAATAATACTCTCTCTTTTTTAAATCATATTTTGTAATAAATTTACTAAACTCCTCACTTCCATCATTATAAGCGAATTCTTTTATATCAAAAGTATCTTTATCTACAATGATATGCAATCCTTTGGCTAAACTTCTATTATCCAAAATAATGTCTCTAAATTTACCGCCTTCTAAATCCATAAACTCCACAATCTCTTTAATCATAAATTCAACCCCTTACCGATACAAAACCCTCCTCCGTAGCTCTGTTTTTCTCCAAGTCCGCAGGAGAGTGCCAAAAATGCCAATTTTTGGCTTATATCATCTTCATTTGGAATTATTTTAAATTTATTTCCAAAAAATTTTATCTCTTTGTTGTTTTTGTCTATTCGTATCGTT
>Ga0256914_1002433_pt1 | contig 15543 bp, 12 predicted proteins | sample HulkmetaG_FD_191571 | JGI IMG/M metagenome (GOLD analysis project Ga0256914, IMG submission 191571) | Hydrothermal chimney microbial communities from Main Endeavour vent field at the Juan de Fuca Ridge, Pacific Ocean - Hulk | ecosystem: Environmental > Aquatic > Marine > Hydrothermal vents ... | reverse complement strand
CTAGCCCCCCTATCTTTAAGGTTACCACAGACAATCCCCCTTTTTTAGATAATACTACCTCATCGCTGGTTATGTCAAGGATCTTATAATCTTTTATAAACTCGCCGGGTTTAAGAAATAACGTCTTCTTTTTCTCCGCATCGTAAAATATACCTACTATCTGGCCATCCCAATTCATAATTCCCTTAAAAGTGATAGTAGGCCCGTCTATATTCTTCTTGACTGTTTTCTCCAAAACTGGCTTTACTTTTACTTCCTTTTTATTCGTGAAAAATATATCTCTCTTTATAGTCAACGATCTTATCTCATCTCCATTAATGGAAAAATTTTCTATATCTTTATCAATAATACAATTGGTTTGCACCTCTGATATGTTATACCTCGTTAAGCCTATACTCGTCAAAATAACAATAGATATTGACACGAGATTAATCATTATGAATATATTCTTATTCATTCCGTCTCCCCTTTATCAGATATAGAGACGCCAGACTCCCATATCCTCCTGCTCAAAGGACAAAATGTCATAGACGTCTTAATTAATACATCATCTTGAGAATAAGGCGCAATCGAGATAGAACACAAATGCACAACATCATCCTTTATCAATAATTCCTTTAATAGCTCAAAAGTCCGTTCAAATGTCCCTATTACCTCTATATTCAGTTGACATCCGCTGCTATCTACAGATTCATCAAATCCAACAGACATGTTTTCTATAACAATATCTTTATCCTTACATATCAATCCCAGAACAGCATCTTCAATCGACAGTATTCTCAAAAAACAAGGGACATCTGACTCTGCAGGCATTTGTCTTGGAAAACCAAGATTCTCAACCAACTCATTATCGTTTATATACGCTGCGTATTTTGTTTTTAATAAGGACAACTTCTCCATAAAATATAATCCCGGCGTCCTGATATCAGACAGATCCACATCCTCAATATATTCAAATTTCGAATCTATGTCTTTTAAAGCAATCTGCAACTCCCCGACATACGATTTCAGTTTAGAAAACCTTTCTGAAGGAAAACACCCTTTATTCTTACGTAAAATACCATTAACTTTTGTCTCTAAACGATTTACCTGCTTTTGAGTTGATATAAAACTCATCGCTATAAACACAAATACTATCGACGAAACCAGAAACACGGCCTGGACTGCCCAGAACCACTGTTTAATTTTTGTCTGCCCCATTTCCATTACAACTCCAAAGAGATTAATACCTCTACTTTTTCATTACCATCCAAAAGCCTTGATGCAACAGGCGTTACTTTTTTGAATATCCCTTTATTTCTTAGCCCCTGCACAAACGCATTTATATCCTGATAAGATGCCCCCACCCCATTAATCGTTATATTTAAAACAGGCTCGCCTGTCTGCGCGAACAAGATTTTGGCAGAATAATCTGTTATCTTTACTTTATCTGGCAAGATTTCCGCAATAATAGAAAGAACCTCTATAAAAAATTTTTTTTTGCTTAAATAATACGCCCTGTTTCTTATCTTTTCTGATAAATCTCCTGTCTGACGCGCATAACGCCTTATACTACTTGAAAGTTTTTTCTGTTCTTCAATAATAGATTGAAGCTGTTTCTTTTGCGCCATAATCTTAGGGAAAGGCCCTAATATCAATGATAGCGAAGATACCAATACAAGCGCAACACTGAGAAATCCAACACCTAAATCTACTGTCTTTATATCCGGGTTTCCCCTGTGTGAAGCATTATTTAATACAAACACGTTGTGCATTGCCCCATTTGATTTTGAAACAGCCAAGGCCTGTCCAAAAGCCATTACAAAGCCACAATCCTTTAAATTTTCCGGAGGCGAATCAACTAATTCAAATATAGAAAGTGGAATAGGCGTCAGGCCAAATTCCCTGTTTATGATTTCGCTAATTTCTCTACTTGACTCAAATGAATAACCCAAAAAAACACATTGTGTTATGCCCTTTGTCAAGGCCACCGCTCCAGCTACTCCTCCATGTTTAGAAAAATAGGCCTCTAATAATTCCTTGACATCCAATATCGCGCTAACATAATTTGACCTGTGAATAGTTTTAAATAAATCCTCATTGGGTTCCCTGCCTAAAATCACCAAATCAACATAGTTTTTTCCAGTAAACAATCCTAACACTATATCTTGTTGTGAACGTAAACCATGCCTGTCAGCATAATGCGCCATGGCATTGTAAAAATCAATAAGGCCATAAGTATAACCGCCTATCCTGCTGCCTTTTCCTATATGGAGCTCTGAATACCTGTTAAGGGCATCATACTTTACAGCACTGATAACACCTCGCTTTACTGCCTCATTTAATTCTGACATAACAGAATAAGAGCTTTTTATCATGTGCAAGGGCATTGGAACGGACTTCTGCAATTCATATTGAACTGCCAAAGGGACAATATCATCCTCTGGGGCAACCAAATCCACCACACGCGTGAAAACGCCATAACTTGGAATTGTAAGATATACCGGATAAGACAATGCCAATGTCTTAAGAGAGGCAGCCGGAAGTTTTCTCATAGACTCTATAGAGATCTCTCCACTGCCCAATGAACTACATTCAAGCAAAAATGCATCTGTATCAGATACATACACAGAATAAAACTTGACAGACACGCCCATTCCCCCCTTTTTCTATTAATAAGAATAACACTAAGGAGCAGTTGTGTCAATGGACTTTGGGAATACATTGGGAAACGGAACAGACATGGTTCCACCTCAAAAGGGGAAGAGGCGGGAATACGGCAAACCTTTTCTTCTTTTTCAATAAAACCGTCTTAACAGTGAGCAAACTCCTTAACATTATCTATTGCATATTACTTTTCATCTCCTTCTGTATCTGGACTATAACCTGATTTAGGATTCTGGTATAAAGATCAAATCCCACTGTTGCAATATAGCCATGCTGTTCCAAGCCCAATATATTTCCTGCTCCGCGAATCTCCAGATCCTCCATTGCCAGATGAAAACCGGCTCCAAGCTGGCTATAACGCTCAATGGCAGCAAGCCGTTTTTTTGCATCCGTTGTCATAACATCACTATCCGGCAGCAAAAAATAGGCATAAGCCTGACGGCTATACCTACCGACACGGCCTCTTAATTGGTGCAACTGGGCCAAGCCAAACAGGTCAGCCCGTTCAATGATCAAGGTATTGGCATTAGGTATATCTATACCTGATTCAATAATAACCGTGCAGACAAGCACATCTATCCTGCGCCTGATAAAATCAAACATCACTTTCTCGAGCTCCGAGGTGCCCATTTGGCCATGGGCAATGCCTATCCTTGCGGAAGGCACGAGCCTGCGCAGACTATCTGCCCTTTTATCAATAGAATGCACGTTATTAAACAGGTAAAATACCTGCCCATTGCGCCTTAATTCTGCCTCTATTGCTTGGCGCACTATATCATAATCAAACTTTACCAAATGGGTCGCAACTGCAAGCCTGTCTTTCGGAGGTGTTTGTATAAGAGAGATGTCCTTTACCCCCATCAAAGACATATAAAGCGTTCTTGGAATAGGTGTGGCCGTCATGGTAAGTATATCTACCAATGCCCTAAAAGACTTCATCCTTTCTTTATGGCGCACGCCAAAACGCTGTTCTTCGTCTATTATAAGTAAACCCAGATCCTTGAAATCAACGTCTTTTGAAAGCAATCTGTGAGTACCAATAATAACGTCTATCTTCCCTTTTCTTAATTCATCTATTATCTTCCGCTGCTGAGCCTTGCTTCTAAATCTAGAGAACATTTCTATCTCGACGGGAAAACCATCAAACCTTTCTTTGAAGGTGTAGAAGTGCTGTTCAGCAAGCAGTGTGGTTGGGACTAAAACGGCCGTTTGCTTTCCAGACAGGGCAGCCCTTAATGCGGCGCGCATAGCAACCTCTGTCTTGCCATAACCCACTTCTCCGCATAATAACCTGTCCATAGGACGCGGGCTTTTCATATCACTCAGGGCATCATCTATGGCCTTCAGCTGATCCTCTGTTTCCTGAAACCTAAAACCAGCTGCGAATGCGCGTTCTATCTCATCATCGCCTTTGAAAGAAAAGCCTCTCAAGGCCTTTCTCAATGCCTGCAGTTTTACCATCTCCAATGCCATCTTATAAACGCCGCGCCTAACTCTATCTTTTGCCCTCTGCCAGTCTTTTGAACCAAGATCTGTTAGATATAGTTTTCCCTTTCCTCCAATAAAACGCTGGATAAGATGCGCGTTTGAAATAGGTATGTATAGAAATTTTTTATTCCTATACTCTACGGCAAGGGCATCCTTTTTCACGCCTTTAAAAGAGACCTTTTTTATGCCGCGGTAAATACCTATGCCATATTCGGTATGGACAACATAGTCGCCTTCACTGAAATCCAAGAAATTGTATAAAGGCACCTCCTTTAATTTAGAGGGATCCGCAATTTTCGGAGATTTGTAAAAACCACGTTTCGGCAAAACTACAATCGCCTCATAATCCCATAACAACTGCCCTGTCTCCGGATTGAACGTGGATATTCTTTTAATGATGTCAAAATCCCAAAATATTCTTACAGGAAAGTCAAATGTATAGGGAAACAGGTCCAAAACCTCGCCCTTTTTTACAAACATACCCTGAGCGCTTGCAAAGGGCGAAGACTCGTAATTCAAATCCACAAGCCGTTTAGCAATATCTCCAGGATCTATCTCCTGACATCTATAGAGTTTAACGGACTTGAGCATAATCAGAGAATACGGACCCGCCTTTACTGTCAACGGCAACAATCAATGGCATATCTTTTACGACAAGGGCGGCCAATGCTTCCGCGCGCAATTCCGAATAGGCTATCACTTTATACGATTTTACAAACTGGGAATAAAACGCGCCTGCGCCGCCTGCGGCGATCATATAACAACCATTATAATCCTTAATGGACTTAATCGCCTCATTCGACCGGCCGCCTTTCCCTATGGTTATACGCAGGCCGTTTTTCATTAATAAAGGCAGATAAGAATCCATGCGCGAACTAGTTGTGGGACCGCAGCTGCCTATGGCTATACCTTTGGGCGCTGGCGTAGGGCCGCAGTAATAAATAACAGAAGATCCCAAGTCAATGGGAATCCTCTCTCCTTTCTTTATAGCATCGAACAATCGCCTATGGGCCTGGTCCCTTGCAACATAAATAACCCCGCTTAAATAAACCAAATCGCCCGCCATAAGAGCAACAGTATCATTTATATACTCAGGAACAGATATACGCGCTATAGCCATAGCGAACCACTCCTTGTAGAATGACAACCTATATTCACTGCAACCGGCAATCCTGCTATGTGTGTCGGGGCCTTTAACATATTAATGCCCAAGACAGTCCCTCCTATGCCAAGGCCTAAAATCCCCATATGCAATTCATTGCACCTTTTAATGGCATCTTGGACAAACTTATCCGCGCCTCTATTATTTATGGGCAGGGCCAGGGCCTTTTTTGCGAGGTATGCCGCCTTATCCAAAGTACCGCCTATGCCAATCCCTAATATAAAAGGCGGACATGCGGCCGGGCCAGCAGATTTAACCGTATCTACGATAAAATCTACCACTTCCTCATTAGAAGCCGTTGGCAAAAACATCCTCGTCTTGCTCTTATTTTCGCTGCCAAAGCCCTTTGCAAGCATAACCAGTCTCGACCGTTTCTTATTCGTAAACTCAACATGGACATCTGCGGTGCCCTTATAGGATGGGGCGCCTCTCTTAATTGGATCAACTACTGAAGCCCGAAAACGAGAATCCTTGTAAGCCGCTTCAACCGCCCTTTTCAGGGATAAAACACCTTCCCTGTCAATTACATCGTTTGCGCCCAGCTCCACATACATAATCACAAGGCCTGTATCCTGACAAAGCGGCAGGCCTTTATTCCTAGCTATCGAGGTATTTTCAATCAATGCGCCCAAAAAACACCTTAAGGCGTCAGACCTGCCTGTTTTAGACGGAATTTGTCCATATTGGTCCCTCAAGGCAGTTAATACGTCCTGCCTTATATGTGTGTTAATACGCCGGGCTAATTGATATGCCTTTTGATATAATAAGTCTTGTGGCAATAGGTTTTTCTTCATAATAGGATAGAAATAACTAAAAAACAAATCGGGATGGAGGGATTCGAACCCCCGGCCCCCTGCTCCCAAAGCAGGTGCTCTAAACCAAACTGAGCCACATCCCGATAAATAATCTAATCGGATAATTTAATACCTATCAATAATCCTGTCAAGTGATTTAGCAAATAATCACATGTCTTGTAACTTCTTTTTGATATACTCTTCAGACAACACATCTATTAAAGGCACGACTTCTGTTTTTTTACTGCCATCTATAATAAAAGAAGAGAATCCCATATATTTATATGCCCTGATAATATGCCTTATATGTTTTTTTAAAATCGTTCTAACCTTGCTGTTGTCCGGGATAATCAGAAAAGCAAGCGCCGGCTTTTCTCCATCTCGCGGCCTAATCTCCCAGTCAACGGCAAATCCCATAGAAAATCCATAAAAAGAAACCAAATCAGCCTTAACTCCCTGCGCTATAAGCTCTGCTATAAAAGCGGCCTTTGATATCCTAAATGGCTTGAAATTATCGCCTTTCTCATCGCCGATGGCCTGTGGCAGAATAGAGGTCTCATGCAGAAAGCGTTTTCTAAATTCATCTATTGAAATCCGATCGAAATTTACTGCCTTCACATCCTCTACAGCGCCTATAATCGTCAATGCAAGCCCTGAATGTGTATCTGCAAACATTGCGGCATAAAATTCTATGCCATTGACATCGCTGTTCATAAGAACACGCCTTATAGTGGAAATAACATCGTTTATGTAAGAGTAAACATCCTTTTTATCCTCTTTGTTTTTGGACTTGCCTTTGGCATTTTTGTAAACAGACATAAGGCCCTCAACTGGAACATAAACCCATAAGCTGTTGCCTAATATCTCCCACTTGGAATGTATATGATATATCTTATCGAGGTCTTCTTCCCCATGCCTTGTAATGCTGTCTCTATCGTATAATTGCAGAAAATCACCGCATCCGGCAGAAAAAAACAAGGCCGCTATCGCCAGCAATAAAACAAAAAACTTACGCATGGATTCCATCGGAAAAACGCGGGTTGGACTTGCCGTATTCAGCAAAAATCTGCTCAATTTCGTCGTATTCAAGTTCTTCCTTAGCAATAAGTTCCTGCGCAAAACGATCCAATAAAGCCCGTTCATTATTTAATAATTCCTCAACTTCGCTCTGGCAAGACTGTAAGATATCTTGCATATCCTGATTGAGCCTGTTTTTGATGTTCTCAGACAATAATTCTGGATTTAACCGAGTTAAATCTCCAATCATACCTATATTATTCATACCAAGCCGCCAGACCATCAACTCCGCAATATAGGATGCGTTGGCAAAATCAGCGCTCACTCCATCGGAAGTCGAGCCAAAACGTATTTTTTCAGCGGTATATCCACCGAAGGCAACTTTTATATTGGCAAGCAGACGATTCTTATCTGAGGTATAGAACTCCTCTCTTGGCTGGTGGTATACAACACCTAACGTATCTTTACGCGATATAATAGAAGCCTTAAACACATCATCTGTCGGATGCAACAAATACATTACTATCAAGTGTCCTGCCTCGTGATAGGCAATACGCTCTTTTTCCTGCGCGGATATAGTCCTCCTGTGCTTTATACCCAAGTCAATCCTCTCCATAGCTTCTGATATTTCTTTCCATCCGACCTTTTCCTTTCCATTGCGCAGGGCAATTAGAGTGGCCTCCCTGACTATATTGGATATATCGGCAGGACTCTTATGCACTGCCCTTCTGGCAAGTCGCGCAATATCAATAGCTTCCTCCGCATTAACTTTTGACAGGTAATATCTAAAAATATTTTCTCTATCTTTCAAACTCGGCTTATCTATATATATCTTCCTGTCAAAACGCCCTGGCCTTAAGAGCGCCGGGTCAAGCGCATCCTCGCTAGCATTTGTGGCGCCTATCACCAAAATATTATATTTATCATCAGATTTTAGGCCGTCCATTTCCGCTAACAGCTGGTTTTGAGTGCTATTGGTTTCTTCCGTTCCACCAAAAACACTAAAAACACGCTTTCTCGCAACCGCATCTATCTCATCTATAAAAATAATACAGCCACCCTCTTCTTCCGCCATTCTCCGCGCCTGCTTAAACAATTGCCTCATCCTGGAAGCGCCAACGCCAACAAATATTTCCACAAATTCACTACCGGAAATCGAGATAAAAGGCAAATTTGCTTCAGTCGCAATAGCCTTTGCCAAATACGTCTTACCGCATCCGGGAGGCCCTATCATTAGAATACCACGTAACACTTTACCTCCTATCTTCTTTATCTTTTTCCTATCTTTAACTAAGTTCACAACCTCATGGGCCTCCTGCTTTGCCTCATCCATGCCGATAACATCATCCCAGTAAACCATAACATCCGATGCCTTAACGCCTTTTTGCGTAAACTTGGAGAAACTTCCTCCACCATAATGCAGCCAATACAAAAATATAATAAAGAAAAACACATTAACAGCACCCATAGGAATATACATAGCGCCCTGAGCAAGCATGGAAAGCCTATGATATGGGTCTAATTTACTCATAAGAATCACGGCTATGATTGTGCTGACTATAAGTAAAATAGCCGCTATTGCATACAACTTATTATCAACCAAAAAATGCCACAGTTTTTTAAGAAACTTCATAACAAACTCCTTTATGTGTTATAAGTGATATTCATGCCCTCCTGACCATCAGCCAAAGACAAGGAAAGGTCATCTTTACTATCCGAACTACTCAATGCGGTTCCTTTGTCTATTATACCACTTTTTACCAATTTGACCAAAGATTGTTTAAACGAACACATACCGTATATGTCTCCATCCTCAAGATACCTCGGTATATCCTGTATTTCATTATCCCTAACAAGACGCACTATAGACGGGGTCTGTATCATAATCTCATAGGCAGGCACTAAACCGTCCCCTCCTTTTCTTGGTAAGAGCCTTAATGATATAAGGCCCTTTAACAACAGAGAGATCTGCCTGCGCACCTCAACCGCCTGATGCGGCGGGAAAAAATTGATTATCTTTTCTATGCTTTCAACGGCATTATTGGTATGCAATGTGGCAAAGACCAACACACCCAACTCAGCCGCAGAGATAGCCGCCCTCATGGTCTCTAAATCCCGGATGTTGGCTATATAAATTATATCCGGGCTCTGCAAGATTGCCTGTTTTAATCCCACTGCATAATTCTTCACGTCAAAACCAACACTGCGTTGATTAAAAATACTCTTGTTGTCGCTAAATACAAATTCTATAGGATCTTCCAATGTAAGAATATGTTTATTCATAGATGAATTGATGTATTGCAACATAGCCGCAATAGTGGTGCTTTTGCCGCTCCCTGTGGTGCCTGTCAACAAAATCAGCCCCCTTTCCTGCCGACACAGGCTTCCCAGAACATCTGAGGGCATATTAAGCTCCTCAAAAGACTGCGGGATTTCCCTGATACATCTCAGGACAATGGCAGGGTTGTTTCTCTGAAAAAAAAGGCTGGCCCTAAAACGGCCTATATTGTCTCTGTAGAAGGTAAAATCAACGTCTTTTTCTTGTTCAAATGTCCTCAATGCATGTTCCGGCGCAATTTCCTGCACAAATGCATTTATGTCCTCTATGGAAAGTTCCTCCGCCCCTTCCATGGGAATTACTTTGCGCATTAACCTAAGCCTTGGCACACTTTTGGGACGCAAAAACATATCCGACGCATTTTTATCCCTCATTATTGAAAGCAGGCTGTCTATCTCCACAGATATCTCCTCCCTCGTCAAAAATTAGGCAGTTGCAAATGCGGCGTCTATCTGCCATATGTTTTGCATATAGTCTCGCACCATTCTATTGGTATTAAAATATCCCGCCTGAGCCACGGCGTTTATCATCTTTGTAATCCAAGGCGAAGTTAAATCAACCTGCCCTGACTTATTCGTGCGATAATAGAGTTCCACGACTTGATCCAATGTCTTATACAAGGCATCGGAATCCTCGTCTAAACGCAGCTCTATCTCATTGCTGGCATCATTGGTTTCATCTCTATATCCGAATATCCATCCGAGATCCTTGTCCTCAGCTTCAACTACCCATCCGTCTAATGTCGTTAATTGCAAAACGCCGTTCAAGATGGCCTTCATTCCACTCGTGCCAGAGGCCTCAAACGGCGGCAATGGATTGTTCAACCACACGTCAACACAATTGGTAAGCAATTTTCCAAAATAAGTATCATAGTTCTCCAACATAAGTATCCTTATTTTATCTCTATGCTCGTATAGCGTATCTATCCTATTCATTATCTCATTAATAAACGTAAATCCTAAATTGTCGTTGGGATGGGCCTTGCCTGCTATGAAGATCTGGACCTTTCCGTATCTCTTTGCAATATCAACCAGCCTGTTGATATCCCTTAACAATAGTATAGGACGCTTATAGGCCGCAATTCTCCTTGCCCATGCAATCGTAAAGGCATTGATGTCAATTCCCCAGCGCCAGAAAAACTTCTCGAGCCTTTTTTTATTCTCTTGGTGCGCGTTCCATACGTCCCGCCTAAATTCCTCATCCTCCATAAGCCCTAATACGGACGATAATCTCTCCGGAGATTTGCGCCAAGGCCCAATCTTATCGGAATATTTGTCAAAAACATCAACAAAAGGTTTAGACACCCACGTCAATGCGTGCACGCCATTCGTTATAGCAATAATCCTGTCTTTATAAGACGGGAATTGATTGTGCATAACCCAGCAGTGTTTCTGTGCAACTGCATTTATATTGACTGCGGTATTCATAGCAAGAAGCGTAAGGTTTACGATCCCGGGCCTGCCGGGCTCTGACCCAAACCTCTCAGCCATAGCCACGTCTTCGTCTTTCATCACGTTAGCTATGTCAGAAACAGAAAACCTGTCGTGTCCTGCTTCAACTGGCGTATGACACGTATATACGAAATTTTTACGCTCCGCCTCTATCTCTTTATCCGACTTGCCCCTTACTTTTTCAATAAATGCAAATGCGGCATGCCCTTCATTCAAGTGATACTTATTGATAGAATACCCCAATTCCGACAAGGCCTTCATACCGCCAAATCCCAAAATAACCCTCTGATAAACCTTCCACCACGGATTATCACTCCTATACAACTGGTCGGTCAGCCTTCTTAAATGTTCAGGATTCTCATCGATATCCGCATCCAAAAGTATCAAAGGCACGACAAACCTCTTATCATAGCTGTAAACATAATACTTCCACAACTTCAGATGAACCGTTTCGTTCCTCATCTCCAAAGAGACCTTTTTCTCTAAAGGAATCAACCCCGGATATGTCCACGGATCCCAGTGCATTTCTTCAGGCAATTGTCCGTATCTAAACCAGAAATTCTGTTTAAAATACCCCTTATTCCACAGGATTCCAACTGCTGCAACTGACATGCCCAAATCCGCCATTGTTTTTACTGTATCGCCTGCTAAAACCCCAAGCCCGCCGCTGTATATAGGCAAATCTAATATCTTATCTATCCTGATGTCTAAAAAATAATCCAATGCGCGCATATTGGAAAACACGTCATGTCGTGTAAACATATTCTCTTTGGAGATCTCGCCTGTCTTGCTGAATGAATTATAGATACTCGGGGCAAGCCCATATTCCATAGAAAAATAAGCTATTGAATAGGTGTTTTCTCCTGCAAGAGATTCCTCGGCACTTATAACCGGCTGCACGGGAAAACCAAAAAATTCCGAATCATTGATGAAATTCTTATAACGTTCCTCAAACTTATCAATAGGACTGTATTTTAATATAGACGGCGCCACCTTTCCCCCCCTTGTTAAAAATAATCACCAACAATACAGAATAATTGTATCTTTAAATAAGTCAATAGGCAATACTTTTATGCCTTTAGTCCAATATTTATGTTATCAGCATTGCATCGCCATAAGAGAAAAATCTATACTTGCGTTCAATCGCATATCGATATGCGTCCAATAACGTATCCCTGCCGGCAAATGCGCTGACTAACATCAATAATGTGCTTTTGGGCAGGTGGAAATTCGTAAACAATGCATCAACCATCCTAAAGGCATATGGAGGATGTATAAAGATATCCGTTTTCCCACAATAGAGGCCATCGGCCTCTTCCAATTCTCCCTGATCTAACGACACGGCAATGGATTCCAGCACTCTTACAGACGTCGTCCCTATTGCAAGAACCCGCTTTTCATCTCTGGTATTTAAAATAAGCTCTATATCGCTTTTGCGGGCCGAAAACCACTCCGAATGCATCTTGTGTTCTCTGATATCCCTTGCCTTTACCGGAGCAAACGTGCCATAACCCACGTGCAATGTAATTTCGATTACTTTAAACGCCCTTTCCCTTATCTGCTCCAGAAGGGTCTCCGTAAAATGCAACCCTGCTGTCGGAGCGGCTATTGAACCGTTTTCTTTGGCATAAACGGTTTGATAGTTATAGAAATCCTGCGCATTCGGCACGCGTTTTATATAAGGAGGAAGCGGCATAAGGCCTATCTTCGATAAAAGTTCCAGTGAGATCTCATGCTCAAATGCAAGCAATCCATTGCCCAAGAACTGCGCGCCAACTCCCTTAGGGAATATAAGCTTTTGCCCAGGAGAAAGGCGGCGGCCCTTTATAAGCGCCTTCCAGATAAACTGGCCCAAAGCATGGTCATTACCCAGATTCTCTATAAGAACACAATCAACCTTGCCGCCTGATTCAGCCTTCTTGCCTATAAGACGCGCAGGGATAACCCTGCTGTTGTTAAAAACGACTATTGTTTTATCGTCTATATACATAGGCAGGTCTTTAACATATCTGTCGGAAAGGCTTTTTAATTGCCTATCCAAATGCAACATCTTGGAGCCGCCTCTCTTTGCAGGTTCAAAGGCTATCAACTCTTGCGGAAGGTCGTAATCGTAATAATCAACAAAAAACATATCTTTCATTTTCATATGCCTGCTTGTCTTAATATCTCATCCTGCATCTTCCACATCTGCTTCTTTAACGCATCAGTATCGTCTCTATAACCAGCCAAGTGCAAAACGCCATGCACAGCTGAAAAACACAACTCCCTCTCATAAGACGTGCCGTACAATCGGCTGTTTCTCATAATCTGCCTACTGCCAAGATATACCTCTCCAGACAATTCACGATCCCCACTTTGCAAAGAAAACGCAATAACATCCGTGGCCCCTTTGTGCCTGAGATACGTATGATTCAGATAAGAAATCAATTTCTCATCTGCAATAACTATACCGACATCTGCTGATCTTGTTTTTAAAAAAGATATGGCGTGAGATACGGACTTTTTAACCTTGGATATTGTCTTGCGTTTTATCCTTGCCGGATTGGCTATGGTTATTATTTTTCTTCTCATCTTTTGCCTTAGCGTCTTTTTGGGGATATCCTACACGTTGATGATGCATACTGGAAAGGACAGTTGCAAATCGTTTCGTTATCACGTCCAGGTCCCTAAACGTCAAATCACACTCATCCAACTGTCCGTCAACAACTTTGGTATCTATTATCTTTTTTATCAAAAAAGTGATTTTGTCTATGTCCGGATCTTGTATTGTGCGGGCAGCTGCCTCAACACTGTCAGCCAATAAGACAATAGCTATTTCTTTTGTCTGCGGCTTCGGACCCGGATACCTGAAATCGTCTTCACTCACGTCTGAACGTTTTTCATCTATGGCCTTCTGATAAAAATAATATGCCAAACTCGTGCCATGATGCTGTTCAATAAAATCAATAATCTGTCTTGGCAATTTATATTTTTTAGCAAGCTCCACACCTTCCTTGACGTGATTCATCAGGATTAATTTACTCATCGTCGGAGACAACTTCTCGTGATGATTTTCACCTTTAAGCTGATTCTCGACGAAATATTCCGCGCGCGGTATCTTACCAACGTCGTGATAATATGCTCCTATTCGCGCGAGCAATGAATTAACGCCTATCGCCTCTGCGGCTGCTTCTGCCAGATTGCCAACAACCAAACTATGGTGATACGTTCCCGGAGCTTCCATGATTAAGCGCTTCAAAAGCGGCTGTTGACTGTCTCCCCACTCTATCAAACTGATATTGCTTATGCGTGAAAACAAAAATTCAAACAAAGGAAGTGTTATTAATACCACAGCAAAACAAATAATACCGTTTACTGCCGCGGCAATAAAATTGCCCTTAGCCCACGTTCCCGACGAAGTTGAGATATGCAATACGAGCAGGATAAGCATAGACGCGCTTATCGTCAATCCTGTCCTGAACAAGTCCTTGCGAAGACGAATATTATATGCAAATATCCCGCCGAGCAGGGAAGACGTAAACATTATCAGGAAATAAAAGAAATCCTGCCCCAGCATATCACTGACAACTATGCTTAACAACATAGTGAAGACGAACATCAGCTCAAAATCAGCATACGTCAATATAATCAACATCGAAGCTGCGCCAATAGGTATATAGTAAGGAGAAAGGCCATGAGCAATTACCTTCTGCACTACTGGAATATAAAGGATTAACAACAAAGTAAGCGGTATATAAGTTTTCGTAACAGAGAACCGCCTGCGCCGAAAGAACTTTAAATAAACCCCGCAGAATATAAACAAAATAAAGACCATTATATTGATGCCGGCAAAGAAAAATATCCCGAAAACAGCCAATAATACAAGAAGGACTTCTATGCCAAGTCCTATGCCGCCCTCTCTAGCGGGCTTCTTTTTTGGGACTATATTGCCTGCGGGCCTGATGGCCTTTTTAAACCAACCCATAGTGTTAACTATTCGTTATCAAGCACAGGGACCTTTAGCACCTGTCCAACAGATAAACTATCCGGACCTTTTAAGACATCCTTGTTGGCCTCATATATCTTTTTCCAAAAGCTGTACTTTCCATAAAATTTAAAAGATATCTTCTGCAGTGTATCTCCCTGTTTGACAGTATATTCCTGAAATTCAGGCGCCGCAGGCTCAACAACCGGTTCATTTTCCACGATGACCTCTTCATCCTCAACGCCGCCCTCATCATAAGCAACGGCATCAGCCTCAAGCCCTTCGTCCACATCGGAAACAGGCCCTGCGATCTGCTGCTCCTGCGCAGGGGCGGCATCTTCCTGCACGTCAAGGGTATCTTCCTGCGGCCGCGTGCCAAACTCTATTTCCGTAACGACGATCTGGCGGGTTTTCTTCACTACTTTGGGTTGAGAATCCGGACTGCCAACCAAATACCCCTGATTACCGCTTACTTCAATATCGGTCCTTGGCACTTCCTTTTTGTAAACGCGCACAACACATCCGCCTGAAAATAAGGCCAATCCTAACAAAACAGCCAATAAACCTCTCATATCGCCCTCCTAAATTTAAATAAACATAAAACGCCATGCAAACCAAATAATTGCGATTTTATACATTTTACCACAAAAGCGCCTTAAGATATCAGAAAAATCATAACAACC
>Ga0256914_1002432_pt1 | contig 15545 bp, 9 predicted proteins | sample HulkmetaG_FD_191571 | JGI IMG/M metagenome (GOLD analysis project Ga0256914, IMG submission 191571) | Hydrothermal chimney microbial communities from Main Endeavour vent field at the Juan de Fuca Ridge, Pacific Ocean - Hulk | ecosystem: Environmental > Aquatic > Marine > Hydrothermal vents ... | reverse complement strand
TTATATGATGAAGTAATAATAGTAGGGAGAAAGGTTGTAACCCCGTTTTCTTTATGCATTCTTACAATTTTCACCATATCATCGACGGATAAATTCTCGTCCGAAAATTCAATTCCGATATATCCGTTTACTTGATTATCAATAAATGCCGGTGCAACATATTCAACATTGCCATTAGTTAAAGAATTTTCACTTCTTTCGATTTTTGAAATTATTCCATTTTCTATTTCTATTAGAACTTTCTTATTATCCGAAAATAAAACACCTTCAATTTTTTCCATTTTTTCCTCAACAAATTTTATAACTGTAATATAGCCCAAGCAAGCACAATTAACCCGCCAACAAATAACCATGCATATAAAAATCCGACCAAATCTTCTCTGTATCTTTTAGTAAATCCTTTCCATCGTTCTTTTGTAAACCACGAAGGTAAATCCAACAGTAACAAATCATGTCCATATTCTGCCGCCAAAGGTTTTTGACCGTTTTGGATTCTTTCTTCGTCGGAAAGTCGAATTAAATTGTCGAAAAACCGATCAATTTTTTCTTTCGGTTCCGGTTTTGTAATAATACTTATTATTACCAGCATAACAAAGCCGGTAAGCATTGCCCAACCAAAGGGTTCGGGTCTCCATTTATAAACAATTTCCCATGTGCCTGTATGTAAATAATTTAACATATAATATAAAAGATAGGATGAAAGTACCGCGGCAATTGCTCCGTATCTGTTAGCTCGTTTCCAAACAACACCGCCAAAAATCATAATACCCATAAATGCGGCAATGGTTTCTATAAAAAGGAAGGCATGAAGAACACTATCAACATACAGGGCAAACAGAACACCTAATAATGTTAAAAGCAAACTTGAAATTCTACCCATCCAAAGTAATTCTTTATCTGTCGGGTTTTCTTTTATATATCCTTTATAAATGTTTTGAGTAAACAATGCTCCGGTATTAACCATAAAGTTGGAAGCCGAAGACATATTTGCAGCCAAAATTGAAGCAACCATCAATCCTGTAAGTCCAGGGAAAAGCAAAACACGTGTTGCATACCCAAAAGCCATTTCGGGGTCGCTTAAATTTTGCCCGCTTTTAATAACAAGAGCCGCAACAATTAAACCGGTAAAAGCCCAGCCTATTGTTACCGTACGTTTTACAAAAGATCCGTAGGTCATCCCGATTCTTCCGTCTTTTTCTGTTTTACCGGTAGCACACATCGAAACCATATGAGGTTGTGCGGTAATACCTATAACACCGTTAAGGGCAAGCATTATTATCGTAAACCAACCAATACCCAACTCAGGGCTAAACAGGTCGAAAAAATTTGCCGGAAGCGTAGCTCTTAAGCCGTCCATTCCACCAACCTCTCCAATGCCCAACGGAATTAGCATGATGGAAAGCACTATTATCATCAATCCCTGAATAAATGTTGCATATGCAGAAGAGACCAATCCGCCAAAAAAGCTATAGATAATAAAAGCGATTGTCATTCCGTAAACAACTCCGTCAGTAGAAATCATATTATTTGTTGCAACCGAAATTACTTTTCCCGCGCCTTTAAGCATTGCTCCTTGTGCAAAAATAAAAAATAAAATTGCAAAAACAGAATAGAATAAAGCCATTTTGCTACCGTAACGGTCTTCAACTATTTCTCCTACAGTGGTTTTTTCACTTCTGCGGTACCATGGAGCAATAAGCCAGTAAAAAGGCGTAATAACCATATTTTTCCACTGATACCAAATGGAAGCAAATCCCATTTGAAAACTTGCGCCGGTTTGAGCAACAAAATTTTCGGAATGTGTTCCGGCGCCAAAACCTTGAGCAATCATTATCCATTTGTTAAAAGAACGGCCTCCTCTAAAATATCCGTCGCTGTTTTTTACTTTTTTTGTAAGCCATAAACCGTAACCGGTAATTCCGACAAAATAGATAAGAACAACCAAAGTATCTAACCAATTAAATCCATTTTCCATAACTATTTCCTATTCCTCGTTTTATCTTTTATAATTCAATAATACCGTTTATTGTTTTATTAATTTTTTATCTCCTTCGTAAGCAGGTGAAAGTTCATATTTCCAATTACTCAAAAACATAATCGGTCTGTTAAAAACTTTTAAATCTTCCACTGCTTGAAGAGTTACAAAACTTTCGTCGACATTGCCGTTTTTATCAAGTATTTCGGAATAATTCAATCCAAGATGTTCGGCTAAAAATTTATATGCCGGTTTCCTTTTGGAAAACCCGTAATCATGATAATCGTTTGGGAGATGAACATTTTCCACGTTATTTCCCGCATTATAAAACTCATAAATCCTTTTAATAAAAGGATATTCCACATTAGGTACGTTTTTTGTCCAATCGTGTCCGTCGGAAATTAATAACATCGGGCGCGGAGCGGCAAGTGCTGCAATTTCCGCATTGTTGGTTTCGTGGGTGGCACTTTTATGAATAGGCATACCGCTTTCGCAGTTACATCCTCCGAAAAAATGTGCGGAAACCATTACTACGGGAACAGATACCGTAATTCTCTTATCGAGAGCCGTTAACAAAATTGTTTGGGTACCGCCGCCTGAAGCTCCCGTAACTCCCACATTATTTGTGTCGGCATAATCCCGAGAATATAAATAGTCCAAAACTCTAAGACTGTTAAAAATTTGTATTTGAACCGCTTTCGGATTACTGTGTAAATAGGTAACCGATTCGCCAAAGCCAATCATATCGTAGGCAAAAACAACTGCTCCCATTTTTGCCAATGCAGCACAGCGTTTTTGCAAGTTGGGCCTAAAACGTCCGTAATTTCCCGGATTAAACCAATGCCCGTGCGGCGAAAGGATAATGGGGTTTTTCGTTTTTAATTCAAGGGGCATATAAAGATTTCCGGTTATTTGATGCCCGGGCATTCCGTCTATTGCAATATTTTGAACAGTATATCCATTCATCACTTTCTTTTTGGAAAGCACTGTATTAAACGGGGCTTTTCGGTATTCAACGGGAATTTTTCCTATCTCCGCTCCTTTAATAATTCCGTTTCTAATAATTTCGGCTCGCTCCTCCCATCCCTTTTTATTTGAATAATAGGAGGAAAATTTTTCCAACTGCTTCACTGCCGCAGCTTCGGTTTGATAATACCCCACACACAAATACTTATTCTTATTTGTTTGAGCCCATATTTGCATTACTCCAATCAATATAAAAATCCATACTCTTTTTTTTGCTGTTTGCATAAAAATAATATCCCTATTTCTCTTTCTGTGATGTTAAATAATTGATTAATTCCAAGTTCGTTTTTTTTAGTTCTTGCACAAATAATTCGGATATTTCCGTTGCTCCGAGAGGAGAGAAATGTGTATTATCTTTTTTACCATCCGGATAAGCGGGATATTCACCGGGCTTTACCCAACAATACAATTTTTTAGATTTTTCAACTCCATAGCTTTCAAGCAACCCTTTGGTAAGTTTTGTTAAATCTACTAAAGGAACATTCGTTTCTTTAGCCACCGTCCTTACCGCATCCGGATATTTACCATGTGTATTCAAAAGGTTGCCATCTTTATCAAATTTACGTCGCCTTGTGGGAGTAACTAAAATGGGAATTGCTCCCTTACTTCCGGCTTTGGAAATAAATCGTTTTAAATTTTCATTAAAAGTGCCTCCGGCAATTGTATAGCGGGTGGTATCAAAATCTTTTTCGTCGTTATGTCCGAATTGTATTATAAGATAATCTCCCTTTTTTAAAGAATCGTAAACCGTTTTCCAATATCCCAAATCGCGAAAACTTTTTGAACTTTTTCCGCTTTTAGCAAAATTATGAATTTTAACGTTTTCATTAAAAAACAGAGGCAGTTTCATTCCCCATCCGGTTAAAGGGTATTTCGTTGAATCGTACTCAGACATTGTTGAGTCTCCAATCATATAAATATTAATTTTTTTCTGTTGAGCACACTGCCAAAGAAAAATCGACATAAGCAATAGCAGAATGATTTCTAATATTTTTTTCATATCCGTTTTCCCTTTTGTTTTAACTTAACCGATAAAAACAACCTCTTTTTATTTATTAAACACTATTGTTTCTGCCACCTTTTGAAAAAAGACCAAATCGGAAATTTCGTCTTTATAAAAATACATTAACGAAATATTCTCTCCGTTAATATCCTTAATTCCGTAACCTCTTGATGGTTCGTGAGGAATTTGCTTTGTAATTGTTGCAACAAAAATATATGCCGATAAAATTGCCCCGAATTTTGACGGGTGACTTCCGTCTATTTGAAATAATTCCACATCCGGACGAAGTTTTTCTACTAATTGCCAAGCTCTTCCTACCGGAACAACCGTAGCATTCATTTCGTTGGCAACGGAATAATAAACACTATCAATAGTCTTTTGATATTGAGGGATTCTTTTCCGCGCCCATGTTAAATAAAAATATGGTTCGGCTCCGTTTTTTCTAATATAATTGCAAAACAATTTTAAATATTTTGTAAGACTATCGGGTTTGTTGATTGCTGCCATACTAAATCCTTGAAGAACAACAACATCAAAATTTCCGTTTTTAATTTTTTCTTTTGTTTTTAAACCTCTTTCGCCTTTCCAATGCTCGCTTAATCTTCCGCCTCCAACAGTGCTTGCTCTTGTTATTAGTTTAGTATTTACTTTGCCGGAAAGAATGGAGGTAATTTGAGGTAAGTTATTAATATGTGTATAACTGTTCCCCACAAATAGAACTCTGAGAGTATCTTTCCCGTTTTGACCAAAAGAGAAAACACTACAAAAAATTGTAATAAAAAATAAAGTAATAACTGTCTTTTTCATTATTGTTACACTGTGTTATTAATAAATAATTAAACTATTTTCCTTTTTATCGGGTCCCATTGAACCCTTCTTTTTTCAACATATGATTTATGAGCCATCAATACGGCAACTGTATCCATATAAGCTATGTCGATATTACAAGCCGTGGTTCCGCCGTTGCGAATTACATCCAACCATTCTTTGATGTGTAAATATGTAATATCTATATTTTTGCCGCCAACTTTAGTATCCGTTAATCCTCGTTCGGCATAATACCTTTCGGTTGCCGATGTAATTGCATCTAAATTTAACGGTTTTTTAGGATAAGTATAAAACGGTTCCGACGGTGAAATAAGTCCGCTTTTTATTTTATTTATGTATTTCGGAGAATCGGGATTAGCATACAGCTTTAAACGGTTTCCAACTTCCATGCTTGCATCATGCCCCATAAAAACTCTTCCGCGTTGACGGCTGTTTGCCAATGTGGCACTATATAAAACAGAAAATTCCCTATCCGGAAATTCCAACGTAACCTGAAAAGTATCAGGCATATCGCGTGTAGATTTATCCCAAAAATATATTCCGCCGGAAGCAACGACAGAATGCGGAATGCCAAACCCCATAATCTGATTTATACCGTCAATCTCGTGAGAAAGCAATTGACCGGCAAGCCCCGTATCGTAGGAAAAGTAACGTGCCCAGCCGTAATATCTATCAATGCTAAAAGGTACTTTGGGAGTAGTGCCTAACCATTGTTCCCAATCAATTGTTTTAAGTGACCCCGGTTTGGGCTTACCGTTACTGTAAAGATGACGATACCAAGCGCCGGAAGGAGTATTTCTGTTTGTTGTTGCTTCTATAAGGGTTACCTTGCCGAGAATGTTTTTGTTTACAATTTCTCGGGCTTTTTTGTAAGATTCACTTTTGCTTAGTTGATGCCCTAATTGGAAAACAAGTCCGCTCTTTTTTACCGTATGATAAACATCATGAAGTTCTTCTTCGGTAAGCGACATGGTTTTTTCGCAATAAACATGCTTGCCAGCATTAATTGCATCAATAGTCATACGGGCGTGATGAAAATCCGGAGTGGCAATTATCACGGCATCAATACTTTTATCGGCAAGTAAATCTTGATATCTAAAATAGCGTTTAACATTTTTATTGTTTGCCGGCTTACCGTTCGGTTGTATTCCGTAACGTGCAAGATTTAATCCGTTTTCGGCATGCAAATCAAAAACATCACAAACAGCAGCAATTTCCACATTAAGTATCTCTTGGTTATTATATTTTTCGAGTGAGTTTGAAGATTTTAATTTTGCACGGGTATTATACCAATCCGGCGAAACAAACCCGAGAGCTTTAATTAATGCATTAGCTCTGGTTCCTACGCCGATAATCCCTATTCGCAACAGTTCTCCGGTGTTTTCTTTGGAACTTTGTACGGAAACATCTTTATCGTTAAGCCCTAAGTTAAGATTAACAACCTTCTTTTTAACTTTTTCGGCTGCTCGCTTTTTCAAAAAATCATATGCCAAAACTCCCAAAACAGGTGTTGTGGCAAGCCCCTTTAATATATCACGTCTTGATATTTTTTTTGAATCGTTATTCTTTTTACTTTCACCCATCTTCATTCCCTTTCAACTTTTTCATCAAAAAATCAATCCCGATAATATCACTTGTAGGGAACAGTGCTATTATTAAAAAGGAAACCAACTCAAATAAATTTTTATCTACGAATGTAGATGCAGAAACAAACGGAGGGACGGCAATATAATAACTTAACATCATCAATGCACCGAAAATTGCGGCGGAGGTGGAAAAAAGACCTAAGATTAAACTTAAACCGATTAATATTTGTCCCCATATATTTAAAAAATTAATTACGGATAATACCGCCGTATTACCGGTTAACCAATGAAATATGTTTGAAAAAACCCAGTTAGCCTGAAGAAGAAACGGAGCGGCAGTCCAATTAGGAGTAAACAATTTATCAATACCTTCAAACAGAAAATGATAACCTACAATTAAGCGCAGTAATAAGAGTAGAGTAATTTGAGGTTTTGTAAATAAGAATTTATGCGTCATTTATTAAAACCTTATTTTATTAACAACATTTTTATAACATCGGAATATCCGTTCGACTTTAGTCTTACAAAGTAAACCCCCGAAGTTAATTTTTCACCCACAGTAAATTTAAACTCGTAATAGCCGGTTTGCATTTTGCGGTTAATAAGAGTTGTAATTTCTTGACCTAAAGTATTATAAACTTTTAAACTAACAAAGCCGGGTACATTAATTAAAAAAGCAATTTTTGTAGTGGGGTTAAAGGGGTTGGGGTAATTTCCTATTAATTCAAATTTTTCAGGTGGTTGTTTGGCTTTATTATTTACAGAAGAAATAATCTCATCTGAGAAAATAATTTTTCCGAATTTGCCGGGTACATGAAATGAATTTGCCGCCGTATAATTCCAACAAGAAATTTCAGTACCGCCGGGAATTTCATTACCATTTTTATCTCGCAAACGATTATAGCGTGCCAAATTTAATCGCCACATATCCCCAGCAACCGGAGGATTGCTTACCCCGCCGGTAATATTCGAGTTTAACGCCGAAAAAGGGATTGCAATTTCACAATACCAAGCCGTATCGGTATCGGCAGAATTGTTAAGTGTTCCGGCAACCGTTACGGCAGAATTTAACTCCACAATATCCCACGAAAAATCACCGCTGCCACCTTCTGAATATGCTTTGTTCATTAATAAATCTAATTTCGTACCTAGAGGATTAATTTCAATTTCAAAATAATTTTTTCTATCTCCGTCAGGATCGCAAAAAATTTCTACCGGCTCTTCATTCCAAAGATGAGAATCCCGCAATGTCATTTTGCCCCAAACATCGGAATCGTAAGCAATAAAAGCTACATAAAGATTATTATCGTCCCAAAGGAGTTTCCCTTTTGTTTTTATTTTAACACTGCTTCCGGTTGCGGGATTAACAAACGGCTCGGTTAATAAAGCTTGTTGCCATTGAGGTTCGTTCAATTTACCGTCTATTATCGGAGGAACTTCCGTTTTTTTTACAAAATATTCTCTTTCCTTAATTATGCGGGTTACTCCTTTATTTGTCGCCACCCAAATATCTCCGTTATTATCAACGGCAACAGAGCGTACATCATTTCCGGAAAGACCATTACTTTCGGTGTAGTTTTTCCAATCTTTACCGTTGTATGCAGAAACTCCTCCGCAAGTGGCAAACCACATTGTTCCGGAGGCGTCTTCGGTTATTGAATTAACAATATTGTTTGCCAATCCGTTTACGGAAGTATATGTTGACCAATTTTTTTTTGGTTTATCGCCATACTGAGAAGAAACACCTTTATCCGTACCAAACCAACGTTTTCCGAGATGATCAATAAAAACCGAAAAGACATTATCGGAAGCAATACCATGCCATTTTGTAGTAATTTCGGAAGCCCCGGAAATTCCGTCAACATCCTGCTTAACCCTGGAAACTCCTTTGCCGTTACTGGTAACGTACGTCCAATCATTTTCCGGAGAAATCACATCCGTTACATTATTGGAAACAAGATAATCCAAATCGGAAAAAAGCTTCCAAGCGGTACCGTTAAAAGTTGGAAGCCCGAAATAAGTACCGTACCAATGAATACTGTTTCCGTTAATTGCAAGACATGTAACAGAATCGGAAACAAGCCCGCTATTGATTGTTTGCAGTACGGTAACAACTTTTATCTTTTCCCCGTCAGTATAAATACGTGCAACCCCGCCTTTAGTTGCCACCTCAACAAAATTACTGTCGGCTTTACCGGTATAACCGATAATATCGGTAACAACATCTGAAGGCAATCCGCTTGCCGCAGTAAATGAAAGCCATTTTCCGTTATCGTAAAATACCGATATCCCTTTATCTGTACCGAACCATTTTGCGTTCTCTTTATCCACATAAACAACATTAACATTATCACTTATAATGCCGCTGTCGGATTTATTGTAAACGATTAAGTTTTGTGCAAGACCGATTATATTAAACAGCAACAAAGCCAATAGAGTTTTTATCATTTTAACAGCACCATTTTTTTAGTTTCAACAAAATCTCCGGATTCCAATCTATAGAAATATGTTCCGGAAACCAATTGCAGAAGCATAATGCTTGCATCAAGTACATATTTATGTTTACCTGCAGGCATTGTTTTATTAATTAATGTTGCTATTTTACGACCTTGGAGATCGAACAATGTAAGATTGGTATGTCCTGCTTCCTTAAGTTTAAAAGATATGGTTGTAGTAGGATTAAAAGGATTCGGATAATTTTGTTCCAGAACGTATTCCGAAGGAATAGTTTCCTTTATTTCTTCCAAATCGGTTGTATTATAATCGTATGGTTCATTACAAAGGTGCCAATATTTTTCCGTTTGCCCGTCGTAGTCGCGTTGCAGATAATATGTTTTTAATGGTGTTCGGTTAAAATCAGTCAACTTTGCTTTAACCGGTTTGCCGTCTGTTTTCCATTCATATAAAGGAATATCCATCGGGTTTAATACGGAAGCCAATCCCCGTTCAATTGCCAAGTGAAAAAGTCCGAAATTCCCGGGCTCATGTCCGGCAAGCCAATGCCCGATAATATCTACATAAAAAGGATTTTTACCGAAAACAACAACATTGCTCATATAATCCGTGGCTAATCCTTTCGGGTTATCATCTCCCAAACTCGGACCATTAATAAAATTTCCGTCTCTGCCATAAATTCCTTCAATTATATGAAGCCCTGCATTTAAAGTCATATTATTATCCAAACAACGTGTTGCCCATGTTTCTTGCCAAATTCCACCATACCGGCCGGGTTTATCCCAACGCGGAATTTTCTCTTTATGCCTTTCATAATTGGTTTTAATTCTACTTTCTCTATCAAAAACCAAATCGCTTTCGGGTACACCTTCGGGATTGCCCGAAGTAAGTGCCCGGCAATGTTGTTGATAATTTTTTACAATTGTTCCTTGTAAGTTTTTAGCGCAAGAAGTAATTCCCATCCCGTGTGCTTTTAATTTGGCAATGTTTAAAAGCCAACTATCGGGAGCGTTTACCGGAAAAATATAAGGAAGTTTTTTAAAATATGTTCCGCCGACCACGTTTTTCCAAACAATTTTATTTTCCGGAATACCTCCCACACCGTCGGAATAATTATCTAAACGAATTCCGGCTTTCTTTACAAAATTAATATAGCCGCCGTCTTTTAAATCGGTTTCATCGTAATTTGTCTCTATCAAATGAATATTATCCGCAATAATCCCGAACTCTTTAAATCGATCAACAAAGCCGGCAACAAAATTAACATCGGTTACAATTCCCATTGTACCTTCCACAGTATAACCGTCCATTCCATTGTATCTTCTTGTTATGTTGGGTTTTATGGCAATTAAATTTGTAACCGGTATTGCGCCTTTTGCTCCGGCTTCTTTTGATACAAGTATTGATTTCGCAAAATTTTTACCGATATTATAAATTTTAGAAGAATTTGTTTTTACATCAACGTCCGTTCGTAAAATAAAAACCGCATCAGGATTATCTTCGACTGCAGAACTTACTCCGAAAAAACCAGTATCGGTTTTTTCTTTTGCTTTTACATCTCCATGAGGCAAAAAAGATAAGCCCGCTGCAGAAATTGCTGTTGTTTTAACAAATTTTCTTCTATCCACTTAACTCTCCGAATACGCTCAATTTGGTTTTCATAATATCTTTTCCATATAATTTTGCATAAACAACATTTTTTATTTAACTAACAACATCTTTTTTATTTGGCTATAATTATCGGTTGATAACTTATAAAAATAAATTCCTGATGATAATTCTTTTCCGTCAAATAAAAACCGATACGAACCTTCTGATAACTCTTCATTAACCAATGTTATAACTTTTTCTCCCAAAACATTATAAACCGAAAGGTTTGTATTACCGGCTTTTGGCAAAGTGAAACTAATTACGGTTGTAGGATTAAACGGATTGGGGTAGTTTTGTTCCAGAACATATTGTTGCGGTTGAGAATCCTTTTTCTCGAAAACATCCGTTTGAACATCACTTCCGTTTAAGAATAATTCCAAATTTGTATATCCTTCGGTATTACGATCGGTTTCATTTCTATCATTAGGGTTTGTAGGGTCCAAACCGTTGGCAACCTCCCATACATCCGCCATTCCGTCGTGATCTTCATCGGTATAAGGAATTCCGTTTTGCATATCGGGATATAGAGCAAGCACCTCTGTTTCCGAAATAATTTTTCCCGTTTTGGTTTTATATTCGTTTATTATTCTGGTATCTACAGCATCTCTGTTCGGAATAAATTTACCGTTTTCATCAAGTTTCATACATGCGCCAATTCCGTTTTCGGCTAATAAAATACTATCCAGATCAAGAACATTATCAATGGTTATGGGATAGGATGTTATTCTTCTGGAATCTCTTTTGTATTCAATCGGTATTACGGTTTGTCCTCCTTCGGGAAACCCCCAATGAGTAAGAGCCGTCATTTCCGTCATTTTTTCCCAAGCGTTTGTTGCTTCGGGATTATCATTATGCGGCCCGATATTATGAACAAAATAAATGGAAGGATTTCCTTGCGGACCTGTTGCGGCAGAATTATTGTATGGTTTCCAAATTATTTCTTTTCTGTCTTCACCACTATGAACAGAAGGTTGAAAAACATATTTGTTTGCAATAATATCAACAATTACTCCGCCGGAAAGTTGCGTGGGATAATATTTCCAACCGTAAATAATGTTATTAATTACATCGGAAGTTTTCACTTTCATTAACGGACTTCTTTTACCGTTATGAGAAAACAAATTATGATGAACCGAAATATCGGTCATACGGTCGGGAACGTTTCTATAGTTACTTCCACTATTCATTCCGCAACTGTGCGAACCTAATCCTTCGGAGATAATATTCCATTGCCAAGTAAAATTTTTACCGGGTTTGTCTTTTACCCAAACTTCGGTATTCTCGTCAGTTGACCATGTTAACGAACAATGATCAATAATTATGTTGCTTGCCGTTTTGTAAACCGTAATGGCATCTCCGGCTTGTTTATTTGCATAGGGTCCGGGACGTACACGAAGATACCGAACAATTATATCGTGCGAATTAACAAATATTATGGGTGCCTGTTTCATGCCCGGAGCTGATCTTATCAATATTCCGTCTCCCGGAGCGGTTTGACCGGCAATGGTTAAATACGAATCAGTAATAACTATTGCCGAATCCAAAACTATTGTTCCGCCAACTTTAAAAATTATGGTTCTTGCACCAAATGTATTACATGCTTGACGGAAACTTCCCGGCCCGGAATTATTTAAATTGGTAACTTCTATTACTTTTCCTCCTCTCCCGCCAATTGAAACGGAACCCCCGCCTTCAGCACCGGGAAACGACGGTTGTGCTGACAGTAAAGAAACTAATACAAAAATACTAACAAAAACATTTACAACCCTACTGCTTTTTTTCATAGAGGTTTTTCCTTTTATAAATTAAAAAAAGGAGACTAAAAACCTTTAGTCTCCGTTCTAATTACAGTTAAATTATTTTAATAATATCATCTTTTTTATTGAAGAATAATTATCGGATTGCAATCTGTAAAAGTAAATTCCGGAACTTAAATTACTTCCGTTGAATTTAACTTTATGTGAACCCGCTCCCAACTCTTTATTAAGCAAAGTGGCAACTCTTTGTCCGAGTATATTATATATCTCTATTTTAGTATTACCCGCTTTTGCCAAACTGAAGCTGATAACCGTTGAAGGGTTAAACGGATTCGGATAATTTTGCTCCAATTTATAAGTCGGTTTATTTATTTCTTCGGCTGATTTTTTTGCAAGTGAAGATTCCAACACAATAGCATATATTTCTTTTGGAGCAAGAGAAACCGTTCTAACAAAATGATTGGATTCCGTAACCGGACTATCGTTGTTCCCTTCGCGTATTCTTTGAACACTTAAATCACCGGAAAGCCCGTAATCCGTTCCAACAATATCTATTGTAATATTGCTCAAGGTTGATGTTTTTGATGCATTTGCAAGTACGATAAGCAATTTATCATCATCATCATTTTTCCAAATTGACTGTTGTAATGTTGAAATTGTAACATTTCTAACCCCGGAACCCGGCAACCAATCGGAAGTTATTGTAGGTATTCCGGATACATCTATAATAGGTTTAAGCATTGTACCGAACGACATAAATTCTCGCAGTTTATATCTGAGATTTGCTATTTCTTTAATATAAGCTCTTGCAGGAACGGCAATGGACCTACTATCGGCATAAATTGATGTAGGAATACCGTCGATTTGTATTCCGAAATTAAAAATTGTGGCCAACTTACAATAAAATGAAACAGCATCATATTCACTTGTTCCCATTGAAATACCATATGTTTGTATTTTACCTGCATAAACAACAGGGTAAGCCGGAACAAGATTATCTATATTCCATGCCAAAGTTAAAGAGCCGTCCAACTGATTATGCAAAAATTCTTGTGCTCCTTCACTTGTAATAAAAACACTTGAAGGCACCGTATTACGTATTCCTTTAACAACTTCGTCATATCCGTCTTTCCATAAACTACCGCCCCCTATGGGGTGACCATGTGAAGCATCGTAACATTCTAAGGCCATGGCATGACAAACTTGATCGAGATATATTCCGTTTGCTCCAATTCTGTTTGTCAAATCATCTTGAATATTTATTAAAGTGTTTTGCCAAGATGTTTGTGTAGGGCACATCACGGCAAATGTATTCCCCGTAAAATTTTGAGTTTCAACATTACCATTAATATCTTTAACGGCATAAGGTTCTCCGTTTGTAGAATAATCATTTAAGCTCACATCATATAATCTGGCATTTGTATAAGGTACAATATAAACATTTCCGGGTGCTTCAAGACTCTGTACAATTTCGGTCATCCCGTTTATTTCCGGTAAAAATTTCGGATAATTTTCATCAATACCGTCAATGTTTTGGCTCCAATCGTACCAACGAATACCAACAGGAACACCTATCATATTCTGATATCCCTCTATTTCATTTCTTGCAAGGGTTGTGTCTTTTGTTCGTAAATATGCCCAAGCTCCTATACTGCCTATATTATTCTGGCGTAGCGTTCGCGAAGTAGATGTTTGCGGCCAATATTTTGCTTCGGACGAGACCCAATCTTTATAAAGTTTGGCAGCTTCGTACCAATTACCGTCAAAGAATTCTAAAGAAAAATACCCCGGCATTTCCCAATCGTTTCCGTTTACCGTTTTATTCGGAGGTGAAAATATATTAAAACATTCTATCCCTCCGCTTCTGGATACTGCACGAAATGTTTTCATTGATGCCGAAGGATCATGAGTACCTAAATATATTCCATAGTTATCATTATAGTATGCCGAAAATTGCATTGTTGCTGCTGACCCGCGAGGATAAAGAAGTTCTGAATTAATAGCCGATGCTTTGGGATTATCAATTTCTTGTCCGGCTGCATGTGGAATCAAAAAATGATCGCTTCCATCCGCCAAAATATTAATTCGTGGAAATGTTGCACTAAGTAACGATTTGTTATTTAATCCTTCAACGGAAAGATCCCATCTTGCTTCACCGTCATCCACAGAAATTGTTATTGTTACAACCAAAGTACTTGGAAATAGAGATGTATTTGTAGGGCTTGATAATTCTATTGTTAAGATGGAACCATTGTTTACCATATTTACATTATTCCACCCGTTTAACGACCCTATTAAATTATCTGAAATATTTAATGTAACCAAATGATTTGTTGAAGAGGTATTTAATAATTCGGTTCCGTTTCTTTGTAAATGAGCCAATTTAATTCCATTTCCAAGATTTTCAATTTCAATGGTAAGATCTCCGCTACTAATTACTCCGTTGGAAGTTGCTCCACCCTCGGTATAAGAAATATGCAATTCCGCACCGACCCCTTCTTCGTGAGAATCGGCAGCTCTTTCGTTACCGTTATATCCATTTGTACTTGCAATCATAAATGCCATACTGTTGCCCGAGGTCCAACCGTTTCTGGCAATAATTTCTTGAACTACGGAACTTATATCCGGTGTCCGTTGTGCCGCACCGGAATTACCTATACTCCATTCGTCTGGTGCCCAATCTACAGATGCCGCGGTTTGCACTCTGCCGGATATATCACTGTTGGTTGTTGAAAATGTGGATGCATCATCAACATCATTTCCGCGTATTCTTAATGATACTTCTCCCGTTTCATTTTCATCGGCGGTAAATTGAATGTAGGCATTTGTTATTGTTGCTCCTTGAGGAATAGCAATATTCGTAAAACGCAACCCAACTAATTTGGTTGCCAAATCAAGGTCCACACTTGTAAGTTCCATGCTTCCATCTGCATGTTCTTCTGCATCATCGGAACCAGCCCCCAAAGTTTTTACAACCTCTGTCGCTTCGGTATATTCAATATGTAATTGAGCGGGGGTTCCTTGCTCGTGGGAATCTGCGGCTCTTTCGTTACCGTCGTAACCCGTTGTGCTTGTTATCATAAATGCTATGCTGTTTCCGGAACTCCAGCCTCCTCTGTCAATAATTTCCTGAACTACGGAACTTATGTCCGGTGTCCGTTGTGCCGCACCGGAATTACCTATACTCCAATCCCCGGGCGTCCAAATTACATTTGCAGTAGTTTTAGCTCTGTTTGTAAATACATCTCCGTCCGTTGAACTGAACG